>Ga0208480_1000349_pt1 | contig 17587 bp, 28 predicted proteins | sample NGESurshal092012_4_FD_184485 | JGI IMG/M metagenome (GOLD analysis project Ga0208480, IMG submission 184485) | Arctic peat soil microbial communities from Barrow, Alaska - NGEE Surface sample F53-1 shallow-092012 (SPAdes) | ecosystem: Environmental > Terrestrial > Soil > Wetlands > Peat ... | reverse complement strand
CGCCTGGCCGGGCAGCCGACCCGACTGCCGACTTCGGGCCACAACCCGCAGCGCAACCATCGTCGCTGCCGGCATTCCGATCGAGGGTAAATATGTCACAGCCTATCGTTCCCGCTCCGACGAGCGCCTTCGCGGCACATAGCGGCGCTTTAGCTCTTCCAGCGATTCGCCCATTTTGCTTCGCCCCGGCCGGATGGATCCGACCTCACTTCCGGTCTACCCCCGATTAACGGACATCATTAAGCTGCCTCGGCATGCCCCCAGGGATGATAATCTGCCATCATCGTACGGCGCTCCTGGCGCTCCGAGAGTTAACGTAAATATGAAAAGAGCTCCCCTTGCGACGATATCCGCGTAAAACAGGCAGCGAGTTCCGCGCCAAGAAAATGCCTTAAGGGCTTTTTCGATATTCGGGGTTGCTGATATGCTCGCCGCCAATCGCTCTGCTGTCTTTTGCCGATGATCGTCGTTCGGGGTGCAACAGCAGGATTGCAGGACGGCAGAATGCATTGCCTGACCGGTCCACAAAACAGTTTGACCCACAAATATTGAGCACAGCGATGACGGAGCTGAGTACGTTTCAAAATTTGATTGTCAATAACGATCGCCAAACAGCGCCAGGCATTCCCCTTGTGGTCGACCTTGATGGCAGCTTGATCCAGACCGACCTGCTGTACGAAAGTTTTTTTGCTTCGGTCAAGGATGGCCTTGAACACCACTGGTTGACTCTCAAGGCCTTTCGGCGTGGAAAGGCGCCTTTGAAGGCCTACTTGGCGGAAGCCAGTACGATCGACTACGCGCTTTTGCCCTTCAGCAACGAAATTCTTGAGCTAATACGAGAGGCCAAGAGCCAAGATCGTCCCGTCTATCTGGCGACAGCTTCGAATCGTCTCCATGCCGAGGGCATCGCCGCTCACCTCGGTTTCTTCGATGGCGTGTTCTCGTCCGACGACACCGTCAATCTCGTTGGCAACGAAAAAGCCCGCATTCTTGTCGACGCCTTCGGCGAGCGCGGATTCGATTATATTGGCAACGGTCACGCTGATCTTGAGATATGGAAACAAGCACGAACTGCGTATATCGCGAACAATTCCTCCAGTCTTCGACGAAAGCTCGAACTTAGCGGCGCCCAGGTTAAATCTGTTGACACGCCCTCGCGGTCGCTTCGCATCTGGATCAAGGCGTTGCGGGTTCACCAATATGCCAAGAACGCTCTGATCTTTGTTCCCATGCTGACGGCGCACGCCTATACGGTGCACGATATACTCAGCGCTAGTCTGGCCTTTGTCGCCTTCTCGCTTTGCGCCTCGTCAGCCTATTTGCTCAACGATGTGATCGATCTCAATGCAGACCGCCAGCACCCCTCGAAAAAGAATCGTCCGTTCGCATGTGGGGCCATTCCGGTCCTTGACGGCATTATAGCGATACCTGTCCTAGTATTGTTGGCGTTTGGTTGCGCTGCGCTGATATCTCCCCTGTTCGCTGCAGTATTGCTTGCCTATTTCGTGCTGACCTTAGCCTATTCATTCACGCTCAAACGCAGACTTATCGTCGACATCGTCGTACTGGCTACGCTCTACACGACCCGGGTCATCGCGGGCGCGGCAGCACTGCCGGTTGTTCCCTCTGAATGGTTGCTTGCCTTTTCAATGTTCATCTTCACATCTCTCGCCCTTGTGAAGCGCTATGTCGAGTTGGCGATGCGTGTCGACAGGGAACTCCCCGATCCGACCAACCGCAACTATCGCTTGATTGATCTTCCCATTGTGGGCGCCCTTGCAGCGGCGAGCGGGTTCAACGCGGTCACGATCTTTGCCCTCTATGTGTCCTCCCCGGCGGTAGGCGGCCTTTACAGACACCCCGAACTGCTTTGGCTGGTTTGCCCAGTCCTCATGTACTGGCTTAGCCGAATGGTGATCCTCGCCCACCGGCGCGTACTCGACGACGATCCGATCGTTTTTGCCTTAAGCGATCGCAATAGCCGCATATGTGCAGGCTTCATGATCGCCATAGTCATGCTCGCCAGCTGACCGCGCGTGCAACGCATGATCGGCATCGCGCCTGCAATCGAAACCGACAGTACCGACCAGCGTGGCTTGGTGGCCATCGCGGCAATCGGAGCGCTCGTATCGATCTTGACAACCGGTTTCACGATCGGGGTGCGAAACGATCTCTACTACCTGCCAATCGTTCATGCACTCTACGATGAGCCGCAATTTGCAGCCGACGCCTTCATACAGTCTCTTCGCTATTTCTCCGCCGGTCCGTGGATTCTGCTCCAGGGCGCCGGGCACCATATCGACCCCTACTGGATGCTATTCGGTCTCAATTTCCTGTCACGATTTCTTAGTTTTTTTGGATTTTTGGCCTGTGCGGATTTCCTTGGCTTGAAGCGCCGGTCAGAGCACGTTTTTTTTACCGTGCTCCTGTGCGCAACTCCGCTGCTGCGTGGCCAATCGCTCGCTGGAGACGGCGGCCTGTTCATAAATTATTTCACCCATTCCGAAATCGATAATGGCCTGACCCTCATAATTCTTTTCCTGCTCAATCTTGGCCAGCTGACTTCTGCCCTGATCCTGAATGGGGTGGTATTCTTCATCAATGCATTCATTGGCGTCTGGGACGGCGTGATGACAGTTGCCGTCACGGGGGTACTACTTCTCAGGGGCGACATGGGTCTCCGAAGTGCAGCCTGGCGAAGCACGCTGGGCATTTTGGTCGCCACGATCATTGCGGTCCCGATCTTGATGAACATCCTTGACAATCCCGACTTCGGACGAAGTTTCGGTTTCGACTATGTTGCTTTCCTCGAGGAATTCTGGCCCTTCCACTTTATTTTCCGCGATATAGCAGCTTACGAAAAGCTCGGACTTGTCCTGCTTATCGCCCTCGGAGGCGGAGCCTTCTTTGCGTTCGGCAAGCCAGCCCGGTTGTTCCTTGTGGCAATGGCCGCTTTTTCGCTGATCTATATTGTAGGGATTTTTGTCCCATACCTGACCCACAGCGCTCTCGTTCTCAACCTACATCTCTTGCGGGTCAGCTCCATGCTGCAGCAGTTGGCCGTTCTCGGCTCGCTGGCCCTGGCGACGACATGGTGGTGGAGTGATAAGCCGCTATACGCGAGGATTTTTGCTCCAATCCTTGTCCTGGCGCTGTGCACTCCGATCAGAATGACGTCGATTCAGCCAGCGATCAATTCCGCCATTGCCTGTGCGGTTATTGGCATCTCATGCTATCGCGGTCAGAATTTTCGATCCTGGATACCGGAATGGATAATGAACAGCCGTTTCAACCTTCGGCACGCCGCGTTGGCGTGTGTCGTGGTGGGATTTGCGGTGGTTGTCACAAAGAGCGTCATCGCCAACTCGCGCAGCCGGACCTGGCTCAGTGAATGGAGCACACTGGCGAATTGGGCTGAAGCCAACACCCGCCCGAAAGACCTATTCATCCTCCCGACCTGGAATTTCCTGGGGCACCCAAACAAAAATGCTGGAACGGAAGAAGACGATGCGATCCTGAACTCAGGAATATTCGAGACCGTCTCACATCGATCGGTCTGGATTGATTTCAGAAATGGCGCTGCCGTCATGTGGTCTCCATTCTATTATGAGGAATGGCATCAGCGTATCGCGGATGTGAATTCGCTCACCTCCTTCGCCGCAAAGGTCGGCTACGCCCGAACCAACGGGATTGCCTATATCGTGGATGTCTGCGCACGCTACCCTGCGATCAAGCCCGTGTTCTCGACCGCCAGGCTATGTGTTTACTCGACCGCTGCGAACTGAGATTCGTGAGCGAGCGATGGTTGGTAGGTCGCTGGAAAGAAAGCGGACCGTTATCCTGCCTTACAGGGTATTAAGTTGGGCTAGCCGACTCCAATTTCGTCATGCTGTCGTATGGTCCTTCAACGATCGTTACGACGCCCCGATGACCATTACACCGGACACTATAAGGAGGATGCCCAAGGCTTTTACTGCCGAGATAGGTTCCCCGAGCAGGATGCGTCCGGAAGCCGCCGTAATCGCGATCCCGAGCGCCACAAAGGGGTATGCTGTCGAGAGCGGAATCTTCGATAGAACAAACAGCCAGACCAAGGCGCTTAATCCAAAACAGGTGAGACCTGCCAGAACCAGCGGCGAACTCATGACCGATGTCGCAATCCGCAAAGGCCCCTGTGCTTGGGCAAGTGCGAGTTGAATTTCCGACGCGGACATGCCGAGCTTCAGCAGCACCTGAGAACCGGACGACAGGAGGACGCTGACAAGTATCAGGGAAATCAATTCTACCGGCATATCTCTACCTCTCATTCAACGCATGCTCGCAGGTTCAAGGAGCCGTTGGACCATGAAGTTGACCGAACGCTCGAGAGCAAGCTGTCCCGCCGCCGTATCCAGGTCGAACTGGAATTCGTGCCAAACTTTCGGCGTGTAGTCCTGCGGAAAAAACAGCCGGTCGACATACACGCCTTGCTCGGCGAGGTTTTCAGCAAACGTATAAGACTGCGGGGCCAGAGAATCCTCGTTGCCGGCTGACAGAAACGTAGCCGGAAAGTTGGGCGTCACATGGCGCGCGACCGAGAATTGCAAGAATCTGGAATCGCGTGCGAAGTCCTTCGTTCCGAAATAGGCCCAGAGAACGCCACCTCTTCGATAGCTGGACGAGATCGCATCGTATGCCCCGCAATGAAAGACAACGCCTTTGAGTTGTGATCTCTCAATTGAAGGTTGGATGTCCAATTCCCCGGCATAAGCGGACGAACTGATGACGTTGGCGAGCTGTGCGGCTATCTGCGCGCCCGCTGAGCTGCCGGCAAGAAACAGGCGGGTCATATCCGCGTGCAAGGTTTCTCCATCACGGTTCAAAAAGTCGAGCGCCTGGTTCAGTTCCCGCACGGGAGTCGGATATCGCTTTGCGGGCGCGAGCGCGTAGTCCACGCCAACGACCGTGAATCCTTTCGAGGCCAGGATCTTGAGATAGTTGGTAACATAATCCTTGCTTCCGGAAATCCATGACCCTCCATGCACCCACACAACGACAGGCAAAACCTGCTTGGTTGGTTCGACTGCCGAAGGATAAAACACATCGAGCTTGGCATTGCGATCGCTGGGATCGTATTGAAGATTGAACTTGCCGGCCACGCCAGTAGGAACGAAGCGCTCCATGGCTCTGTTCGTTTCGAGGCCGCTGCGATCCCACTGAAAGCGTAGCATCAGAGCCATTGGCCACGGACTGACTTTGCCAAAAGTAAAGATGCCGATCGCGAGCAGCGCTGCCAACGCAACTATCAATCCCGCTGCTATCATGACAATCTTCGAGCGACCTGGCACAGATATCCAGTCCATCCGGTGTTTACCTGTTCTTCACAATAATTTCCCCGTAGCGTTTCAGGAAACTTGGCGGAAATCCGCAGTGCCTGAGGTCCGCCTATAGTAATGAGGGTGATGAGGAGATACATCAACCATGTCTCTATCACCCTGAAATCTTGCGCCGGACCATGCTTGCGTCGCCGATTTCTTGCAAGCGATCCAAATTTCGCACCATCATTTCATAGTTGCGATCTTCTCACTTGGATTCTTTGCGGGCTACGGAACCCGGGCCCTAAACTCGCAGCGAAGACGGATGCATAGCCTGCGGTAGCCTTATGCGCGGCGCAGTCCTCAAGATCACCTATGTTCTCGCGATCGTTTTAGCGACGGTCGCATGGATATGGATGATTGCCGATTTCGCCAGTTGGACGGTTGGCCTTTAGTCTTCCGCTCCGAATGATCGCAACAGCTGGCAAACCGCGCGGGCTGGAATACGCGGTGGGGCACGGAGCATTCTTAAAGCATGAGCCGTGAGTCGAAACTCAGATGCCCGATCTGCGGCCGTGAAGGACTGGCGGATCTTAAACCCGGTGAGCCCAAAGCTCGGGTAGTTGCGGTGACCGAGGGATTTTCGATCAGAAACAGGACTGAAGTCGTTTGCTCTCAGTGTCAGGTCTCGGCTCTTGGGCCCAACCCGATGCAATAGGCCCGCGCGGGCCGCACGGCGGCACTCCTAGTGCGCGGCTATTGCGGGTCTGGATTCTCCGGCGGTGAGCACAAAAGATGCCAAAAAGCCCCAAGAGTACGCGTGCCATGGGTACAACGTAGGCGCTACGCTTGCGAGCGCAAACCGCCCCCGTTCAGCGAGGTTTAATCCAGATCGAAAACGATCTTCATTGGGAAAGCGAAGGCCGTGATTAGACTGGCCCTTTTGCTCTCGCCATTCTTCTCACTGCGACTTTTCGACTTCCGAGGAACCGTCTTGGCAATGGCGGATTGAATGAGTCTAACACGCACGAGGAGCGCTCCCATGCGCATTCAGACATATCGGGACGAAAGCCCCTGCCGACACTTCGACCTGGTCATGACAGGCGAGCACCCAAGGTCAATTGACCTGGTGTGGGCAACAGCTTCGGGCATGTTGGTGATGGGTTTCGCCTGCGCCCTTACAGTCCCCTTCTCATCGACGGTGGTCGGTCTGAGCCAGTGGGTCCATTGAAGGACGCGAAATTGTCTCAACGTGGGCGATGCTGCTGGCGGCCTCTTTCATTGTCGGATGCCGCCGCCATGACTCTGCGCTCGCCGCTGGCGAGTTTTCTGACCGAGAGGCTGTCTGGTCGCGGGGGCGCGTCGACGGTTCGACCGGCGAGTGGACGCCGGATCTTTTAACCCGGCGGATCTCCGCCCTCGTCTTTGCGGCTGACATGCTGAGCGCGCGGTTTGTCTGCCGGTTGCTCTTGCCCTTTTTCGTCTCGCACGATCCCCTGTGCCGCCGAGCTTTTCTGCTCAGGCTTTGGCACGCCGGCTTGGCCACCGTGTTTGCCGCCCATATCTTGCGGGCCTTCCAAATCATTTTCTTTCGGCATTGGATGCGTCGCTCACTTCTCTGGCTTGTGCTGCTTGTCGAGAGGCATCACGGACTTGTCACTGTCGGGCACAGCATCTCTGCCTTGGTCACCATTGGCGTCACTTCCACCTGATGTTGAAGTGCCACTGCCACTTTTGTTTGGAGCCATGCCTGTAGTGTCTCTGTGACCCTTCGGACTCGCTGAATTTGCCGCAGGCCGTGGAGTTCCCGGACCTCCAGCGCTACTTTGGCCATATGCAAGCGGACCGGCCATCGCAAACGCGGCAGTTAAAGCAATCACGGTGATTTTCATGGCTGAACAAGCCTCCGAGGGAGATACGGTTGCTCAACGGAAGACGCCGCTACTCGTTCCCCGATGCTTCGCGTTGCTGCTGTGTTTTCGGTCGTGGAGCTGCCTGATCCGCTGCCGAAGGCTCGGGTAGTTGCGCTTACGGAGGGATTTTCGATCAGAAACAGAGCTGAGGTAGTTTGCTCGCAGTGTCAGGTCTCGGCTCTTGGGCCCGTCCCAATGCAAGGTCGCGTTTCCAACCTTCCCCGGGGCGTGGCGTTTTCAGACAGGCGGCCTCAGTTTCTGAAGGAGCTGGGGCCGTCACTCTGACAAAAACAGACCGGGCAAGTGTGAATGCCTAGCCCCAGAGGTTACCGACAGGCGTACATCCGCCGGCTTCCAGGTGTCGCTCTGCATTTCGGAGCAATCAAGACGATTTCTCAGGCTGCCCGCCCCGGGCGGCTGAGAGCGACGCGACCGGCCCGAAACATGCATGTAAAATTGGGCCTGGGAAGGTTTTCCTTGCCCGGGCTTCTCCCGAACCTCGACCGTCGCAACTACCCGACTGCGACGGTCATTTTTTGCACTCGACGTTGATTTGATGGCCGAAGAACCAAAAACCGCCCGTGAAATTACCCGGTTGATCAAGGAACGAGCATATATTTCGCTCGGTCCGTGGCCGATCGATTTGCAGCTGATCATATTCAGCACGACGTCAGGATGGAGATGCGGCCTGAGCCCGGCGCCCCAGACCACCAGCGATGCAAAGTATCGCGAAGCTGTGTTGGAGATCGCTAGGGAGCTTCAATCGACCGTTGGTCTGGTCCGACCCGAAGGCGGCATTGGGACCGACAAGGAAGACCCGCCGGCGTGAACCGGCGGGCCAAACGTCGGACCTTAGCCCGCACGCTCGTTGTCAGGCCAGCGAGTGTGGCCGCGATGGTGTGATCAGATTCCAACACTGGCGGAAAATCAGCTCTCTCCTTATTCGGGACACAGTTGTGCCCATCGCCGTTCGCACGGCTTCGGGAAACTGTTTGGCGATTGAGGGCGTCAAATCACCGAAGACCCGGAGTTGTTATGAGCATCATCCCACTGGACGTTCAAAGACGGTGCGAACGGCGGTGGGCCGCTCGATTTTCCGTGCCGACGGGATCGGTCACACCTCGAAACCAGCGGCCGGTGAGGGAGAGCAAGCAGATCGCCGGGCCTGACAAGAGCAAAACGAAAACCCACCAGGTTGAAGCGGCGGGCTCGAGACTTTCATCGTCGGTGTGAGCGCGGGACCGAAGCCCCGCGCCCTTTGTTCGCTGAAGGTTGCCGCTTTTACCATTTTGCACAGAACGGCCGCGTGTCTGGGTCGAAGCGCGAACGCCGGGCTCGGAACGAATCTCAGAGGACCGCTTTAAATTTAGTCCAGCGCCGCGCGTCCCTCCCCCAGCGGCGCGGCATACGACGGGCGGCCTCGGTTCGCCGCCAGCCGGGCCGTCCCCTGCAAAAGAAAAAAGGGACTAAGGCTTGTGGCCTCGATCCCTCCTCCTGATCCGCCGATCTAACCTATCTTGTTGTCCCTTTTAGCCGTCTCTTGCGGGGACGCCAGCCGCTGCCGGTTAAGCTTCCGCATGGCCGTCTTGCGAGCCACTTGGAACAATGCTTCTTCGAATCGGTTGCCTGATGAGGGATTCAACCACGCCGGGGCATGTCGGACTTCGATGCCGTATTTTCGCAAGCGACCGATAGTTTTTTGGAGTTTTCCTTTCCTAATTTTTCTCAGCGGCTGCGAGGTCAAGCCTGAGTGCGATTCTTTCGAAACCCGGAATGCCGTGCTCAAGACCGTTTCGGACGACCACAACAATGCGCTGGTAGAATACGCCGCCAGAAATTCGACTATGGCGAAATCGAGTGACGCGACCTCGGAAGCTGGAAAATCAAAACAACAGCCGTTATATCTTCTAGAGGAAAAGATAGTCACGACGTCAACGAGTGAGAATAAGCGAACGCTAAAATGTAGCGGCTCCATGTCTGTGACCGTTGGCGATACGAAGGCCTCAAAGGAAGTTAATTTCACCGTCCAACAATCGTCGGATGGCAAGATAACTGTTTCGGTCGCTCCATTCCAGTTTTGAGCTTTTTGACCGACGCACATGGAGTGCTCCTGGTCGAGCTCGGTTGACGAATTATCCAAGCGAGCCTTTCTGATCATCGTTGTGGCCATGGTGATCGGTGTAGGGATCACGGTCGAGATCACCTACTACCTTGCGCAGTGGTACATTGCGGCCCAGCATGCCGATGATCCGCTCGCCCGAGCTGGCGGCCTCAAGCCGTCACAGGCGATTGACAAACAGTGAGGCGCCGATCTCACCATGGCCGAGCGCGAAGAGAAGATAACGCTCGGCGTAATGCGAGCTGACAACGGCCCGACAAGCTGCAGGTTCTATTGTCTGGGGTGTTCCCATCATGTCATTGTCGATGTAGGGCGGTGGCCCGATCATGTCAGACTCTCCGATTAGAGCCTAGATTCGTCTGTGAGTTTGTGGCCACCGCGCCAAGCCTGTCCCGGCGATGGCTATCGTTGAAGGAGGAACGTACACAATGGCCAAGTTTGTAATCGTGGCGACCATTAAGACCGCACCGGGGAAACGTGACGAATACCTGAAGCACCTGAAGGCTCACGCCCAGCGTTGCCTAGCGACCGAGCCCGGCACCCTGAAGTTCGAGATCCTCGTTCCGCAGAAGGAAGCCGACACAGTCATGCTATACGAGGTCTATGCGAGCTCAGAGGCGTTCGAGGCGCACTGGACGGGTCCGTCCATGCAGCAGGCGAAGTTGGACTCAGCCGGGCTACAGGTCAGCCTCAGTGGCGTGCGTTGTGATATCATCGGATAGGATCGCCGGGGGGTGCTATGCCCGAAAAATCTATCGAGCTTTCGATCGAAGTTCCCGCTAAGACTAGGCGGGCGATCGAGCGCGTCGCCGCAGATCGAGGGATGTTGGCTTCCGAGTATCTCGAATATGTGCTGCGGAAATCTCTGGTCGACGCCGGCTATCTCGACGAAGAGACCGCCGACTGAGGCGGCCTCATCGTTTGAAATCACCAAAGATCGCGGGAGTGCTCGGATGGATCACGCGGCACAAATTGCCTGTCCGACCGCTGTGGCAACGTTGGCAAGAGTGCCACCGACGACGGGAATGGACCCCAAGACGCCCACGATCCCTCCGATGATTTCGCTCCCATGTGCCGAACAGCCCATACCATAGAAGGGCGTATCGCCACCGGTGACGGTGTTGAGTTCGTTGATGTTCAGTTCGCGAATGTCGTTGTTCATGTCGCTCTCCTGTTTTTCAGAGGGACCATCCCCTCATGATGCGTGGTCGCAGGAGATCGAGAGGTCGTTCCTTGGGGGTGTGATAGGGCTCACACAGTGAATTGGGGGTAACGATCATTCCAGGCTGGTCCCGCCAATTCGATGAGCCGATCACACTGCCCGACGGCCGCGCCCTGCGCACGTTGCGGGACGCCGGCGCCTACATCACCAAGCTTCCGAAGGCCGAGCACACGGCGCCGGCCATGAGCGCAGCCCAGCTCGTATAAACTTTTTGGGAGCAAACTGAACGTTCTTTCGTGAGCGTCGTTAGTTTGGGCACAAAGCCTTTTCAGAGGAGTTCTCGTCATGAGCAAAGTGAACCCGAATGATGATCCGCGGGAGCGGACTGACTGGGGCTCCCTCAAGCAGACTGAGGAGCCGTGGAAAGGTCCTCCCGAGAAGGAACAAAAGCCCTCGGACAAGAAAATCGATCTGGAAAAGTGGCACGACACCAACACGCATTAACGGGAGACAGCGATGATGGCCGTAAACAAGTCGGCGGAACCCAATGGCGTCGAGCCAGCACAATCCGAAGAGGATCAACAGCGCGAACGATTTGGTCCGCGCGGCGTCCCAGGCGCACCCGACCCCGCCAAAATGACACCGCAACGCGAGAAGAAAACGCCGAAACACGTGGATCCCGGCCATACAGCCTGAACGGAGAAACACTCAATTGGACTTGAGATCGTCTTTTTCGTGGGAGCGTTTCTTTTGCTAACCGCGCTTATCTTTGGAACGCTCCAAAATCGCGCACTCGGGCGGCTTCGCGTCGGTGATGAGATCGGGAAAGAGCGCTACAGGTGAGATCGCGCCGAAGTGGCTTTCTCGTTCTGATTTTCGATAATTAGACCTTACCGAAGCCCAGAGCACGAGAAGGCGGCCAGCAACACCGCCTTTTCTCTCCTTACTTTGGCTCCTGGTCGGCAAATCTAGTGCGACCTATGTGCTTCCGAGCGGCTAAGATAGGGTCCGTACAGCACGTCTTGGCGCCACTCGTAAAGTTTAACGATGGCGGTGCCCGTACCGGCGACGAAGGTAAGGAACAAAAAGGCTGCAATGACCATTTTTTCAACCCCTAAGCAATGCGGGGATCCTACGAGAGACGCTGGCCACAGCCGTGAAGAAAAATCGGTTGTTAACAAGGACCCACACGATTGGCGAGTCACTGTGACAGTTTGGCCGCAAGGGGCATACCGATACGCGGCGGTGGCGCGGCTATTGAGTCACCATCCCAAGCGGCTTCCCCTCCGGGTAAATCGGCGGGATCATGGGCGCGATGCCAGCGCCCAACCAGAAGATCACCGTCGGAGAAATGCGCTCGTCAGGCGTCCGCAGTCTCCTGATCTGTTGTGCGGATTATCATTGCAGTCATTTGGTCGCGATCAGCGCCGAGCAACGGGCAGACGACGTGCGCCTATCCGATATAGAACCGCAATTCGTCTGCAGTGTGTGGCCTGATCGTTCTGATCTGTGTCGCTGGAACATAAGGCGCTCATGGCGACTTTACCTTTGATCTCAAAACCAAAGAGGAAACGACTATGAAGCTTTACACAATCGCGCTCGCTGGAGCGCTCGCAATGACCAGTACCTTCGCACTTGCACAAGCCGGTGGCGGCGCCGCGGGCGGCAGCGCATCCGGGAACTCGGCCGCAGGCACATCGAGCGCTTCCACACCAGGTACCATGGGCACAGGCGGCGCAACGGGAACAAGCGCCAACGGCACCGTCGGCGCTAACACCCGGAACCCGTCCGGGAATACGCTTAGCCCCAACACTTCGCCCAGCGGCTCAACGATGGCTCCGACAGGCCCCGGCTCGGGCACAAACAAATAAAAGGAAAGCCCCGCACAACTAGCGGGGCTTTTTTCACGTCGCAAAAAACAGGAACGCCACTCAATTTGAGCGAACCTGAGACAGCTTATTTCTTCATGCTGTCCTTCGTCATCGAATCGTCCTTCATGCCTTCCTTCTTCATGCCGTCATTGTTCATGCCGGTGGTGCCCTTGTTCATCGAGCCTTTTTCCATCGATCCCTTTTTCATTGAATCGTTGGTCATACCGGGCTTGGTCATGTTGTCCTGCTGAGCAGCTGGACCCGTGGAGCCCTGGGCAAACGCAGAACCGCACATGAGGGTCAGCGCAGTCGTCGCGATAAGAATCTTCTTCATAAATGTCTCCGTTTGGGTTGATCCCAGCGCGACAAGTCGCCCTTTCGAGAGACGTTCCTAAACAAAACCGGATATTTATTTGGGAGCGAACTGAAACCGATGCTCTTGGTGATCGTACCCGCTGAGGCGACAATGAAAAATGGCGTCGGACAAGTTGGTCAATGGGTATGACCCCAAACGCGGTAGGTGACGCCCTGCTGCGCCCAGAGAGAGGCCGAGTTGGCTCGCTATGGCGTCCGTCCGCCACCAGCCCTGGTGTCTTCCCGTCCGGCCAAATCGGCGCAATCGTGCGCGGATGACAGACAAACCCATCGAACTCTCGATTGATGTCCCGCCCGTGACCAAGCAGGCGATCGAGTGCGCCGCGGCGGAGCGAGGCATGACGGTGGCCGACTTTCTCGAAAAGGCCCTGCGAAAGCACCTGGTCGATGCCGGCTACATCGACGAAGAGGCTACCACCCATTAGCAACCGGGGCTGGGCAGGCGAATTCGATGAGCCGATTGCGCTGCCCGACGGGCGTGAGCTGCGTACCCTGCGCGATGCCGGCGCTTACATCTTTGTAACTTAGAGCCCATAGCCGCTGACTGCTTGGTTTTTCTCGGCCCGCTCTTGAGAAATCCGCCAGTCTTGCCGAGAGGGTCGCGGGGCGCCGTAACGGCGGTCCCTTTGCCCCAACGCCCGTGATCCCGCATCTGGCGGGGCTTGACACAGGCGACAAGTGCCAGAACTCGCCGATATCCTGAATTCGCATCCCGTTCGGTTTGCGTCCGGAACGTATCATATCGCCCCTGGTTTAGATTCCACCGACAATAGGAGGAACAGAAAATGGAAGAACGCGAGCAAGGCAACCTGATCGGAAGCGATAAGGTACAAGGAACTGCGGTTTACGGAGCGGACAAGCAAAAGGTCGGCTCTATCGAGCGGGTCATGATCGATAAGATCAGTGGCAAAGTTTCGTACGCCGTGTTGGCATTCGGTGGATTTTTGGGTATCGGCAACGATTACTATCCGTTGCCTTGGGCGTCCCTCAAATACGATACGAGTCTTGGCGGTTATCAAACAGCTGTGACGGAAACTCAACTGAAAGGAGCTCCTAAGTACGCAACGGATAGTGATTGGAGTTGGAATGATTCCAACAAAACACGTGGAGTAAACGAATATTACGGCGTCCCGTTCTGAACGGACGCAGCACATGAAACCCCGTCGATACTCGGTGGGGTTTCTACCTTACCTTCTCGGAGATCTTGTTCCGGGAGAACGCCACGGGCTTCCTCTCGACCAGACCGGACCGGCATGGCAACCGCGAGCGAAAGCCTAAAATTAGCTCGGCTGTGCTCGGAACAAAATCACCCGAATGCGCTTTCTCTGCCCACTATTATCAAAGGAGGTTTTGGTGAAAATTCGGGCAGGTTACGACATCGCTTTTCAGTGCGCTCAGGCAGTTCCCATGACGCTGATGCTGACAGTCCACCCTTCGCGGCATGACGATCTCTTAAGTGATCACTCCATTTGCTTTTCGCCAGGCGTGAATGCGCGGAATCATCTGGATGATTTTGGTAATGTATGCACGCGGCTGGTAGCCCCGCCCGGCCTGTTAGAAGTTCGCAATGAGTTTGTCATCGAAGACTCTGGTCTGCCGGACGAGGCGATGCCCTCAGCACGGCAGTGGGACATCGACTCTCTGCCCAATGATGCCCTGACCTTTCTCTTAGCCAGTCGGTACTGCGACGTTGAAAAACTCTCGAATCTCGCGTGGTCGTTGTTCGGCGGCATTCAGGGCGGCTGGCAACGGGTGCAGGCGATCTGCGACTACGCTCATGATCGGATTGAATTTGGTTATCATCACGCAAGATGTGACCGTACAGCCTCTGAGGGTCATTCAGAGCGGATCGGTGTCTGCCGGGACTTTGCCCATCTCGCAGTGACCCTGTGCCGGTGCATGAACATACCGGCGCGCTATTGCACCGGTTATCTCGGCGACATTGGTGTTCCCGCCGATCCGGCTCCGATGGATTTCAGTGCATGGTTCGAGGTCTTCCTCGACGGCCGCTGGTTTACGTTCGATGCCCGGCACAATCATCCCCGGATTGGTAGAGTAGTCATCGCGCGAGGCCGTGATGCGGCCGACGTCGCGATCTCGACGGCCTTTGGCCCTGCCATGCTTGCCAGGTTTAATGTAGTGACGGATGAGATCGAAAGTGTCGACGAAGTTAGAGCGGCGGCCTGACCAGCCCGTGGCATCCTGCCGATCTATCGGCGCAGCAAGCTGTGGCTGGGCCGGTTACATCCGCTGCACGCGACCTAGACGTCTAACCTTCCGTTAAATGGGGGATGTGGTGCCGCGAAGGAACATTGTCGTGGATCAGATTGCTGTATCGGTCCCTGGCGGTCGAATGCCTTGGGCCATGACCGGGGAAACACTAGCCCAAATCCCGGACCAGAAAAACTATTCGACCTATGGTCATTGGCCCGCCAGCTGGGCTGCTTGCGGACTTTGGGGCTGCTCTTTGAGGCAATGCCGAGCGGCTTCAATGTCAGCTTCGGTGATGCCATGGCTTCGAGCCCACGCCTCGCTGGCGACAGCCGTGTACTTCGCAACATAGAATCGAACGACGGAGCAAGAAGCCCGGTGAGCCAATCCGGACGGTTCCGCTTGAACCTTCGGAACGACCACGAAGCAAATCACCGCAACGCATTTCCAAGGTGACCACATGGTGTCACTCCATTTGGGCCATGAAGGAAACACCGTGAGAGGGCCTGGGTTCCCGAAAGAAAAGCCCGCACGCGATCTCGGCGAACCGAACGGCACCACACGATCCTGCAGGTGAGCGGACTCGAGCGACTGAACGAGTCGATGATCATCTCGACCAGGCGGTTTGGTTCGAGGATCGGCCCCCGTGACCAGTCCGGGTCCGAGCAGCCGCAAGAAAATATTCGGACGTTTGTCAGGTGTTTTGTTGAGTTCAGTCTCGGAGGAATTCATGGTTTGAGCTTCAAATAGAGCCTTGCGAAATTACAAGATGCTTATACTCCAAAACCGACCTTCGTTCCGTTCGGTGGGCGCAGATCCGCATGCGATGCAAGACGAGCTATTCCGAGCGCTTCCGTTGCGACCGGATGCACAAGCGAGAGCAATTCCGCTATTCCCCTTCAAGGAAATGCCCCAAGGCCTTTAGCGGGCGCAGCCTCTCACAGATGATCTTCAGGATAGCCATCAATGGGACGGCCAAAATCGCGCCAGGGACGCCCCACATCCAGAACCAGAACACCAGCGACAAGATGACGAGAACGGGGTTCAGCGTGAAGCGTCGCGCAAGCAGCATGGGCGTTAGTGCTTCACCTTCGAGGAACTGGATTCCGAAGTAGATCGCCGGCGGCAGCAAAGCCCACCATAAGCTATCGAAGCTCAGCATTCCGGCGAGGAGGAAGATTACGGTCCCAAGCAGCGGACCCAAAATTGGAATGTAGTTGAGGAGGAAGGCTGTGGCGCCCCACAACAACGGGTCACCAAGTCCACAAAGATACATCGCGACCGCGGTGGCGACTCCCACGGCAGCATTCATGGCCGTGATCGTCATCAGATAGGCGGAGATATCCTCCTGGACCTGTTGAGAGATATCGACCGCTTGCCGCTTGTTGCTGAACGTCGGCAAGATTTCAACGATGCGTCGAAGGAATATATCGCCCGCCACCAACAGGAAGTAGAGCACAAGGACAGTCGTAAACAGGCCACCGAGGACTGCGCGCGTTCCAGTGAACAGCGCGCCTGATAGGCCGAGATCAGGACGAACCGCTATGGTGGAACCCTTCTGCGCAGGATTGTCCGCGACTTCCTCGGCCTGTTGGATGACCTTTTGCAACGCTAGGATCGGATTTTTTAGAACCACCAGGTGGCCTTCCAAGCGAGGTATGCCCTCTGGCAACTTCGTCGCCCAATTCGCGGCGGGCACTGACAAGCCTGCTACAACACCCACGAGCGTGCCAATCGCCAAGAGTACGATCAAGAATGCTCCGACAGCGCGGGGCAGATGCACATGCTGCAGGAGACGCACAGCCGGTTGCAGAAGGAGTTTCAACACGAAGGCGAGCACGACGGGAAGGATGATCGGGCTTGCCAGGTAGAGCGTCGCAAAGACGCTCAACGCGAAAATACCACCAAGAAAGAATGTCTGCGGATTGGATGGCAGCGGCATTTCCGCTTCGGCATCCGTCACCACGGCAAGTAGCTCCGGCGGGCGATCGTCCGGGACGGGCGTCAAGGAGAGACGCTCCGGAGGGTGAGGCAGCAACCAAAGATTCTCCCTCCAAACGTGCGCCAAATCGCTTTCGATGATGGCCTAGAGGAACGCGAAGAAATCAAGGGATCGAACTAGGCAGGTTGGCGCTTTCCACGCGAAAAACGGCCCCCATTATGGAGGCCGTTCAAATCCGATTACTGTTTGTCGATGACAACAGGTCGGCGATCATGGTCAACATCTCTGTCATGATCACCCTTGTTGATGATGACGGTTTTGTCACGGTCCTGATGATCACGGTCGCGGACGACGTCACGGTCACGGTCCCTGTCACGATCTCCGTGACCCTGACCAACCGTTACGCCAACAGGGCCGACACCAACCCCCACCTCTTCCGCTCCAGCAGGCATTGCGCTGCAAATTCCAGCGACGGCGGCGATCACTACGGCATACTTAATCATTGCGTGCTCCTATCATTGTTTAGCTCTGCGAGGGCAATGCCTCGACGCCGGGATCGTTCCGTGCTTCGCCCTGAGCCGGGTGGAAACAAACGGCGCAGCGCAGGATGGTGCGCCTATGCTCTATGTTCGGCTTTGCTATGGAGCAGATAGTCTAGCGGCGGCGCCGCTGACTCAGTCATTCGAAAAGTGAGTGGTCA
>Ga0208480_1000347_pt1 | contig 17599 bp, 27 predicted proteins | sample NGESurshal092012_4_FD_184485 | JGI IMG/M metagenome (GOLD analysis project Ga0208480, IMG submission 184485) | Arctic peat soil microbial communities from Barrow, Alaska - NGEE Surface sample F53-1 shallow-092012 (SPAdes) | ecosystem: Environmental > Terrestrial > Soil > Wetlands > Peat ... | reverse complement strand
GCCGGTAAATGCGCTGGTGATCGCTGTGTTGGGATTGGCGCCGGAGCTTCCGGGGTATTGGACCGATGTCAGCACCGTCCCCGCGAAAGTGCCCCAGGAACCGGGTGTGCCCGCGCTATCGGGTGCGCTTTGCACGGTGACGGAGAGGCCTGAGAAGCCCGTTGCGTAGTAGACCACGATCCAGCTTGCGATGCCGTTGCCGTTGGGTGCGCCGTTTGGAGAGCCGCAGGTTGAGCTGGACGTTGAGCCGGCTGCCGTGAAGCTGAACGGGATGGTGCAGTCTGGCGTTACTTTGGTTTGGGCGAAGAGGGTTACGCCCGAGAAGAAGCACAGGGAGATCAGTAGCTTTTTCATCCCTTCAAGAATATCGCTTTTTGATTGGCCTCACCGACCTTGAATGCTGCGCTTCAAGATTCATGGTTCGACATTCACGGGCCGCACGGTTGATCAAGAGGGCTTGTGTGGGTTCGTGAGATTTAAGCAAACGCCTGCGATTCGCTTTGCAATGTCGATGGGAGGCCACGTCTCCGCTTCGCAATACGTGCTCGCATCTTCCAGGTCGCGCATAGCTTCCTTAATCAATTTCTCAGCCCGTTCACGGATACCCTCAGCGCTGCGACCCATCAACTGCATGGTGCCGACGATTTCGTAATCGACAACGAAGTTTCGTTTCTTCATCAATCCTGTTCCACTGAAACCTTGGAATGTCGAACGCTCTCAGCTTAACGCGCGAGTTCGACTACGGCAAGGCCAAAAATAAAGAAAAGTACCAGCCCAAAAATACGGAGCATCCGCTAGGACGCGTGGCAGACGCCGGATGCTCCGCTAGGTTCGAAACTTGAACTTTCTTCGCAACCACTCTATCAGATCGAACTCGTAGGGAGCCTGCCCTTTTGCTCGCTGATCTGCCGAGAGGATGACGCGCCACATTCGGTAGCTCGGGATGGTGTAGGCTTTCATGGTTTGGCCTCACCGACCGGTGCGTCTTGGACTAACGGTGCGGGTTCGACATGGCGGTTTAATCTGCCCACGGGAATCTCCTTCGGAGAATCGGGCGCCCGGACGCAACCCAATCCTCCCTGAATCGAGGGCATTGAATTTGCATTTGCGCAATCATCCATTTCGCGTATTCGCCCACGGTTGGACCTTTCGGGGATTCTTCGCTGTGAAATATGGAGCTTCAATCGCCCTGCTGAGATCCGCCTTGGTCAGGAACCCTCCATGTCGAACCCAAAAGGCCCCACGGCGCAATCAATAGCGGTGAGGCCAACCCATAATTACAAAAGATTTGCGTCACACGTTACCAGCAGATACTTCCCAGGAACCGGAGGCCCCTGAAGATCTGCCGGATTGACTACTACGGGAGGCTGAGGCGTGTTTCCCGTCCCCACCGGAACACGCTGGTAGCCGTAAACCTGCGAACGCATGTACATAGTCGCGTACGGGTCCTGTTGCCAATAATCGATTTGCTGATCGAAATCCACGTGCTCCTCAAGATACAGGTGGTTCGCCAGAAGCGTGAGCTGATCCGATGTGAGCGGCACATTGGCGGAAAAGGGCGAGGCCGCAATGCCGCAGGAAAACGGCTTCAGCTTTGTCCACCGCGTTTCATAGTAGCGATGGTTGAACTTGAACTGATAGCCATCTTGCGGACCGCCGCCCGGAATGGGAGCGGGAAGGGGATTGGGAACTGCAATCTGTTTGTAGGACATGTTAAAGATCTTACTCCTTAGCCGGTCCACGGTCGCGATTTCCCGCAGATCGTCCAGCAGATTCATCCTATTTCGGCAAGCCTTCTTTGAGGCGCGCGAGCTTCACTTCAAGTTCTTTGCGCAACGCGATTTCCGTCGTGTGGCCTTCGAGGATCGGGATGATACCCAGAATCTTCTCAAGCCAGTCGATCAGCTCGGTAAGCCAGTTGGGCGTTCCCGCCGCGGGCGCTGCCGTAGCCGTTGGCTCGATGTGCATGCGATGAGTCTTCTCGCGGGTTCGCTCGATCTTGGCTTGTTCCTGCTGCCACCATGTCTGTTTCTTCGGCATAAAACGGTTCTCCTTTGATCTAACTACTCTTCGAGCATAGTACGAAAAGCGACCGGATACGGAACGGAGGGAATCGAATGCCCAAAGAATCCGCAGAGTTCCGTCCAGCCCGATACCGTTTCCATGTTCATCACCAGCAGATCGCCTGGTCGATCCTTGAAGTACTCCCGCACTTCGAGGTTGTGTCGCTGGAAGCGCTCTAAAAACACTTCAGCATCGAAATCCTTGCGCCCGTAGATCATGCGATGAACCCGGTGGGTGAACGGGTCTTCGTCCCATTGAGCGCGGAACGGATTACGCTCGGAGAAATGATTGCGAACGCTCTTGAGCCAGCTTTCCTCGCTGCGCATGGTCAAAATGAATTTCGAGCCAGGGTAGGCCTTATCGAGCGCCTGATAAAGCATAGGAATCGGCAGGTCGGAAAGCGCGTAACTCTGCTCGACGGTTGCCGACCGCCCCTCGTTGTTCATCTCCCGCCAGATTCGCTTAGCCCAGTGCGCCGATTTCCAATGCGCCGATTCGTAGCCCAGAATGCGCAGGGCTTTATGAAGGGAAGTGGTCGCGGTTTTATGGAGGCCGATACCGAAGATCCGCGTCGGCAACGGCTTCAGCTCGATGGGGTTATGGAAATCGCAATTGCGAAAGACCGTGCCGCATCCAAAATTCCCGTAGTTGGCAACCGTAACCGTTTCGTCCACGATCTGAAAAGTTTCATACTGCATGTCGTCTTCGACGTGCCTGTATTCCCGGAAGCGCATCGTATCGGTGTGCAGAATGACATCGAGGTAGGGCCGCGCGATTTCGCTGCCCAAGTACCCCAATCGGCGCAAGCGAAAATTGAAATCCTTATCGTCCGGACCCCAGGCGTTGTACTTTGATTCGTCATATCCTCCGGCTTTCAGAAAGGCGCTTGCCGGAATGACAATCCTGCCATTGCAACCCTTCGGATATCGCACCGGCTCAGCCTGGTTCCGGTTCGCCCAAAGAAATATGTCTTCGTTCGACTCAAACCTTTGTTCTATGTAATCGGCAAAGCCCGGGCCGGTGAAATTGTCAGCATCGAGATTGCATAGAATCGGGTCCGGCCATAGCCCGCCGCCCTCTATGATTCCCAGACGATGAGCCATGTTCTTAGCGTGCGCCATGCGGAAAGGACCAGAAGCGGTGAAGCTGTAGACCGTCAATCTTCCCGACTCAATTTCTCGCGCGTAGGTACTCATCACGTGGCGCAGCAGATGATCCTGGCTGTTGTAATCGAGCAGAACGAATTTCGCTTGCGGGTTATCGGCGAGGTTCTTTGGGAGGGTCCGCTCTACGTGCTGCAAGCGGCCTTTGCAGGTTGTACAGAAAACGACGGATGAAGGCATTGGGGAGTCACGGTGATCATATCTTTCCCGAGAAAGCCTGTCAATATGGCACGGTACTAGCCCGTGTACAATGGCCGCATGAAGAAACCGTTCGTCCTCGTCCTGTTTTCCGCCCTCGCATGCGCCCAGCCGCCGGCCGCCGTGCTCACCGCCGCGACTTCGGCTAGCTTCACCTATCCCGGATCGACGACCGATTTATCCATAACCTTCGCCGATTCCACCCCTCCATCTTCAGCCACCGGCTTTCAGTTCTCCGTCACGCCTCCACCTGGATTCACAGCGGGAACCCCCACATTGGAACTGGCCGCGCAGAACGCGGGCGATAAGCTTGTCTGTTCAACTACGGCTGGAGTAACGATATGCCTCATCACGGGCAGTGTGGTTGTGAGCAGCGGATTGCTGGCAGTCGTACCAATTACGGCCGGTTCAGCGGTGGTACCGAGCCCGACCCCGGTAGTGGTAACTGTTTCGGGTCCGCTTGCAACCACCGCCACTGGGACAAACGTGCCGATCACCTATCAAACGGGCGCGAACCTCTTCACTCTTCCGTTAACCGTAGTCGCTTCAGGGGGAGCAACGAAGTGGTTCACGGTCTCAAGTGGCAGTACGACCTGCCAGGTGCATAAGCTCGCCCAGACGCCCATCCGCATATCCTGGACATGCAACAATCCCTACGGCGGAATTTCGGGAGGCTACACCGCCGATGCGACCAATGGAGGGAACGGAATCAATAGCTTTTTGATCGGCATGAGTATCCTGACCGGGCAAAGCTCCAACTCCGATAACGTCAGTTGCAATATCACCATGAACGGAACCGGTCTGCCGGTGACTTATTCCACTTTCCCGATGTCCGTCACCCTGACCCAGCCGGTGACCATTCAGCCGCAATCCGCCAACTACATCTGCATCACAAGCAGCGTCATTGGTCCGAGCATGATTTCCTGGCCTTAAATGTGCCGTACAATGCTCGCATGGAGAAACTATTCGCATTCGCATTATTGGCCGCCGCCTTCGCTTCGGCCCAGATTACGACCGCAACCGCCCCCCCAGTGCCGCCACAACCGCCCATTGTTAAACATTTCTCCGCATTATCGCCCAGCAACGTTTCACCCAGCAACATAACCGGAATGTGGGCAAATGAAGGCGGGGACAAGGTGACTCAAGACGAACTCCGAGCCACAAACAACACCCAGAATCTCACCGGCCAAGTGATCAATCGCGCCTGGAATGGCGCCACTGTCTCGCTTTCCGGAGCAAGGAACGAGGCTGTAAGCTTCAATCTGGTGCTTGAGGCCGGTGGGCCGGCAGCGACAAACGTAAGCGTTTCGTTCAACTCGCTTCAAGGCGTGGCGGTGGCGCCGCCGGGCACTACCTCTGCAATCCGTTCCATCCCGGCGACGGGGAACGGCGTTTTCAATTGGGTTAATCGGCCGATTGAACTCTTTTACGTGCGCTACCTGCAAATCCAGGGTCTCAGTTATTTCGGGTATCAATCGGCGTTCGATGAACGCGGGATCCCAGTGCGTTTCCAACGGTCATGGACAGGCAACGGCGTCCCAGTGGCGGGAACCGGCTGGACAAACCGCCCCGATCACGACAAGTTCTACCCTGACATCATGGTCCCGCTCGAACTGGTACCAACATTCACAATCGCGGCGGGAACTAATCAAAGCATCTGGGCCGACATTTATATCCCCAAAATGACGCCACCGGGACTTTACACGGGCGCGGTGACGGTGCAGGAAAATGGCTTAACGACGCGCACCGTACCGGTAGATCTGACCGTCTATGCCTTCACTCTGCCCGATGAACCTTCGGCTAAAACGATGATTCCTTTTCAGGAAGCAGACATCATGTATCGCTACAGCGCCGGCTATGGGGTTTATGAAAACTGGCAAAGCCCACAGGGCGTAGCGAATGTGACGATTGTCGACAAGTATTTCGAGTTGTTTCATCGCCATAAGATTTCTCTGATCGGCGAGAATGACTGCGTACCTCCCGCACCGGACCAACCGTGCGCGAGTTCGATCCCGCGACTCAACGGCAGCCTGTTTACCGCAGCGAACGGCTACGACGGGCCAGGCGTCTCGACTCCCACGGATGTTTTTTCGATCGGCACCTACGGCACCTGGAGTTGGAAAGCCCAGGGCAAGAACGCTATGTGGACTCATGCCGATAACTGGGTTAACTTTTTCCAGCGCAATCTGCCGAACACGTTCTATTTTCTTTATCTAGAAGACGAACCGCCCTCATCCGATTACGCACAGGTGAACCTGTGGGCGCATTGGATCAAGCAGGACCCAGGGCCGGGGCATCAGTTGCCGAGTTTGTCGACCATCCCACCGCTTTTCGCTCAGGAATCGATACCCTACCTCAATATCCCGGTTGCCCCCGCCGACTTCGGACGATGCCCGAACAACATAGCGCCCTGCGATAACACGACGGTGAATCAGGCAGCCGCGACCTTCTACCGCACAACGAAAAAAGACAAACTGTGGGCCTACAACGGGTCCGATCCTGCCGCTGGTAGTGCCGATACCGAAGACGATGGCGTTGCCATGCGCCAACTGGGATGGGCGCAATATAAGAAACAAATTGACCGATGGTTCTACTGGATGGCCAACCCGATTCAGCCGCTCGATTGGTTCACGCAAACCGTCACCTTCGGAACGGTGTCCTATGACGACCCGATCCTAGGGGAATTCGGCGACAACGGAACGTCGAATGGTAACGGCCTCCTCGTTTATCCGGGAACGAGCGTCTATGCCGGGCAGACTTCTTACAACGTCGCTGGTCCGTTTGCGAGCCTGCGTTTGAAAGAATGGCGCCGCGGTATCCAGGATGTCGATTATCTGACGCTCGCGGCGAAACGCAATCCCGCCGCCGTTCAATCGATTGTGAACGGCCTCGTTCCGCAAGTTCTATGGGAATACAGCGCGCCGAACATCACTTGGTATACGGGCGGTGGAAACAGTTGGTCTCCAGACCCAGACCAGTGGGAAAATGCGAGAGCCGCACTGGCGCAAATCATCCTATCCGGCAAGGTCAAGTAAGAGCGCTTATTGGATTGCCGCGCCGAACACGTGCCATCCGAGCATGGCGAGCAGAATCCACGTCAGGAAGTGTGCGCCGCCACGCTCCCAAGGATAGGGAGATCCTGGGACGCGATTGACCCAGAAGCCGAACAGCAGCCAAAGAATCATCAGAACCCAGAACAGTATGGAAAGTGGCATAGAACGTATCTCCGAACATCGGATTAGATCCCCGAACCGTGCAAATATTTCCGCGCAAGGTCGACTAGCGGGCGAGTTTCGAGAATAGGCCGATTAACTCTTTGAGGCTCAATATGCCAGAGCCACTCAAGAAAATCAGGGCCGTGACGAAGCCGATGCCGATCCACCAGCGTCTATCCCAGATATCGCGATTTCTGCGCGCGAGATCGGCATTATTTTCCGCCTGGACCTTGACGCCGTCGACGCAGGCGTCTAAATGGTTGAGTCTGTCAATCACTGTTCTTAATCCAGCTTCCAGTGTTGCAACTCGCTCGCCAATCTTTCCGTCTGTCATGTCTATAGATTGGCCTCACCGACCTGTTCTCTGCGCGCCTGGCTTTGAATGTTCGACATGGCAGGGCGCGCACCAGCGAACCAATGTCGAACACCTTCAGGTACGGGCGAAAACGCCCGTGTGCCAAAAGGCCAAACTCTTATCCTTCCCATCCCATGGAGGGCCACTGGAAGCCCACCAGCGCGCCATACACGAAGTTTCCATCGCCCGTCGCTACTCCCGATACCGTCTGTGCTTTGATGCGCACAAACTCGCCCTGGTCGTACTTGAACTCAACCGGCCAGACAGGACCGCCCACGAAGTCGCCTAGCTGGAACGGGACCTGGTTGAAGTCCTTTTCGACGTAACCGGATTGGGGAGAAACGACGATGGCCAACGGATTGTCGACGTCGACCGTGTAGAGCACCTGGCCGGGAAGCGCGTTGCCGCCGCCGCCCGCGTAGCCGAACACCACTCCGCAAATAATCGCGCTATAACCACGGGGAACCTGGAAGGCGCAGACGATGACCTGATTGGCGCCGCCGTAGTCCGGTGCGGTCTGAAAGCCTTGCGCAAAGATCGGAGTCGCAACCCAGGGAATCGGTACGCCCCAGACGGTTCGTTTTGCCTCTGCTGTGGTCTGGAGGGCTTGAAGGGCTTTTGAAAGCTGGCTTGGACCTGTGGCTGTTCCTACGGGCATAATGGTTTGGCCTCGTCACGTTTTGCGGCTTGGACTTGCTCTGCCTGCTCGACAGCCGAACGGTATCGCTCGCACTCGCGATTCATCCGATGTTGCATGGCCGATTGCGCGATATCGAGATTTTCGCAGCGCCGGAGCGATTCACCGAACCCGTTCACCGTGAAGGAATCCATGTCGGCGTAGATGCCGCCGGTAGCGACCCGCTTCACCGGGGCAATCCGCATTCCGAGATTTACGAAAGCTTCGCCTAGTACGATGATGGGCACCGAGATCAGACAGCGGACCAGATAGCCAACCAAGGTCAAGACTCCCATGTCGAACCTCCAGCACCAAACGCGCAGATCATCGGTCGGTGAGGCCAACTCATCATTTGTTCGATCCCTTCGCTGCATTCTGATTCACTCCATCCGGCACCATAACCAGGAAAGTCAACTGCGCATTTTGGTTGAGGGCGTCGAGCGAATTCCAGAACTCAACTTGAAATTGTCCGGGAGGAACCACCGGGTAGGGAACCGGCAAGAGCCGGGGGAAGCTGGGGAACGTGAAGCCCTGCGTGTTCGACGGATACGGCGGAAACGTCGACGGCCCCAGCAGATTATCGTTGATGAACCATGCTTCCTCACAGGGCCGCGAAAACCATTTGTGGTCGAGCGAAAGATCCGTGATCTGGCAGGTGAACCCGCTCGCATTCGGAGGAACGTTCGCTACTTGCGCCGTGGCGGGTCCGGAAGAGTTCGGCGCGCTCGATGTCGTGTGTAGGAACCCGATGATAAAGGAGCCCAGGGGCAGAGCGAGCAGGTACGCTTTGTAGCCTTGCGCCGGGATGCCGACGAACTGCGATTCTGAATCGGGCGTGGCATAAAAGCGCGGGACGTAGCAGCCGAGCTTGGGGAAGCCGTCCAATCGATGAGCGTACGCAGCCATGACTTCGCCCCAGTAATCGCGGAAAAGAGGGGAGAGCCGTAGAAGGTTTTCGGTTTGCTTGGGTACGCAGAGTCCGGGCATAGGTTTAGAGTTGCCCTCCCTTGACCGGCTTGAGGTTCGGATTCGCGGCGAGGAACGCTTTCAGCAGGTCCGGGCGATCGCCGGCCTCATCGGTGAAGACGAGTGTGCCCAATCGGGTATTGTCGCCGGCGTCAGAGCCTTCAGGTTTGTGCGCGAATAGCGTTAGGAACATGCCGGACAGGTCAAATTCGAATTGTGGATTCACTTCGGCCTCCGGAACATCCCCGCGACATCGGTTACCAGTTTTTTCGAGTCCTCGTCCATCCCTTCGATGAACTGCCCCAGCGCGGTTCCGACATTGGCCTTGATGTTCTCCGGGTCGAACTGTTTTCGCGCATCGGCGCAGATGCCGATGAAGCGCTTGAGTTCGGCAGCCGGGTCGCGAGGATTGGGCCGCGAAATGCGTTTGACGGCGGTTTTCTCAGGCATTATACCCCTCCCCGGTCGTCTGCGATTCGTTGTAGCGCGTCGGTTGTGGCTTCTTTTTGGTGGTTTGGCCTACTCACTACTGGTTGACCCGTCGAAGGAGTGGGTTCGACATGAAATAATTTCCAGATTTGGGAAGGCCCCATCCCATCGTATTCGCACCAATACTCATGAAACATTAGATCTTCAATGGCCCCACAGCCAGGACAAATCATACGCGATATTCCCCCTGTCGCTGGTGGACGCCCAAAGTCCCGGTAGTCTGTGACGAGGCCAACATTTTATTTAGGCTCCGGTCTTTCGCTGTGACTTCGTGCAGCATTCTCGCGTCCGACCAGGATTGATTCTCTGGCCTTCACCAGCAGCATTGCTTTATCTAACGCTACGCTGGGTCCGATCGGAAAGCACTCCGAATCGCAAATCGCGCAAACGAAGATAACCTCATGCAAAGCGCCGCACTCATCCCCCCACGACTTGAGGTGACACGCGACCTTCAGCCCGAATCGTTCGTGACAGTTGATGCAAATAAAATCCTCGTCATCGATGAATGCCGCCTGTCGCTGGGCAAACGTTAACGGTTCGAAAGTGATTGACGAGGCCGACATAAAAGACCCTAGCCGTTCTGCGGATACGCCTTCATACCCTTCAGTCCCAGTGTAATCGTTACCGGAGAAGCTGCGGGTGCAAAGCCAGGCACCAGATAATCGAAATCGAAGTAAATCTGCCCCAATCGCGGAATATAAATCTCCGGATAGAGCCATCCCGGAGCCTCAGCGCTCAGAAACGGCCACAACAACCCGACCGGAACATAGTTGTTCGAATACGCCTTGTACGACGCATCGCGCACGATCACACCCAAGTCCACTAATTGGCCCGATGTTCCCTCGCCGCCGGCGCCTCCGCTGGTCGCGCAACTAGAACTAACGGTGATGATCGCATCCGGACCAACCGCCGAAACCAATAGGGACGCTTCCGGATCGGCATTAATCGCCTCAGCAGCAGCTAGCGCCGTAGTGAGGGACGCGCCGCCGCTATCTGTGGCCAGATTGATCGTGATCATGTTTCCGACAGTCACGATAGAAAAAGGAGTATTATCCCCCGCGACGACAACGGCAATCACAATGCCGTTGCCCGCAGTTCCGCGCGTCACTGCCGTAAGCTTGAAATCCGGTCCTAATGGTGGGGATGGCATGGTCTTTTATCCTGGAGGAGTCGGTATGCAAGTGGCGAAGGTCTCTTCGGCGGTCAAATCCGTGTACTCGCCCGCCTGCCAGACGAAATCCGAGTCGGCCTGTGCGGTGAACGGATGATTGAGCGATGGGAGGCCGGCCGGGATCGCCACGTTTGGCACCTGGATGTAATCGAGGTACGGGATGGCCTTCCATTTCGCGGGGTACTTCGGTGCCCAGACTTGCCCCTCCTGGTATACATTGCACCCGCAAAAGATCACGATGGCCCCTTGCGGATTGCTGATTGCGCTGGGAAGGCCTAGCAGATCGATCGAGATTACGGAGCCCGCCGGGTAGAGCACGCCCGGATGAATGGTGGCTACAAGCGCTTTGTTCGGCGAGAGCCCAGTTACGTTGTACTGGTTGCCCGGGGAGATGAGATTCGAGCTGATCATCTGCCGTTGAATCGTTCGCCCGTCCGGCCGCGAAATGCGGATTGCGACTTGGCCTTCGAATCCCGTTGCTTGCGGCACTCCCAGATTCCAGATAACGATGCCGTAGAGCCGGAAGGGTGCATCGAGGTCCACTTGCTGCTTTAGGCCGATAGAGGGTTCCGCCGTGATTGGGGCCGGGAATACGAAGTGCTGCATGCGCTCGGTCAGCATTATGGTTTGGCCTCGCCCTGCTCTGCGGCTGGGTCAGATTGAGTCTTCTCGACAGCGGCCTCCGCACATGTCAGACATGGATAAGAGCCTTTTTTGTGGTGTGTGATCAGAAATCGATGACCACAGGAAAGCTCAATAACTTCGCCCTCGGTTTTCACCACGTCGCGATAGATCAGTCCCCCTCCTGGTCGAACGCTTTGAGGGTAGCGTGGAAACCAGCGGTCGATGAGGCCAAGGAAAAAACGTTTCACCATGGACAATCCGCCTCGTTGTAAACCTTAAAACCCCTCAAAGAAAACTGAAAGCTCGAAAGCCCGCTCGCCGGAGTCTGCAAAAGAATATCCAGCGGAATCGTCCCGCCCCTTGGAATAAACAACTCCGGCCACCAGGGAGCCATGCGGCCGCCGCCGTTCGAAATAACGAGGTCGGCCGAAGGCCCGGTAGGCGATGGATTGATGCCCGCATGCGGGATTTGATTCTGCATCGGCACCTGGTCAAAGGTATAGAACGTCAGAAACGCCGCGTTGGGAATTGCCACTGGCCCACCGTCCGACATAATCATGCCGGTAATTCCGCGCCACAGGAAATCCGCGTCATTGTCCGTTGGAAGCGCAAACTTCGCAAAGGTGTTGTTCGGCGATTGCGGCTGGAGGTTCGAAACCCACGGCGGGTAAAACGCGTTCGCTCCGTTCGCGAACTCGTAGAAGTATTCGTACTCTTCAAACCGGACGCCCTTCCACTCCTTGCAGAAACGATGCCTCTGCGGGATAAACGGCGGGATAGGCGATTGCGTATCGCCGCACGGGAAGCGCTTGAAGCCCTTGAAACCCGCCTGTACAATCAGCGTTCCGTCGCCCTGGTTCCACAGATCAATCGTGACGTTCGAGCCTTTGCGAAGCGGCAACGCGCATGGTCCCAGAGGCCCGCACAGATCATTCGCCGTGATCCAATCCGAGGTAATCGCCGTGCCGTCGCCGTCGCGCACCCGGATCTTCAAATCGGACGGGTTGATTGAGCCGGAATCGCCCACGGTCGAGCCGGCGATGGGTGCCACGTACATTTCGCGCGCCAGATAATCCGCGTCGTTATTGATGTTGCACGGCTGCTTCAGCGCAAACTCGGTGCCCGATCCTTGCGGTCCCAGCGTCACGGTGAAAAACAAGTCCCCTTCGTTTCCCATCGAATAGTCGAAATCGACATCGCAGTATCCGGGGAACTGCGGGGTTACCGCTGCCCAGGAGGGAGCGTAGAGATCTCCGGACATGGGATTTAGGAGGGAGGGTTGCGTCATTATGGCTTGGCCTCACCGCTATCGACATCGGGCGTGGGGGTTGCGGGTTCGACAGGGGAGGTTTCAGACAAACCGGCGATTTTTCTGAGTTCCCGTAATTCGTCATTGTGAACTGGTTTAAATCGGAGGCTTGGATTTCGGCGCGAGACCCGACGGACGCTTTTGACTCCGGCATCCGTGAACGCCTGGACGAAAAGCGGAGCGAGTTGAACTATCGCGTCCGCAATCCCTCGCCATATTCGCGCCTGCGATTCCCGCACAGCACAATCGAAACAGATACCTTCACCGAATCCGAGCGCATCCCGGTTTCCACAGCTCCGGCATCTAGGAAGCCACCAACAGAGGTTTCGGAGAATTCTCACAAGCCCCCCATGTCGAACCCGGAGAGCCGAACGCGAAGACGAATTAGCGGGTAGGCCAACATAAGAAAAACACCTAAGCCGGAATCAGCAAGGCCCCCTCAAAGAAAACCTTCACCTGCACTACCGCGCTAGTCTGACTCGTTCCAAAATCCATCCTGATCACCGAATTCTTCTCAATGAACTTCGACCGCTCGAACAACCGCCCATTGCGCCCCGTCTGCATCATCGACCAAATGTCCACCGGGTTATTCGAGAGGAAGTGCCCCTCCGGCCACTGAATGCGCATGTACGTATAGGGCAGCGACACGATAGCGCTCAGAGAGTGAATCAGCCAATGATACCTGTTCGGCGCGTTTTGCTCCCGCCCTGGAACGGAAAGAAAGTCCGAGCCCGCCGTGTTATCCAGATTGATTTCGAAGATCGAAGCGGGGAAAGGCAGTTGCAGGAAGTTTCCGCGCGGGCACGAGTAGGGCATGCACGCCTGAAGCTTCTCTGCTGTGATGAGTTTGCCTTCGTTCATGCCCAGTTCCGCCAACCGCCCCACCGCTGAATTACCGGCCATCCATAAAAGCTCAGCATATTCTTGAAGCGCATCAGCGCATAATCGTCCGAATAGTTCTCAGCACGCGCGGTCGGTCCCAGGATGCGGGCAAGCCATTCGCGGATTTTGTTCACGTCTCTGAAATCGCCCATGTCGAACCCACAAACCCACCCGCGTAGCCGGTTGCGCGGTGAGGCCAAACCATCATTTTCGAATGGCCCACACGACTATACCAAACATCGCCATCACTGCAAAGAACCCTCCGACATTAGAAGTACTATCATCCTGCCCTAACCCCGAAAGTCCCCTCGCCTGCTTCGCCGCCGCCGCGCCGGCATTTATCGCCGCCGTCAACTGTGCCGACATCGCGCCCGACGCCTGCGGGGGATTCGGCAGAGGCGTCCCCAGGTACGGAAGATTCCTTCCGCAACCCAGCATGATCGGAGAAAGCCATACGCCCGAATTGCCGAACGTGCCATAGCCCGCCTTCGTGCAAGCCAGCGCTTGCGCTGGGTCGACCTGCGAATTACTCACGCAACCGGTGATCAGGTCAAGGCACACGTTGCCCGTTGAGCAGCCCGGATAATCGCATTCCGCGGCTGCCGGTACCGGTACATTCGAGGGTGCGGGAGTCGGATTCGGCGCCGGTATGCTAACTCCCGGCACTGCGATTGCGATGGGTGCGCCGTTCCCGAAACATGGACAATCAGGCACGATATTGCGCAGCGTTCGCGTCGGCCCATAATCCGGGTAAGCCAGCGCGATTTTTTTCCTCTGCGCCTGCGTCAATCGAGGGCGAGGCCACGGCCTGCCGTTCGGCTGCATGTGCCACCCACGCGTACCAGTAAGAATATCGACCGGCGTTAACGGCCCCGATGCTCCCGGACCCGCTGTTGCATTTGCGGACGGCGTCGAACCTGCCGTGCCCGTGAGTGGCTGCACGGCAGTCGAGGCCGGGGTCCCTGGAACTAAAGATGCTATTGCCGTTGAAACATCATCGCCACCCATCCACGAGTTGAGTCCCGCGTTCGGATCCGCGCAACACTCGGTAACCAATCCGCCTAAAACCGCGTTGCCATTCGCCATTTGATTAGCGACACGCTGCGCACGCGCTCCGGCTCTTGCTGCGATTCGCGCTAGGGCGTTGGGATCTGGCGAGATGTAGGAGTTTGTGAAGGGTTCGTAGCCCATATTTTGGCCTTGGTCGGTTTCGCGGCTCGGTCAACCGCTGCACCATCGACATGCTAAGGTTGCGGCTCGCACACCCACGAATGTCGAACGTGATCGGCCCCATGCGCAGCGCGAACGCCCGGAGAGGCCAATGAAAAAAGAAAGAAGTGCGGACGATCCCCAGCTAGGAAAGGAATCGCCCGCCCCATCCCGATCCGCGAGGGAACTGTAAGGAAGGCCCGCGAATCGTTGCCCTCTAGTCTACTGCACCGGAAGAGCGGTGATACCGTCCAGACAAACACGCATGAGCAAGCCCACGGCCCCGGTCATGGTGGGAGGCGTTGCGTTCCCGCCTACGATGTTGTTTGAACCGTTGAAAAACAGGTTCAGCGAGAACCGCGTCAACGGCGGAATGTACTTCGACCAGGAGCCGAAAGTACGACGTCCTTGCGGAGTCGGCCAGCCGTTCGTATAAACGGATTCGCCATTGTTGGTCGTCACGCCCATGAGACCCGCGCCCGCCGGAAGATCCCGGACGTAGCCCTCGAAAAAGATCTTGTCAGAGATCTTGAATTCGAAATACGCCCCATCCTCAATCAGGTCGATATCTCCCTTGGTCATGCGCGAGGAATACTGAAACTCCATCGCGTTGAGCAGAATGCAGCGCGGCGGTGGAAACTGATTCGCCGTCTGCATATTGGTCTGAAGCTTCGTGTTCGGAATTCCGCCCACATTCGCCGGATTCGGTTGCCCGACTGCGATCGAGAAGCAGAAAAACGTCGACGGAACCTGCGTTGCGGTTGGCGATTGCAGGGTGTCCCAGTAAATAAACGGTTCCTGGTCCACCATGTTCGCCACAAAGGCATTGGTGTTGCGGCCCTGACCCACGGCATTCGCCATATTAATCAGGCCGGTTGGTGTTGCTGCTGTACCCATAAACTTTCTCCTTTTTGGTGTTGTGTCCTTGCAGAGAGCTTTTTAAAGAGCCCGCTTCTAATAAGTGGACCCTGAGAACAGGGACCCGCCTAAATCGTAGCTATCGCCCATTCCGCTTGTACCCTTGCGAGTCGAAGCCGGAGCGGGAAGCGCCGCGGGCGCCCCCCATCCGTTCGGAATGAGAATATTCGAGTTATTCGTCGGGTCCGTAAGGATCTGCGGAGTGACGTAACTCTGCATCTGATAGTCGCCCATGCCGAGCTGACTGACGTACGACCCGAAGGGCGTATAGTCGTTGATCAGCCGCAGGATCAATTGCGCAACGGTTCCGGCGATGACTCCGGATGCCGCCGTTTTGTTCTTCATGACCTTGTCCGTCAGGAACCAGAGCACGCCACCGATCGCGAGGTTGCCGGCGTAACCGACGACTCCGGTGTTATTCGATCCGAGGATCAATTGTGCTCCGAGCTTCGAACCGAGGGCGCCCACCAGCACGAATGTCGAGGTGGTGATCACTTCGCCGATCGAGCCGGTACCGGGATTGCGCCGACGTCCGTAATTGCGCCGCGTCATGCGCCCGGTGTTTCTCCGGCGCCGTGCGTACCGGCGGACACCGGTATTCCGGCGGGTTGTGTTCCGCCGCCGATGCGATGTGTTGGTGCGCCGGCGTCTCCGTCTGCCAGTGTTGGCCTTATGGGCGTACTTCGCCCGCCAGGCTTTGGACCCGAACTTGAGCTTACGTTTACGTGTTGCCATTTTTTTCTTTGCCTTTCTTCCGGGGTTACCGGATGCGAGCGTGTACGCGAGGATTTCGCCGGTATTGCGACGGGCCGCGTGCTTCGCCCGTGTTGAACTTTTTCTCCGCCGGGGAGAGCCGAACGCGCGTCCGCGATTGCCTACCACGCGCGTGATCTTGGTTGTTTTTGCCATTTCCTACCCTCCTTCCGGATGATGATTCTTTGGCCTCACCGCTAATCCGTTTTGCACGCCGGAGTCGGTCGGTTCGACATGTTGGGATTTCAGAACCCTTCCATGTCGAACCCTCCACTTTCGATGTGCCGGACTTGGCGGTGAGGCCGACATATCACTTACTCGCCGACCAGGGCCGCTCGATCCGGCAGATGGCCTGGATATTGTTGGTCGTATCGAGAGAAGCTGTCGATGCGCCGCGCGCGGCAATTACGAAATTCGGCGCGCTCGAGAGCAAGTACCAGTTGGAGCCCGCCGCAAGCGAGTCGAGCGGTTCAAACCACACGAAGGGAAAGCCCTGCGTCAGTTGCGCATTCGACAGATTAAAAGCGTGGGTAAGGATTTGCGATGTATCGCCCGAATTAGTCGGGTTGAGACCCACCGAAACCGTGGAAACCTTGAAAGCGGCCGCGGCTGTCGGAGGTGCTCCGGGTGTCGGCCACAGGTAACTGACTTGCATCATAAAACGGGTTCTCCTTGTTTTTCCGCGCCGAAGCCGGACACGGTGTATTCAGTGCAGTTCGAATCAGCCGGGTTCGGTTTAAACTCGACCGGGTTATAGCCGAGATGAGTTGCTCGAACCTTCCAGGCGCAGTAGGCCTTGATGCCCAGCTTGCGCGCCCGCATGAAAAATGAATGGTCTTCGCCGTAAGCGCCGATAATCTGGAACGGTGGCTCCATTAGTTCGGTCACAATGCGCTCGTACACGGATTTGCGGACAAGCAGGCACCCGCCGCCAGCGGAACTGATTTCCACCAGTTCGCTCGCTTCGTCGAAAGTCGAGATCGGCTCATGCCGTCCGGTTTCTTCGTTGAAGATGTGGACGACAGAAACGCCCGGATGATTTTTATAGGCGTAAAGACCCGTCAGGATGTCCAGCTTATAGCGCTCAAACATCATAATGAGCCGCGCCGCAAAGTCCGGATCGAACTCCAGGTCTGTATCGAGCATCAGCAGCCAGTCGCCGGAGATCTGTGAAACCAGGTCGTTTCGCGCCGCCGAATGAAAAGAGTAGCCGGTGCGGGCGGGTTTGACGCGCGTTCCCGGTGGCATGGCTTCGTTGGTGAACACCAACATGTTTCCCCAGGCCCATGTGAAGGGTTCGGGGTTGCTCATCAGGCCGCCCATGTAGCCGATGGTTCCGAGTGTTTTTGTGCGTTCTAGCATACGGCTACGATCCCCGTTCCTTCTTTGCCCCACACATGAACAATCTTTCCCCAGAGGACTAATCTCAGTCCCGCCGCTTTGATCCAATCGAAAAACTCACACCGTGTGATTTCGCGATAGTGATAGGCCGCGATCCCCGGATAATATTCCGGCGTATGATCCGGACCGCCGCGATCGTCATGCGGGATGGTCGCGACCACCCGGCCGCCTGGCCGCAACACCGTTTTTGCCTCCATCAAGGAAGC
>Ga0208480_1000346_pt1 | contig 17599 bp, 12 predicted proteins | sample NGESurshal092012_4_FD_184485 | JGI IMG/M metagenome (GOLD analysis project Ga0208480, IMG submission 184485) | Arctic peat soil microbial communities from Barrow, Alaska - NGEE Surface sample F53-1 shallow-092012 (SPAdes) | ecosystem: Environmental > Terrestrial > Soil > Wetlands > Peat ... | reverse complement strand
GCAATCTGAAAGCCAAAAAAGGCGAGTGCCATCTCACCTTCGAGGAGATTCTCGCTGCCAGCGCCGGGCAGATGCTGATTGCCCTGCCGCCGTCCGCTCGTCCCCACGAAGGCGGGGACCCAGCACTGAATTCCCGCTTTCGCCGGAATGAGTGGGAAATAAACGACTTCAGCAAGCGCCTTTCCACTTTAGCCCGCGCCGCACCTGGCCGCACGTTTCTGGCCGGCGCCCATTATCATTGCGGCGATGAGGCGCGCCGGCTCAGGCTGCTCGCCGAACTCGGGGAGCGTCTCGATGCGCCGCTGGTCGCGGTCAACGACGTGCTTTACCACGCGCCGGAACGCCGGCCGCTTGCGGATGTCGTCACCTGCATCCGAGAGAAATGCACAATCGCCGAAGCGGGCTTGCGGCTTGCCGTCAACGCCGAACGACATCTCAAATCGCCCGCGGAGATGGCGCGGCTGTTCAAAGACTTTCCCGACGCCGTCGCCCGCACCCTCGACATCGTTGAAGCTTGCAGTTTCTCGCTTGACGAACTGCATTATGAATATCCCGACGAGCCCGTTCCGCCGGGCAAGACGGCGCAGCAGCACCTCGAAGATCTGACCTGGGCCGGCGCGCAGAAACGCTACCCGAAGCACAAATATCCCGAAGGCGTTCCAGATCACATCAAAGAGCGGCTTGGTGACGAGCTCGCGCTCATCGCCAAACTTGGCTACGCGCAGTATTTCCTGACGGTCCACGACATCGTTGCCTATGCACGCGAAGAAAAACAGATTCTTTGCCAGGGCCGCGGTTCGGCGGCCAACAGCGCAGTGTGCTTTTGCCTCGGCGTCACCGAGGTCGATCCTGACAAGACCCAACTCCTGTTCGCCCGCTTCATTTCCGAAAACCGCGGCGAGCCTCCCGATATCGACGTCGATTTCGAGCACGAGCGGCGCGAGGAGGTGATCCAGTACATCTATAAGCGCTACGGCCGCCATCGCGCCGCGATCTGCTCGACCGTGGTGCATTACCGCTCGCGCCGCGCCATCCGCGAGGTCGGCAAGGTTTTGGGGCTGACGGAGGACATAACCGCAGCCCTTGCCAAGACCGTGTGGGGCTATGGCGACGGCTTGCCCGACGATCACGTCCGTCAGGCCGGCCTCGATCCGGCCAATCCAGCGATCCGTCAGGCGATTGCGTTGACCGACGAACTGATCGGCTTCCCGCGCCACCTGTCGCAACATGTCGGCGGCTTCGTGCTGACGCGCGGACCGCTCGACGAAACGGTGCCGATCGGCAATGCCGCCATGGCCGAGCGCACCTTCATCGAGTGGGACAAGGACGACATCGACACGCTCAGCCTGATGAAGGTCGACGTGCTGGCACTCGGCATGTTGAGCTGCCTGCGCCGCTGCCTCGATCTTTTACGCGCTCATTACGGCAAGGATTTTTCGCTCGCCACGCTGCCGCAGGACGACGCGGCAGTCTACGCGATGCTGTCGCGCGCGGATTCTATCGGCGTGTTCCAGGTCGAGAGCCGGGCGCAGATGTCAATGCTGCCGCGGTTAAAGCCGAGCCGCTTCTACGATCTGGTCATCGAGGTCGCGATCGTACGGCCGGGACCGATCCAGGGCGACATGGTACATCCGTACCTGCGCCGCCGCGACGGCCTCGATCCGGAGCATTACCCCTCTCCTGCCCCGGAACACGGACCGAAGAATGAATTGGAGAACGTCCTCAAACGAACCCTCGGCGTGCCGCTGTTCCAGGAACAGGCGATGCAGATCGCGATCACGGCGGCGAAATTCACCCCCGACGAGGCCGACGGGTTGCGCCGCGCCATGGCGACCTTCCGTCATACCGGCAAGGTCCATCTGTTTCGCGACAAGTTCATCGGTGGCATGACCGCGCGTGGCTATGACCGCGAATTTGCCGAGCATTGCTTCGGCCAGATCGAAGGTTTTGGCGAATACGGTTTCCCGGAAAGCCACGCGGCGAGTTTCGCACTGCTGGTTTACGCATCGGCCTTCATCAAATGCCATTATCCGGATGTGTTCTGCGCCGCCATTCTCAACAGCCAGCCGATGGGGTTTTATCAGCCGGCACAGCTCGTGCGCGACGCACGCGCACACGGCGTCGAAATCCGCGAAGCCGACGTCAATTTCAGCGCGTGGGATTCGACGCTCGAACCGGATGCCAACGGCAAACAGGCGGTCCGCCTCGGTTTCCGCCTCATCCAGGGCTTAAGCGAAGACGAGTTGAAGAAACTCGTCGCCGCGCGCGGCAACGGCTTTGCGTCGATCGAGCGGCTCGCCGCAACAACCGGCGTCTCGCGCTTCACCGTCGAACGGCTGGCCGAGGCGGATGCGTTCCGCTCATTGGGCCTCGACCGCCGCGCTGCATTGTGGGCGGCGCGGCGGCTTGACGTGATCGGTGCGCGCGCGACGCGGCGGACGGCTGCCCACACGCTCCCCTCTCCCGCAAGCGGGGGAGGATTGGGGAGGGGGAATGACGCACTCCCACTGCTCGCTCCGCATCTGGGTGATGAGCTTTTTCCAGAACAAGCCGTCGCATTACCCGCCATGGCGCTGTCCGAACACGTCGTCGAAGATTACGTGGCGACTGGGCTGTCCCTGAAAGCGCATCCGGTGCGTTTTTTCCGCGATTGTCTCACGGCGCTCGGTGCCATTCGCAATTCGGACCTCAAGAACGACGCACTATTTCAGGATTCGAAACTCACTGTCGCCGGCCTGGTGCTGGTGCGACAGCGGCCGGGAACGTCGAAGGGCGTCGTCTTCATGACGCTCGAAGATGAGACCGACATCGCCAACATCATCGTCTGGCCGAAAGTTTTTGCCAAAAACCGCCGCACGGTGATGACGGCGCGTTTTCTCGCCGTGCGCGGCAGGCTGCAGCGTGCAGGCCTGGTGATTCACGTGGTCGCCGAAAGCTTCGTCGACCTCTCCGCGCAACTCCCGTGGCTGCGCGAGGGCGGCGATCTGTTTTCGCCGAAATTGTCCGGCGGCCCGTGGCCGGCGGAGTCACCCCTGCCGCTGCACAGCCGCGACTTTCATTGACCGACCTGACCTAAGGAGGCTCACCCGTGTGCGGCCGCGCGAAACTTCCCGACGACGTTTCCGAAATCAAACTCGACCTCAAAATCGATTTCGACGAGATCGACCATTACCGGCCGCGCTGGAACGTCGCACCGACCTCGCAGCTCCCCGTCGTGGTCTCCACAAAAGGCAAGCGCGTTCTGACCACGATGCGCTGGGGGCTCGTGCCATCCTGGGCAAAGGACATCAAAGCCGTCTCTGCGACTTTCAATGCCCGCGCCGAAGGCATCGAAACACGCCCCGCCTTCCGCGGCGCCTGGAGGGCTCGCCGCCGCTGCCTGGTTGTCGCCGATGGCTATTACGAGTGGCGTGCCGCGGATAAACAACCTTTCGCCGTGGCACTCGGCAATCGCGGACCGATGACCTTTGCCGGCCTGTGGGACCTCTGGTGTTACCCCACGGCTCCCGAGGTCAAACCGCTGAAATCCTTCACGATCATCACGACGCCGGCCAACACGCTTCTCCGGTCCGTGCACGACCGGATGCCGGCCCTGATTGCGCCGGACAACTGGGACGCGTGGCTCGGCGAAACTGAGGCGACTGAGCCTGAATTGAAGGCGCTGCTCAAACCTTATCCCGACAAGGCGATGGCGTTTTGGCCAGTCGATCGAAAAGTAGGCAACGTCAAGAACGACAGCCCGGACTTATTCTCTCCACTTTGCGAATTGCCCCCTATCAGCGGGGTTAATGGAAAAACCTTCTGACCGCAGCAGCTACCTCGGTTAAAACGTCACATGACAGTTGCATGGCCGATCGCTCGCCTATATCGTTCAGTGCCTGCGGAATGCAGGGTTCCTCGCAATGCGCGCTCGTCGCGATCGGGGAAAACGGTTTGGCCCGCGACACCGCGTCGCCGCGGAAACGATTGGCAAGTGAGATAATTGCAAATCGTAGATGTGGGCAAAGACCTTCAACACTAACGGCCCCGAAGACGGCCGGGAGGAAATTGTGCAACCTTCCACCAGCCTTCTCCGCGACCTCGTGCGCAAGAAGGATTTTTATGCCGGCGGACTGATGCTTCTCGTCGGCATCGGCATCGCCCTCAAAGGTTCGACCTATCGGCTCGGCAGTCTCATGCATATGGGGCCCGGCTTCATGCCGACGGCCCTCGGCATCTTGCTCATGCTCCTGGGCATTGCCATCGGCGCCTCGGCGCTGGCGGCCGCCGGAGCAGGCGGCGAGGAGGAGAGCCAAAGCATCCTGCCCGACAACCCGCAATGGTGGGCTTGGTTCTGCATCCTGATGAGCCCGGTGCTGTTCATCTTTTTCGGGCGGTACTTCGGCATGGCTCCAGGAACCTTCGCGTGCGTGTTCATCGCCGCACTCGGCGACCGCACCGCAACCTGGAAGGCCACATTCATTCTAGCGACCGTGGTGACTGTGTTCGGCGTCGGGCTTTTCTCCTACTTCCTGCAAGTGCCGATGCCAATCTTCACGTGGGGGGGCGGCCTGTGATAGATACTGCGATCACCGACCTTTTGTACGGCTTCACTGTCGCGCTTGAGCCGCACAATTTGATGTGGTGCTTCGTCGGCGTGCTGGTCGGCAACATGGTGGGCGTGCTACCCGGCATGGGCCCGCTGGCGACCATCTCGATTCTGTTGCCGCTTACATTCGGCATGAAGGCGGTGCCGGCCATCCTGATGCTGGCTGGCATCCTTTACGGTGGCCAATACGGCGGCGCCATCTGCTCGATTCTGCTCAATTTGCCGTGTCATCCACCGCACGCGGTGACATGTCTCGACGGCTATCCAATGACCAAGCAGGGACGCGGGGGGGTCGCCCTCGGCGTCACGGTGATTGCTTCGTTCATCGGAGCGTCGTGGGGTATCACCGAGATGATATTCCTGTCGCCGCTGCTGGTGCGGGCGGCGCTGCAATTCGGGCCGGCCGAAGTCTGCTCGCTGATGCTGCTGGGCCTGTTGGCGGGATCGACGCTCGCGCGAGGTTCACCGCTCAAGGGCGTGTGTATGACGGTGCTTGGCTTGTTCCTCGGCTCGGTCGGTACCGACCTGGAGACCGGCTCGGAACGCTTCACATTCGGGATGACCGAACTTGACGACGGTGTCGAACTGATTGCGCTCGCGCTTGGCTTGTTCGGCGTCGCCGAGTTCATGAGCAGCGTCAATCAGATGTCACCCATCAATATGGCCTACACGAACGTCCGCTTCCGGGACATGCGGCCGACCCTGGCCGATCTGAAACGGTCGTTCTTTCCGATGTGTCGGGGCACGATCATAGGCAGCCTTTGTTCCCTCATTCCCGGCACGGGCCCAACTATTGCGTCGTTCGTCGCCTACGCCGCGGAGAAGAAGGTATCGAGGACGCCGGAGAAATTCGGCACAGGCATGATTGAGGGTGTGGTTTGCCCCGAGACCGCGACGCACTCGTCGATTCAGGGCGACTTCATCCCCACCATGAGCTTAGGCATCCCCGGCGACGCCGTCATGGCGCTCTTGCTCGGCGCGCTGATGATTCAGGGCATCGTGCCGGGTCCGCAGCTGATCTCGCAGCACCCGGACATCTTCTGGGGTTTGGTGGCGAGTTTCTGGATCGGCAACATCATTCTCGTCATCTTGAACGTGCCGCTGATCGGCATCTGGTGCAAGATGCTGGCGATCCCATATCGCTTCCTCTACCCGAGCGCGATGTTCTTCGTCTGCATCGGCGTCTATGCCGCCAACAACGACTTCTTCCAGGTCGGCGAGGTCGTGGCGCTCGGCATGCTGGGCTATATCCTGCTGCGTCTCGGCTTCCATCCGGCGCCGGTCGTTCTGGGATTCGTGCTCGGGCCGCGCTTCGAAGAGAACTTCCGCCGCGCCATGCTAATCGCGCGCGGCGATATAACGGTTTTCGTCACGCGTCCCATTAGCGCCGTGTTCATCGGGATGTGCGTCCTTCTGCTCGCGTCGCAGCTTTATTTCCGCCTGCGCGGCCCCAAGATCAAACCAGATGCTGCCGCGCAAGGCGAAGGCTCGCCGCCGATGCCGGGGCAGATGACGCCGCAGCGAATCCCGGTCACTCCGGCCGAATAATCAGAAATTCAACCAAGCGCGGCTTCAGACCGCGCTTGGTGCGTTTTTGCTTCCCAACCCGCGCTCCAACACCCGCGCCAGCCGATCGGAGAACGAGCGTGCGTCGGCCGGCCGTTCGCCGTCGAGCACCCTTGCTTCGTCGAACAGGAGATGCGCGGCATCTTCCTTGAAGGCGCGTTCGCTTTCGCCGAGCGCCGCAAGCGCCGTGACCAGCGCGTGCCTTGGATTGACCTCAAGGATCGGCTTCGCGGCCGAGGACAGCCGTCCGGCACTGGCGAGGATTTTTTCCAGCGCGCGGTCGGGACCGCTGTCTGGCGCCACCAGACACACGGCACTATCGGTGAGCCGGTCGGACATACGAACGTCTGACACTGCATCACCCAGTGTGGATTTGAGAAACGCGACAAAGATTTTGACTGCGGGCTCGGCCTCGACCTGGGCCTCGTCCTTGGCGTCGGTGCGGGCGATCGCCGCCAGATCGGCCGCGCCTTGCGTCACCGACTTGAACGGCTTGCCGTCAAACGACACCCCGGGCATCACCCAGAACGTGTCGACAGGGTCAGGCAAAAGCAGCACTTCGACGCCACGGGCCCGGAATCCCTCAAGCTGCGGTGACGACTTGAGCCGCTCGAGATCGTCGCCCGCGAGATAGTAGATCGCGGTCTGATTGGGTTTGAGCGCGCCGACATAGTCCTTCAGGCTGCGCCATGCATCGCCGGACGCCGTGGTCCTAAAGCGCGCCAGCGCCAGCAGCGCGTCGCGGCGCTCGAAATCCTCGTAAATGCCTTCCTTGAGCACCGCGCCGAATGTCTCCCAGATTTTTTCGTAGGCCGTCGGCTCTTTCTCGGCCGCCCGTTCGAGCTCCGACAGTACGCGGCTTGTCGCGCCCTTTCTGATGGCGGCGAGCAGCGGGCTTTCCTGAATTTTCTCGCGCGAAACGTTGAGCGGCAGATCGGCGCTGTCCACGAGCCCGCGCACGAAGCGCAGGTAGCGCGGCAGGATGTCGGCGTCATCGGTGATGAAAACCCGCTTGACGTAAAGCTTGATGCGGCCTCGGCGATCAGGATCGAACAGATCGAACGGCCGCGAGCCCGGGACAAAAAATAGCGTGGTGTAGTCCTGACGGCCCTCGGCGCGGAAATGCACCGTCAGCGCCGGATCGTCGAACTGACCGGCAATGCTGCGATAAAAGTCTGTGTAATCCCCCGTCGTGATCTCGGCTTTCGGCTTCGTCCATAAGGCTGCGCCGTCAGTGATCTCGGCTGGCGCGGTGTCGGGCTTGTCGACGATCGAGATCGGCACCGGCACATGGCCGGATTGCGCCTTGACCAGACGTTCGAGCGTGTGCCGCTCCGTATAGGTCTTGGCGTCGTCGCTGAGGTGGAGAATGACGCGGGTGCCGCGCGGCATCGCATCGGCCGGCACCGGCGTGACCGAAAATGTCCCCTGCCCGTCCGACGACCACAGCCAGCATGCATCCGCTCCGGCTCGGTGCGACAGCACGTCGACTCGATTGGCCACCATGAAGACCGAATAGAAGCCGACGCCAAAGCGGCCAATCAGCGCGTTGTCCTCACTGGTTGTATCGCCGCCGCCGGCGGCTGCCATGCGGTCGAGAAATGCCTTGGTGCCGGAGCGCGCGATGGTCCCCAACGCCTCGACCATATCCTCACGCGACATGCCGATGCCGTTGTCCTCGACCGTCAGCAGCTTCTTGTCGGCGTCGACAAGGAGCGTGATGCGCGGCCTGGCATCGTCGCCCAGCAAGGCCGGTTCGGCGATCGCCTCGTAGCGCAGCCGCTCGCACGCATCCGCCGCATTGGCGATCAGCTCGCGTAGGAAGACCGACTTGTCGGAATAGACCGAGTGCACCATCAGCTGCAGCAGCTTGGCGACATCGGCCTCGAACGGGCGGCTTTCGGCTCGGCTTTCCTCAGTCATCGTCATGGCGGCTCCCGGGCGCGGACTTGTTGGTGTGCAAATGGAGGCAGACGGCCGCCGATTCAAGATTTGCGGCGCAGCGTCAGCGCGGGCCAGCGCCTGCCCGCCCCTACACCGGCACTCGCACAATGGCCCGTAGACCGCCAAGCGGCGAATCGCCAAGCGCAATGTCGCCGCCATGCGAGCGGGCGATGTCGCGGGCAATGGCCAGTCCCAGGCCTGTACCGCCCTCGTCCTGGTTGCGCGCGTCGTCGAGCCGCAGGAACGGCTTGAACACCTCTTCGCGCAGCTTGACCGGAATGCCCGGCCCATCATCGTCGACCGACACGGTCAGCCAGCGGTGGTCGCGGTGCGCCGTGATTGCGACATTCGAGGCAAAGCGGGCGGCGTTGGAAACCAGATTGCCGACACAGCGCTTGAAGGCCGCTGGCCGCACGGTGACCTCGGGTCGGCCGGTAAAGGCAATATTGACGCGATGCCCGTTGCGCTCCATGTCGGCTTTCAGTTCGTCGAGAAGCCCAGCCATGTCGGTCGGCGCCGATTGCTCGCCGGTGTCGCCGCGCGCGAACGACAGGTAGGCCTCGAGCATGCCCGCCATCTCGTCCACGTCCTTCTTGATCGCGTCGATCTCCTGGCTGTTGCCAAGCAGCGCCAATTCCAGCTTGAAGCGCGTAAGCACCGTGCGCAGGTCGTGAGACACACCGGCCAGCATCGTCGTGCGTTGCTCGATCGCCCGCTCGACGCGCCCCTTCATTTCCAGGAACGCCGCGGCGGCCCGGCGTACCTCGCGGGCGCCGCGCGGGCGGAAATTCGGCGCCTCGCGGCCCTTGCCGAAAGCCTCGGCGGCGTCGGCCAGCCGCACGATCGGCCGAATCTGATTGCGCAAGAACAGAATGGCGACAGTCAACACCACAAGCGACGTCGCCACCATCCAGGCCAGAAAGATCCACGAATTGGGATCGTAGACATCGGCACGCCGGGCAAAGACGCGCATGACAGTATCGTCGAGTTTGATGCGGATTTCGACAATTGAGGATCGACCGACCGTGTCGATCCAGAACGGCAGACCGATTTGCTTGCGGATCTGATCCGACAGCGCCTCGTCGAGCTGAGAGAAGAACGGCTTCGGACCCGGCGGCGGCAATTGCGTGCCGGGCAGAAAATCGACCACGAGGCCCAGACGGTCTTGCGCGATGCGGCGAAGCTGCGCACGGTCGGCGCCCTGGGGATAGGTGCGGTAGACATCGATCAGCGTCGCGATCTCCTGGGTAACCGCCGAAGCCAGATATTTCGTCACCAGGTCCCAGTGCCGCTCCAAGAACATGAAGGCGACCACCGACTGCACGATCACCATCGGCAGAATGATGATGAGCAGCGAGCGGGCATAAAGTCCGGTCGGCGTCAGCGCCTTCAGCCTGCGGGTGAAGCGGACCCAGGGCTCCGCAATCGGACCGGCGACAAACGCCACACCGCGCCGCAATTCACCGGCAGCGCCCGCCAAATAGCCGGCGGCGCTGCGCAGGCGTCCGATGCCCTGGTCGAAGCTGGTCATGACGCTCACGCCACCGGCACGAGCCGGTAGCCCACACCGCGCACAGTCTGCACGATGAGAGGATTGGCCGGATCGTTCTCGATCTTGCGGCGCAGCCGATTGACCTGCACATCGACGGTGCGCTCGCTCACCGCTTCGCCGTTACCGGCAAGCGCCTGGCGCGGCACGGTTTCGCCGACGCTGCCGGCGAGGACGCGCAGCATCTCGCATTCACGCTCGGTCAGTCGGATTGCCTCGTCGCCGCGGCGCAGCTCTCCGGTCGCGAAGTGAAAGACGAACGGCCCGAACCGCACCGATTGGACCGGAGTGGTGCGTGGCGGTTGCGCCCGCTTGAGAATGTTACCAACGCGCAGCGACAGTTCGCGCGGCTCGAACGGTTTCGCCAGATAATCGTCCGCGCCGATTTCGAGCCCCATGATCCGGCTTTCCTTTTCATCGCGCGCGGTGAGCATCAGGATCGGCACCGTCGAGCTGGTGCGCAGCGAACGGGCGAAATCAAAGCCGTTCTCGCCGGGCATCATGACGTCGAGAATGAGCAGATCGAAGCGCAACCCCAGAAGCTTGGCGCGCGCTTCGGACGCTGTCTCCGCTGTCGAGACGCGGTAGCCTTCGGTCACAAGAAAGCGCGACAATAGAGCGCGAATGCGGCGATCGTCATCGACGACGAGCAGGTGCGGCGCGTCGTCGGCGGGCTTAGCCGGCGCCGCCGCGGTCATTGACCGCCGTCTCGACGATGCAGCCCGGCGTGGTCTGATTGCCCGATCATGCGCAGCACGCGTTCGCGATGCTCGGCGTCGATCATGCCGGCAAGAAAACGCCGCGCCGCCTCACGCCCGCCAACGCCGAGTTCCGCGAGAACGCCGGAAATGCGCGCCGTCTGCAGACCGGCAAGCTGCATGGCCAAATCCTCTCCGGCCGGCGTCACATAAAGCAGCCGCTGACGGCGGTCATTGGCGCCTTCGCGCTGCGCGACGTAGCCCTCATCAATGAGCTGCTTGAGCACGCGGCCCAGCGACTGTTTGGTGATCCGCAGCACATCGAGCAGTTCGGCGACCTTCATGCCGGGATTGCGGTTGACGAAATGCAGCACGCGGTGGTGCGCTCGCCCGAAGCCGAGCTTGGCCAACACTTCGTCAGCATCACCGACGAAATCGCGGTACGCGAAGAACAGGAGCTCGATGAGGTCCCAGCAGGGCTCAGCATCCGGCGCAGCACGCTCGGCAGCCGCCGCGGCGCGAGATTTGGCTGAGGTGGTGACGCCGAAGTCCGCCATTATGTCAGTACTATTGACATATTTTGGGTTGGTTGTTAAGACAGGGACGCGTTATCACGATGGCAACTCGCCCGCCCAACCCGGCGACCCCTGCTCGCACGGGCGGTTGAGACCATACCGGGAGTCCCGGCTCGACGCAAAAGCGGCCCGACCTTGGCATCCCGCGCGCTGGGTTCCTGAGGTGGCGCAAAGATCGGGCGGCTCCGCGAGGGAGAAATGCCATGGCCGTGCCTTTTGACCAACGTTCCGATGTCATCTGGTTCGATGGCAGGCTCATCACAACCGCGGACTGCAAGATCAGCGTGCTGACGCATGGTTTGCACTATGCGAGCTGCGTGTTCGAGGGCGAACGCGCCTATGGCGGCGAAATTTTTGAGGGAACCGCCCACACCGAACGGCTCAAGCGCTCCGCCAAAGTTCTCGATTTCGAGATTCCCTATAGCGTCGCCGAGATCGACGCTGCCAAACGGCTCGTTCTGGAAAAAAATAACCAGAAGGAGGCCTATGTGCGGCCGATCGCTTGGCGCGGCTCGGAGGCTTTGGGTGTTTCGGCGCAGGCCAACAAAATCCATCTCGCCATCGCCACCTGGGAATGGCCGAGCTATTTCGATCCGGCGCAGCGGCTCAAGGGCATCCGCCTCGACCTCGCGGAGTACCGGCGACCCGATCCCAGGACCGCGCCATGCCTCGCCAAGGCGGCGGGCCTCTACATGATCTGCACGATCTCCAAGCACCGCGCCGAGCAGCGTGGCTATGCCGACGCCATGATGCTCGACTGGCAGGGCCGGGTCGCCGAATGCACCGGCGCCAACATCTTCTTCATCAAAGATGGCAAGATCCACACCCCGATCGCCGACTGCTTTCTCGCCGGTATCACGCGAGCGACCGCAATGGCGATTGCGCGCCGGCACAATATCGAGATCATCGAACGCCGCATCATGCCGGAAGAACTCAGCGGCTTCTCGGAATGCTTCATCACCGGCACCGCGGCCGAAATCACCGCCGTGTCCGAAATCGCTGAGTTGAAATTCACCCCGAGCCGCATCACGCAGACACTGATGAACGATTATACGGCGGAGGTGAAGCCCAAAGGCAAGGCGAAGGGCAAGGCCGAGGCCGCCTGACGCACGCGATGCGGCGCAACGGCGGTGCGCAACCTCGTCCCCACCGCGCTCGCTGCCCTGCTCGCGCTCACGCTACCCACAGTCGCGCGCGCCAGTCCATTCGAGACCGCGTTGAACGCGTTCAACGCCGCCGATTATGCAACGGCATTCTCGATCTGGTGGCCATTGGCACGCGACGGCGACCCGAAATCGGAAGCCTCGCTGGGATTCATGTATTATTCCGGCAAGGGCGTGCAGCGTGACGATCAGCGCGCGCTGTTCTGGTTTCGCCGCGCGGCAGACGCCGGTCAGCCAACCGCACAGTTTTACCTCGGAATGGAATATTTCTATGGACGCGGCGTGCCCCGCGATCTCGCGCAAGCCTATTCCTGGTGCGATATCGCACTGACCAACGGCTATTCCGAGAGTCTGTCCTGCCGCGACACAGTGGCGCGGCAAATGTCGCCCGACGACCGGCGCCGAGCCGCGCAATTGACGGTCGAATTTTTCCGCACCCACGAATTCCGCAATTAAACGCCGTTAAAAGAAATAGATTCTTCCGATCAGAGCATCGCGCTTCCGGATCACGCTTGCCCACTCCGCAATCGCCGGGGCCGCAGCCCCGCGCCGACAGAGATATCGCGTCAGCTCAGAAAGATATTTCGGTACTGCGCGGCGCAGTTTGGAATACTGACAATCTGCCTTGAATCCGGTTCCGATTTGGCGCACTCTTAACGATAGTGTTCTTCTGAATCCTCGCCACATCACCCGCGATACGGGTAGCCGGCCCCGAAACGCCGGCTGGATGCAAGGCGAGATCGGGGAAACGTCAAGGGAGGAAGGCAATGGCAGAAGATTGCCGGATTGCGCATGGCGGCGACGCGCATGCGCTCCACGATCATCCCGCAGCGAGCGATGGCCCGTTGTCGGAGATCGTACGGATCAAGGCGTCGCGCAGAAGCTTCATCAAAGGTGTTATCGCCTCGGGCGCGACGCTCGGTGCGACCGGTTATCTGTTCCGCGCCAGTTCGGCGCAGGCCAAGAGCGTGGGCGCCGTCGAAAGGCTGATCAGCCTGAACGTGAACGGGCAGACGCGGCGCGTCGATGTGCTGCCGTACGAAACGCTGGCCAATACGCTGCGCTATAAGCTTGGACTTACCGGCACCAAGTTGTCGTGCGACCGCGGCGAGTGCGGTGCCTGCACGGTGATCGCCGACGGCACCACAATCTATTCCTGTACGACACTCACACACGCCGTAGCCGGGAAGAAAATTACGACGATCGAAGGCGTTGCCAAGGGCGGTGAACTGCATCCCGTCCAGAAGGCCTTCATCGCGGAAATCGGTCCGCAGTGTGGTTTCTGCACGCCGGGCCAGGTGATGTCCGCAGTGGCATTACTGCAGGTTAATCCTCACCCGACGATCGAAGAGGCGCGCCGAGCCATGTCCGGCAATCTGTGCCGGTGCGGTTCCTATAATCAGTATCTCGCTGGTGTGATGCGCGCGGCGAAGGGCGACTTCGCGTCGACGGGAGGCTCCAATGGCTGATTACAGACTTGTAGGCAAAAATTTCACCCCACCGGATATGATCGCCAAGGTCACCGGCACCGCCAAGTTTTCCGAGGACTTCCAAGCCGAAGGCATGCTGCATGCGAAGATGGTGCTGTCGCCCATGCCGCACGCGCGCGTACGCAACATCGACACCTCGGCCGCGCTGAAGATAAAGGGCGTCGTCGCCATCATCACTCCGGACGACGTGCCGCAGTTTCCGCCGCCGGTTGACCCGATCCTCTATCGCGAGCCGGTCTTTGCCGGCGCGCCGATCGCGGCGGTCGCGGCCGAATCGGAAGAGATCGCCGCAGCGGCCGTCGAGGCCATCAAGGTCGATCTGGAGCAACTCAATCACGTCGTCGATCCGCTCGATTCGCTCTATCCGGGCGGCGTCAACGCGTTCTCTGGCGGCAACGTCGCTAACGTCAAACTGCCGCTGCAGACGGTGAAGTGGACCGCCAAGGACTTCGCAAGGTTCGACCAAGGCAACATGCCTTTGGGCAAGCCGTCGGAGGAATGGCACTACGGCGATCTCGATGCCGGCTTCGCCAAGGCCAAGGTCATCATCGAACGCAGCTTCCAAACCGCGGGCACATCGCACCACACGATGGAAACGCGCTCCAATATGGCCTACTGGCAGAATGGCAAATGCTACGTGCACGGCTCGATGCAGAGCCAATCGTTCGTGCTGCCGCAGATCGCGCGCATGCTCGGCGTCAAACCCGCCGACGTGGTCTTCATCGCCGAATATTGCGGTGGCGGCTTTGGCTCCAAAGGTAACGCCTATCCGCTGGTGGTGATCTCCGGCCACTTGTCGAAGAAGGCCAATGGCCGTCCCGTCATGCTCCGCGTTTCGCGCGAGGAGGAATACGCCAACGGGTCGGCCCGCGCCGGGTTCCAGGGCTGGGCCAAGATCGGCTTTGCCGAAAGCGGCCGCGTTACCGCCTTGGACATTTTCGTCGTCCAGGACAACGGCCCAAACATCGGCTTCTGGGATTTCCGCAATGCGGGGGAGACGGCGCAAGTTGTCTACCAGCCGGAAGCAATGCGCTGGCGCGGCACGGCGGTGCTGACCAACACGCCGCCGCGCGGTCCGCAACGCGGCCCGGGCGAAAACCAGACGGCCATGACGATCGAGCCGCTGCTCGACGAAGCCGCGCGCAAGCTCGGCGTCGATCGGCTGGAGATCCGCCGCATCAACGCACCGGACAACGACGGCTTCGAAGGCGAAGACGCCAAGGGCAAGCTGACAAGCGCCTACCTGAAAGACGCACTCGTCAAGGGCGGCCAGTTGTTCGACTGGGAGGCGAAGAAGAAGCTTTCCGGTAAGCGCAACGGCAACAAAGTGATCGGCGTCGGCATCGGCAGCGCTTTCCATGCCGCCGGTTCGAACGGCTTCGATGGTCTCGTCCGCATCTTGCCAGACGGCAAACTCTACGTTCATAGCGGTGTCGGCAATCTCGGCACCTACTCGTACGCATCGACGTCGCGCGTGCCGGCCGAAGTGCTTGGCTACAAATGGGAGAACGTCGTCATCGTCCACGGTCGATCCGACAATCATCTGCCATGGATGATCGGCCAGTTCGGCTCGAACACCACCTACACCGCCTCGCGCGGCAACTACGTGGCGGCGGTCGATGCCAAGAGCAAGCTGCTTGAGATCGGCGCCACCGTCCTGGGCGGCACTGCGACAGACTACGACCTCAAGGACGAAAGGGTCGTGCACAAGACCGACGCGTCGAAGTCGCTGAGCTTCGCCGACGCCGCCAAAAAGGCGATCGAACTCGGCGGCAAATATTCCGGCAAGGACTTGCCGCCGGACATCAACCCGCTGACCAAGGCTTCGGCCACGGCGCTGGCAGGCTCTGGCCTGATGGGCGTCGCCAAGGACAAGCTGCCGAAACGCGGGCTGGTGCCGGGGCTCGTCACCGGCTTCTGCATGATCGAACTCGACCGCGAGACCGGCCAGTTCGAGATCATGGAATATCTCGGCGTCGCCGATTGCGGCACCGTGCTCCATCCCGAGGGTCTGCAGACGCAGATGCTTGGCGGCAGCATGATGGGCTTCGGTCTCGCGACCACCGAGCGCCTCGTCTACGACCACCAGCTTGGGCTGCCCGCCAACGTGCAGTTCGATCAGGCCAAGCCCAAGACCTATCTCGACATGCCGAAGAAGTTCAGTTGGTCGGCTGTCGACCGGCCCGACCGCGACAACCCCGTCGGCGTGAAGGGTATCGGCGAACCGATCATGGGGGCGGCGGCATCGGCGCTGATCAACGCCATCGCCGACGCGCTCGGCGGCACCTACTTCCACCGCACGCCGGTGGTCCGCGACATGATCGTCAACGCGCTTGCCGATCGGCCGCAATCTTATAAGCCGCTGCAAGCGAACACGATGTAACCGGGAGCCCTGCCATGATGATCAAAGATGTCATTCCGGGCTTCGAACTCTACAGGCCCGCCACCATCGCCGATGCAGTCGCATTGCTCGACGAGCACAAAGCCGACGTCTGGAAACTCGCCGGCGGTAACGACTCGCTGTCCTGGTTCAAGGACCGCATCAAGCGGCCCAAGGTCGTGATCGATCTCACCGGCATCACCGAGATGCACGGCGTCAAGGAAACGCCGGACGGCATCGAGATCGGCACGCTCACCAAGATCAGCGAGATCGAAAGAGACCCGCTCATCAACAAGAGCTACAAACTCTTGGCGGAAGCCGCGTCCAAGGTGGCGAGCCCGCAGATCCGCAATACTGGCACCATCGGCGGCAACGTCTCCCAGGACGCGCGCTGCTGGTATTACCGCTCGGGCCTGCCCTGCTATCGGGCCGGCGGCAACACCTGCTTCTCCGATACGCCGGAGGGGCAGAACCGCGAGCACGCCATCTTCGACGCCAACCGCTGCGTGGCGGTGTCGCAATCCGACATGGCGCCGACGATGATCGCGCTCGACGCCAAGATGGTGATCCACAATGCCAAGGGCGAACGCGTCGTGCCCGCCGAGGAATTCTTCGTCGGACCGAAGATCGACATCCGGCGGCTGACGCAGTTACAGCCCGAAGATCTCCTGGTGGCGATCCGCATCCCGAAGGAATGGGCCGGCGCGCGGTTCTATTTCGAGAAGGTGACCGATCGCGCCACCTGGGACTTCGCCTTGGTCAACGTCGCGGCGGCGGTGAAAACCGACGCCGGTGGCACGGTGACCAGCTCGCGCATCGCGGTCGGCGGCGTGGCGGCGACGCCGCGGCGCTGCGGCGTCGCCGAGCAGACCATCAAGGGCCAGAAGGTCGATCAGAGTCTCGCGGAACTGGCCGGCAAGTCGGAAACCCGCGGTGCACATCCGCTCAACTACAATGCCTTTAAGATCCCGCTGATGGCGAACCTCGTGATGCGCGCCGTGCGGGACGCGCAAGTCTGACGTTTTGCGCCTGACGTGTCAGTCCGGCCCGGGATCGCGGCGCACCGAATAAATTTCGGTCGGCCGCAGCCCGGGCTGGATGTTTTTCGGACCGCCAATCTGCTTCCAAATTGATCCGAACCGATCGGGCACCGTCCGGGAATGTGCACGCCATTGAGCGGGCAGCACGGGAGTAACGCATGGCGGATTTCTCGGTCGGTATTGTCGGGCTCGATTCGTTGGGGTCGGCGCTCACGCGCCGACTCGACGAACAGGGCATCGGCAACACGGTCACCGATCTCAACAGCCGCCTCCTGCAGGCGCACCTCGCCGGCGGCGGCAGCGCGCCTGCGGGCTCGCCTTACGATCTGGCGCAGGTCTGCGACCTGATCCTGCTGGCGGAGACCGCCGATGCGACCGCGCGCGAGGCGGTGCTCGGGCCGGTCGGGCTGGTTCACGCGCTCCGCCCCGGCACCATCATCGTCGACCTGAGCGATACCTCGCCGCAATCGGGTCCGGCGCTGGCGCGTGCGCTCTACGCCAAGGGCGTGGCATGGATCGAGGCAACGCCGGTCGGCACCCCTAAAGATGCGCGCGCCGGCCAGCTGACGCTGTTGACCGCCGGTGCGGCCGAAACGCTCGAAAGAG
>Ga0208480_1000345_pt1 | contig 17617 bp, 18 predicted proteins | sample NGESurshal092012_4_FD_184485 | JGI IMG/M metagenome (GOLD analysis project Ga0208480, IMG submission 184485) | Arctic peat soil microbial communities from Barrow, Alaska - NGEE Surface sample F53-1 shallow-092012 (SPAdes) | ecosystem: Environmental > Terrestrial > Soil > Wetlands > Peat ... | reverse complement strand
CCCGATCATCTCCTCCTGATCGGTCAGACCGACTATCTCCGTCATGGTCCATCCCTTCGGTCAGACCAAGCCAGATCCACCGTTCATCAGACAGACCCGTTAGGCGCTCTAAGCTAGCTACTTCGTGGGGGGATCGCTCAGGAGTCGAGTGGTTGTGGTCTGGCGATGTGGTAGCCCTGGGCGTAGTCGACGCCGAGTTCTCGAAGGAGCGTTAGTGTCTTTGAGTCTTCGACGCCCTCCGCGACTGTCTGCAGGGAGAAGGCTCGGGCGAGTGCGACGACGGCTTGGACAACGTGGTGGCTGGCTGTGTTGCTCGCGAGGTCGCTTACGAACTCGATGTCGATCTTGAGGTAGTCAATCGGGAGTCGCTTGAGGAAGGTGAAGCCGCCGTAGCCTGTGCCGAAGTCATCGAGCGCTAGCTTGCATCCGAGGCTGTGCAGACGCTCGGCAAAAGCACGCGCGTTGGCTTCGTCGCGAACGAGTGCTGTCTCGGTGATCTCAAAGACCAGCAGCCTCGGGTCCGCTCCGGTCTGCTCGATACAGCTCTCGATGTGGCTAAGGACAGTCTGGTCACTGATCGAGTGTGCCGAAACGTTGACTTGAACGGGGCATCCCCTCGCCGCGATCTCCGCACTGCGCTGGATGACCCAGCGGTCGATCTCACCGATCAGCCCACACTGCTCTGCGAGGGGTAGGTAGGACCCGGGGCCGACGACGTGTCCGTCGGGCTCGCGCACGCGCAGCAGCAGCTCGCGTTGAACGACCTCCAGGGTGTACAGGTCGATGATCGGTTGCGCATAGAGCAGCAACCGCTCTTGCGCGAGCGCATCCTCGATCCGCTTGATCCCGGCAAGCTCTTCGATGTCGTGCTGAGCGCTCTCCTCCCACGCCTTGAGCTCGGATATGTCCTTCAGGACGACCACACAGCCCTGTAGCCCGTCGTCGGCCTTGAACGGCGCCGCGGTGTAGGAGACGGAGATCCGCCGCCCGTCGCGCCGCGTAAAGAGATCGTTCTCGACGTGAACCGTCTCCTGGCCGGCCAGCGCCTGCATGATCGGGCACTCCTCGACCGGCATCACTGTGCCATCGGGCCGATGCTTATGCGTCAGGTCGTGCATGACACGCCCTCGCACTTCGGGCAAAGACCAGCCGAGCAACTTCTCTGCGGCCTCATTAAGGAACGTTACGCGGCCCTCGACGTCGATCGCGAACAGTCCCTCACCCATACTGTTGGTAATGGTCCGCAGGTAGTCGCGCGCTCCGAGCAGCGCACGCTGAGAGAGGACACGCCGGGTTATGTCGACATGGGCCACTACGACGCGTGCTTCGCCTGGGCCGGTATAGCGCGCGGCGTGCATAAGATACCAACGCTCGCGCGTCGGGCTGTGACAGGGGTACTCGAGCGAGAACTCCTCAAGGGTGCCTGAGATGATCGCGCGCAGACCAGCAGAAGCTTCCACGGCCGTCTCTTCCCCCGTCGCGGCGTCGGATACAGCCAGGTAGTTCTGCCTGCCAGTACGCGCATTAGCGCCGTTCTCGGTGGCGAACCGCGCCCACGCACGGTTGGTCATGATGATCTCGCCGTCCGCGTCGAGTACCGCGATGTGCGCCACCAGCGAGTCGAGCGTCCCCTGAAAGAACTCGCGCGAGTGAGCGACCATTTGACCGGCGAACATCCGGTTACGGTGCTCGCGCTCGTTGGCTGTGAGCGTCAGCCAACTCCTCGGCGCAACACCGCGCGACAGTGCACTCACCCCCCTACTCGCCGGGCCAGCAGGTCGCCATCGGCGCGCCGGATGAGATCCTCGGCGCGGTCGCCATCGACGAGTTCCGCGAGGCCGACGGTGATGGAACCCGCAGCTGGACAGGCCCCCAAAAAACTGGACACCTCGCCAAAGCGCCCGCGAACCTGCTCAAGCGAGGAATTCGGCAACGCACAAACAAACTCATCGCCGCCGAAGCGCATGACCAGGTCATAGGAACGCAAGCAGGCCCTCAGGGAGTCGGCGACCGCGATCAGCAGCGCGTCGCCCGCGAGGTGACCCTCCGTGTCGTTGACTTGCTTCAGACCGTCAACATCCACGAACGCAACGACAAGCCCTTCGCCGGTTCGCCGAGCGCGCTCCAACTCACGCTCGAGCTGTTCCAAGCCCGCCCCGCGTCTTCGGACATGGGTCAACTCATCGACCTCGGACGCCTCCCTGTCAAGCGCCGCTTGAACCCGGTCACGCGCAGCCACCCTACGATCACGCGCAGACTGCTCGCGATCCGTGGCCGCCCTGAGACGATCAGCTGCAGCATTGGCACGATCGTCCGCGGCCCGCCGGCGATCACGCGCGACCCTCAGCATCTGCTCTCCCGTCACCGCGCCGGCCGGAGCGCCCGCCCGATCACGAGACTCGGTGCCCCAGTCCCGACGGTCAGCTATCTGATGGCGCGTCGCAGCTACACGAGCGCGCTCATCGCCCGTGATATCCCGTTTGGCCGCCGTATCCAGACGAGCACGTGCCTGCCCGACTCGCAACTGAGTCGCGTGCTCACGCCGCGCGCTGATCTTGCTACGAACCTGGTCACTGATACCCGGCGCCAATTCCTGATCGCTGGCGCTCTGATCCTCATCAGAGGCCAACTGATCACCATCGGAGGCCGTCTGATCCTTATCCGATGCCGTCTGGTCACCGTCCGATGCTGTTTGATCCTCATCGGAAGCTGCCTGGTCTGATTCGACTCCCGAGGCGTCATCATCTGGAACCTGCATGTGCCTACCTTTCGGTAGGAGTAGTAACACAATTAGCTCAAGAAGCCTACTACGAATCCGGACCCATAGTCGTCTATTCGGAATAGTCCAAGAACGCTAGATATTCGGACTTATCGATCTTCTCTTCTAAGCAATTTTTCCCATGTTTGCGCGGAGCTTGTAGAGGCCCCAGACGCATGCGACCCTCGACGGTACCGGCCGGCAGGTGCTCAGTGGCCTGCTCCGATCGTCTTGCGTAGACCTGCGAGCGCGCGAGCGCCGACTCGTTTGAACGCGACTCGGAGCAGCGGGCCGGCGAGCTTGAACGGTCCCTTCAGTGCGAGATCCGCGTCGTAGGTGATTCGTGTGCCCATCTCGGAGGGCTCGAAGGTGATCCGGTCCAGTGAGACGACGGTCGAGCTTTCGCCGCGAAATGTGACGGCGCTTGGCGGGTCGTACTCGACGATGCGGTAGGTGAGTGGGATCTTTCGGCCGAGGAAGCTGGTCAGGAGCCGAAACTCGGTTCCTTCGTGGACAGGTGCGTCGCCGAGCCGCTCAGCTTCGATGACGCCCGGGTCCCACTCCTGGGTGCTTGAGAAGTCGCTCAGGTAGGCGAACATCTCATCGGGCGGACGCGACGTATCGAGGCTTGCGTTGTAGTGAGCCATCAGATTCTCCTTATCGGTCTGAGCCGGCGGGGGTTGGTGTTTCGTGCCAGCCGCTGAGGCTTTCGCATTCGGCCCATAGCCGCTCGTGATCTTGGTGGGTCTGTTTGGTCCACGGCACGCGGTGGGTTGGGCGCTCTCGGCGGTCATGCCAGAAGCCGCCTGAGCTGCGCGCCGGTCGCGCGGCGGTACCGAGCCAGACGATCGTGTCGACGCCTTCTTGGGGTGTGCGCAGCAGTCGCTTTGTCAGAGCGTAGAAGCGTGGCAGCGAGGACTCAAGGCCTGGGGTGGCCGCCCACCCTGGGTGCATCGCGTGGACGACGATGCCGGTGTCCTGCAATCGTTCTGCCCACAGTTCGGTCAGGATGACCTGGGCGCGCTTGGTGCGCGCGTATGCGGTCGAGCCGTCGAACTCGCCGTGGGCCATCTGTAGGTCAGCGAGGTGGATTCGCTGCGTGTACATGCCGCCCGAGGACACGTTGATGATGCGAGCGGGCGCGCTCTGCTCGAGCAGCGGGATGAGGAGGTTGGTCAGCAGGAATGGTCCAAGGACGTTGGTCGCGAAGGTCAGCTCGATGCCATCGACCGAGAGCCGCTCGCTCGTGAGTGTGCCCGCGTTGTTGACGAGCACGTCGAGGCGCTCCGTCTCCCCAACGAGGCGCTTGGCGAATCGCCGCACGGATTTCAGGTCGCTGAGATCGCAGAGGCCGACCTGAACGTTGCTGTCAGGAGACCGTGCCGCGATCTGCGCGCGGGCACGCTCGCCGCGCTGCTCGCTGCGGGCAGGCAACCAGATCGTTGCGCCGCGGCGCGCGAAGCCCTCGGCGGCGGCGAGACCGAGCCCCGAGGTCCCACCGGTGAGGAGCACGACCTTCCCGTCCATCGACTGCATCTCAGCGGGGTTCCACATGCCTCTGCGCATGCGATAGCCGACGCGGGTATAGCCCGCGATCACGGTGCGGTCGAGGATCGTGTCGAGCAGCGAGCCGATCATGCACTCCTCCTCGAATCCGGGGTTCGGCGCGAATACCGCACACGACAAGCATTGCGCATCGGCCGCCTCATCCTCGTCCTTCCCCCTGCCCTACAGACGGAATAGTGCTATGTAGATGACTCTGGGAATGTTTGCTTTCGTAGAACGCGCATGAGGATCGCGATCGTCGGTGCGGGAGTCTCCGGGCTCGTATGCGCGCACATGCTGCACCGCGATCACGAACTGGTCGTGTTCGAGGCGAGCGAGGAGGCGGGAGGACACGCCAACACGGTTCACGTTGAGACAGGCACCGGTGCCTATGATCTCGACACGGGCTTCGTCGTCTTCAACGACCGTAATTATCCTGGGTTCGAACGCTTGTTGGGTGAGCTTGGTGTGTCGACGCAGCTGTCGCAAATGAGCTTTGGGGTGAGCGATGGCGTGGACTTCGAGTACAACGGGGCCTCGCCGAACGGCCTGTTCGCGACTCGCCGCAATCTGATAGCGCCAGCCTTTCACCGGATGATCGCCGACCTGCTCCGCTTCAACCGGGACGCCAGCCGGCTGCTCGCCTGCGATGAGAATCCGCCACTTGGAGACTGGCTTTCACAACAGCACTATTCACGCATGTTCCTCGAGCGGCTGATCGTTCCGCAAGCGTCGGCTGTGTGGTCGGCGGACCGTGCGCAGATGTGGTCTTTCCCGGCGCGTTTCATGGTTGAGTTTTTCGAGAACCACGGGATACTGGGATTCCGTAACAGGCCGCGCTGGCGGACGATCACCGGTGGATCGCGCAGTTACGTGCAGGCGCTCGTACGGCCCTGGCGCGAGCATCTCAGGCTCTCCACACCGGTGACGGAGATATCTCGTCATCCCAGTCATGTCACGGTGTCCTGTCGCGGCTGTGAGCCGGAGCGCTTCGACGCAGTCGTGATCGCGACACACTCCGACCAGGCGCTCGCGCTGCTGGCCGATCCGGACGAGCGCGAGCGCGAGCTGCTCGGCGCGATTCCCTACCAGCAGAACGAGGTGGTCCTCCACACCGATCGTTCGCTGCTTCCCCGCCGCCGGCGTGCGTGGGCGAGCTGGAACTTCCATCTCGGCGACGGTGCTCCAGGGCGCTGCACGGTGACCTACCACTTGAACCGTCTGCAGTCGTTGCGCGCCGACCGCGAGTTCTGCGTCACGCTCAACCGCACCGAGGCGATCAACCCGGAGCAGATCATCTGCAAAACGCAGTACGCGCACCCTCTCTACACCCCTGCTGGTGTCGCAGCGCAGGCTCGCCACGACGAGATCAGCGGGCGCAATCGCACGCACTACTGCGGCGCATGCTGGGGATGGGGTTTTCACGAGGACGGCCTCCGCAGTGCGCGACGGGTGGTGGGCGAGCTCGTCGGGCAGCGGACGGACCCGGTGCGGATATGACCGTCAGCGCGATCTATGAGGGCACCATCCGCCACCGCCGCTTTCCGGTGCGCGCCCATGAGATGAGCCACCGCATCGCGCTCGTGTATCTCGATCTGGATGAGCTTGACGGCCTCCTGGACGGCCGGCTCATCGCCGGGCCTCCAGGACTGGTGCGGTTCCGCCGGCGCGACTATCTCGGCGATCCCTATGTCGGGCTCGGCGACGCCGTGCGGATGCTCCTCGAGCGCCGGACAGGCAGCGCGCCCGCCGGCCCGATTCGTCTGCTCACGCACCTGCGCACGTTCGGACGCTGCTTCAACCCGGTCAGCTTCTACTACTGCTTCACACCCCAAGAGCAACTCGAGGCGGTCGTGGCAGAGGTGACCAGCACACCGTGGGGGGAGAGGCACGCCTACGTGCTCGAGCGCAGCGGCGAAAGCCCAGCGCTGGCTGCCAGCTTCGCGAAGGCGCTGCACGTATCCCCGTTCATGGGGATGGAGCAGCGCTACACCCTGCACGCAACCGTGCCCGACGCGACATTGGCGGTTCACATCGAGAGCCACGAGCGCGGAGAGCTCGCGTTCGACGCGACGCTCGCGCTACGTCGCGCACCGCTGAGCAGACGCGGTCTGGCTCACCTCACCACGCGCTACCCGGCGGCGACGCTGCGCGTGCTCGCGCTGATCTATGGGCACGCGCTCGCGTTGAAGCTCAAGGGCGTGCCGCTGCACGCCCGTCCCAGGGAGCCGGCATGACGGCGGCCCAGCGCGTCGCGCGAGGCATCGTGCTTGGCCTGCTGGCGCGTCTGCGCTCTGGCCAGCTGACCATCGTGGAGGGGGAGCGGCGGCTGGTGCTGGGTCACGGCAGCCCGCAAGCGACGGTGCAGGTTCGCTCGCCACGCCTGTGGCCGAGATTGCTGCACGGCAGCCGCGGTATGGCCGAGGCATACATGCAGGGCCTGTGGGAGTCCCCGGACCTGACAGCCGTTGTGCGCATCGCGGCGCGCAACGCGAGGAGTCTCGACGAGTGGCGCCGCCGGCTCGCGCCCGCACGAATCCCGCTGCAGGCCGCGCGGGGTCTGCGCAAACGCAACACACACACGCGCAGTCGCCACAGCATCGCCGCCCACTACGACCTCGGGAACGAGCTGTTCGCGTTGATGCTCGACGAGACGATGATGTACTCCTCCGCGTACTTCCCACGACAAGGGATGACGCTCGCACAGGGATCGAGAGCGAAGCTCGAGCTGGCATGTCGCGCGCTCGATCTGCAAGCCGGCGACCACGTTCTGGAGATCGGCACGGGCTGGGGCGGGTTCGCGATCCACGCCGCGCGAACAAGAGGCTGTCGGGTCACGACCACCACGATCTCGCGCGAGCAGTACGAGCACGCTTGTAAATGGGTGCAAGCGGCCGGGGTAGCCGATCGAGTCACGGTGCTGTGCAAGGACTATCGTGACCTGCGCGGACGCTATGAGAAGCTCGTCTGCATCGAGATGATCGAGGCCGTCGGGTATCGCGACTTCGACACGTTCTTTGCGCGCTGCTCGAACCTGCTGGCCGCTCACGGGAGGATGCTGCTGCAGGCGATCAGCATCGACGATCGAGCCTACGAGGTCGAGAAGGCCTCGCGGAGCTTCATCCGCACCCACATCTTCCCGGGCGGTTGCCTGCCCTCGCTCGCTGTGATCGCGCGCTGCGTCGCGCAGCACACCGACATGCGAACCGTCGGACTCAAGGATCTGACACCGCACTACGCCGAGACGCTGCGACGCTGGCGCGCCAACTTCGAGGCCGCGACCGTCCGCCTTGAAGATCTCGGCTACGACGAGCGCTTCCGGCGGCTATGGCGGATGTATCTCGCCTACTGCGAGGCCGGCTTCACCGAGCGGCGGATAGGCGTCATGCAAATGACGCTCGCCAAGCCGGCGTGGCATCAGTACGCGCGCGCCACGAACGCGCACGACGCGCCACGGGCGCTGGCCTCCTGAAAATGACCCGAACGCTCGTCACCGGAGCCTCCGGCTACATAGGCAGCCGACTGGTGCGCGAGCTTCACGCGCGAAGCGTTCCGGTCGGGTGCGTCGCACGCGACCCCAGCCGGGTCAACTTCGATCCGGCCGTCAAGGTACACCGCGCCGACATGCTCGACCCAGGCTCCCTCGGCGCGATCGGCGAGGGCTACACCACGGCGTACTATCTCGTCCACTCGATGGGTCGCGGCGGCGACTCCGACTACGAGCAACGCGACGCACTCGCCGCCTCTAACTTCGCCCATTTTGCGACCGCCACGGGCATCGAGCGGATCGTGTACCTCGGCGGCCTCGGCGATCGCCCCACATCCCAACATCTGCGCTCGCGGCTGCACGTCGGAGAAATCCTGCGCGATCAGGGACCACCGCTTACTTGGTTTCGCGCCGGCATGGTGGTGGGAGCCGGATCGGAGAGCTACCGAACGCTACGCTCGCTCGTCGAACGCCTACCAGTGATGCTCGCACCTTCTTGGCTTGCCACACCCACCCAGGCAATCGCCATCAGCGACGTCGTGCACTACCTCATCGAGGCTCCAGGCATACCCGAGACGCGCTCCTGCGAGATCCAGATCGGGTCGCCCGAAATACTCACATACGGCGAGATGCTCGACCAAATGGCCGACGCGCTGGGACTACACCGCCGCCCACGCGTCCCCGTACCACTGCTGACACCGTGGCTCTCCTCCCACTGGATCGGGCTCATCACACCCGTCGACGCAGGCGTCGCAAGACCACTGATCGAGGGGCTCTCCACCGACACGACCGTCACCGACCCATCCGGCATGGAACTGTTCGACATCCAACCCATTTCCTTCAAACAGGCCCTTCACGAAGCAATCGCCGAGGAGAGCCAAGCCCGTCGCCCCTCGCCATAGTTGTCTTCCCCCGGTTTCGTGGAGTGTTTGGTCTTCCCCCGGTTCTTTGGGCTCGGGACTACTCAGCATGGATTTGCTTGATCTTCTCCAGCGTCCCCGCTGACGCTTCACTTCTCCCGCCGAACTCCCAGATTGGTCGTCCGACGCCCTGCGCTCGCGGTTCTCGAAGCCCGCAAGAGCTTGACCTAGCGCTTGACCCAGAACCACAGCCAGAGCCGTGCCATGCTTCTGCCCACAAAAAAACCCCGCCTGAGCGGGGCTTTTTCGAGTAGCGGGGGCAGGATTCGAACCTGCGACCTTCGGGTTATGAGCCCTTTTCGGGGGTGTTGTGGGGTGTCGTCGGGTCCAGCAGTTTGGCTCTATTGCTGGGGATTCCCCTCACGAGCGACCTGCGAGTGTTGCCGAGTGGCGTGGGGCATGTTTGCACTTTGTTTGCACTTCCGGCACCTTGATCGATGGCCATCTGAGCCGCGTTTCGGCTCACTCGGGGAGTCTCTCATACGGTCTGAGAGACCTTCCCACCAGGCAGCCGCCAACGTCCTCATCCTGTAGAGGGGTTCGGAGCCGACAGCAGGACGGGGGCTAGCTCCATCCGAGCGATGGCGCAGACTGGCTGCCCAATGTCAGCTCAGCAGGACCTAGAAGCAGGTGCGACCCTCAGCGGCATCTTCTGGCCGGCTGGCACTGATCTTGGGACGCCTGGCGTGCTCAGCTGGTCGGACGAGCTGGGAGCGCGCCTGCAGTTGACCGTTCTTGATGATCCGTGGCCAACGGACTTCAACCGGCTATTCACCATCCACGCACAACTGCACGGCTACATCGGGACGCCGTTGACGTTGATGCAGAGCCGCGTGACGCGGAAGATGAACCTGAACCAGCCGGCCGAGGTCGCGGCACAGACCCTCGCCTTCGGGGCGCACACCGATCTTGAGGAGCGTTGGCCGGTGGCCAACTTCATGCCCTACGGTCTGCACGAGTGGTATCCGGAAACCGGCCTGTCCATCAAATACCGTGACAAGAGACTGCGGCAGCCACAGGTGTCGTGGAAACCGCCGAAAGCCATCAAGATCCCGATCCCAGGGGCGCGGATCACCTTGCAGCCCGGCGCCGGGTGGGGATGGGGCTTCGGGCCGGGATGGCGTATCGACACCACGCTGTGCTTCACTGTCCGGCCGGATAAGGCGCTGACGCTCAACGACTTCTGGCGCGAGTACCGGAGCCCTCTGCTTGCCTTTGTGATGTTCGCTTCGGATCGGCCAGATGATCTTCGCCGCGAGAGCTACTACAACGCGAGGAAGAAGCGGCAGATCGTGGTACTCCATGCTAGTCGCCAGGTCTACGACTACGACTGGCGGCCAAACGATGGGCACTATCTGTTCAAGGCGGAGAATATTGACAGCGAGGTCGAGGTCATTCAGCGCTGGATGGCGGTCTGGCGTCGAGTTGATCCGGCGCTGGGCTACTTCGGGGAATACATAGCGGGAGGTAATGCTTATTCACCCGACCGCTTTTTGGCGCTATGCAAGACGGCTGAAAACTACTGGAAGCGAGTCACGGGAGAAAGGAACTGGAAACTAGCAAAGCTCTGTGCCAGGGCAGCAATTCATGATGAGGTGAGCCACTGTGACAAGGACGCCATCGCGCTCATGGGCCAGCTGCGCAACTATCACGGCCATCTGAGTGATGACCTCCGGTTGACACCCGAGGAAATCTCGGATGGCACGTTCGTTTCGACGCGGCGACTGTACCTGCTCATGCAAGCCTGTCTGTTGCGGGAGCTGGGTCTAGAGACCGATCGGATCGAGGAACTGATCCAGCTGCATTACCGGAGCTGGCCGGTGCCGTAGCCGTCGCCGGCATCTGTGTACGGTGTTTCAATCGTCGGTCCCTTAAGGGGTCTCGCGGCGCGGCACCGACAACATCTACCGCTTCTTGACAAGCGTTGCCAGAACACCTGTAGTGCCCGACAGCGCGCTGCGAAATATCGTCGCGTACACCCAGCGAGCAATGCTCGATAGGCCGAGACTCGCGAGTGTCGATGATGCAAGCGGGTCACCCGTTGTCAGCGCGGCGCCGACTGCTGAAGCCGCACCGATGCCCAACTCCAGACCGGCGTCCGTGGCCGCCGCCTTCATGACCGTTGAACGTGATACGGCCTTTTCAATCTCATGCACCCGTGGCAATAGTGCGTCCGAAAGCACATCCTGCGCCTCGCGGGCGAAGACAGGTCCGTCAGCTGGCGTCCCCTGGATCAGCCGAGCGATGCTTCTAAGCTCACGCCTCCAATCAGCGAAAGCGGCTTCGTCTCTGCGTATCGCTATCACCGTGGCAGGCTCAAGACTTCCGAGAAACGGCAGGTCAGCCCTGGTGAGTCCAGCAGCAACCTGCATATCAACGTTCTTTCTGGCTAGGTCACCTGTGAGGTGGCGAATGCGATAGTCGAAAAGTGCTGAGTCCGTCGCAGCTGGTGGCACGTACAGGCTTCCGGTTGCGTCCGCGATCGCAAGCGTCTTGTTGAGAAAATATGACGGGTTTTGTCCCGCTGCCCTCATCTCGTGACCGATGGCTACGCCGTCTTCGGGCATGATGTCCATACCCCGGATTTGATCTGAACGAGGTGGTGCAAGATCAATAGGATTGGCGACCAGCTCGACAAACTCTTGGCTTTGCACATCATGACGGACGGCAGAGAGAATCGCGTCCTGTCGTGATCGCATGATGTTTAGATGTGGAACTGGGATGACGGCGCCCGAACGAATCAACGGGGCGAGCAGCGCCACCGTCGGGATGACTTGCGCCAGGTATTCTCGACTTCGCTCTGGTTCTCCACGGAATACAAAGAAGCCATTGCCGCGCAGCAGCTGGGGCTCGGCGCCCTGGATCATCATCTGTCCCTGCCGCGCCGGAATTGCTGGCGGCGAGCGCAAACCCTCTCGATCAGGATAGAACCACTCCGCTATGTGGTCGTGTATTACGACGGCGGGTGCATAGACGAGTGATGTGAAGAGATATTGCCGAGGTTCGATACCTTCCAAGTTGCCAGCGATCCAACCGCCCGAGTAGATGCGCAGTTCGTCATCCATCAAGGGCGAAGCGGTCCAGTCGCCGTAAAAGCCGTTGACGGCATCGGCCAAAGTATCCAGCTCCTGCGGAGTGAGTTGCTGAACGCGCTCGGCAGTCAATACGCCAAGCTCGTGCTCAAGTACGTCGATTATCGTAGTGCGCGTGGTGTCGCTCATCCCTGGACTATGCCTATTTTACCGATGCGACAGATTCTTCGAGCGTTATTCTTCCGATAGCTATTCAGTCCTACTCGGTGTCCTGATTTATGTCTTTGGCCTTCTGGAAGAAGACCGCGAGTGGGTCGTCGTCGCCGAATGATGGAGTGCAAAGGAACGCAGAGCGTCGGCCGCTTGCCCGCAAGTTTGGATCTAGGAGGCGCGCATCGTGGACATACCCTCGGTGTCGTCGTTGCTAGATGATGTAGAACCTGTTTGCACCTTGTTTGCACTTTCGCCGTTGCTGTGGAAGTCCGGCAACGGGTGAGCAGCGAGCCACGCTTTGAGCGGACCCAGGTAGTCGCCGGCAGCTTCGCCTTCCCCGAGCAGCCGCGTAAGCTCCTGGGGCTTCGGAAACGCATTGGCTGGCAGCCGGTCGCCGCGCATGAAGCGCCCAAGCGTGGCACGCGCATTACCGATCGCCCGTGCGACGACATGCTGGGGAAATCGACCGCCCGGCGGATCGTTGAAGACCACCTCGGACAGAACCGAACCAACCGATTGGCAACGGTCGAGCAGCTCCGGCTGCCGCAGCCTCGGCGAGTACGCGATCCACGCTTTCCCCCAGATACGCTGCGCCTCAACGTAGCTCGCAGCGGCGGTCGCCGCAGTGGAGACTTCGATCGCTTCTTGAGCATGGATCAATCCCTCGTCCATCCGCTCAGCCGCAATCAGCTCGCGAGCGTGGCGTGCCTGTTCGGCCTGTTCGGTAGCAATCTTCCGGCGCGAACGTGCCTCAATGCCGGCAGTGAGGCATACGCCAAACACCACGCCACCAACGCCGATGAGCGCACCCCCTATCGCCGGATCCAACTACCCGCCCGCCTTGTGCGAATTTTGTTCGGCCCCGCTCCACGGGCGCGGTGGGCGCGGCGGTTTCACGCGTTCTCCTCCGCAATCTGCAGGGCGGCAGCTTCGGACCCCAGCACCGGCACACTCGGCGTTGCAACCTCGTTCTTAGCTGTGAGCCCAGCGGCCTTGAGAAGCTGCGCAAGACGGCCGATTTCACTCGGAGCGGGGGTTGTGGTCAGCCGCTCAAGCATCGTCGCCCACATCTCTTGAAGCGTGAGGAAGCCGATGGAGCAGCCCGCGAGGTTCACGGCGATAGTCGAATCCACGCCCCACGCTTCCGAGTCCCCTTTGAGTCGTGTGACTGCGATCCGATAGTCGAAGTCGGCTTGGCCGGTGCGCTCGCGGATCGCCTCACGAAACGCCTCGCTCCACTTCGGCACCCAGAGCTCACGGAAGTGGCGCCACGTCGCCCGCTTCGGGTTTCGCTTCTCGCCACGCAGCTCGGCGAGCTTCGCCGTCGCGTCGAAGCCGCCCTGCCACGACTTGCAACTCACGACGACTACACGCGACCTTCCTCGCTTCGTCGGGTGGTAGCCGACGACATCAACGTCGGATGACACCGAGTCGTCGCGCCCCACGTACTGAGGGTGGTCGTCACGAGGCCGAAAGCGGACGTTGTGGACCGTGAAGTAGCCCTCAAACTGTAGATAATCGTCGACAATCTGCTCAAGTACGTCCTCCTTCATGCTCGCAACATTGCCAGCCCAAGCGGACAAGGAGGAGTCGCACATCTGCGACCCAGCTTTCTCTGCAACTACTGCGTATACTGCATAACTTGTGTTACCGGCGTCTCGTGTGCTAGCCTGTCTTCATGTCTGCGATAGCCGCCCACCGACGCGCCGATCGAGTTCGCTCGCTTCCGACGCTCTCCCAGGCAGCCGAGTTCATCGGCCTGGACACGGGCGGCATGAGCCGCACCGTCCGGGCGCTCGGCGTCGAGCCGCAGCGCTGGGGCCGCCGGGACAAGCACCTGGAGATCGCCCAGGTGCTTCAGATCGCCAGAGTCGCGCAGCGCGCATCACTGGAGGAGGTCGCCGGAAGCATCCTCGAATGGGCCGAGCAGACACACCCAGAGGCGCTGAAGCAGACGACTGCCGAGATCGACGCGTTCTTCGCCGAGCTTCCTCCGCCGACCGCGACACCAGCCGATGAGTTCGTCGCCGAGCTTCACGCGGCGCTGCCGCCGCGATGGGCAGACAAGGCCGAGGAGATCTGGCGCGCTCACATGCAGCAAGACCGTAACCGCTAGCCGAACCGGCGTACCTGACGATCACTGTCCGCAGACGGTCGCCGGACGACGTGCCTACGGCTTGGTGTCCGCCGATCCATCCGCCAGCTCGCGCGCACGGCGGGCCGCGAACTCGGCGACCTGCTGCTCTACCCGCCGCATACCCTCCATCTCATCCTCAAGGCCCTCCGTGATCTGGGCCTCCTCACCTGCCATCAGGACGCCCCGCTTGCCGACGGTGTAGCGCGTGACGGCGATTGGCGTCGAGATGCCCTGCAGCGTGAGATGGGCCACTGCCTCATCGCGGCCAGCACAGAGGATGAAGCCAACCGCTGCGCGGTCCTCGTCGTGAGCAATCAGCGCGTTGACGGCGTTGACGTAGAGGTTCATCTTGCCGGCGAACTCCGCCTGGAAGCGGCCAATCTTGAGATCAATGACCACGAAGCGACGGGTCGGGTGGTGGTAGAACAGCAGGTCCAGAATGAACTCCTCGCTACCGATGACAAGGGACTTCTGGCGGCCGGCAAAGTAGAAGCCCTCGCCCAGGGCGAGCATGAAACGCTCGATGTCCCGCAGCAAAGCTGCTTCCAGATCGCGCTCCTTGGACTCCTCCGTCAGATGTACGAAGTCCAAGATCACCGGATCGCGCGTGATCCGCTGCACCGCCTCCGCGTCGCCGGCGGCCAGCGTTTGATCGAAGTTGGTGAGGGCGGCACCCTGACGTTCGTGAAGACGATTGGTGATGGCGGCTTGGAGCTGTGCTTGTGACCAGCCGGCCGCATGCTCGGCATACCATTCCTGTTCGTCGCGGTCCAGCTTGGCGACCAACGTCGCCACATGACCCCAAGGAAGGTCTCTCATACGGTCTGAGAGACCTTCCGGCCAGGCAGCCGCCAACGCCCTCATCCTGTAGAGGTTGGGCACCGAGTATCCCCGCGCCCCCGGAAATGAAGCACGCAGATCTGCCGACAACTGCTGCACGACGCCGCGTGTGCGACGTCCCAGCTCCGGCCCTTCCTGGCGCTGGCGCCGCACGATCTCAGAGCCGATCTGCCAGTAGACGTCGATCAGCTCCGCATTGATGGCTCTCGCCGCACGCCCCTGGGCGCTTCGAATGCGCCCCTTGATGTCCTCAAGGAACTCCTCGTAGCTGCGCACCGGCTCCGGCGCGCTGTCGGATGGATGAGCGGGGAGGTCGGACATCTTGCTCGCGAGACTATCCGCCGGGGCCGCCGTATCGCTCATCCTCCGCCTCCGCGTGCGCAGTACTCACAGCGTGAAGCGGCTCGCCGAGATCGTTGTCGAGCAGGTGGACGTAAGTGTCGAGCGTGAAGCTGGCCGAATGGTGGCCGAGCCAGCGCTGCACCTGCACGACGTTGCGCCCCTCCGCGAACAGCCGCGACGCGACGGTATGGCGGAAGGTGTGGAAGCCCGCCCACTCGACGCCGGCCGCCTTACACGCAGGCGCGAGCACTCTCATGGCCAGATTGTCCGGGTCGAGAATCGTGCCGGTGGCTGTGCAGAACACGAAATCATCGGCCGCAGTATCGAGGGTGTGGAGGCGTTCAGCCAGAACGCGCGGGATAGGCACGTCGCGCTTGGAGTAGCGCGACTTGAGCGGGCCGATCACAAGACCCTCTCCACGGCGGCGGCGCACCCGTTGGCGCACCTTGACATGCGGCCGATCACCGTCGAGCGCGAGATGGCGGCCTTCAAGCACGAGCAACTCCGAGCGCCGCAGACCTGTTGCCGCGAGCAGCCCGAACATGAGTCGATGCGATTCGTGGATGTGCTCGACGACCAACTCCATCGTCTCGATCGGCTCGCCGTCGTCACCGTCGATGCGTGGAAAGGGCCGCGGCCGGTCATCGTCGTCATCAACCCGTGCTCGGTGAGGCAACGCGACATCGGTCGCGGGGTTGTGGCGGATCAGCCCCTCCCGTCGGGCCGTCGCCAGACACGCCTTGAGTGGCCCGAGCGCGTTGCGCACCGTCTTGTCCGACAACGGCACCCGCCTATCCGGGTCCTCTTTCGTCGCTGCCGATCTCGTCTGTTCGCACAGCCAGCCCACGAAGGACGCGACGTGCCTTGGCGTGATCTCGGTCAACTTCGCCTGCGCGGAGAAGTGGCTCAGCGCATACTTGTCGAGCAGCGCCCGGTACTCAGAGCGCGTCTCCTCGCGAAAGCCCCTGCGGCCGGTGCCCTGGTAGCGCTCTACCCACTCGCGGGCGTACTCGTGCAACGTGATCCGAGAACGCTCCTCGAACTCGCCGCGACCGATGTCAGTCGCTCGTGCTGCCTTCGCCCTGCGCGCCTCGTCGAGCGTGCGACATGACTCCCACCGCTGCCTGCCGTCCACGCGATAGGCGAACACATACCGACTCCCACGCTTGTAGATGCCCGGCGTGCGGGTCTTCTCCATCTTCGCCGCCATCACGCGTCCTTCCGGCAGACACTCGGCCTCGACCCCGGCCGTGCGCCGCCCTCGCGGGGGCGGCGCTGGGCTGCAGGACGGGCGGACATCACAGGCTCAACTCGTCCGCTCGGATGGCGGCGCGCGAGGCGCAAATCACGTACTTGTTGATCCGAGTGACGAGCCCCGCAGCGTGCAGCTCGGCGATGGCGTCCACGACCTCTAGGCGATTGCCCTTCTCGCGGATCATCTCCTCGACGGTCCACGGCCGATCCTCGGCCAATAGCGACGACAGGACTCCTTGTGGACTGGTCGTGCTCATGGTTCCTCCTTGTAGTTGGAGGCCCCGGGAGGACTGCTCTGGCAAGAAAGCCAAGCCGTCCGGCTGGTAGCTTGGCTGGCGTGCCGGGAGTTACAGCTCTCGGTGCCACGGCGCCCGGGTGGTTCCAGCCATCGCGGGCGCCAACTTTGTATGTTCGTGCGGCGAAGCCTACCATAACTTTGCTTAGATTATAATGGTACGACATAAGCCCACCGACACCTCGACCGAGGATCACCGCGTCCTCGGACGAGCGCTCAGGGAACTGCGCGACCAGACAGGGCTCACTCAGGAGGAGCTTGGCGCCCGCGCCAAGATTGGGGTGCCTTACCTCTCCCAGATCGAGAACGGTCATCGAGGAGTTGGCTGGCACACGGTCATGCGAATCCTCCGCGCGTCCAACGCCGACGTAGAGCAGCTGGGTAAGGCGATCGGCAAGCAGGAACGCAAACCAGGGTCCTGACGCCAGCCCCGAAGCGCCGGCAGCGCAGCCGACGGATGGGTCCGTCATCGCATGTGTCCTTCAATGTAAGCGTCGAGGTCGTCGCGGTGGAGCAGGACGCGGCGCCCGTCGCGGCGGGGGTGGAGCTTGCCGAGAGCGATCAGGTCGTATATGCGGTCCTTGCGGCAACGAAGTCGTTCGGCGGCCTCCGCGACGTTCAGCCACGGCGAGACGGCGGGAGCGGCCTTCGAGACGAGGGCGGCGGCACGCTCAGCTATCTCGGCGAGTTGCTCGTCGGTGAGGGGTCTGTCCGATGAAGTGTGTGTGGTTGGGGTAACCGATGCGGCTTGTGTTCCGGGTCGGGATTGACGCGAAGCCGTAGGCGTAGCGACA
>Ga0208480_1000344_pt1 | contig 17619 bp, 17 predicted proteins | sample NGESurshal092012_4_FD_184485 | JGI IMG/M metagenome (GOLD analysis project Ga0208480, IMG submission 184485) | Arctic peat soil microbial communities from Barrow, Alaska - NGEE Surface sample F53-1 shallow-092012 (SPAdes) | ecosystem: Environmental > Terrestrial > Soil > Wetlands > Peat ... | reverse complement strand
GCCGTTGGAGCGCTCGATCCCGGAGTTCCCTACGAAAGTAGGTGGGCACCATGTGACCAAGTCCACGGACCTGGCCAGGGACAGTTCCCGGAAGGATCGATAAGGCCCCGGGGATATATGGCTCCTGACGCGCGACACAGCTTCGCCCTGCCAATGTAACCATGCCGGCCTCAAACCGCCAGCGCTAACGTCGGCCGTGGTCAACCAATCGCCACGCCGCCACCGATGGTGCGATTGAGCACCTGTGTCGTCTTCTCGATGCGGTCGGCGGCGGAATTGAGCGCATTGGCCACCGCGGCCTGCGTCGCCTTGGCGTGATCCGCCGCGACGGTGCGGACATTGCGCAGCGCCTCCAGTTCCTCTTCAAGACTGCGGACGCGATGATCGGCGTCGAGCAGTTCATCGCAGACCGTCAGCGCCGCCATCACGGTCAGGCGGGCGTCACCGATTTCGCCGAACTTGCCCCGCAAAGCCTCGATCCGGGACTCGAAGCCCTGGGCCAGGTTCAGAAGCCGCAGCTCCTGCCCTTCCTCGCAGGCCATCCGGTATTGCCGGCCGTTGATGGTGACATTGATATGGCTCATCAGGCCTCTCCCGCATCCAGCACGGCGCGGATGGTGCCGATCGCCGCATCCAGCCGTTCGGCGATCTCGCGATTGGTGCGCTCCAGCCGGCGGGATTTCACCAGCGAACCGTCGAGCTCGTCGGCGAGCCGCGATCGATCGGCACCCAGCGCCTGAATTCGGGCCGCCAGCTCGTTCTCGTCGCGGTCGGCCTCGCGCCGCCGCTCGACCGCGCTTTCCAGTGCATCGAGCGCCGCCATCAGCCGCCGCGTGGCCGCGTCGATATCGGCTGAAGCAGGCTCGGCATGGCCGGAGCCGTTGGCGGGACGATCGCTCATGCAGTCAGCGCGGGCCTTCCGTGAAGTAGCCGCAGGACAAGAAAATGAGCGGCTAGGCAAGCGTTTAGAGGAAGAAATTTACGTGGCAAGCGAGGCGAGCGCAACGCCGCTGCGGAACTATGCACCGCAAAGCAACTTTTCGGCCTCGCGGTGCGTTTCATTGCCTTGGACTTCAGGAATACAGATGCTATCCAGCCCTGAGTTCCTGTTGCCATCCAGCACTCTCCAGGCTGTCCACCCATCGAGCGAAACGCCAGCAAGCACCTCATTTCAGGCGGATTTTCATCATGACGCAGGTCGATCACACCCGTATGGCCAATGCGATCCGCGGACTCGCAATGGACGCCGTCGAAAAGGCGAAATCCGGTCATCCCGGGCTGCCGATGGGCGCCGCCGATATCGCCACCGTGCTGTTCACGCAATTCCTGAAATTCGATGCCGCCGATCCGAAATGGCCGGACCGCGATCGCTTCGTGCTGTCCGCCGGACACGGCTCGATGCTGCTCTATGCGGTGCTCTATCTCACCGGCAATACCGACATGACGCTCGACCAGCTCAAGCATTTCCGCCGGCTCGGATCGCTGACACCGGGTCATCCGGAAAATTTCCATACCAAGGGCATCGAGACCACGACCGGACCGCTGGGCCAGGGCATTGCGACTTCGGTCGGCATGGCGCTCGCGGAGCGGATGCTCGCCGCCGAGTTCGGCAAGAAAATCGTCGATCATCACACTTACGTCCTCGTCTCCGACGGCGACCTGATGGAAGGCATCTCGCAGGAAGCGATCGCGCTGGCCGGCCACTGGAAGTTCAACAAGCTGATCGTGCTGTATGACGACAACGGCATTTCGATCGACGGTCCGACCTCGATCTCCGACTCGGTCGACCAGGTGAAGCGGTTCAAGTCTGCCGGCTGGCAGGCCGAGTTGATCGACGGCCAGGATCAGCCGGCGATCGCCGCGGCGATCAGGCGCGCGCAAAAATCCAACAAGCCATCGCTGATCGCCTGCAAGACCACGATCGGCTATGGCGCGCCGACCAAGGCCGGCACCGCCAAGGCCCATGGCGAGGCGCTGGGCGCCGAAGAGCTCAAGGGAGCCAAGGAGAACCTCGGTATTTCGCTCGAGCCTTTCTCGGTCCCGGACGACGTCCTGAAGAGCTGGCGCGAGGCCGGCAGCCGCGGCGCCGCGGCGCGCCGGGAATGGGAAGCCCGCTTCGCGACGCTGTCCAGCCGCAAGCGCGCCGAATTCGAACGCCGGCTGCGGCATGAACGGCCGCCGGCGCTGGCGAAGGTGCTCAGGGCGCACAAGAAGTCGCTGCTCGAGACCCCGCAGAATATCGCCACCCGCAAATCGTCGGAGTCGGCGATCGATGCGATCGTCACCGCGATGCCGATGGAGTTCGTCGCGGGTTCGGCCGATCTCACTGGCTCCAACAACAACAAGGCCAAATCCGCAGTCGACTTTTCGGCCAGGACCCCGAAGGGGCGCTTCGTCCATTACGGCATCCGCGAGCACGGCATGGCGGCGGCGCTGAATGGCATCTTCCTGCATGGCGGGTTTGCCCCGAACGGCGCCACCTTCCTGGTGTTCACCGACTACGCACGCCCGGCGATGCGCATTGCGGCACTGATGGGGGCCGGCGTCGTCTATGTCATGACGCATGATTCGATTGGGCTCGGGGAAGACGGACCGACCCACCAGCCGGTCGAACATCTCGCGGCGCTGCGTGCCATGCCCAATATGCGCGTGTTCCGCCCCTGCGACGCGATCGAGGTAACCGAGTGCTGGGAACTCGCGCTGAACCGGATCGACGGCCCGACGGTGCTGGCGCTGACCCGCCAGAACCTGCCGCAATTGCGCACCACAGCGCCCAGCGATAACCCGTGCAGCCACGGCGCCTATGAACTGGTCGCCGCGCAGGGTGAGGCAAAAGTATCGCTGTTCGCCTCCGGCTCCGAGGTCGAGATTGCGGTAGCCGCGCAGAAGCAGCTGGTGGAACGCGGCATTGCGTCGCGCGTGGTGTCGGTGCCCTCGCTCGAACTGCTGCTGGCGCAGCCGGCCGACCGCCGGCAGGCGATCATCGGCCAGGCCACGGCCAATGTCGCGATTGAGGCGGCGGTGCGCTGGGGCTGGGATGCGGTGATCGGCAGGGACGGTGAATTTATCGGCATGCACGGCTTTGGCGCCAGCGCGCCCGCCAAGGACCTGTTCAAGCATTTCGGGATTACCGCCGAGGCGGCGGTTAACGCTGCGCTGAAGCGACTCGGCTGACCGGTTGAGGTTCCCGAGAAAAAGAGCTACCTAAGTCGCATATGGTCCGTTCTCGCCCGGCCGAACCGGGCGATCCGCAGCAAAGCCTCCCGTGGACGACGTGCGTCCTTCGCGGGGGACGGCGTCAGCTATCAGAGGAGGAGAGCACGATATGACAATCCGGGTCGCAATCAACGGGTTTGGCCGCATCGGCCGCAACGTGCTGCGGGCCATCGCCGAGTCCGGCCGCACCGACATCGAGGTGGTCGGCATCAACGACCTCGGGCCGGTCGAAACCAACGCGCATCTGTTGCGTTTCGATTCGGTGCACGGCCGTTTCCCCGGCACGGTGACGGTCGAGGGCGATTCCATCAGCCTTGGCAATGGCAGGATCAAAGTGACCGCGCATCGCGACCCCGCGACCCTGCCCTGGAAAGATCTCGGCGTCGACATCGCGCTGGAATGCACCGGCCTCTTCACCGCGAGGGACAAGGCCGCGGCGCATCTTGCCGCCGGCGCCAAGCGCGTGCTGGTTTCCGCGCCCGCCGAGAATGCCGACGCGACCATCGTCTACGGCGTCAATCATGACAAGCTGACCAGGGACCATCTGGTAGTGTCCAACGGCTCCTGCACCACCAACTGCCTCGCGCCGGTCGCCAAGGTCCTCAACGACACCGTCGGCATCGAAACCGGTTTCATGACCACCATCCACGCCTATACCGGCGATCAGCCGACCCTCGATACCCTGCACAAGGATCTCTATCGCGGCCGTGCCGCGGCGATGTCGATGATCCCGACCTCGACCGGGGCCGCCAAGGCGATCGGGCTGGTGCTGCCGGAACTGAAGGGCAAGCTCGACGGCGTCGCGATCCGGGTGCCGACGCCGAACGTCTCGGTGGTCGATCTGAAGATCGTCGCCAAGCGCAAGACCGACCCCGACGAAATCAACGCGGCGATGAAGCGCGCCTCCGAGCAGCAGCTCAAGGGCATCCTCGGCTACACCACCGCGGCCAACGTCTCGATCGATTTCAACCACGATCCGCATTCCGCCACGCTCCACATGGACCAGACCAAGGTCCAGAATGGCACGCTGGTGCGGGTGATGTCGTGGTACGACAATGAATGGGGCTTTTCCAATCGGATGGCCGACACTGCCGTGGCGATGGGAAAGCTGCTCTGATTTTGATCGCCTCATGGTTCGAGACGCGCGCGAAGACGCGCGCTCTTCACCATGAGGAAGAAACCTCGTCCTGAGGAGCCGAGCGCAGCGAGGCGTTTCGAAGGATGAGATGCGAGAGACCGTCGATGTCAAAAACATTTCGCACCCTCGATGATGTCGACGTGAAGGGCAAACGCGCGTTGCTGCGCGTCGACCTCAACGTTCCCATGGAAAACGGCCACGTCACCGACGCCACCCGGCTTGAACGCGTGGCGCCGACCATCACCGAACTTTCCGGCAAAGGCGCCAAGGTGATCCTGCTCGCCCATTTCGGGCGGCCGAAGGGACCCGATGCCAGGGACTCGCTGAAACCGGTCGCTGCCGCGCTCGCAGAGCTGCTCGACAAGCCGGTCGCCTTCGCGGAAGATTGTATCGGGGAAGCCGCGGCGAAGGCGGTCGGGGCGATGCAGGACGGCGACATCCTCTGCCTCGAAAACACCCGCTTCCACAAGGAGGAGGAAAACAACGATCCGGCGTTCGTGGCCGAGTTGGCCAAGCTCGGCGACATCTGGGTCAACGACGCGTTTTCGGCGGCGCACCGCGCCCATGCCTCGACCGAAGGTCTCGGCCACCGGCTGCCGGCCTATGCCGGCCGCACCATGCAGGCCGAACTCGACGCGCTGGGCAAGGCGCTGGAAGCGCCGGCCAAGCCGGTGATCGCGGTGATCGGCGGCGCCAAGGTCTCGACCAAGATCGACCTTCTGGAAAACCTGGTCAGCAAGGTCGACGCGCTGGTGATCGGCGGCGGCATGGCCAACACCTTCCTGCACGCGCAGGGCATCGGCATCGGCAAGTCGCTGGCGGAGAAGGATCTCGCGGCCACCGCGCTGCGGATCATCGAAAAGGCGGAAGCGGCCAATTGCGCCATCATCCTGCCGGTCGACGCCGTGGTCGCATTTCACGTCGCCGCCAATTCGCCCTCCCACGCCTACGGCCTCGATGCGATTCCGGCCGACGGCATGATCCTCGACGTCGGCCCGCGTTCCAACGCGCGGATTCATGCGGCGATCGACGATGCCGCGACGCTGGTCTGGAACGGCCCGCTCGGCGCATTCGAGATGACGCCGTTCGACCGCGGCACGGTGCTGGCGGCGAAACACGCCGCCGAGCGGACTCGGGCGAAGAAGCTGGTCTCGGTCGCCGGCGGTGGCGACACCGTGGCGGCGCTCAACCAGGCCGGCGTGGCCGGCGATTTCAGCTATGTTTCGACCGCGGGCGGCGCGTTCCTCGAGTGGATGGAAGGCAAACCGCTGCCCGGCGTCGAAGTTTTGAGAGTGCGCTAGGCAGCGCCGGATCGGGCGTCGCAGCCCTCAACGTGGAGAACACGACCGATGGCTCGCATTACGTTGCGTCAACTGCTCGACCACGCGGCGGAACACGACTACGGCGTGCCGGCCTTCAACATCAACAACATGGAGCAGGCGCTCGCGATCATGGATGCCGCCTCCAGCCTCGATGCCCCGATCATCATCCAGGCCTCGCGCGGCGCCCGCTCCTACGCCAATGACGTGATGCTCCGGCACATGATGGATGCAGTGACCGAGATCCACCCGCAGATTCCGGTCTGCGTGCACCTCGATCACGGCAACGAGCCCGCCACCTGCATGACCGCGATCCAGGCCGGCTTCACGTCCGTCATGATGGATGGCTCGCTGAAGACCGACGGCAAGACTCCGGGCAACTGGGACTACAATGTCGGGGTCACCAAGACCGTCACCGACATGGCCCATCTCGGCGGCATTTCGGTCGAAGGCGAGCTCGGCGTGCTGGGTTCGCTCGAGACCGGCATGGGCGACAAGGAAGACGGCCATGGCGCAGAGGGCAAGCTCTCCCACGACCAGTTGCTCACCGATCCGGACGAGGCGGTCAAGTTCGTCAAACAGACCAAGGTCGACGCGTTGGCGATTGCGATGGGCACCTCGCACGGCGCCTATAAATTCACCCGCAAGCCGGACGGCGACATCCTCGCCATGAAGGTGATCGAGGAAATTCACCGCAAGCTGCCCAACACCCATCTGGTGATGCATGGTTCGTCGTCGGTGCCGCAGGAGCTGCAGGACATCATCAACGCCAATGGCGGCAAGATGAAACCGACCTGGGGCGTTCCGGTTTCCGAGATTCAGCGCGGCATCAAGAACGGCGTCCGCAAGATCAATATCGACACCGACAACCGGATGGCGATGACCGGCCAGATCCGCAAGGTGCTCAGCGAGGACCCGTCCGAATTCGATCCGCGCAAATATCTCAAGCCCGCGATGGAAGCGATGACCAGGCTGTGCAAGCAGCGGCTGCAGGAATTCAATACCGCCGGCCAGGCCAGCAAGATCAAAAAGGTACTGACCCCGGCGGAAATGGCGAAGCGCTACAGCAAGGGCGAACTCGATCCGAAAGTCGCATGAGGTTGCGGCGGCGGCAGACGGGCCGCCCCTTTTTTGGCCGCAGTCCGGGGGCACCAAACCGGCATCATGGCCGCTAGACCCGTTCCGCCCAGCCCCGTCCCGCGACTTTATCTCGCGACGCCCATTGTGGACGACCCGTCGGCACTGATCGCGGACCTTGCCGGCCTGTTCGCCAAGGCCGATATCGCCGCCGTGCTTGTGCGACTGAAGCCGGCCGAACCCCGTGCCATGATCGCGCGCGTCAAGGCGCTGGCGCCTTCGGTCCAGCAAAGCGGCGCCGCCCTGTTGCTCGACGGTCATGTCGAACTGGTCGCCCGGTCGGGCGCCGATGGCGCGCATCTGACCGGCGTCGAGACCCTGGAAGAAGCGCTGCCGGGCCTGAAACCCAATCGCATCGCCGGCGTCGGCGGCCTGTCGACACGGCACGATTCGATGACCGCAGCCGAAGCCGGCGCCGACTATGTGCTGTTCGGCGAGCCCGATGCCAACGGGCGGCGGCCTTCGATCGAGGCGATCGCGGAGCGGCTGCAATGGTGGGCCGAATTGTTCGAGCCGCCCTGTGTCGGTTTTGCCGCCTCACCCGAGGAAGCACGCGAATTTGCCGCGGCTGGCGCGGATTTTGTTCTGGTCGGCGATTTCATCTGGACCGATCCACGCGGCGCAGCCGCGGCATTGGCGGACGTCGAACAGGCGATCAGACAGGCCCACGTCGCCTGGTCCGGAAAAGTCAAAGCCGAGCAGGGATAAGCGCCGGAATGAAGATCCTGCGTCCGATATCGATCCTGGCAAGCTGCCTGATCCTGACCACAGCCGCGTCAGCGCAGGTTTCGCTGGCGCCTCCCGCGACCGAAACGCCCGCGGAGGGCAAGCCAGCCGCCAAGCCCAAAGCCAAACCACCTGTGATCGCCAGAAAGCCCGCGGCGCCCGTCGCGGCGCCGAAACCCGAAGCAAATCCGGCCGAGCCGGCGGCAACCGTCACGCCGGCGCCGGCGCCCGACGATCCCCATGTCGACTACGTCTACGCCGCTTACCAGCGCGGCCAATACAAGACCGCGTTCGATCTTGCGACCAAGCGGGTGCAGGAAAGGGGCGATCCCAAGGCGATGACGATGATCGGCGAACTCTACGCCAATGGACTAGGCGTCAAGCTCGACTATGCCAAGGCGGTCGACTGGTACAAGCGTGCCTCCGACGCCGGCGATCGCGAAGCCATGTTCGCGCTCGCCATGCTTCGCCTGGCCGGACGCGGCGGTCCGGCCAATGGCGAGGAAGCGGCGAAACTGCTGGCCTCCTCGGCCAAGCTCGGCAATTCCAACGCGGCGTATAATCTGGCGCTGCTCTATATCGACGGACAGACGCTGCCGCAGGACCTCAGGCGCGCGGCGGAATTGCTTCGCGTCGCCGCCGATGCCGGCAACTCCCAGGCGCAATACGCGCTCGCCACCTTCTACAAGGAAGGCACCGGCGTTCCGAAGGACGTCGAAAAGTCGGTGCGGCTGCTGCAGGCGGCATCGCTCGCCGACAATGTCGAGGCCGAGGTCGAATACGCCATCGCGCTGTATAACGGCACCGGCACGCCGCGAAACCAGCCTGCCGCGGTGGCACTGTTGCGCAAGGCCGCCCGGCAAAACAATCCGATCGCCCAAAACCGCCTCGCCTGGGTGCTGGTGAACGGACAGGGCGCGCCGGTCGACAAGGTCGAGGCGCTGAAATGGCACATCGTGGCGAAAACCGCCGGCAAGGGCGACCCGATGCTCGACGAGGCCTTCGCCGGTCTCAGTGCGGAGGATCGTGCCAAGGCGGAGGCTGCGGCGCGCCGATGGCTCGGCGCCAAATGATCCGCCTTGACGCCACGGCAATCACAGGGCACCCAGTCCGGGGCTCGACCCTCGCTCGCTTCGCCATCGAGGGGGCGCTTTTCCGCCGCAACGCCAATCACAAGCCGGGATCATGCTGCATTCAGCCCTTATCAACGTCATGGTCAAAGCGGTACGTCACGCCGGCCGCAGCCTCAAGCGCGATCTCGGCGAGGTTGAAAATCTCCAGGTCTCACTGAAAGGCCCTGCCAATTTCGTCACCATGGCCGACCGGCGGGCCGAGGAAATGCTGTACACCGACCTCGCCAAGGCGCGACCGGGTTATGGCTTCATCGGCGAGGAAGGCGGCGCCCGCGAGGGCGCCGACAAGAGCCACACCTGGATCGTCGATCCGCTCGACGGCACCACGAATTTCCTGCACGGCATTCCGCAATTTGCGGTTTCGATCGGGCTGCAGCGCGAAGATACCGTCATCGCCGGCGTGATCTACAATCCGGCCAACGATGACCTTTACATCGCCGAACGCGGCAAGGGCGCCTTCCTCAACGACCAACGGCTGCGCGTCGCCGGCCGGCGCAACCTCAATGAATGCGTGATCGCCTGCGGCCTGCCGCATATCGGGCGCGGCGACCATGCGCTGTCGCGGGACGAGATGACCGAAATCCAGAACAGGGTGGCGGGCCTGCGCCGGTTCGGCGCGGCCTCGCTCGACATGGCCTTCGTCGCGGCCGGCCGTCTCGACGGCTATTGGGAGCGCAACCTGCACGCCTGGGACATGGCGGCCGGACAGATTCTGGTGCGCGAGGCCGGCGGCATCGTCAGCGGCATCGCCGGCGATGACGACCCGCTGAAGACCGGCGACCTGATCTGCGGCAATGAATTCGTCCACGCCGAACTGGTGAAGATCCTGAAGCCGCTGGGCAAGTAAATCGTCATGCCCGGGCTTGTCCCGCGCATCCACGTCTTGTCGCAGCAGCGGTGAGAAAGACGTGGATGGCCGGGACAGGCCCGGCCACGACGAAAAAGCGAGATGAGGTCTGCCAGACCCTCGCGGTGAGGAGCGCTCCTGCCATCAAAGCCGACAGCGCGAGCGCCGCGAGCGCTTCCAGACACAAGCCAACCATGCAAATGCCCGCTAAGCGGCTGAGGCGACAAAGCTTTGTCAAATACGCGCCGCGCCTAAGCCAGGTTTCACACCGAAGTTCCCTTTTCTCGCCCCGTCGCAGCCTGCAACCGGCTTTTTTCCGGGCACCGCTGTGCCATATTGGTGACCGAAGAAGCCTCCCCTAACGGATGACACTGGCGATGCCTCCACCAGCCCCTTCCTCCCGCTCGACGATGGAGATCGAACTGACCAAGCTGTCCTCCCCCAGGATTTTCCTGGTGCGGATGCTGGTGTTTCTGGTGCTTTGCACGCTGGTGATCGTGGTGCTCTACAAGCAGATCATGCTGGCCTTCTTCGCCAATCCCGGCCTGAACGCGCTGATCGGCATGGTGCTGCTGGTCGGCACCATCCTGTCGTTCCGCCAGGTGATTCGGCTCTATCCGGAAGTCGCCTGGGTCAACAATTTCCGCATCGCCGACCCCGGCCTCGCGCTCGACCAGCGCCCGGCGCTGCTGGCGCCGATGGCGGCCATCCTGGGCGGCGAACGCACCGGACGAATGACGATTTCGCAGCAGACCATGCGGCATCTGCTGGACTCGATCGCGACGAGGCTCGACGAAGCCCGCGACATCTCCCGTTATATGACGGGCCTGCTGGTGTTTCTTGGCCTGCTCGGCACCTTCTGGGGCCTGATCGAAACCGTCGGCTCGGTCGGCAAGATAATCGACGGCCTCAAGGTCGGCGGCGATGCCAGCGCCTTGTTCGACACCCTGAAGGAAGGCCTGGCCGCGCCGCTCGGCGGCATGGGCATTTCGTTTTCATCGTCGCTGTTCGGCCTCGCCGGCTCGCTGATTCTCGGCTTTCTCGACCTGCAATCGAGCCAGGCGCAGAACCGGTTCTATACCGATCTCGAAGACTGGCTCGCCTCCACGGTTCGCGAGTATTCCGGCGAGCCCGCCGGCACCGGCACCGGCATCGCCATCGGCGGCGAGCTGCAGAGCACGATCGAGCGGTTGCGCGCAAGCATGGAGGAAAGCGGCGGCAGCCGCGGCACCACCACGGCGATGGCCAACCTCGCCGAAGCCATTCAGGGCCTGGTCGCACATATGCGGACCGAGCAGCAGATGATCCGCGAATGGGCCGACGGTCAGGGCGAGCAGAACCGCGAAATCAAGAAACTGCTCGAACGGATCTCCCGTCAGCCCGAGAAGAGTTAGCGGAGAACTTTCCATGGCCCTTGCCCGTGCACGCCGCGAAACCGGATTCAACTACTGGCCGGGCTTTGTCGACGCGCTGTCGACCCTGGTGCTGTCGATCGTGTTCCTGCTGTCGGTATTCCTGGTGGTGCAGTTCTTCCTGTCGCAGGAGGTCACCGGCAAGGACAAGGCACTGGAACAGCTCAACGCCAAGATCGCGCAGCTCAACGATCTGTTGTCGCTGGAAAAGCTCGGCAAGCTCAATCTCGACGACCAGGTCTCGCAGTTGCGGGCCGGCCTTGCTTCCGCCGAGGCCGAGCGCGATCGCGTCAAGGGCCTCTATGAAGGCCTCGCCAGCACCGGCAATGACGCCGCCGGCCGTGCCGACCAGCTCAACAAGGCGCTGGATTCCGAAAAGCAGGTGTCGGCGCGGGCGCTGGCGCAGATCGAGGTGCTGACCCAACAGATCAGCGCGCTGCGGCGCCAGCTCGCCGCGCTGGAAGACGCGCTCGACGCCTCGGAAAAACGCGACAAGGAATCGCAGGGCCGGATCGCCGATCTCGGACAACGGCTCAATGTCGCGCTGGCGCAGCGGGTGCAGGAATTGTCGCGCTATCGCTCGGAATTCTTCGGCCGGCTGCGCGCCATCCTCGGCAACCGGCCGGACATCCGGATCGTCGGCGACCGCTTCGTGTTCCAGTCGGAGGTGTTTTTCGACACCGGACAGGCGCAATTGCTGCCCGAGGGCCGCGCCGAGCTTGACAAGGTGGCGAGTGCGCTGATCGACCTCGACAAGCAAATTCCGAGCGAAATCGCCTGGGTGCTGCGGGTCGACGGTCATACCGATGCCAGACCGATCAGCAGCCCGCTGTTCAAGTCGAACTGGGAGTTGTCGTCGGCGCGCGCCATTTCGGTGGTGCAATATCTGGTATCGCTCGGCGTGCCGCCGCAGCGGCTGGTCGCCGCGGGCTTCGCCGAATTCGAGCCGCTCGACACCGCCGCCACCGAGGACGCCTACAGGCGCAATCGCCGGATCGAGCTGAAGCTGACCGAACGCTGAGGCACGATGCCCTTTCAGCTTCGCCCCTATCGCGCCGAGGACGAAGACGCGGCGATCGCGCTGTGGCTTGAAACCTGGCGGAAAGCCTATCCGGCAATCGATTTTGCCGCGCGGGTCGGCTGGTGGCGTGAGCGCTGGCGCCGTGAACTGGTGCCGAATGCCAGCATCCTGGTCGCCGAACAGGCCGATGCCCTGATCGGATTTGTGACCATCGATCCCGCGGGGTATCTCGACCAGCTGGTGGTCGCTCCCGATCACTGGGGCTCGGCGCTGGCCACCGCCCTGCTCGATCGGGCAAAGCAGCTTTCACCCGGCGAAATCACGCTGATGGTCAACGCCGACAACGCCCGCGCCATCCGTTTCTACCAGCGCAGCGGCTTCGGGCCTGCCGGCGAGGACGTCAATCCGACCTCGGGCCGGCCGGTGCTGCGGATGGTGTGGAAGCCGTAGGCGAATTCCTACGCGCCCTCGAACTGCAGCCGCGCCAGCCGGGCATAGAGGCCGTTGGCGGCGACCAGCGAGGCATGGGTGCCCTGTTCGACGATGCGGCCGTAATCGATCACCAGAATGCGGTCGCAGGACAGCACGGTGGCGAGGCGATGGGCGATCACCAGCGTGGTGCGGTGACGCATCAGCTCCTCCAGCGCCGTCTGCACCAGTGTCTCGCTTTCCGCGTCGAGCGACGAGGTTGCTTCGTCGAGCAGCAGCAGCGGCGCGTCGCGCAGGATGGCGCGCGCAATCGCGATGCGCTGGCGCTGGCCGCCTGACAGCGTGACACCGCGCTCGCCGAGCTGCGCTTCGAAGCCGCCCGGCAGGCGTTGGATGAATTCGGTGGCGTGGGCAAGTGCCGCGGCGCGCTCGATCTCGGCATCGGTGGCATCAGGCCGGCCGAAACGGATGTTCTCACGCGCGGTGGTGGCGAATACCACCGATTCCTGCGGCACCAGCGCGATATGCCGGCGCAGTTCGTGCGGATCGGCGGAGCTGATCGGCACGCCATCGAACGAAATGGTGCCTGCAAGCGGATCGTAGAACCGCAGCAGCAGATGAAACAGCGTGCTCTTGCCGGCGCCCGACGGACCGACGATCGCCACTTTCTCGCCGGCGCGCACCGAGAAGGTGACGCCGTCGACCGCGCGTGCGTCCGGCCGGGTCGGATAGGCAAAGCCGACGTGGTCGAAGCTGACGTCGCCGCGCGACGGCACCGGCAACGCGCGCGGCGACGCCGGCGCCGCGATCGCGGATTTCACCCGCAGAATCTCGAACAGCCGTTCCGAGGCGCCGGATGCCGCCGAAATCTCGCCCCAGACCTCGCTGAGCTGGCCGAGCCCCGTCGCGGCGAACGCCGCATACAGCAGGAACTGGCCCAGCCGGCCCGGCGTGATGGTCCCGGTCAGCACGTCATGGGAGCCGACCCAGAGGATCAGGACGACGCTGGTGAAGACGATGAAGATGATGATCGCGGTCAGAACCGCGCGCGCCCGGGTCGACGTGCGGGCCGCTTCATAGGCCTGCTCGACTTCGCCGCCGAAACGCCCGTTGGCCAGCCGCTCGCCGGTATAGGCCTGTACGGTCCGGATCGCACCGATCAGCTCGGAAGCATAGGCGGTCGCATCGGCGAGCGTATCCTGGGCGTTGCGCGACAGCCGGCGCACCCAGCGGCCGAACGCCACCAGCGGCAGCACGATCGCGGGAATCGCGAGCAGGACGAAGCCCGACAGCCGCGGGCTGGTGACCACCATCATCGAGGTGGCGCCGACAAACAGCAGCAAATTGCGCAGCGCAATCGATACCGAGGCGCCGGCGGCGGATTTGATCTGGGTGGTGTCGGCGGTAAGGCGCGAGATCAGTTCGCCGCTGCGCGCGGAATCGAAGAAGGCGGGCGACAGCGAGATCAAATGCGCGAACACATCGCGCCTGAGATCGGCGACGATGCGCTCGCCAAGCGTCATCACCAGATAGTATCGCGAGGCGCTGGCGCCGGCGAGCACCGCGACCACGGCGATCATCAGGCTGAAATAGCTGTTGATCATGGCGATGCCCTTCGGGGTAAACCCGAAGTCGATCATCCGCCGCACCGCGACCGGCACCACGAGGGTCGCGATCGCGGCGACCGTGAGCGAGATCAAGGCGAGAATGGCGCGTCCGCGATAGCGCGCCACATAGGGCGCCAGCGCCAGCAGCGGCCGAAGCCGCGCACTGCTCTTCGCCGGTTGCATGGTCGGCGGCAGATCGATGGCCGAGGCCTCCGACGGTGCCGGCGCCGGCGTATCACCCGGCCGTTGTTCCAGCCGTTCCACTGCGCTCATGAGATCGGACCCATCGTTTGCTCCTCCAGATAGGCGCCTCGGCCGGCGCTGGCAAATCGAGATTACTTGGCTTGTCTTGCCGCGCCGGCTGCGTTATAGAGCCGGCCAAATCCGTCCACCAACAATCGAAACGCAGGCGCCGGCGCGCCCAGGAATCTGCCATGAAAGCCGAAATTCACCCGAATTATCATACGATTACGGTCGTGATGACCGATGGCACCGAATACCAGACGCGTTCGACCTGGGGCAAGGCCGGCGACAAGCTGAACCTCGACATCGACTCCAAGTCTCATCCGGCATGGATCGGCGGCGCGCAGCAGATCCTCGACCGCGGCGGCCGGGTGTCCCGGTTCCAGAAGAAATTTGCGGGTTTCCTCAAGAAGGATTGAAGGCTTTCAGCCTGTCCTCAATGGCTTCATCCTTCGAGACGCATCGCTTCGCGATGCTCCTCAGGATAAGGACTCAGCCCCTCATGGTGAGGAGCCGCGCCTTGCGCGGCGTCTCGAACCACGAGGCCACGGGAGAAGCGACGATGATTCGAGTGAACCGGAAAACGCTTTAGCACCGGATCCAGCAACGACATCTGCCGGCTTACATTATCGCTCGAACGCCGCCTTCAGGCGATTGAGCTGCGGCACCAGCGGATTGCCGATCGTGGCGCGTTCCGCCGCCGGCGCGTGGATAGTGACGTCGAGCCGGCGAACCTTGGCCTGCAGCGCCATCGAACGGGCGATCAGATCCTGCAATTGCCGCGGCAGCTTTTCGATCACGTCGGGCGCGCCGGGATCGGCGGCGCTGAGCTTGACCTTGGTCTTTTCGCGATTGGCCTGGGTCAGCGTCATCTCGCCTTCCTTGACCGCGCGATGCAGCAACAGCCAGGACGCGAGCTGCATCAGGCGCGTGGTCAGCCGCATGCTCTCTGTCGCATAGGTGAGACCGACGGTGCGATCGAGCGCCTTGGCCTCGCTGCGGCCAGCGCCGTCGAGATAGGCGGCAGTCTCCTCGACCAGATCCATGCCTTCCCGGAACAGGGTGCCGAACGCCGCGGAATTGGTGAGCCGCTCGCTGAACTGCACGAGCGCGGTTTCGCCTTGCAAACGGTCTGACATGGCTAACGCCCTCACGCGACTGCTACGCTACCGGCTTCGACCCCGCGCCGGCTTATGATGAACAAATCATTGCGCGGCCGGCGGCGAGAGTCCAGCCGCAAGGCTTTTTATGGTTTCCAGCGCGGTGACGAAGACGTCAAAAAAGAGCCGCCGTTTCCGGCGGCTTTTGAAGTTGATAACAGGGAGGCGTCAAACAGAGTGGACAGGAGCCACTCGGTGTCCAAAAGAGGACGAGCCCAGTCATAAACGAGAAAGCTTAACGGATCGTAAACGAAGCGATTTATTCAGCCTTCATTTGCCATGTCGGCCATTGGCCGACTGTGCCGAATCGTCATGCCCGGCTTTATGCCGGGCATCCACGTCTTCGCTCCAGTCAACAAAGGGAAGGCGTGGATGGCCGGGACAAGCCCGGCCATGACGGCAAAAGGGTCACGACTTGAAGAAGCTGTCGGCTGCATCTTTCGACGCGCGCTTCCTGGTCATGGCAGCTTGCAGCCGCTCGATTTCCGAGGTCAGCAGCGCGATCCGCTCGGCAAGCTCCTCGACCGACAGCAGCGAAAGGTCCTGTCCGATCTCGTGGCTGATTTTCTTCCTCGGTTTGTCGTCGTCCTCGATCGCCATGCCGCGTCCTCCGTGGTCGCGAGTCTCCAGAAGCGGTTGCCAGCCGCCATGCGGCTGGCTAATCAGGAGCCCGTCAGGATCCCCGTGTTTCGCAAGGACAAATCATGGAAAAGCTGCCCGCGCAAATGACCGTCATCGGCATCAGCAAGCCCGGCGGTCCGGAGGTGCTGGTACCCGAGACCCGCGCTGTACCGGCGCCGGGCCCGGATGAAATCCTGATCAGGGTGGCCGCAGCCGGGGTGAACCGTCCCGATGTCGCGCAGCGATCGGGCAGCTATCCGCCGCCGCCCGGCGCCAGCGATTTGCCCGGTCTCGAGGTCGCGGGCGAAGTGGTTGCGGTCGGAACCAACGTCCGCAAGCACAGGCTCGGCGACAAGGTGATGTCGCTGGTCGCGGGCGGCGGTTACGCGCAATATTGCCTCGCGCAGGACGCCCAGGCGATGGCGGTGCCGGCGGCGCTCTCGATGCAGCAGGCCGGCGCCACCCCGGAAACCCTGATGACGGTGTGGCACAATGTGTTCGAGCGCGGGGCATTGCAGGCCGGCGAAACACTGCTGATCCATGGCGGCTCGTCCGGCATCGGGACCATGGCGATCCAGCTCGCCAAGGCCTTCGGTGCCAGGGTAATCGTCACCGTCGGGTCGCAAGACAAGGCCGACGCCTGCGTCAAGCTCGGCGCCGACCGCGCGATCAACTACAAGACCGAGGACTTCGTCGCGGAAGTAAAGACCGTGACATCGGGCGCCGGCGCCAATGTCATTCTCGACATGGTCGGTGGCGACTATGTCGAGCGCAACTACGACGCCGCCGCGATCGATGGCCGGGTGGTGCAGATCGCGGTTCTCGGCGGCGCCAAGGCTACCGTCAATTTGGCCAGGCTGATGGTGAAAAGGCTGCATCACACCGGTTCGACGCTGCGCCCCCGCAGCAATGCGGACAAGGCGGCGATGGTGGCCGCCATCGAGGCGAGGGTGATGCCGCTGCTGCGCGAGGGACGCGTCAAGCCGCTGATGGACAGCACGTTTCCGCTGCAAAACGCGGCCGACGCGCATCGGCGCATGGAGACCGGCGAACATATTGGCAAAATTGTGTTGGTGACCTGACCTCCGCGCGCGATCGGCAGCCGGAAACCCTTTGATTTCCTTTATATTCATGTCATCTATCGCGCCACGCCGGGATGCTTCGGCGACCCGGATACGTTGTTGATCGCGGAGAACTGACATTGCGCCTGATCAGGTGCCTTGCGCCGCTTGCGCTGGGTCTCATGATTTTTGCCGCCGCGGCACCAGCGCGCGCGCTCGACGCTGTCAGCGTCCGCAGTGACGCGCCCGCCATCGACCTCACCGCGGTGCTCGATCATCAGCACAGTGACACCGACCGCATCCAGGTCTCCACCGCGCCCGGCACCGATGGCATTGTCCGGCGCATCGAGGTCCGCGCCCGCGAGGGCGGACAGAACTGGGTGGTGTTCGCGCTCGCCAACAACACCGACGACCAGCTCGATCGCCTGATCGTCGCGCCGCATTATCGCATCGTGTCCTCGGGGCTGCTGTGGCCCGACCTCGGATTGTCGCGCATTGCGACCATCACGCCCTCGACCGGCGACCGGCCCGAGCGTCAGGACAGCGCCA
>Ga0208480_1000342_pt1 | contig 17687 bp, 14 predicted proteins | sample NGESurshal092012_4_FD_184485 | JGI IMG/M metagenome (GOLD analysis project Ga0208480, IMG submission 184485) | Arctic peat soil microbial communities from Barrow, Alaska - NGEE Surface sample F53-1 shallow-092012 (SPAdes) | ecosystem: Environmental > Terrestrial > Soil > Wetlands > Peat ... | reverse complement strand
GAGCCGGGACGCGCGCTCACGGCAAACGCGGGTGTCACGCTCTACACGGTGGAGAGCGTCAAGCGCAACGTCTCGACTTGGGTGGCGGTGGACGGCGGCATGTCCGACAACCTGCGCCCGATGCTCTACGGCGCCGCCTACGAAGCGCACGTCGCCGATCGTCTCGCCGATCGCGCTAGCGCCGTCAGCTGTGTGCTGGCCGGCAAGCACTGTGAGTCCGGTGACGTGATCGTGCGCGAGGCGCTGCTCGAGGATCCAAGGCCAGGAGATGTGATCGTGACGCCCGCCACCGGCGCTTACGGATTCGCGATGGCCAGTAATTACAACGGCGTGCCGCGCCCGCCGGTCGTGTTCTGCAAGGACGGCGACGCCCGTATCGTGGTCAGGCGCGAGCGCTTCGAGGATCTCACGGCCCGCGATGTCCTCTGACGCGATGCCTTCCGAGCACCCAGCGATGACCCCCGAGTGCCCGGTGGTCTCCGCCGATCGCGTCGTCGAGGCCTCCGCGCCGTTCAATGTCGGCCTGCTCGGCTTCGGGACCGTCGGTTCGGCCCTCGCCACGTTGCTCGGAGAACGTGCCGCGCACATCGAGCGGCTCACCGGTCGTCTACCGGTGCTGGGCGAGCCGCTCACCACCAGCAAGGGCGATTTCGCCCAGATTCTCGAGTCCTCAGACCTGATCGTCGAGTTGATCGGCGGGATCGAGCCGGCGCGCGAATACGTGCTCACGGCCCTGCAGGCGGGCAAGCACGTCGTCACGGCCAACAAGCAATTGCTCTCCCAGCACGGAGAGGAGCTCCTTGACGCGGCACGGGCAAACGGGGTGCAGCTGCGCTTCGAGGCCGCCGTGGCGGGCGTCGTTCCGGTCATACGCGTGCTGTGCGAGTCCCTCGCCGGCGCCCACGTCGAGCGCATCCACGGGATCGTCAACGGCACGACCAACTTCATCTTGAGCGAGATGACACGCGGCTCCTCGTATGAGCAGGCGCTTGCCGAGGCCCAACACCAAGGCTATGCCGAGGCCGACCCGAGCGACGATGTGAGCGGACGCGACGCCGCGGCCAAGATGGCGATCCTCGCCCGACTCGCGTTCGGCACGCCGGTCCACCTCGACCAGGTCCCTTACGAGGGCATCGAGCAACTGCAAACAGACGACCTGCAGTACGCGCGAGAGCTGGGGCTGGGCTTGAAGCTGATTGGCACGGCCGAGCGCCGCGACGGGGGCCTGTCGGTGCGTGTCCATCCAGCCTTCCTTTACTCCGGCCACCCGCTGGCATCGGTCAACGGTCCGTTCAACGCGGTCACGGTCGAGTCCGAGGCGATCACCGAGATCACGATGTCCGGGCCGGGGGCCGGGGGACGTCAGACGGCAAGCGCCGTGCTGGGCGATCTCGTCAGCGCGATGCTCCCGCTGGGCGCGCCCTCCGCACCGCTCGAGCCGCTGCCTCTGGTGCAAGATGTCGAGAGCGGCTTCTACATCCACATGGAGGTGGCCGACACGCCGGGCACGTTGGCCGCGATCGCCCAGCTGCTCGGCGAGCAGGGCGCCTCGATCAAGTCCGTCGCCCAGCACGGCCTGGGTGAGCATGCACGCCTGGTGATGGTCATCCATCCGCTGGCCGAATCGCGCCTGCGGGAGGCCCTGAAACGCATCGCGGCGCTCGACTTCCTACGCTCAACACCACGCGCTATTCGCGTTATCGAAGAGGAGTTCATGTGAGCAACACGATTTCCATGGGCAAGAGTCATGTGCCGCTGATCGAGCGCTACCGCGACCGCCTGCCCTTCGCCGAGGGTGACCCGATCGTCAGCCTGCAGGAGGGCTCCACGCCGCTGTTGCGCGCGCCAGTGCTCTCGGAGATGGTCGGCGCGACCGTCCGCCTGAAGCTCGAGGGCGCCAACCCCACCGGCTCCTTCAAGGATCGCGGCATGACCTGCGCTGTCTCGGCTGCTGTGCGCGACGGAGCCAAGGCCGTGATCTGCGCCTCCACGGGCAACACGGCAGGCAGCGCGGCAGCTTATGCGGCGCGCGCGGGCATCACCTGTGCGGTGATCGTCCCGGAGGGCAAGATCGCCGAAGGCAAGATGGCCCAGACCTTGATGCACGGCGCGCGCGTGATCTCGCTCGCCGGCAACTTCGACCAGGCGCTGAAACTGGTGCGCGAGCTGGTCGAGAAGGACCCAATTGTGCTCGTCAACTCCGTCAACGAATTCCGCATCGAAGGCCAGAAGACGGCGGCCTTCGAGATTCACGAGGACCTCGACGGCCAGCTCGAGGCACTCTGCATCCCGGTCGGCAACGCAGGCAACATCACTTCCTACTGGCGCGGCTTCCGCGAGATGGGCGCGGCGCCGCGGCTGTTCGGCTTCCAAGCCGAGGGCGCCTCGCCTCTGGTGCGCGGCGAGGCGTTTGAGCATCCCGAAACTGTGGCCAGCGCGATCCGCATCGGTCATCCTGTGCGGGGCAGCGATGCGCTCGTTGCCGTGAGCGAGTCCGGTGGCGCGATCCGGGCCGTCTCCGACCACGAGATTCTCTCTGCCTATCGCCTGCTTGCCTCCAAGGAAGGCATGTTCTGCGAGCCGGCGTCGGCCGCGTCTGTGGCGGGACTCCTCAAGTATGGGCCTGACGGCGCCGAGCAGGTCGTGTGCGTGCTCACCGGTCGTGGCATCAAGGACCCGCAAACAGCGATCGAACACAACGGCGGCGCCGTGATCCCCTGCGAGCCCGACATCGGCGCGATCGAAGAGGCGGTCCTGGGTTGAGCGGTGAGCGTCTTCTCGCGAGCCAAATGCTTCGATTTTCGCTCGTGGGGACGGGACGGCTCGTGGGGACGGGACGGGCCGTGGGGGGGACCGGACGGCTCGTGGGGAGCGGCGGCTCGTGAGGAGCGGACGGCGTGAGGAGCGGCGGCTCGTGAGGAGCGGACGGCGTGAGGAGCGGACGGCCCGTGGGGGAGCGGAGGATATGTATAAATTTGTGAAAAGTACAGTAATAGATACATATAGTAGCTACTATTGTAATTTTGAAAAAATGTATGGGGTGAGCAGCGGGTGATTCGCAGGCGCGTCGTGCGCGTGCCCGCGTCCTCGGCAAACCTCGGCCCGGGCTTCGATTGTTTCGCCGCCGCACTTGGCCTACACATGGAGCTGGAGGTCGCAGAGACCGGCAGCTTCGCCGTCGAGACCGACCTCGACGTCTCGCGCGAGAAGGACAACCTCTGTGTGCGCGCCTTCGAGAGTCTTCACCCGGCTGACGACTTCACTTTCCGCATCCGCTCGGAGATCCCGCTGACTGGCGGTCTCGGCTCGAGCGCCTCGGCGATCGTGGCAGGGCTGCTCGCCGCCGACCACCTGTTCGAGCTGGATGTGGACCTGCTCGAGTGCGCGACCGCGATCGAGGGTCACCCTGACAACGTCGCCGCGGCGCTCTACGGCGGCTTTGTCATTTGTGCAGACGGCCTAGCCGTGCGCTTCGAGCCGCCTACGGGCCTGGAGGCGCTGGCCGTCGTGCCTGAACAGGCGGTACGCACCAGCGAGGCGCGCGGTGCGCTGCCTGAGCAAGTGCCAATCGAGCAAGCGGTCTTCAACGTGGCCCACGCTGCGCTGCTTACTCTGGGGCTCGCCCGCGGCGACTGGGACCTGGTTGCGCGCGGCCTGCACGACAGCCTGCACGAGCAAAGGCGCTCGCACCTGTTCCCGCGCTCCTATGCGCTTGCCCAGCGAGCAGCGGACTTCGGCGCGCTCGGCGCCACCATCTCAGGCGCGGGACCCACGGTTCTGTTGTGGTGTTTCTACGAGCACACAGGCGCCGTCGTGGAGGCGCTGCGGCAGGAGATCGAGGGTTGGGCCACGCTGCTGCGCGCCCCGTTCGAGGCTCAGGGAGCCTATGTGGGGGAGTTGTAGCGCTGGGCTCCGCGCCGATGCCCTCGCGCGCGGGAGAACCTGCTTTCAGCGAAGCTCGGCCAGGCGCTCACGGGCGCCCGTCATGCCAGGCAGACGCTCGAGCACCTCATCGGCGACCGCCAGGTAGTCGGCGCCGAGGTCGGGTCGATGGTCGAGGATCGATACGGCCCGCTCGGCCGACTCCGCGTAGGCGATGGAGCTGCGCACCGGGGTCTGAAAGACCTTCTCCCCGAAGCGCTCCTGTAGGGACACCTTCGCCTCGCGCGAGTGCACGGTGCGCATATCGGCCAGGTTCATCAACACGCCAAGCAAGGCAAGCTCGTCGTTGAGGCTGTCGCGTGCGATCTCGATCACCTCCATCGCCTGCTCAACTCCCTGCAGCGCGAAGTACTGCGCCTCTGCGGTAACCAGTGCATAGTCGGCCGCTACGAGGGCGTTCACGGTCAGCAGTCCCAGTGATGGAGGACAGTCGACGAAGACCACCTCGTACTCCTCCGGCAGCTTCGCAAGGGCTCGCCTCAGGGTCATCTCACGCCCGATCCTGCCGCCGAGCATCAGCTCGGCCTCGGCCAGGTTCAAGCTGGCGGGAATCACGTCCTCGTGAATTGCCTCAGCGGCCGAGCAGGTACCGGCAAGCACGTCGGCGACCGTGGGGTCGCTGTCTGGAGGGAGGTCGAAGTAGTCCGACAGGTTGCCCTGCGGGTCGAGATCGACCGCCAGGGTCTTCACGCCGATTCGGCGCAATACGTCGGTGAGCGTGCGCACCGTCGTCGTCTTGCCGGTTCCGCCCTTTTGCGAGAGCACAGCGATCGTCACGGCCATGGTGGCCGATAGTACGGGAAAGCGTCGCGCGAGCGCTCAGACTCTCAGGCCTGCGCCAGCAACGGCGGGCTCTGGGTGCGCTCGCCCGACACGCTGACGAACGTGAGCCGATAGCGGCCGACGAGGATCTCGTCGCCGTCATTCAATGGCCGCCACTCGACGCGCTCGCCGTTGACGAAGACCCCGTTGAGGCTGCGGTCATCGAGCACTCTCACGCCGTCGGCCTGGCGCACGACGAGCGCGTGGCGCCGCGAGACGGTGGGATCGTCGAAGCGCACGTCGGCGGCGAGGCTGCGCCCGATACGTGTCCACTCGCGCGTGAGCGCGACAGTTCTTGCCTCTTCGCCATCGTCATACAGCAGGTACTCCCCGGGCTCGATCAGCTCTTCGCGAGCGCGAACGATCCACTCCTGAGGCTCGCAGGGGCGCGACTGCATCTGCGGCTCGCCAGAAGCGATGGCGGCGTTGAACAGCGACGCCCGGACGAAGTCGTGTCCGCCGCAGTCCGGACAGTCGCGCAAGGCGTCGAGCGACGTGAGCGTCAACACGTATCCGCATCTCTGGCAGCGGAACGATCCGGTACCAGCCATCGTGCCTGAAATATGCGACTCCATATTGCGCTACCCCTTCCTCTCATTCCCGGATGGTCGGGAACTTTCTACAAGGTGGAATCCGGCGGGATCATAACGAAACTGTCAAGCGAGCTTGTGAGGAGCGTGTGACCGGGATGCCCCTTCTTGCCTGCGCTTTTGTCGCTGATCCCAGCATACCCCTCCGATTCGGAGGTCAAACGAATCGCACCGAAAGATCACTGAAGAGTGCAGGACCCAGAGCTGCCCTGGCGAAAATAGCGCCCATGGCCTCGCCCCACGTCGATGTCGAGCAGCTCGAGCGTTTCCTTCTGCGTCGTGGCGTTGGCTCGTTGACTGCCGATCGCCACCGCTGTGTGGATTGCGATCGCACGCCGCTGGTCGGTGAGCGCATACATGTGTACGAGCAGACCAAGGGCATCGTCTGCGAGCTGTGCCGCCAGCTGCGCCGTGGCGCGCCGCTTCAGAGCGAGATCGTCCGCCACAGCGAGCTCGGTCATACCGTGCGCTTGACCGCCCGCGCCGCCTGAGGCGGCCGTCCCGCGGCTCAGACACCGCCCCGCGGTGCTCGACATACCACCAACAAGTAGGTCTGCGCTCGTGCGCGGCGTCTGCCATCCGCCGCCCTGGCCCTTCAATTCCATGTCTGCTTCTCGACGGTCGTGAGGCGGCGAGACGCCCCTCCAGTCATTAGACTGGCGCGCCGTGGACCCTCTGACCGTCTCGATCGTCATCAGCGCTCCCCGCGAGCAGGTTTTCGACTACCTGCAGGACATCGCCAACCATCCGGAGTTCACAGATCACTATCTGGTCGACTGGCATCTCACGCGCGAGGATTCGGTCGGCCGTGGCGCAGGCGCCCGCTTTCGCGTGAAGGCTCCCGGGAACCGCTTCAGCTGGGCCGACTCGACCTTCACCGAGATCTCGCGCCCCCACCGCATCGTCGAGGTCGGCCGCACCGGCAAGACCAACCGGGTGCGCACGCTTGGCGTCTACGAGCTCGCTCCCGCCGCGGGCGGAGCCACGCGCGTGCAGTTCACGTTGGAGACCGAGACCCACGTGCTGTCCGACCGGATCATGGAGGCGCTCGGCGGCCGTACATGGCTGAAGCGCAAGAACGAGAAGGCCATGCGTCGTCTGCGGGCGATCCTCGAGCGGGGCGAGGGTCGCGGAGAGCGCATTACCGTCGCCGGCGGATAAACTGCCCGCTCGCATGACTCCCAGATCAGCCAACAGCTCCCTTCGAGCTCGCCCGCACACCCTCGTCGGAAGGGTCTCCCCGGTGGTCGCACGCTCGCTGGGCAAGCTCGCGCTGGTGGCGATCCTGCTGGTGTCGATGTTGGCGCTGAGCGCTTGCTCGGATGACTCGCATACGCGCGTCACGACCGGCACCTATGCCGGCGAGTCCGGGCAGAACGCGCCCTATCTAAACGTTGGCCCGCTGATCTACGAGGTCCAGCTCTCGCGCGAGCTCAATCCCTACGACACGGAAGACTCCACCTACCTGAGCGGCTTGACGCCCGCCCAGCGCAAGCTGGGTCCTGGTGAAGAGTGGTTTGCGGTCTTCCTGCAGGTCTACAACGAAACCTCGGTCGCTCATCCCGCGACCACAGACATCTCGATCAGCGACACGCAGGAAAACGTGTATACGCCGATTGTCCCGGGCCTGACCGACGAATTCGCCTACCGCGGTGGGCTCGTCCCTGCCGGCGGCCGCATCCCGGCGCTCGACACGACCGCCGCCAACGGACCCACCCAGGGGGCGCTCGTCCTGTTCAAGATCAAAATCGTCTCGCTCGACAACCGTCCGATCGAGATCAAGTTCGTCGATCCGTTGCACCCGACAGAGACGGCCTCGGCCGAGCTCGACGTCTAGGTCCGCGCCGCAGGTCCGTGTTGCCGGCTCTGGTCGGCCCGGCATTTTGGGTCTGACCCAGGCGCGGAGAGGCCCCTCAGCGCAATCCGGCTTCCAACACCTGTTTGGCTAGCGGAGCAGCCGTTTCTCCGCCGGCGCCGTCTTTCACGAGCAACACTCCTACGGCAATCCTTGGGTGAATGGCCGGGGCGAACGCCGCGAACCAGGCATCGGTGTTCTGGGGGTCATTGCTTGCGCTCGAGCAGTTTTCGCTGTTCTTTTCGCTTTCTCCACTCGCCTGCGATTCGCTGCCTTCGGAGCCGTGTTCGCTTTTGCTTGGGCAGGTTGGCGCGCCCAGTTCGGCGGTTCCGGTCTTTCCGGCCACGGTCACTCCGGGGATGGCGGCTGCGGTGCCCGTTCCTTCTCGCACCACCCCGATCATCAGCCTTCGCACGGTGCGCGCGGTGGCGGGGCTCATCACGCGCACGTGGGCGGAGCGCGACGCTTCGAACGTAGGAGTCGGACGTCTGCCTCCATCCCCGACGGTCGCCGCTACCCTCACCATCTGTAGCGCTGAGGCCTGTACCTGGCCCTGTCCGATCGCCGTCGAGCCGATGTCCAGTTCGCCTTGGATCTGACTTGCCGGCGGCAGCGTGCTTTCGATTGCGCCGGGAAGCTCGGGCGCATGGTTGAAGCCGAAGCGTTCAGCCGTCGCCACGAGGCGATCGGCGCCAACCTTTACACCCAAAGGGGCGAACACCGAGTTGCACGACACCGCGAAGGCAAGCGCCAGGCTTCCCCCACAGTCCTCGCCGCCTGCATTTTCGAGCTTGACGCCGTCGAGCGTGGCCGATGTCGCATACGGGTATACGCTTTTCAAGCTCGCGACTTTGGCTTCCAGGGCGGCGGTTACGGTCACCATCTTGAATGTCGAGCCGGGTGGTTGCAGATCGTCGATGCCGAGGCCCGCCACAGCCAGTATCTCCCCATTCGCGGGATCCATCGCCACGACCCCGCCGAGCTGCCCGCCGAGCGCTTCCGCGGCGACACGCTGAAGCTTCGGAGAGATCGTGGTATGCACAGCGGGGCTCGGCTTGGGCAAGACGCTTGCGAGCACGCGAACGCCGGCGAGAAGCTGCCCACCGGGCGTCCCGCGCAGCTGACTGTCGAGCGCCAGCTCGAGGCCACTGGTGCCGACGATCGCCTCAGCCGGCACGCCTTGAGCTTCCAGTTCGCTCAGGTGGGCGCTCGGCACCGGTCCGACCTCTCCGACCACGCCCGCAGCCGCGGCCCCGAGCGGTGAGTTGCGGGTGCCCGCCGCGGTTGCGGGGCCGTCGGCCAGTACCGACCCGTCGTGGGCGAGCAGCGTCGCGCGGGGCGGCAGTGTCATGCGCCTGCTCAGCGGCTCGCCTCGCATCAGGCCAGGGAAGACGAGCGAGTGAGACCAGGTCACGCGCTCACCCTCGGGTCCGTCTTGCACAGTTATGAGCAGACTCTCTTTGAGCGTTCCCCAGATTCGTGTGTGGATGCTCATCGGCACCGAGATCACCTCATGCGCACCTTCATGGGCGTGTCCCATCACGGCCAAGCCGGTCTCGGTCGCCGTGCGCGCGGCCGCTTGGTAGTCCTCGGCGAATGTGCTCGCCGGGATGCGTCTTTGCGCGGCGGGGTCGATGTCTTCGTACATGGATGCGTAGTCGCCGCGAGTCCAAGCGTGAGCAAACCGCTCGGCAAGTCCCAGCTGGGGCGAGCCGCCATGACCGGAGCCGACGACTGCGCCCACGAGGAAGGCGATCGCGGCGAGAGCGATCACCGGCGCCGCCCGTCGTACGCGCAGCCGGCGATCGTGGGAGGGGTTTAGAGGCTGTCTCAAAACGTTCGGCACGCTCGGGTGCGTCCCTGTACTCGGCGCTGGATCGCCACGTGACGTCTTGCACGTACCACCAGTACGCGCTGCGACATCCCGCGGCGACCAGCTTGGTCCATGAACGCACCGACCGCACCGCTCGTTTTGAGACACCCTCTCACAGCTCGGGACGGTAGAACATGAACATGACGCGGCTCGACTGGACCATCGTGGGGTTTGCCGTCCTGCTTGCGCTGTTCGGGTTTCGCCGGGGCTTCATCGTCGCTGTGCTCTCCTTTGGCGGCTTCGCCCTTGGTTCATTCATCGGGACACGGCTGGGTCCTCTACTGCTCTCTCAGGGCTCGGCCTCGCCGTATGCGCCGGCATTCGGACTGGTTGGAGCCCTGCTCGCCGGGGCGATCCTGGCCACCGGCCTCGAGGGCGTCGGCTTCAGGCTTCGTCGCACGCTGGTGTTGCCAGGGTTGGGCATGCTCGACGGCGTGCTCGGTGCGCTGCTCAGCGCGGCGCTCGGTTTGGCGATCGCGTGGATCCTTGCCGCGGTGGTCGTGCAGAGCGCCGGCACGACCCGCCTGCGCGCGGACATCCAGCGCTCGGAGATCCTGCGCGAGCTCAACCAGCTGCTGCCGCCGAGCGGGCCGATCTTGAATGTGCTCGCAAGCCTCGATCCGCTGCCGTCGATCGCCGGCCCCGTGCCAGAGGCTGCGCCACCGTCGCGCGCGATCGAGCGGGAGCGGGGGGTGCGGATTGCCGCCCGCAGCGTCGTGCGCGTGCTCGGCACCGCCTGCGGCTTGGCAATCGAGGGCTCAGGATGGGTGGCGAGCCCGGGTGTGGTGGTCACCAACGCGCACGTGGTCGCGGGCGAGCACGACACGACTGTCGAGATTGGTGGAGAGGAACCCGAGCTATCGGCCTATGCAATCGCTTTCGACCCCACCGACGACATCGCGATCCTGCGTGTCCCGGGTCTCACCCTGCCCTCGCTTACGCTCGTCCCCAATCCAGCGCCGGGTAGCGCCGGTGCGATTCTGGGCTATCCGGAGGACGGTCCGTTCGACCCACAGCCTGGGCGCATCGGCACGACCCAGAAGATCATCACGGACGATGCTTACGGTCGCGGTCCGGTCTCGCGCCTGCTGACGCCGCTACGAGGCTTGGTGCGCCCGGGTAATTCGGGCGGCCCGCTGGTCGATCGCGAAGGACGCGTGTTGACCACGGTATTCGCCAGCACCACGGGCGCCGGCCCTGCCGGTGGCTACGGCGTGGCAAACGCTACCGTCGCCGAGGTGCTCGCACCCTCGCGGGCACAGGCTGGGGCGGAGCATATGGTCGGCACGGGGGAATGCACCTCTGGGTGAGTCAGGCGGTTGAGGGACGAGTCCGCGGACGTGTGCGCGGCGCCCGTCTCTCCTGTGCGGGCTTTGAGGGCGTAGCCTGCGGCTCGGCATCGCTCACGTTCTGTCGCTCTGCCGCGATGGCGGTTCTCTTCTCCGCCGGGGTCTGGAGCAGCGACCCGGCAGCGGCGATGCGGTGTACGAGCTCCATGCGCACGCGCTCGAGCTCCTCGACGCTCAGCAAGCGCGGGCCGGCGTGCCTGGATGGTTTGCTGGGTGCTGGGACCAAGCCGGGATGGCTGGTCTGGATCTCTGAGAGGGTCTGCTCGAGTGCTGCGATCTGGGTGCGCAGCTCACGACGTCGCTCGCCGGCTTGGGTGGCCATGTCAGAGGCCGGCTCGGCGGTCACGTATAGGGCGGCGGCAACCTCGCGCGGGTCGACGCCGGTCTGGCGCGCCTGGCGTGCCGCGTCCGCGGCGATCTGGCCGACGGCGGAAGGCTCCTGGGCGATGCTCGCCACGAATGTGCCCGTGCCCTGGCGGCTGTCGATCAGCCCCTCCTGCTCCAGGCGCTGGTAGACCGTGCGCGCGGTGTTGGCGTTGATCCCGAGCATCTCGGCGATTTCGCGCAGGCCTGGCAGGCGCTGACCGGGCGCCAGTCGCCCGTCGCCGATACGAGCACGCAAGCCCCATGCAAGCTGTACGCCGATCGGGATCTCCCCGGCGCGGTCGATCGTCAGGTCTTCCAGCTCGAGCTGTGCCGCCGGCGCCTGGCCCTGGGGGGCCAGCTCCGATGCAGGCATTTCAGTTGACGCTTCTGACGTGCGCGGGTCTGGATGGTCACGTCTTGCCATGCGTCCAACTTTAGACGCTCACGAGCGGAAAACATATTGTGCTAGTGAACTAGTACACTAGCGCTATGGAAGGGTTGGGGTCTGGAGAAGCGGTCGGCGGGGAGGCGCTGGGCGGTGCGCTCAGCGACGGAGCCGGCGCTGAGCTGGAGGAGCGGCCGGGCGGCCCGACAGGCGCAGGCTTGTTGCAACGAGCGCTGTTGCCCGCTCGCAACATGTTCGAGGAAGTCGGGGAGATGATGATCCTCACGGGTCGCACTGTCATGGCAATCGTGAGGCCGCCTTATCCCTACGGCGGTGAGTTCGTCTGGCAGTTCCTGTTCGCGCTGCGGATCTGCTGGCTGCCGCTGCTGCTGTCGACTTTTGCTCTCTCTTACGGCGCCGCGGGTCTGCAGGCGGCGAACTTCCTGACGGTGCTGGGCTCGCTCGACCGCTTGGGCGGCTTCTTCGTGCTGATCGTCGTGCGCGAAATCGGTCCCCTGATCACGGCAACGATGCTCGCCGGGGCGGCCGGCACCGCGATCACAGCGGACCTGGGCGCGCGCAAGATCCGCGAGGAGCTCGATGCGCTGCAGGTGTTGGGCGTCGACCCCGTCAAGAACCTGGTGGTGCCGCGCTTTCTGGCGCTGATGCTCGTAACTGGGTTGTTCAACGTCTACGCGATCCTGTTCGGCATCTTCGGCGGCGTGCTTGCCACCGTCACCCACGGTGGACCGCTCGGGCCCTTCTGGGCGACTTTCTTCAACAACACTTCGACCACCGACCTGTGGGGTTCGACTCTGAAGACGTGTGTGTTCGGGGCGATCATCGCGATCATCTGCTGTTACAAGGGCATGACAGCTTCGGGCGGCGCCGAGGGCGTGGGCCGCGCCGTCAACCAGGCCGTCGTGGCGTCCTTCCTGGCATTCGGGTCATTCAACTACGCCTTCACGCAGCTGTTGCTCGCGACCCACCCCAACCTGATCGCGATCAAATGAACTTCTATTACACCCAAAAGGGGTCATGCCCCCGTGGGGGGCATGGGTTTGGGCGGTTGTGCGGGAGGGGTCATGCCCCCAAGGGGGGGCATGGGTTTGGGCAGGAAGGGAGGATCAAATGAACGAGGCCCTTACAGGCGCGCGCGACTGGCTGGGCTCCGCCGGGGAGATCGCCGGCTTCACTGGTCGGATCGTGCGCGACGTGTGGACGCTGCGCGTGCTGCGCTTCTTCGGCGAGGGGGTGCGTCAGGCGGGTCTCATGATCGTGTCCTCGACGGCGGTCCTGTGGATCATGATCTTCATCATCGGCCTTGGTCCCTGCGGCATTCAGGGCGCCTACTTCGCCACGTCTCAGGGGGCGCCAAGCGTCGCGGGGGCTTTTGCGGCCTGGTGCGATCTGCGCGAGGCGATTCCCTACGCGTTCGGCTACATGATGGCGGCAAAGGTCGGCACGGGGATCGTCGCCGAGCTCGGCGCGATGCGTATCAACGACGAGATCGACGCGCTGGAAGTGATGGGCGTCGATTCGATGGTGTTCCTCTGCGCCACGCGCTTGCTGGCGGCTTGGATGGTGCTGCCGTTCATGTACATCGCCGGAATCGGGATGGGCTACCTGGCCTCCTACATCGCGGTCGTCAAGCAAGTGGGAGCGGTTACCTCGGGCGGCTACCTTCTGATCTTCTGGCAGTACCAGAACCCGGTGGACTACCTCTACAGCGTGATCAAGGCGATGTCGATGGCCACGGCTGTCGTGCTCGTGGCCAGTTATTACGGCTACAACGCATCGGGCGGGCCGGTGGGAGTCGGCAGGGCGACAGCCAAGTCGATGGTGCTCAACCTGGTGCTCGTGACGATGATCGGGATGCTCGGCACCGAGGTCTTCTGGGGCACCAGCCCGCGCACTCCGATCGGGGGTTGAGCGCGCGCGTGCGCCGGGTCGGGCGTACGCGCGCGCTTGGTCGGCCTCGTAGCTGTCAGGTGGAGTGCGACGGGTCCATCGGCCGGGTGCTCGGGCGGTCGATGGGGTTGGCAGGAGAGGTGGGCGGGACCTCGATCAACCCACCCGCTACGCTGGGCGCCATGTCAAAGACACTTGTGATCGCGGAGAAGCCCTCGGTCGGTCGCGACCTGGCGCGGGTGCTGCCTGGCCCGTTCGCCAAGCAGGAGGGGTATCTCGACGGACCCGACTACGTGATCACGTGGGCCGTAGGGCACCTCGTGCAGCTCGCCGATCCCGACGAATACGATGCCAAGTTCAAGCGCTGGCGGATGCCGGACCTGCCGATCGTGCCGTCGAAGTTCAAGCTGGTGGTGCGCGACGAGCGCTCGCGCAAGCAGATGTCGGTCGTCACCTCCCAGCTCGGACGCGAGGACGTCGAGCAGGTTGTCAACGCCTGCGACGCCGGGCGTGAGGGCGAGCTGATCTTCGCCTACCTGTACGAGAAGGCAAAATCGAAGAAGCCCGTGCAGCGCCTGTGGCTGAACTCGATGACCACGGCCGCGATGAAGAGCGCCTTCGAATCGCTGCGCCCTGCGGAGGACTATGCGTTGCTCGAGCAGGCCGCGCGCTCGCGCTCGGAGGCCGACTGGATCGTCGGCATGAACGCGACTCGCGCCGCCACGATCCGCCTCAAATCCTCCTTCGATGGAGCCGTATCGCTGGGTCGTGTGCAGACACCGACGCTTGCGATCGTCGCGCGTCGCGAGGAGGAGATCAAGGCGTTCGTGCCCGAGCCTTATTGGCTGGTGGACGCGCGCTTCGACGCGGGCATCGCCGCCAGTGCAGGGACGGAGGGCGATCTTGGGGGCAACGGTAGCCCTGCCAACGGATCTGGCCAGGGTGGAGCTGAAGGTTCGCGTGTCTACGCAGGACGCTTTCACGCCGGTGCTAAGCCGCGGCTGGCCACCGAGGAGGAGGCGCTTGCAATCGTTGCGGCCTGTGAGGGCAGGCAGGGCACGATCACAAAGCTCGACAAGAAGGAGCAGCGCGAGCGCGCGCCGATGCTGTATGACCTCACGACGCTGCAGCGCGAGGCAAACACGCGCTACGGCTTCTCCGCTCGGCGCACGCTCGCCGCGGCACAGCGGCTGTACGAGGAGCACAAGGCGCTCACTTATCCAAGGACCAACTCGCGCTACCTGACGACCGACATGGTCGAGGAGATAAAGCCCACCGCCGAGCTCGTGGGCGGCCAGAAGGAGTACGCCAAGGCCGCCGGATACGTGACAGGCCTCGACGTGCTGCCACTCGCCCGAGTGGTCAACGACGAGAAGGTCACAGACCACCACGCGATCATCCCCACGAAGGCCGAGCATGGCGTCGATCGCATGGGCGACGACGACAAGCGCGTCTACGACATGGTCGTCAGGCGCTTCCTGGCTGTCTTCCATCCCGAGGCGGTGTTCGAGAACACGCGTGTCGAGACCACGGTCGTGCCTGAGGCAGCGCAGAGCGGGGGGGAGAAGGGGACGGGCCATGTCTTCAGGACGCGCGGCAAGCTGCTGCTCGTCCCCGGCTGGCGCGGGGTCTACGGAGAGGTCCCCTCCGAGGCGAAGTCCGCCGCCGAGGAAGACGAGGGGGCTGACCAGCAGCTGCCGAAGCTGAACGACGGCGAAGACGTGCAGACGCTCGAGATCGCAAGCGAGCGCAAGGAAACCAAGCCGCCACGGCGCTACAGCGACGCGTCGCTGCTCGGTGCGATGGAGACGGCAGGCAAGCTCGTCGAGGACGACGAGCTGCGCGAGGCGATGAAGGACTCGGGCATCGGCACGCCGGCGACACGTGCGGCGATCATCGAGCGGCTGATCCAGGTGGGCTACATCGAACGCGACGCACGCGCGCTTGTGGCGACTGAGAAGGGGCTCAACGTGATCAGGCTGCTCGGCGAGCACGCGCTGACCTCACCCGACATGACCGGCCAGTGGGAGCACCGCCTGGACAAGATCGAGCGTGGCGAGGACTCCCGCGAGAAGTTCATGGGCGACATCGCCGGTTTCGCCGAGCTGACCGTCAAAGAGCTCGACGAGAAACTCAAGGACGTGCGCATCCCGCGTGCCAACCTCGGTCCTTGCCCGATCTGCGGGCACGACATCAAAGAGAATCGCAAGGGTTACTCCTGCTGGGCACGCGAGGATCCGGGCTGTGGCTTTGTCATCTGGAAGGGCAAGTCTGGCAAGCAGCTGCCGGTGGCGGTGGCCAAGGAGCTCGTGCGCGACGGCTACACGGCGAAGGCCGTCACTGGCTTCAAGGCGCGCAGCGGTCGCAACTTCCGCGCTCGTCTGGCCCTCAGCCAGAACGAGGAAGGCAAGTGGCGCGTCGAGTTCGACGAGGAGTGGGCGCGTGAGGGCGCAAAGCCGCCCGAGGCCGAGGCGGAGGCGGAGGCCGGGGCCGTGGCGGGCCAGGACGGGACGGGCCAGGAGGACGCGGTAGCCGCGAGCGCAGCCTGAGCGTTTTTGGCCGATGCCCCCCGCGCGCGGGGGCAATGCGTTTTTTTTCAGTGTCGAGCGGGCCTGTCGGCTCGGTGCGCCAGGATGGCAACATGCCAATCACGCTCGTAACCGGACCAGCCAACGCCGGCAAGGCGCATGTCCTGTTGGAAGCGGTGCGCGGACACGTGGCGCGAGGCCAGGAGCCGCTGCTGGTGGTGCCGACCGAGGCCGACCAGGCGCGCTACCGGCGCGAGCTGGCCGAGGGAGGGTTGGCGCTTGGCGTCCGTGTCGAGCGCTTCGAGGGACTCTTGGCGCAGGTGCTGGCCAGGGCCGGAGACGCGCGCGCACCGCTCGGTCCGCTGGCGCGGGAGCATCTACTGGGCCGTCTCGCAAGCGCCAGCCCGGGCATGGCCAGGGAGCTCGCGAGAACGGTCGCCGACCTCGAGACCCAACGCGTGACCCCCGCCAGGCTGCGTGGCGCGCTGCGCATGCTGAGAGCCGAGGGGCAGGAGCCTGGCGAGCAGGCGCCGCTCGAGCGTCTCTGCACGGTGTTCGAGCTCTACCAGCAGACGCTCGCGCAGATGCGCCGCTCCGACCGAGAGCTGCGCGCGATCGGGGCGCTGGACCAGCTGCGCCGAAAGCCCGCGTCTTGGGGAGCGGCTCCAGTGTTGCTCTACGGCTTCGACGACTTCACCGAGCTGCAGATCGACACGATCCTGACGCTCGGTGGCGTGGTGGGCGCCCCTGTGACGGTCTCGCTGGCATATGAGCCGGGGCGGGTCGCCTTCCTCGGTCGCGCCTCGACATTTCAGCGGCTTGCACCGGTCGCCGACACTCACACCGAGTTGGGCGCGCGCGCCGATCATTACGCACCGGTTTCGCGCGAGGCGCTGCACCACTTGGAGCGCTCGCTGCTCGGCGAGGACCCGCGGCAGGTCGAGCCGGGGGAGGCCGTGAGGCTGCTCGAGGGTGGTAACCCACGAGCCGAGCTGGAGCTCGTCGCCGGTGAGGTGAGGGCGCTGCTGGACGGCGGTGTGGCGGCGCAGGAGATCGCGATCGTGCATCGCTCTCCCGAGTCGATTTCCGGCCTGCTCGGAGAAGTGCTCGAGGACTTCGATATCCCCTATGCGCAGCGCAGGCGCGTGATGTTCGCCGACACCGGACTCGGTCGCGGCCTGCTGGGGATCCTGCGCTGCGCCGCCGCGACGGGCGAGCTGGGCGATCTGCTTGCCTGGCTTGGAACTCCCGGCGTGCTCGAGCGCCCGGAGCTACTCGATCGCTTCGAGCGCAGCGCGCGCCGCCAAGGCGTGCTCGACAGCAGCCGCGCCCGGATTCTGTGGGAGGCCGAGAACTGGCCGCTCGAGCGCATCGACCGCATGCGCGAAGCGGCCGCGACGGGCACGGCGGTGTTGCTCGACTCGCTCACGGCAGAGCTCCAGCGGCTGTTCTGCGCTCCCCGCGGCGGCAGCGCTTCGCTGCTCGACAGCGACGAACTGGAGGAGGCGCGCGCGTTGGTGCTCGCACGCCGTGCCCTCGAGGAGCTGCGCGAGCTGGCACGCGCGGCGCCCGAAATGGCGCCGAGCGCAAGCGAGCTGATCGAGCTGCTGGAGCGGCTCGAGTTGACAGCCGGCGAGCCCCTTGCGCCGGGGCGGGTCGCGGTTCTCGACCCCCTTTCACTGAGGGCACGCCGCGTGAGAATGGTATTTGCTTGTGGTTTGCAAGATGGCGTTTTTCCCTCGACAGGCACGCCCCATTCCCTGCTCCAAGAGCATCAGCGTCGCGAGCTGGCCCAGGGGTCAGGGCTCTTGTTGCGTGGCGAGCCCGACGTGCTTGCGGCCGAGCGCTACCTGCTCTACGCCTTGGCCTCGCGCCCTCTGGAGCGTCTGACGCTCAGCTGGCACATCGCCGACGAGCAAGGCACCCCGGTGGCTCGCTCGCTGTTCGTGGAGGACATTTGCGACCTGTTCTGCGCGACGCTGGGAGAGCACGTCACGCGCCGTGTGGCGGGGGCTGCCGATTGGCCTGGTCCTGGCAGGGCGACCGGGGCGATGGCCTCGCGTGCG
>Ga0208480_1000341_pt1 | contig 17696 bp, 16 predicted proteins | sample NGESurshal092012_4_FD_184485 | JGI IMG/M metagenome (GOLD analysis project Ga0208480, IMG submission 184485) | Arctic peat soil microbial communities from Barrow, Alaska - NGEE Surface sample F53-1 shallow-092012 (SPAdes) | ecosystem: Environmental > Terrestrial > Soil > Wetlands > Peat ... | reverse complement strand
CCCGCCCCGGGCGCCGCCCCGCCCCGCCCCGCCCCGCCCCGCCCGGCGTGCAGCCGGCCGAGCGATCAGTGCGAAACCCGAGTGAGTCAGTCAACTAACTCTCGAAGCAGCACCACGGGCGGGTCTGACCAGATCGCAGGCCGCTCCCCGCAGGCCGCTCCCCGCAGGCCGCTCCCAGGAGTCCGCCTCGCCCGAACCAACGCGTACTGAGGCGGACCGACTGCGGCGGCCCCGGCCCCGGCCCAGCCCAAGCACGCATCGGGGTGGGACCGGCTGGACGCACAACGAGGAGCGGGGCGGCCGCAATGGCCGCCCCGCTCCTGAGTCGATTCGTCTCTGCGTTTCGCAGGGACGATGCTTCACGCTGCGGAGGCTGTCGATCAGCCGCCGAGGCGCGTGCCGTAGATGAAGCACTGGGCACCGGTCTGCGTGCTGCTCTCCTGGAAGTGCAGCTGGACGACGGAACCGTCGGTGCTGGCGAACAGGACGTCGTTCACGCCGTCCCCGAGGTCCTTGGAGTAGTCGTTCAACGCGGTCGTGACAGCCGGGGTCGGCGACACCGCGGTGGTGTTGACGGTGATCGCGTCACCGGCGGCCGCCTGGAGCGTGAGCACCGGGCCGTTGGTCGAGCAGGTCGCCGCGAACGCGAGGCCGTGACCCGAGTAGATCACGGTCGGCGTGGCGGCCGGGGTCGTCGGAGGGTTCGGAGTTGTCGACGCGGCTGGCGGGTTGGCCGCGTAGAGGATCGTGCCCTCTGCTCCGCCGCCGCCGGCCGTACCGGTCGCGCCGCTCGGACCGGCTGCACCGTTCGTGCCGGCCGGACCCTGCGGACCCTGCGGACCGCGTGCGCCGGTCTTGCCGGTCTTGCCGCGCGGACCGGTCTTGCCGCGGGTCGTCTTGGCGGAATGGGCGGAAGTGCTGGCGAGCGCTGGGCCACCGACGGCTGCGGCTGCGACGAGCGCGGCTGCGACCGGAACGGCCAGCCTCGCGTGCTTCCTTACGTTCAGCATGTGTGACTCCTTCGCTTTTTTGATGATTCGACTCCCGGTCGCCGGGACGGAGCGACGCGAACGTATGTCTTGACCTGAGCGCCCGGACCGGTAGCGGTGGTGGGAGCTGCTCCGAGCCGCCGACCCAGACGTCGGGTGCGAGGGCTCGTCAAGTCCATGAGCACGAGCCTAGGTGCAGGCTGCCGCGCTGCCAGCCGAGGTAGCCCGCTGTGATGTTGCACGAAACTACTGACCCGTGATCCAGTCGATCTGCCGACGGGAGGTCGTCGGAGTGTCGGTCACGCGTGTACTTGTACATACAACGGCGAAGCCGGCTACCGCGTAAGCAGATCAACACTGTACTCCGGCTTGCGGCCCGGCACGCACGCCGCGCCCGTCGGCGGCAACGCGGGATCAGGACTGGGTGAACGGGAGCGAGACGCGGAACGTCGTCTGGCCGGGCTTGGACTCGAAGCGGAGCGACCCGTCGTGCCGATCGACGACGACCCGCTGGGCCGTCGCCAGGCCGAGCCCGGTGCCCTGGCCGACATCCTTGGTCGTGAAGAACGAGTCGAACACGTGGTCGCCGATGTCGGGCGGGATGCCGGGCCCGTCGTCGGTGATCTCGACGATCGCGCAGGTCCCGTCGCGGCGGGTCGTGATCTCGATCGTCCCGGTCTGGCCGAGGGCGTCGATCGCGTTGTCGAGCAGGTTCGTCCAGACCTGGTTGAGCTCGGACCCGCGGACGGTCAGCTTGGGGAGGGTCCGGTCGTAGTGGCGTTTGAGCTCGATCGACGTGTGCTTGAGCTTGTGGCCGAGGATCATCAGGGTGGTCTCGATGCCCTCGTGGAGGTCGACGTCGACGAGGGCGCCGCGGTCGAGGTAGGCGTAGTTCTTCACGGCACCGACGAGGGCCGACATCCGGGCGGTCGATTCCTTGAGCTCGGCGACGAGCCCGTCTGCGCTGAGGCTGGCGGCGACCCACCGCAGGGCTCCGTCGGTGGCGGGACCGGCGAGCTCGGCGACGCGGTCGAGCCAGGCCCGGTCGAGGCCGGCAGAGGCGAGGGGTTCGGCGATCTTCCAGGGCTCGGCGACGCCGAGCTCGTCGAGCCGGTCGCTCAGCTCGTCCTCGGCGTCGGCGGCGTCGAGCGTGTCGAGCGCGGTATGGCCGTCAGACCGGGACAACGCCTCGGCGTGGAGGGCGAGGAGCTGCTCGGCGACGTCGCGCTCGATGCCCTTCGTGACGAACGCGCGCAGCGCGCCGTTGACGATCTCGAGCGTCTCGCCGAGCTGGGTGGCCGTGCGTTGGGCGGCTGCGGCCGGGTTGTTGAGCTCGTGGGCCAGGCCGGCGGCCATCGTTCCGAGCGAGGCCAGCCGCTCGCGATTCTGCTCGATCGCCGTCAGCCGGCCGATCACCGGCCCGACCGCTGCCATCACCCGGCGATGGACGGGCGGCTGGGCGAGTGCCAGCCGGCGGAACTCGTCGGGGTCGATCAGAGCGACGCGGCAGTCGGTCTCGGCCATGATGCAGAGCTGTGTCGGCTCGTCGGTGATCACGCTGACGGCGCCGATCCAGGTCGGCGCGACGTGGCGCTTGAGCGGCTCGGCGTTGCCGCGGCTGTCGCGCATGTACGAGCGGGCCGTTCCTGCGAGGAGCAGGTGGACGCCGGGGGCATGGTGGCCCTGCTCGGAGAGCACCTCACCGGGGGGCGTGTCGCCGACCGAGGCGACGGCGAGCCACTCGGCGAGTGCGACGTCGTCGATCTCGTCGAAGAGGTTGACGCCCCGGAGCTCGGCGAGCGTGATCGGCGGCGACATCAGCCGTCGGCGAGGTACTCGTGGATCAGGGACACGGCCATCGATCCCTCACCGACGGCGCTGGCGACTCGCTTGATCGAGCGGGCACGGACGTCGCCGGCGACGAACACGCCGGGAATCGAGGTCTCGAGGAGTCGGGGGTCGCGGGCCAGCGGCCAGCCGGCGGCCTGGGCGTCGGGCCCGGCGAGGATGAAGCCGCGGTCGTCGCGGGCGACCACGCCGTCGAGCCAGTCGGTCCGGGGAATCGCGCCGATGAAGACGAAGCAGGCGTCGGCGTCGAGCGTCGACTCGGTCCCGGCCTCGTCGCGGATCTGCAGCCTGTGGAGGTTGCCGTCGGCCCCGTCGGCGGCGACGGCGACGCTGCGGGTGCGGACGTCGACGTTCGGGAGGGCGTCGATCTGGGCGATCAGGTAGTGGGACATCGACCGGTCGAGCGACGGTCCGCGGACGAGGATCGTGACGTGGCGGGCGTACCCCGAGAAGTAGACGGCGGCCTGGCCGGCGGAGTTGGCCCCGCCGATGATCACGACCTCCTGGTCGGCGCAGGACCGGGCCTCGGTGAGGGCGGCGCCGTAGTAGATCCCGGCGCCGGTCAGCTCGGGAAAGCCGGGTGTGTCGAGCTGGCGGTAGGAGACGCCGGAGGCGATCAGGACGCAGTTCGAGCTGAGCGTGCCGCCGTCTGAGAGCTCGACGATCCGCCCGGCGCCCTCGGCGCGGAGGCCGACGGCGTCCTGGATCGTCAGCAGCTCGGCGCCGAGCCGGCGGGCCTGGTCGGTCGCCCGGCGGGCGAGGTCGGAGCCGGAGAGGCCCATCGGGAAGCCGAGGTAGTTCTCGATCCGGCTCGACTGGCCGGCCTGACCGCCGGGGGCCTCGCGCTCGACGAGCACGGTGCGCAGGCCCTCGGATGCACCGTAGACGGCGCCGGCCAGGCCGGCGGGTCCGCCGCCGACGATCACGAGGTCGTAGTGGTCCTGGGCTGGGGTGCCGGTGACGCCGAGGCGTTCGGCGAGCTCGAAGACGGTCGGCCGCTCGAGCACGGTGCCGTCCTCGAGCAGGGCGACCGGCAGGCGGTCGGGGGCGACGCCGGCGACGTCGAGCAGGGCCCGGGCCTCGGAGTCGCGCTCGACGTCCAGCCAGCGGGCGGGGACGCGGTTGCGGGCGAGGAAGTCGCGGAGGTCGTGGGAGTCCTTGGAGAATCGGTGTCCGATCACGCGGACGCCGCCGGCCTCCAGGGCGGCGCCGGACTCCCAGGTGGTGAGGAGGTCCTCGAGCACGGGGAAGAGCTGCTCCTCGGGGGGATCCCACGGCTTCAGGAGGTAGTAGTCGAGGGCGACGTCGTTGATCGCGACGATCGCGGCCTCGGTGTCGGCATAGGCGGTCAGGAGGACGCGCTTGGCGTCGGGGGCGAGCTTGCGGGCCGCGACGAGGTACTCGGTCCCGGCCATTCCGGGCATCCGCTGGTCGGCGACCAGGAGGGCGATCTGGTCGCCGCGGCGGAGCACCTCCCTGAGGATCTCGAGCGCCTGGGCGCCGGACCCGGCCCGGAGGATGCGGTAGCGCTCGCCGAAGCCGCGGCGCAGATCGCGGGCGACGGCGGCGAGGACTGCCGGCTCGTCATCGACCGCGACGATCGCCGGGCGCCGCTCGGATGCGGCGGGCGTCGACACTCCTACTTGGTGACCTTGGGGCAGTGGTGGGCGGCGAGGTACGCGTTGAACGCGCCGGCGAACCTGTGGCCGTTGCGGAGGTCGTGGACCGCCCGGTAGGCGGTGTAGCCGCAGATCGCGGCCTGGAACGGATGGAACGGATGCTTGGCGGTTCCGCAACCGGCGAGCGAACCGGCCGCGAGCAGGCCGGCGACGGTGAGCGCGAGCGATCGTCTTCCCACGGGTCACACGATAGCTCGGGCTCCCGCGGCGCGGCGGTTCGGTCGGGTGTGTTCGATTCGCGCAGCCGGCGTCGCTGGCCGCGCCGGCCGGACGGACCGCGGTGCGCCCGGCGCGGTCCGCGCGAGGTTCTGGCGCGGCGCTCAGATCGGGATCTGTGCCTAGAGGTCGCGCAGGACGCGGGCGACGTCCTCGGCGTCGAAGTGCTCCCGGGGCCGGTTGGCCGGCTCGTCGGTCGGCGGGGCGTCGAGGTCGGCGGGGATCCACCACTGGTCGCGGCGGACGGCCGCGTCGAGCGCGAGCTTCGCCCGGGCTCGGCCGGTCGCCGTGGTGAAGGCCGGGACGAGACTGCGGATGCGGGTGACCACCGTCTCGGCGAGGGCGCAGAGCTGTTCGTCGGGGCCGCCGACGGCGGCTTCGGCCGACGCGATCAGGCGTCCGAGGGCTGGCGTGTCGCGCGCGGGGAAGCCGAGCCCGGCGAGTGCCGCGGGGTCGCGCCGGTCGAGCAGTTGGGCGAGGCGCAGCCACTCGTCGGCCCGGACCAGCTCCGCCCGGCCGGCGGTCGATTCTAGCGCGGGGTGGAGCTCGGCCCAGCTGGGTCCGAGGCGCGGCGGTGTGACGGGGCTGGAGAGGAGGGCGTTGACGGCGTACCAGGCCTCGAGCAGCCCGGTCGGGACAGCCCGCCCGCCGGTGTCCCAGGCTCGGCGGGTGCAGCCGAGCGCGTAGTCGGCGAGGTTGGCGGCCTCGGCCGCCCGGGTCGGAGCGGCGGGAACGAGCGTGGCGTCGCCGATCGCCGCGAGCAGACGCGCGAGGTCATGGTCGTCGAGCTCGCGGACGAGGTCGCGGACGCGATCGGCGAGGACGTCCCAGTCGGCGTCGGTCAGCAGCAGGGGGAGGGTGCGCTCGCCGGTCGGGCCGCCGGCCCTCGACAGCGCGAGCATCGCCCCGTGTAGGCCGCAGGCCGCGAGGAACCGCCGGCGGCCGGCCGCGTCCTCGCGGAGTCGGTCGATGACGAGATCGCGCCAGCTGGGATGGACCCAGCCGATCCCGAGCGGGGTCACGCGGACGAAGTGGTCGGTCAGCCGGTCGATCAGGCCGGCCGGCGGGGCGGTCAGGCCTCCGGGGTGCTGGCGGCGGACCGTGGCGGCGAGCTCGCGCTCGTCGACGAAGCCGGCCGGGACGTCGAGCATCGCGACCAGGATCGCCCGGTGCTCGGGGCCCAGCGCGGCGAACGACGTGGTCATCGCCTCGGTCGGCGTGGTCAGCTCCCGCTCGACGAGCCGGCGCCAGCGCGACTCGGCCGGCGGTTCGTCCAGGGGTGGCGCCTGCGGCGTCGGCTCCTCCTCGCCCGGCGGGGCCTCGCCGGGACGGCCGGTGCCGACGTGGAGTCCGTCCGGGCGGCGGGGCGGGCGCGGGTCGCCGGCCGCCAGGGCGAGCAGCTCGTCGCGCCGGTCGGCGGTCAGCCGCCGGATCCGCTCGGGCGTGAAGTGCGGGTGCTCGACGATCCGGTTGCCGGTCGGCCGGCCGAGCAGCCGGCGGACCGGCGGCCCGCCGCGGATCTCCTTCGCATGGCGGAAGAGGATCAGGGCCTTCTCGGCGAGATCGAGGTCGCCGGCGTCGACGAGGATCTCGCCCGGCGCGGGGAATCGCTCTGACCCGCGCTCCCGCTGGACCCGGCGCAGGCCGGCCTTCAGGGGTGCCGGGCGGGAGGTCCAGATCAGGAGGTGGCGCTCGTCGAGGACCTCCAGCAGGCGGGCGAGCTCGCCCGCCCAGCGGTCCGCGGCGTCCGGCCGGTACTCGGTCGACCCGAACGCGTCGTCGGCGACGAAGACCTGCCGCCGGCCGGGATCGAAGGCGGCCCAGACGTGCTCGGGCCTGTTGCACTCGTGGGCCTCCCAGCCGTCGGTCAGCAGGGCGAGGGCGATCATCCGGGCGATCGCCGTCTTGCCCATCTCGGGCGGGCCGGTGAGGACCGCGAAGCGGTGTCGCTCGAGCACGGCCCGAGCGCGGTCGAAGGCCCGCGTCGGCGAGAACACCCGAGCGAGCATGCCGGCGCCGTCGACGTCGAAGGCCGACCGCTCCCGCAGAGCAGCCGGGATCAGGGGCGCGAGGTCGCGCAGGCCGAGCACCGACGGCAGGCCGGCCCGGACGGCGGGGCGGCGGTCGATCGACTCGGAGAGCTCGGCGAGGCCAAGCACCGCGAGGCGGGGGAGGGGGCTCGGGCGCAGCCAGGCCGTCGCCGCGTCGCGGGCGTCGGTCGCGTCGAGGTTCGTCAGGGCCAGGACCGTATGCCCGGGCCCGAGGTCCCCGTCGTCGGCCAGGCGGTTGACGCGGCGGGCGAACTCGTAGCGGCGGGTCGCCGGCTCCAGGCCGTCGGGCACCCAGATCACGGCCAGCGTGACGGCTCCAGCCGGGGCGACTGGACGGCCGGCGAAGGCGAGGGGACCGTCGAGCGACGCTTCGCGGATCACGTGGGCGTGGCCGGTCCAGCCGGGCTCGGCCAGGCCGGCGTCGGCGTCGAGCACGAGCGAGCAGAGTCGCTCGAACTGGAGCCAGCCCAGCCGGTCGAGGTCGTAGGCCGGCGCCGTGGGTTGGAGATCGGCTGACATCACGTCACCTCGACGGATTCTCGCAGGCCGCGTCGCCGGCAACCTAACCTTGGCGGGGTGACGCCCGCCGAGCTCCGTCTGTGGATCCAGAAGTGGCGGTGGTACGAGCAGAACTCCCTGCCGTGGAACCGCGCGCGGATCCACTGGGAGCTGGCTCGCCGGCAGGCGTTCGCCCGCTGGCCGGTCCACGGCAACCTGCTCGAGGCGCTGGGGGACGGCCGCCTGGAGATCGGGGCTCACGTCCTGCTCGAGCCCGGCGTCTGGATCACGGCGCCCGACCCGGCACGAGTCCGGATCGGCTCGGGGACCTTCCTCAACCAGGGCGTGATGATCGCGGCGGCCGGGCTCGTCGAGATCGGCGAGCACTGCATGCTCGCGAACGGCTGCATGGTCACCGACGCCGACCATCGCTTCGACGATCCCGACCGGCCCGTCCCGTGGCAGGGATTCACCTCGAAGGGGCCGACCCGGATCGGCGCGAACGTCTGGTTGGGGGCGCACGTCGTCGTGACCGGCGGCGTGACGATCGGCGAGCGGTGCGTGATCGGCGCCAACAGCGTCGTGACCCGCGACGTACCCGCGTTCTCGGTCGCCGCGGGCGCGCCGGCGCGGGTGCTCCGGTCGATCGACGACCCGCGGACGTAGGGCGATCCCGGGCCTGGGGTCGGCGCCTCAAGCCAGCCGGCGATCTGCCGATGATGACCGGATGAGGGGCGCCCGGTCACGCTGTCGCTGCGCCGTCCTGGCCGCGCTGTGTCTCGGCGCGCTCGGCGCGGCCCCGGCCTGGGCGGGCGTCGACCAGAGCATGGACTACCAGGCCGACGCCGCCCACGACGGCGCCCTCAGCGGGCCGAGCTCGGCAGGCCCGCTGTCCCAGGCGTGGTCGCGGAGCTTCGCCGGGGGGGTCTCCTACCCCGTGGTCGCCGGAGGCATCGTCTACGCGACGGTCGGCGACGCAGCCGTGTGGCAGTCGGGGACCGGCTACGGGACGACGCTGGTCGCCCTGGACGCGGCGACCGGCGCGACGGTCTGGAGCCACGCGCTGGGCGGCACGTACTACTGGTCGGCACTCGCCTACGACGGCGGCCGCGTGTTCGCGGTCAACTACGACGGCCTGCTGACCGCGTTCGACGCGGTCACCGGGACGATCGACTGGAGCGCCCAGCTCCCCGGCCAGTACTCCTTCACGTCGGCTCCGAGCGCAACCGGCGGGGTCGTCTACGACGCCGGCGCCGGAGACGGCGGGACGCTCTACGCCAACGACGAGCGGACCGGCGCCCTGGTGTGGAAGGACGAGGTCGCCAACGGCGACGACAGCTCGCCGGCGGTCGACGACGGGCACGTGTATGTGACCTACCCCGACAACTACTACGCGTTCGATCGCCTGACCGGCCCGCTGGCCTGGGGTGTCGCGCTCGGCGGCGACGGCGGCGGCGGGCGGACGGCGGTGGTTGCCGCAGGACACGTGTACGTTCGCGACCCGGTCGCGTCCAACCGCATCCTCTCAGCCCAGGACGGCTCGACGCAGGGGCCGCTCGGCTCGACGACGGCCCCGGCAGTCGGCGGCGGTGTCGCGTACGAGATGGTCGGCGCAACGCTCGAGGCGGTCGCCGGCAACGGGCTCGGGAGCGTGACCTGGAGCTTTGCCGGCGACGGTCAGCTCGACACGGCGCCGCTGCTCGTCGGCGACACCGTCTACGTCGGCTCCGCCACCGGTCAGCTGTACGCCCTCGACCCGGAGAGCGGGACCGTGGCTTGGAGCACGACGCTCGACCAGCCGATCACACGGCCCGACGAGATGAACGTCTCGCAGCCCTTGACCGGTCTCGGCGCCGGCGGCGGAGCGCTCTTCGTCCCGGCCGGCGACACGCTCGACGCCTACGCTCGGCCCGCGGCCGGCGCGCCACCGGTGAACGAGCTCGCGCCTTCGATCGAAGGGGATCCGCGGTCCGGGGAGCAGGTGGCGGCCGACGTCGGTGCGTGGACGAACCGCCCGACCGCCTACCACTACGTGTGGAAGCGCTGCGACCCCGCGGGCGACTCGTGCGGCACGATCGCCGGGGAATCCAGCTCGATCTACGCGGCGACCGCCGGTGACGCCGGGCAGACGCTGCGTGTCGAGGTCACCGCGACGAACGACGCCGGCGACGGCGACGGCGTGCTCTCGCCGGCCACCGCGCCGGTGCTGCCCGCCCTGCCGGCGAGCACGCATCCTCCGACGATCTCCGGGCCGGCCGACGTGGGGGGGACCCTGACGGCGGATCCGGGGACCTGGTCGGGCTCGCCGACCGGGTTCGCCTACCAATGGGAGGAGTGCCAGGGGCCCAACTGCGAACCGATCGACGGAGCGACGGCGACGACCTTCGTGCCCGGCTCCGCCCAGCTCGACTACCAGCTCCAGGTGGCGGTCACGGCCTCGAATGCCGGTGGCCCGTCGTGGGTCGCCCGGTCGGCGCCGACCGGCGCAATCGCGCCGGGACTGCCGACGCCGGGGCCGGGCGCGGTCGGGTCGCCGGTCAACGACGTCCCGCCGACGATCCTCGGCACGCCGGCCGTAGGCACGATGCTCGATGCGATCGTCGGTGTCTGGACCGGGTCGGTCGACCTCACGGTCCAGTGGCTGCGCTGCGTCGGATCGCCGCTGGTCTGCGCGTACACCAACGGCGAGAACCCGGTCAGCTACGTCCCGGTCGCCGACGACGTCGGTGCGTCGGTGATGATCGAGGTCACGGCGACGAACTCGTCGGGCAGCACGATCATCTACTCCAATCCGGTCGGACCGATCGCCTCCGGCGGGGGAGCCGGGTCGCAGGGTGCCGCGCCGGCCGCGGGATCCGGCGCCCCGCCGGCGACGGTCACGCCGCAGGCGCCCGGGCTGCCGGCCGCGCCCGGCACTCCCACTCCCGCGCCCACTCCCGCGCCCGGCGCAGCGTCGCCAGAAACGACCCCTGCCGGCCCGGCCACGGTCCTCGGGACGGCCAGCCTGACCACGCCCCACGGCCTGACCGGCCTCCTGCGGAGCGGTCTCGGCGCGAGCGTGCGCTGCCGCGCGAGCTGCCGGGTGGCGGTGACGGTGATGCTCGCGGGCACCGCCCGCAGCCACGCGGTCACCGTGGTCGGCGGGGTCAGGCACTCACTCGTCGGCGGCAGGACGGCCCGGCTGCGGGTCGCGCTGACGAGGTCCGGCAGCCGGGCGCTCGCCGGTCGGAAGACCGCGACGCTGACCGTTGACATCACCTTCACGGCCCCGTCCGGCCGGACGTCGACGATCGTCCGGACGCTCCGCGTCTGACCCGCCTGCCCGCGAGGGCCGGCGTGCTTCAGGCGGCCGCGGCGGACGGCGTCGCCCGCTGGATCCGTGCGCGCCGGCCGAGCACACCGGCCAGGACGGCGACCGAGACCGCCGTGATCACCAGGGGCCCGGCGGCGCCGTCGCCGAAGGCCCGCGACGCGAGGTCGACCCCGCCGCCGAAGATCGCCGCGGCCGGGAGCGTGAGGACCCACGCACCGGCGATGTCGCCGGCCACGCCCCAGCGGACCGCGGAGAACCGCTTCGCCGCGCCTGCTCCGACGATCCCACCCGAGATCACGTGGGTCGTCGACAGGGGGTAGCCGAAGCTCGACGCGGCAAGGATCACCGCGGCGCCGGCCGTCTGCGCCGCGAAGCCCTGGGCCGGGTCCATCTTGATCAGGCGGGTGCCCATCGTCCGGATGATCCGCCAGCCGCCGCTCAACGTCCCCAGTGAGATCGCGGTGGCTGACGCGACGATGACCCAGACCGGGACGTGGAAGCCGGTCGACGAGACGTCGCCGTTGGCGATCAGCGCGAGCGTGATCACGCCCATCGTCTTCTGCGCGTCGTTCGTCCCGTGTGACAGGGCCAGCAGGCCCGAAGAGGCGAGCTGTCCCCCGCGGAAGCCCCGGTTCACCGTGCCCGGCCGCAGGCCGCCGACGATCCGGTAGACGAGCACGATCGCCGACCAGGCGACGACGAAGGCGAGCACCGGGGCGACCAGCGCCGGCATGACGAGCTTGTCCAGGACGCCCGTCCCGTCGACCCCGGCAAAGCCGTCAGAGGCGATCACCGAGCCGATCAGCCCGCCGATCAGGGCGTGCGACGAGCTCGACGGGAGCCCGAGGTACCAGGTCAGCAGGTTCCACGTGATCGCGCCGGCCAGGCCGGCGAAGACGACGGTCGTCGTGACGTCGTGGGTGTCGACGAAGCCCTGTCCGACGGTCGACGCGACCTTGAGCGAGATGAAGGCGCCGACGAAGTTCAGCAGCGAGGCCATCGCGATCGCCGGGCGGGGTGCGATCGCCCGCGTCGAGATCGCGCTCGCGACGACGTTCGCCGTGTCGTGGAACCCGTTCGTGAAATCGAAGGCCAGCGCCGTGAAGACGACGATCCCGAGGATGAGGTCCGAGTGCACGCTACTAGGAGTTCTTGATGACGATGCCCTCGAGGATGTAGGCCGCCCGCTCGGTCGAGTCGATCGCGTTCTCGAGCCGCTCGAAGATGTCCTTCCAGCGGATCACGACCATCGGGTCGGTCCCGTACTCGAACAGCGAGGCGATCGCCTCACGGACGATCTGGTCGCCGACGTTCTCCAGGCGATGGACCTCGACCGTCTGCTCGCCGATGTCCTGGAACCCCCTGATCCGCGGGATCGCCAGGGCCAGTTGGACGGTCGCCGCGTGGAGGACCCCGGCCATCCGCTGGGCCTGCTCCATCGGCGCCTCGATCTTGTACAGGCCGAGGTAGTCGGCGACCTCCTCGGTGTAGTCGACGACATCGTCGAGCGCCGACGTCAGCTCGAGGATGTCCTCCCGGTCGATCGGCGTCACGAAGGTCTTGTTCAGCCGACCGATCACGTCATGCGTGATCTGGTCGCCGGCGTGCTCGCAGTCGAGGATCTCCCGGGCGAGACCCGCCTGCTCGGGAAACTCGCGCAGCATCTCCTCGAGCAGTCCGGCCGCCTTCACGTTGTTCGCGCCGGCCTGCTCGAAGAGGTCGAAGAACTCGCTCTCCGGACCGCGTAGCAGTCCCCTGATCGATGCCATCTACAAGGCTCCCGCCGCACGTTCACTGGTTCGAAGTCACGCGCCGTCCGCCGGGCGCGCGGACAGGAGTGTGAACGATTTGTGAATGTGGCGGCCCCTCGCCGGCGGACCGGGCTCGCGGCCGGGGGTTCCCGGGTCCGGGGCTACGCGTTGTCGATCAAGATCCCTCGACAGGGCAGGCCGCCCGGTCGGTCGTGTCGATCGCGATCTCGACTCGCCCGAGTTCCTCGCCGGACGGCGATCGGACGACCGTGCGCCCGACGAGCCGCCCGGGCGTGAAGGAGCGTGAAAGCCGAGCCCGCCGCTCAGGCCCGGATCCCCTCCGTGAAGGCGTCCAGCTCGCCGGGGTCGATCGAGTACGTGTGCTCGGCCGCCGGGAAGCGCCGGCCGCGGACGTCGTCGGCGTACTCGCTGACCGCCGCGACCATCTGCTCGCGGAGCGCGGCGTACCGCTTGGCGAAGCGCGGCGTATGCCCGTCGTAGATCCCCAGCAGGTCGTGGAACACGAGGACCTGTCCGTCGGTCGCCGGGCCGGCGCCGATCCCGATCAGCGGGATTGCGAGCCGTGGGGACAGCGCGGCGGCGACGGCCGCCGGGATCGCCTCGAGGACGATCGCAAAGCAGCCGGCCGCCTCGAGATCGAAGGCCGCGGCCGCCATCGCCAGGGCCTGATCGGCCGTCCGGCTCTGGGCCCGGTAGCCGCCGAGCGCGGTCGCCGTCTGCGGCGTCAGGCCGAGGTGGCCCATGACGGGGATCCCGCTGGCGACGATCGCCCTTGCCCGGGACACGGAGGCCGGGTCGCCCCGCTCGAGCTTGACCGCGTCGCACCCGGCCTCCTTGACGAACCGCTGCGCGGTCTGGACGGCCTGCTCGTCGGAGACCTCGTAGGACCCGAACGGGAGGTCACCGACCAGCAGCGGCGTCCTGCATCCCCGGCGGGCGGCCGACGCGAGCATCAGCATCTCGTCGACGCTGACCGCCACGGTCGACGGATACCCGAGCACGGTCATCGCGCCCGAGTCGCCGACCAGGACGATGTCGACGCCGGCCGCCTCGGCGATCTGGGCTGACGGATGGTCGTAGGCCGTGACCATCACGATCGCCTCGCCCCGCCGCTTCTTCTCCGCGAGGGCGGGCAGCGTCATCGGGAGGCGGTCGTTGTGGAGGGTCGACTTCGGAGTCGTGGACATCGTGGATGCCTCCTCAGGCCAGGAGTGCGGACGCGCGATCGTCGATCGCCGCGATCTCGTTCTCCGCATCGACATGGACGACCCGCGGCCGGTAGTCGGCGAGCTCTCGCGGGTCGTATTGGGCGTAGGAGATCACGATGATCGTGTCCCCCCGGTGGACCAGACGGGCTGCCGCCCCGTTGACCTTGATCTCGCGCGACCCCGGCTCCCCGGCGATCGTGTACGTCTCGAAGCGGGCGCCGTTGTCGACGTCGACCACGGCGACCTGCTCGAACTCGAGGATCGCCGCCGCCTCGAGCAGATCCGGGTCGATCGTGATCGACCCGACGTAGTGGAGGTCACAGTCGGTGACCGTCGCTCGGTGGATCTTGGACTTCAGCATCGTCCGCAGCATCAGCCGGCCCGCCTCGCTTCCTGTTGGTGAGGGGCAGTCTCGTCGAGCTCGTGTGGCTCGAGGATCACGTCGTCGAGCTCGTGTGGCTCGAGGATCACGTTGTCGATCAGCCGTGTCCCGCCGATCCGCGCGGCCACGGCGACCAGCACCGGACCGTCGAGATCGGCGGCCGGCTCGAGCGTCTGGGGTGAGACGAGCTCGACGTACTCCGGCTCGATCTCGTAGGCGGCGAGCTCCCGGCGGGCGAGCAGGCCGACGGCCTGCGGGTCGCGCTCGCCGTCGCCGGCCGCTCGCACGGCGGCGTCGAGCGCCCGGCTCAGGCCGACCGCCCGGGCCCGGGCGGCCCCGTCGAGATGCGTGTTGCGGCTCGACATCGCCAGGCCGTCCGGCTCGCGGACGGTCGGACAGACCTCGATCCGCACGGGGATGTCGAGGTCTCGCACGACCCGGCTGATCACCGCCGCCTGCTGGGCGTCCTTCTGGCCGAAGTACGCCGTGTCCGGCCCGACCATGTTCAGCAGCTTCGTCACGACCGTCGCGACACCGTCGAAATGTCCGGCGCCCCGCTGCACCCCGCAGAGCCGGTCGGCGAGCCCGGCGACCCGGACGGTCGTCGCGAACCCGTCGGGATAGACCTCCCGAACGCCCGGCGCGAAGAGGATGTCGACACCGGCCGCGCCCGCCAGCTCCGCGTCCCGCTCCTCCGCGCGCGGGTACCGGTCGAGGTCCTCGCCCGGGCCGAACTGGGTCGGGTTGACGAATACCGACATCACCACCAGATCCGACTCTGCCCGCGCCCGCCGGACCAGCGAGAGGTGGCCGTCGTGGAGGGCGCCCATCGTCGGGACGAGGCCGACCGTCTGCCCGGCGCGCCTCGCGCAGGCGAGATCGCGACGCAGTTCGGCCACGGTGCGGATCGTCTTCAGCTGGCTGTTCATACGCTTCGGTCCAGTTCCCTCGGGGATACCGGTCGCGACTGTATACGGCACGTTCCGGGTCGCTGTCCCGGCCGCGAACGGTCCAGGCTGCCTACCCTCACGCTGACGATACAACACCCCGGCAGCCGGTCCACGCAGGTTGGTCAGCAGGTCCGGGACCCCGGCACTACCATCGTTACGTGTCGTGTCCAGCGCACCCCTCCGCCGCGACGCTCTGAAGGCCCTCTACGAGGAGGCTCGCGGCTGCACCCGGTGCCCCGAGCTCGCCGCGACCCGCCAGACCGTCGTCTTCGGGGCCGGCAACGCCGACGCCGATCTGATGTTCGTCGGCGAGGCGCCCGGCGCCACGGAGGACAAGCTCGGCCTCCCGTTCGTCGGCCAGGCCGGCAAGCTGCTCGACAAGCTGCTCGGCGAGATCGGCATCCTCCGGGCAGACGTCTTCATCGCCAACGTCCTGAAGTGCCGCCCGCCCGGCAACAGGGACCCGCAGCCCGGCGAGATCGAGAACTGCCGGCCGTACCTGCGCCGCCAGGTCGAGCTGATCGAGCCCCGCGTGATCTGCACGCTCGGCAACTTCGCGACCAAGCTGCTCCGTGACGACCCAACCGGCATCACGCGGATCCACGGAGCGCCCGAGATCCGCCTGATCGGCTCCCGCCCGGTGCGGATCTTCCCGATCTTCCACCCGGCCGCCGCCCTCTACACGCCGCGGACGCTCGAGACCCTGCGCGAGGACTTCTCCCGCCTCCCGGCCCTCCTCGCCCTCGACCCCCCGCTTGCCGACCCGTCGCAGGCGCCGCCAGCCGGCGCTCCGCAGGCCCCCCCGCGGCCCGCGGCCCCGGCCGACCCCAGGACCGCCGCGAGCCGGCCGGTCTCGGTCGCACCCTCCGAGCGCGCTCCCAGGGAACAGCCCCAGCCCACCCTGACACCTTCCAAGCCTGCCCAGCTCGGGCTGTTCGAGTGACCGGCGAGCCCGCCTCCACGGTGGTCGAGACGGCCGACGCCGCCGCGACCGAGGCGTTCGGTGCGACGATCGGCGGACGCCTGCGGCCGGGCGACGTCGTGCTGCTCGCGGGTGAGCTCGGCACCGGCAAGACGACCTTCGTCCGCGGCGCCTGCCGCGCGCTCGGGGTCGACGGGCCGATCACCAGCCCGACCTTCGCGATCGCCAACCGCTACCCCGCCGCCGACGGCCTGACCGTCGCCCACCTCGACCTCTATCGCCTGGCCAGCCTCGACGACGAGGATCCGGACCTGCTCGACGACTATCTCGGGGCCGATCGCGTCGCCTTCGTCGAGTGGGCGCCCGCCGACCACCCGCTGCTCGGCCGGGTCCGCCTCCGCGTCAGGCTCGACCACCTCGGCGGTGACCGCAGGCGGATCGAGGTCTCCGGTTGATCGCGCTCGCCATCGACACCGCCACCTCAGCCACAGTCGTCGGGCTGATGCTCCCAGACGGGACCGTCCGCGAGGCCCGCGACGACGTCGAGGCCGGCCAGCGTCCACGCCACACCGCCCGGCTGCTCCCGCTGGCCGCCGGCCTGCTCGACGGCGCCGGGCTCCGCTGGCACGACCTCGAGCTGATCGCGGTCGGCCTCGGACCCGGCACGTTCACCGGGCTGCGGATCGGGATCGCCACCGCCCGCGGCCTCGCGGCCTCGACCGGCGCCCCGCTGGTCGGGGTCGGGACGCTTCGCGCCCTGGCGTCCGCCGCCGCCGGCGGCGGTCGGGTTCTCGGGGTGATCGATGCCCGCCGCGGGGAGGTCTTCGTCGCCGGATACGACGACGGCCGAGAGGCGATCCCCCCGTCGGCGCTTGCGCCCGCCGCCGTCGCCGGGCTGACCGATCGGCCGGGATGGCTGGCCGTCGGTGACGGCGCGCTACGATTCAGGCAGGATTTGGAAGGAGGGGGCCTGATCGTCGCACCTGACCGCTCACCATGCCACCTGGTGAGCTCGGCCGCCATCCTCCAGCTGGCCGTCGACGGCCGGGTCGACGCCCGCGGGTCGGTCCTGCCGATCTACGTCCGCCTGCCCGACGCCGAGTTGGCCCGCCGCCGCGCCGACACGGCCGATCTGGCGCTCCCCGGCGCCGCCTCATGACACCGGTCGAGATCCGCCCGTTCGCCTACGCCGACCTGCCCCAGGTGATCGCGATCGAGCGGCGCGCCTTCCAGACGCCGTGGTCGCTTGCGATGTTCGTGCTCGAGATCTCCCGGCCGTCCGGCCTCTGCCTCGTCGCGATCGAGGATCGACGAGTCGTCGGCTACACGGTCTGCTCCCGCTACGACACCGTCTGGCACGTGATGAACGTCGCCGTCGACCCCGACAAGCTCCGCCGGGGGATCGCCTCGGCCCTGCTCGCCGAGCTCTACGTCCGCGTCGACGAGCCCAACGCCCAGTTCACGCTCGAGGTCCGCCGGTCCAACCGTCCGGCGATCGAGCTCTACGAGCGCGACGGCTTCCGCACGGCCGGCCTGCGCCGCCGGTACTACCGCGACAACGGCGAGGACGCCCTGATCATGTGGCGGACCCCGTCGACCCTGATCGGCCGCCTCGACGACGTCCCCGCGGCCGACCCGGTCGCCCACCACCGGCCGTGACCCGTCCGCCCGGGACCGCCCGCCGGTGATCCTCGCGATTGAGACCAGCTGCGACGACACCTGCGCCGCGGTGCTCACGCCCGACGGCGTGATCCGGTCGAACGTGATCTCCTCGCAGGGCATCCACGACCGCTACGGCGGCGTCGTTCCCGAGGTCGCCGCCCGCCATCACCTCGAGCTGATCGACCTCGTCACGGCCGACGCCCTCG
>Ga0208480_1000340_pt1 | contig 17696 bp, 19 predicted proteins | sample NGESurshal092012_4_FD_184485 | JGI IMG/M metagenome (GOLD analysis project Ga0208480, IMG submission 184485) | Arctic peat soil microbial communities from Barrow, Alaska - NGEE Surface sample F53-1 shallow-092012 (SPAdes) | ecosystem: Environmental > Terrestrial > Soil > Wetlands > Peat ... | reverse complement strand
TCAGGTGGGGAAATGTTATCCGTTCTTGGCCGACGATCTGACTGCGTTGTGACCCGGTCGAGGAGGCCGCAGGCCGACGCGGCGATAGAGCGGCCGTGAGGCGCCCTACGTCCCCTGATTGCTTCGCTTTGCTCGCAATGACGATGCGGCATATATAACTGATTCACTTTGTTATTATGTAAAACGAACAGAGCAGGCACCCGTGTTTTCGAGGGCGGAACTAAAAGGGGTCGTAAGGCACTGAAAACATAAGGGGGCGCCGGTAAAATTGCGGCTAGACCAAGCGCGCGCCCCCTGAATGCGCTCTCCCCGTACGGCGCTCCCCGCCCAACACAGCGCGTCAGAACGCCTCAGGGGCCAAGCCAGACGGTCGTGTTTTTCGGGTCGAAAATAACGTTTCCGAACAGACCGAGAAACGAGGCGCCCAGCTGGGCCGCGGGCTCGGCCAGATCCGCAATGCCGCCGCATGCGTTGGCGGACTTCACGACCAGATGGAAATCCTCGGTTGTGAGGATCTCTTTCCCGCTTTCGTTTTCGATCGTCATCGGGCGGCCGTCGATTCGATAGACGGGCCGGTGCTCGCGCCCTTCGCAGGTCCAGATGTCGATGCCGTTGATGCGATCGAGCTTGACGCCGCTTCCGACGAGACGATCGAACAAAGCCTGGTTGATGTCGATCGAATGAGAATAGACAAAGTCCTCGTAACCGGTGTCGATTTGCGCCCAGACGCGAACATCTCCAAGGCGCAGAAAAATGACCGGAACGTTGGGTAGTCCGGCGGCGCCCTTGGAGGGTTTGGACGAAAAAAAGCCGGTTTGAGCGACTGGGGTCAAGCCGCGCGCCATGAGCGCCTCGGGTCGACAGGTTTCGGCGCTCAGGAACGCAGTGCTGTCCGTCAGTTGGACGGTAAACTGGGACAGGAGGTCGTCGCCGATGACCCCGAGTTGCCCTTTTCCCGGTTGGAGCAGGAGGTAATACCGGGCGAGGTGAAAATTCGCTCGTTCGATGCCGGGAAGCGAGATCGCCGCCGTTCTCATCGATCCGTCCGGGCCCGAAAACGAAGCCGCCGATAAAGAACTTCGCGTCGCGCCATAGTCCAGCAAGAATGGGCCGGTCACCCCATCGGCGGTGAGTTCGACGTAAGGGGAGGCGCCGTTCGGAACGCTGACCTCGCGTAGGGGCGCCCGCCGCAAAGAGCGCCATGATTGGTCTCCTCAATGTCCATGCAGAAGCCGAACACAGGGACAGCGATCGCCGCGAGGGAAAGTGAGAGAATCCTGACGATCGCCATCGGCTTCGATAGGATCGGTTCCCGGGGCGCTGTCAACGGCGTCCCTGCGCCGATCGGCGGCTGAAGCGAGGGCCGCGGGTTTTGTCCGCAGGCAGGCCAGGGGGGCCGGGCTATGTCTCAAACTGAGTCCTCGATCAATTACCGGCTTGGAAGCCTCTATTCGGTGATCACGGCCTTCCTCTACGCGACGCAGGAGCCGTTTTCGTTCCCGGCGGCCAGGCATCTCAACACCTTGCAGTTTGTCGCGCTGACCCAGGTCTCCCTGCTTGTGTCCATTCCGTTCCTGATGAGCCGGTCAAAAAGCCGACGGGATTTCGTCGCTTTGATCCGGAAGCCCATCAACTACGCCTATCTGGGAATCATATTCGCCATCGGGCTGACCGGCCTCCTGCTCTATAATTTCGGCCTCAGCAACGCTCATCCGATCATTATCTCCGCAATCCTCAATCTTTCGCCATTCTGGGCGGCTTTGGTGGCGCTGGTGCTCGCCGGCGTTCCGATCCCGATTTCGCGGGCGACCTTTTTTGGCTGTTTTGCCGGCGCGTTCATCGGCGCCATGGCGGTCGCCTGGAGCCAGCTCGGCGATACGGGCGCCTCAAACACCAGCGCCCTGGCGGACAGTTTTTTTCACGGCAGCTGGCTCTATGCGATTCCCGTGCCATTAGCCTCGGCCTTAGGGGGCACCCTGGTCGGCAAATGGTTCGGCGCTTACGATGAATCCGCGGCGATCGCGGCCAATTTTCTCACCGCGAACGTCATCTTGATTCCGGGCTGCCTCGCACTTCTCACCTGGCGAAACGAGCTGAATTTCGATCAACTGGGGCCAATCTTGCTGATGATCTTCGGCACGATCGTCGCCGCTTCGTTCGGCCGCGTCATGTATCAGATCGCGCTGACCGTCACCGGCGGCGACAACGGCTTTGTCACCATGTTCCTCAACCTGGTCCCGGCGCTGACCGCGTTCATATCGCTCGCGCTGTCGCACTGGGTCGCTGATCTGCACTTCGCGATCAATCTCACCTTTTTTCTCGGTTCAGGCTTGATCGCCGCTTCGCTTGTGCTGTTTTCACTGAAATCGTGGCGGCAGCCGGTTCGACAATCCTGAGTGTCGTTCGGGCGGCGCAATCGCGTGGTTTCGGCGATCGCCCTTGCGCAAGGCTGCCGCCGTCGCGCCATGAAATCACCGCGTCGCTCGGCTCAGGTCAGAAGCAATGATCCGCATCGCCCTTTCGGACGCGGCCTACGACGCCATCGCCTCGACGCTCCCCAAGGGTTCCGCGCGATGGCCCATGCAGCGCGACGGGGATCAGTGCTTTATCCAGGTCGAGGCCGCTGTGGTTGACCGCATGAGGGCGATGCGGCGCCCTGGCGAGAGTTACAGCGCCGTCATCCTGCGGCTTATCGAGCTCGGGACGTCGGACGCGAACTAGTGGTGGAAATCTGACAGTTGGTACCCAACGGTTAGGTCGGCTTGGGGTGGGGGGCGGACCTTGGCGAGGAGCTGTGGTCAGTGGAGCGTCTCTCCCAGTTCGAGCATCGCCACGAACTGAGCTATCTTCTTTTGGCGGGTTTCCAGCGTTTTGGCTGTGCTGACCCGGTAGATTACGGCGTATCTGTTCGCGCCCGTCAATGTGGCGAAGAAGGCCGTGGCCTTAGGCGAAGCATCGAGCGCGGCTTGCAAATCCGGCGGCGGCTGCGCCGTGCTCGCTGGAGCATAGGCGGCTTCCCAGCGACCGTCCGCCTTGGCTGCGTTCACCTCCGCTAAGCCGGCAGGCCGCATCCGCCGCGCCTCCATGAGTTCGAGCGCTCGCGTTCTATTCACTTCCGACCACTTGCTCGCTTTCTTGCGAGGGGTAAAACGCACCAGCCAGCTTACGTTGTCGTACTTGTCGAGCTGCCCGTCGATCCAACCATTGCACAGCGCCGCGTCGATGGCCTCTGCTTTCGACAGGCTCATGAAATCCGCTCCCTTCTTCGCGAGTCTGAGCCATAGCCCGTCCGATGTTCGCGGCTGCTCATTCAGCCATGCGTCGAATGAGACTAAATCCGGGAAACTCATCACCGGCAGCCCAGCCTGCGTCTCTTCCTTCATAGGCAGAAGGATAGTCGACGCTTCTTGTTCGGCAAGCGCGAAGGGCCGCCGCCTGTGAGCGTCCGACATGGGTCGAGTGTCGCAGTTGACGTCGTGCCTGGAAGCGGACGATCGTCGGTCTGTTCGGGGGAAGGAGGGCACATGGATGAACTGACCTGCTTGGAAGTGGCGTTGGGCCTGTGGTTCGCTCACCTCTTTTGTCAGATGGGGACGGCCGGCGGGGCTTAAGCGCTCGCGCGTGGTCCGGGCTCAGTCGACGTGAAACACCTCCTCCGCCCTGGCCCACCAATCGTCTGCGTTGCGGGAGGGAAGCGGGGCCTGCATCGGATTGTGGATCGCCCACCATTCCTGCGTCTTCGGGTCGGCGGCCATCTTGGCTGAATCCGCCGCCCAATCCTGCCCATGATACTCGAAATAGCCAAACAGGAGGTTCTCGGGCTCTCGCAGGAAAATCGTGTAGTTGCGCATGTTGCAGTCGGAAATCTTGGCCAGCACCTCAGGCCATACCGCGGCATGCGTCTTCTTGTACTCGGCGATCCGCTCCGGCTTGATGCCGATCACCATGCCCATGCGCTTCATCGCGATTCCTCCCATTGTGTGTTTGCACTCGGCAAGACTCGATCCCGGACGCTGCCGGCGCGAGGCGATCGAACCAGATCTGGGGCGCCACGGAAAGCCTCGGGGCGGCAAAGGCCCAGGGCGCTAGAGGAGGGCGTTCAGTCGCCGAGCGAAGGGTTTCACGGCCGCCTCGATCCGCTGGCCCCATCGACCAAAGAATCCTTTCTGGATCTCCGCCAGAAGATACTCCGCCCGCCAGCGCCACTCGTCGCGGTCCTCGCGCAGGGCGTCATGATCCTCCTTGAGGTCGGCAACCAGGGCTTTCAGGGTGTAAAGTTCGGCCTCGACGACGCGCACGCGCGTGAAGAGTGAAGGGTGGGCCCTAGCCTCGGGCGTTGCCGTTGCGTCCGACATGAGGGGATCATCGCGCGCAAAGGTTATCGGAGCCTGAATCCGCTTAGTCGAGGGGGCTGACCGATCGTGCTTGGTGGGTCCTAAGGTGGTCAAGGGGCAAGGTGCGGTGTTTTTCACACTCATGAGCCGGGTCTTTTCTGAGGCAATCTGGCGATTGCTCGCAGCTTCGCACCGGCAGTTGCGCAAAGGCGCGAGGGGATCTTTTGATCCATTTCGCCGCGCGTAGCGGCGATTTAGGGGAAAAAACCGTCGATAATTCAAATGAATTGATGGTGCTGCAAGAGAGGATTGAACTCTCGACCTCTCCCTTACCAAGGGAGTGCTCTACCACTGAGCTACTGCAGCATCTACGACGCGGGTGAAAGCGTTCGGCTTCCTGCCATAGCAAAGAGAGCATGGCAAGGCGGCCACGGAACTGGCTTGGCGCCCCAGGTCGAGACCGAAGGCGCGCGTCCGTTCGTCATGGGCCCGCGAGCAGGTAGTTCTTCACCAGATAGGTGAGTCCGCGGGTACACGATTCGTCGGTGTCGCCACGAATGTCGACGCTGTGGACGAACGCCAGTTTTCGGGCCGCGACGTCGGCCATGTAGACGTTGATGTTAAGGATGAGATCCGACACTTTCTGGACCACGATCCAGGCGACGGCGTTGGCGCCGAACTCCTTGCCGTAGCTGAACTCGCAGCCCCCGCAGGCGCCGATATCGGGACCGGCCGCAATTTTTCCTGCGGCGGCCCCGGGGATGGACACGAACGTGTACCGGCCGGAGGCTTCGAGCTTTGCCTTGAAGAGGGACGCGATCGAGGCAAGGCGAGCCCGCTCCGCGCCGGTCGTCGGCTCCAGATCCTCATGGTCGTTCAGGAACTGGACGTTGAGCAGGGCGACGCTCTTGGCCGGTTCAGATGGCGCGGCCGCAGCCGCCGAGCGGGCGGTAAGGGCCGAGGGTCCGACGATGAGCAACGCGGCAAGCCCCAACGCGGCGTGGCGCCGCGCGAGCAAGGTGTTCCGCCGGCAAGGCTGCGGCCCACGGCCGGCGTCGGCCGCGACGCGAGACGCCGCTCCAGCTTCCCAAGTTTTCATCGTTTCATCCTTCTCCGGCGCGCTCTTGCCGCCCATGGGCGAGACTTTTGGCTGCCGGGCTTGTCCGGCCGGCCGGGCCATCGCAGACTGAACGCTCATCCGGTGCTATCGGGCGCCTGTATATCGAAACTGGGAGGATCGCCCATGCCTGCAAGGTTCACGCGGCTCTTTCTGGGCGCCTCATTCGCCGTCGCGGCGCTGGCTGGCGTGGCCCCGGACGCCTGGGCGCAAATTCCGGGCGACACGATCAAGATCGGCGTTTTGAGCGACTTCTCCGGACCGTTCGCCGATCAGGTCGGCAAGGGGTCTCTGGTCGGCGCTCAGCTGGCGGCCGAGGATTTCGCCAAGGAAGCGGGCGCCCTCAAGGTCGAGGTCATTTACGCCGATCATCAGAATAAGCCCGACATCGGCGTCGCGATCGCACGGCGATGGGTGGATGCGGAGGGCGTCGACGCGATCGTCGATCTCGCCAATTCCGGCGTCGGCCTCGCCGTCAACACCCTCATGCACGAGAAGAATCGCGCCATGCTCGCCTCGGCGACCGCGACCTCCGACCTGACCGGAAAATTCTGTCAGCCGACCACGGTTCAATGGGCTCTCGACACCTGGGCGCTCGGTTCGGCCGTCGGGCGTACGATCACCAAAATGGGCGGTTCGACCTGGTTCTTCATCAGCTTCGACTATGCGCTCGGCAAGGCCCTGCAACGCGACGCGACCGAGGCGATCGTCAAGGCGGGCGGCTCGGTGCTCGGCTCGGTGTCGCATCCGCTCGGCGCGACCGATTTCGGCTCGTATCTTTTGCAGGCGCAAGCCTCGGGCGCCAAAGTGATCGCCCTCGCCGACACCGGCGCCGACGCGATCAACGCCATCCGCCAGGCGGCGGAATTCCAGATCGTCGGGCCGGACAAGCGGCTCGCGGCGCTTTTCCTGCAGATCACTGACATCGACGCGCTTGGATTGAGCGCGGCGCAGGGTCTCATCCTGTCCGAAGCCTTCTACTGGGATCTCAATGATGAGACGCGCGCCTTCGCCAAGCGCTTCGCCGAACGGATGGGCGGCAGGATGCCGACCGAGGACCAGGCCGCGGCCTATTCGGCGACGCTGGCGTATCTGCGCGCCGTGAAGACGGCGGGAACCATCGAAGGCGACCGGGTGGTGACTGAGATGAAGAAGTCCCCGATCGACGATCCGCTCTTCGGTCATGTCGTCGTGCGCGCCGACGGCCGGGCGACGCATGCGATGTACGTGTTCAAGGTCAAGTCGCCGCAACAATCGAAGAGCCGGTATGATGTCTACGATCTGATCGAAACGATTCCGCCCGAGGCCGCCTTCCGGCCGCTCGATCAAGGCGGCTGCCCGCTGGTGAAATGATCGGGCGATGGGAGCGCGTTGCTGCTCGCTGATCGGAGGAACGCTATGAGCCAAGAATCGAAAGAGCGCGTCTATGAACCAGGCGAAATCGAGGCGCGGCTCAAAACTGAGCTCCCGCATTGGCGCTACGAAAACGGCTGGATCAGACGCATTTTTCGCACCTCCGGCTGGAAGGGCACGCTGATGGTGATCAACGCGGTCGGCCACCTCGCGGAGGCCGCCTGGCATCATCCCGATATCGCCGCGTCCTACGCCTGGGTCGAGGTGAAATTGCAAAACCACAGCGCCAAGGGGATCACCGACAAGGACTTCGAACTGGCGCGCAAGATCGAGGATTTCGTCTCGTGGCGTCCGGCCAAGGAGGGCGGCGCGCTCGAAGGGACGCCCGCCGGCGATCAGCGGTTCGCCTATATCAAGTACGACGACAAGTGAGCCGCGAGGTCGGGTGTCTCGGTACGGTGGCGGCCGGTTTAACCAACGCGCGCCCCAGGCATTTCGGCCAGGCTGGGCCTCGTCACGGCGGTTTTGGCGCCGGTCGAGCCTTTTCAGGGGGTTGGGCGCCGAAACCTGTCACAAATCACAAAATCAAGTTCGGCCTCCCGTTCCTCGATTCGACATCGCCCACTTCGTGAGCGGGGCGAAGGGCTGGCGCGCCTTTCATGACGGCGTGGATGTCTTCACGCGTCCGTTGCGCTTTGGACAATGCGCCGCGACCCTCAAAAGGTGCGAACGGGAAGGCGCTTCGGGCTTCCTCCGGGGCGCAAAACCCCGGAGGCGGACAGGGGCAGCGAGAAGCGCCCGGGGAAATGATCGCTCCGCCTCAAACGGCCCGAACCGGTTTCGGGCCGTGTCAGAAGCGGACGGGCGCCAGCCCTTCTTGTCCCCGCGGGGTCGATCTCGCAATCGGACCTGGTGCGTTAGCTCCTTGTTCGCGGGCTGAGGCGTCTCATGCGTCCGCTTTCGTCGTTTTGGTGTGGGCGCGTCTCAATCGACCGTCTCCTCATCATAAGAACATAACAAGAACATTGTCAAGGAAAATCTACAAAATGATCCTCGGCTTGAACGCGGGGAGCGTCGCTCGGGGTTCGGTAAACCGTCACCGTGGCTGTCCCGTTCCTGGCTCTCACCCCCAACCCTCCAGGGCGTTGGGGAGAACGCCCGTCTCTCGACAGGCGATCGGGAGAGGGGCGCTACGGCGCCTCGAATCCCTTCTCCGACTGGGAGAAGTGAGCCAGACGGATGAGGGTCGCGGCGCGATTGGGCCAATTCTCATCCTGGTCCAGAGGCTGTGGTTGCTGCGAGTCGGAAACGGCGCGCCCTGGTCTCGCTTGCAGGACAGGGATTCAGCCCGCTTCCCGGAGGGCCTCGATCCGCGCCGCGACCGCTTTGTGCTCCTCGTCGCTCATCGCCGCGCGCGGCGTCTTGACCGCGATCTCGCCCACCACATGCGCGGGACGTGCGGAAAGTATGAAGATCCGATCGGCGAGCGCGATCGCCTCGTCGAGATCATGGGTGACAAGCACGACGATCATGCTGCGGCTTTCGACGAGCCTCGCCAGGTCGCGCTGCAACTGTCGGGCGAGCGGCCTATCGAGCGAGACGAATGGCTCGTCGAGCAACAGCAACGTTGGGCGAACGGCGAACGCGCGCGCCAGCGCTGCGCGTCGCGCCAGGCCGATCGAGAGCTCGCCCGGAAAATGCGTCTGGTGCTCGGAAAGACCGAGCGCTGCGAACAAAGCGGCGACCTCCGCTTCGCTCGCCTCGGGTGCGGCGAGACGCACGTTATCCTCGACGCTTCGCCACGGCAGGAGCCGTGGCTCCTGAAAAACCATGCCCACTCGTCCGTGCGTGGGGACGCAGACTGAGCCGTCGAAATTGCGATCGAGGCCGGCGAGAATGCGCATCAGCGTCGACTTGCCGCAACCGGACGGCCCGATCAGCGCGCCGGTCTCCCCTTCCTCGAGTGCGAACGAGAGATCGGTGAGGACCGGAACGCTTTGGCCCGACGCGCTCCGAAAGGACTTACTCGCGACTCGCGCTTCAAGCCGCACGCGGTCGCCAACGCGAGACATGACGTTCAAAGGGTTGCACCGCGAGCGTTTCGATGACGAGCATGATCGCCGTGAAGGGTAGCGCATAGGCGAGCAGGAGCGGGACGTCGAACAACTGGAAGGCGGTATTGATTTCGAACCCGACCCCGTTTGGCCGGCCCAGGAGCTCGACGACCAGCACAATCTTCCAGACAAGCGACAGGCCCGCGCGGGTCGCGGCGGCGAAGTAGGGCGCGAGCTGCGGCGCGACGACGTGGGTCAGCCGTTTCAGTGGCGAGAAGCCGAACACCTGCGCCATTTCATCGAGCTTTGTGTCGAGCGCGCGCACCCCCTCGCGTATGGTGACGACCGTGACCGGCAGTTTGTTGAGCGCCACGGCGCCGATCGCCGCCGCCTCGTTAAGGCCAACCCAGATGTAGGCGAGGACAATGATGACCAGCGCCGGCAGGTTCAAGAGCACGATGACCCAGGGATCGGCCGCGCGATCAAACAGCCCGTTACGTCCCATGGCGTAGCCAATCGCCGATCCAATCGCCATCGCGAGCAAGAACGCCGCCGCGACGCGGGCGAGCGTGACGCCGAGCGCTTGAAACAGCGCGCCGGACGCGGCCTCGGACCTCATCGTAGCCAGCACCACCATCGGCCCTGGCAGCAAACGCGGATTGGCGAAAACCGCGGCGACCTGCCACAGACAAATGAGCGCGAGGAGCGAAATGAGGCGCGTCGTCACGGTCTATTCGCTCGCCCCGGGATCAAAGAAGAGCCCAGTGTCGAGCTCCCTGGCCTTGCCGACCAGCGTCTCGCCGCCAACCTCCGCCAACCGACGATAGAGAACGCGCGCGTCCGCGGCCTCCTCGGCGATGGTTCGTTTCGGCACGCCTTCCAGGTAGCGCTGGCGATAGACGGCGAGCGCTGCGTCGTCTTTCAAGCGGAGCCGCGCCTTGATCGGGGCCCACGCGCTCGGATCTTCGGCCAAGATTTTGCGCGCCTCCGCCGCGGCGGCGAAATAGCGCCGCAGAACATCTTTGTGCGAAGCCGCGAAAGCCTCGCTGAACACGTAGCCGGTCATCGCGACCGGGCCGCTTGCGCCGAGCGCCTTCTGGATATCGGCCATTTCGATCGCGCGACGGAAGCCGCGCGCCTCGAGATCGGCCGAGAAATTCCAGTATTCGAGCGCAGCCTCGGTCTCGCCCTGGACAAGCTTCTCTGCGATGAGCGGCGGCGCGCCGTAGGAAGGCCGGGCTTCCTTGGCGAGGTCGAGTCCAGAGCCCAGCGCGACCGCCCGCAGCATAAGCCAGCTCTTGTCGAGCGGTCCGCCGGCGACGCCAATAGACCGGCCGGCGAGATCGGCGACCGAATGGATCGGCGAGTCGTTGGGCGCCATCACGGCGCCCAACGCGGTCGAATAGGGTATGAACAGAAGCTTGTCGCCGAGCGCGCGTTCACGCGCCGCCCAAAGCCAGTCCTCAACAACCATGTCGGCGCCGCCGCCCATGAGCGCAATCTTTCCCGCCTCGGTGGAAGCCAGCTCAATCGTCTCGATGTTGAGATTCGCGGCCTTGTCGAGCCCGCGCGCCTTGATCACTTCCATTTCCCAGGAGGCCGTTCCGGTTTTCTGGAGGGCGATGCGCAGCCGATCGGCGGCTTCGGCGCCGGAGGCCATGCAGACGCTTGCAGCGACAGCGAGGGCGATGACCATGTGCTTGATCATGGGCGTTCCTTGGCCTCGGCCGCGCATCACCCGCCCCGGCGCATGAGCATGCCGCGCGCCGGATCGTAGGCAATCACAGCGCCGCCGAGGAACACGACCGTGCATCCCGCGACAACCGCAAGGGCCAGCCAATTGACCTGTTCATAGAAAGCGAAGCGGATCAGTTCGACGGAGTAGGTGAAAGGGTTCAGCCGGCAGACGGTCGCCAGCCACGGGCTTCCTTCTTGAACGCGCCACAGCGGATAGAGGGCCGAGGACGCGAAAAACATCGGAAAAATAACGAAGTTCATCACCCCCGCGAAATTCTCGAGCTGCTTGATGATCGACGACAGCAGCATGCCGAGCGCGCCAAGCATGAGACCGGACAACGCCAAGGCCGGCAACACCGTCAGATAGCCCCACCAGGTTGGCGGCTCGATCTCCCAGAAATAAGCGATGACAAGAAACGCGTAGACCTGCAAAATCGAAACAGCGACGCCGGCGATCAGCTTCGAGGTTAGGAGAAACCAGCGCGGCGCAGGACTCACCAGCAGCATGCGCATGCTGCCCATTTCCCGATCGTAGACCATCGACAGGGAGGATTGCATGCCGTTGAAGAGCTGGATCATCGCGATCAGCCCTGGCGCGATATAGACCTCGTAGAGAACATAAGTGTCGTAGGGCGGCATGATCGAGACGCCGAGCGTTTGTCTAAATCCAGCTGCGAAAATGAACAGCCAGACCATCGGGCGCACGAGCGCGGAGATGAAGCGCTCGCGCTGGTGAAGAAATCGGAGCCCCTCGCGCCATACGATGCCGTAAAGGCAGATGAGGCGCTGCCTCCAGCCGAACGGGCGATCGCCGTCGAGAACGACCTCGCTCAAGGTTCGTCTCCCTCGCCGCGGCTCGTCAAGGCCGTGAACGCCTCGCCGATTGAACGCGCGCCCGCCTCGCCAACAATGGAACGGGACGGGCCGTCTGCGAGCAGGCGCCCCTTGTGCAGCAAGACAACATGATCGTCATCGCGAATCTCGTCGACCAGATGGGTCGCCCAGAGAACGCCTATTCCTTCGTCGGCGACGAGGGTCCGTACGACCTCGAGGATCCCAGCCCGCGCCTTGATGTCGAGCCCCGCCGTCGGCTCGTCAAGCAGCAACATGCGCGGCCGGTGCAGGAGCGCCCGCGCGATCTCGACCCGCCGCATCTGACCGCCGGAAAGGAAGCGCACCTTGTCGCCGGCCCGGTCGGCGAGACCGACGCGGTCGAGCTGGATGGCGCCGCGCTGGCGCGTTTCACGCGCGCCGATGCCATGCAAGGCGCCATGGTAGGCAAGGTTCTGCGCGACGCTGAGGTCGGGATCAAGCGTGCGCTGCTGAAACACGACCCCGAGCTGCGCGAGAGCGGCGCCGCTATTGCGCGCGACGTCGCGGCCGAAAATGCGGACAGCTCCCGATCGGCTCACATAAAGGTGCGTAATCACCGAGAACAGCGTGCTCTTGCCCGCCCCGTTCAAGCCCAACAGCACGGTGAAACTGGCTGGGGCAATGTCAAAGCTCACCTCATCCAGCGCGATCCGGGCGCCATAGGCGTGCGATACCTTCTCGACCGAAAGCGCGCTGACGGCCGCCTTCGGCATTACGTCGGCGACGACAGTCATTGCTTCGAGATCGCGACGCCCCAAGGAAACGAACCGACGGGAATCGATTTGATCACCTTCAGCGCGGCCACATCGATGACCGAAACGTCGTTCGAAACGCCATTGGTCGACAAGAGATACTTGCCATCGGGCGTCAGAGCCAATTGCCAGACACGTTGGCCAACCAACAAATATTTGAGCACCTTTTTGGTCGCCGCGTCGATCACCGCGACTCGATTGGCTGGACCTGTCGCGACGAACGCCAGTTTGCCGTCGGCGCTGAAGCGAATGCCAACGGGTTGGATCTGCTCCTTCGCGAGTCCTGGCACATCGAACGTGATGGTATGCGTGATGACGTGCTTGACCGGATCGATGACGCTGACCGTTCCCCCGACCTCGGACGACACCCACAGCTCCGATCCGTCCTTGTTGTACTCGGCGTAGCGCGGACGGGGAGGCACGAGAATGTTGGCCACGATCTTCTTGTTCCGCCAGTCGATGAGGTGAGCCATGCTGGTGGTTTCTGATGTGTTGACGACAATGGAGCCATCTGGGCTGACCGCCACGCCTTCAGGTTCGACACCAACCGGAAATTCACTGACCACCTTGCGGGTGGCGATGTCGATTGCGGTCAACAGCGCGTCGTTTTCGTTGGCGACGAAAAGGAGTTTCCCATCCGGGCTCACGCGCAATTGCTCGGGATCGGGGCCGGAGGGCAATTCGCCGACCTCCTTCAGGGTCTTTGTGTCAATAATTGCGATCGTATCATCGTCGCCGAGGCAAACGAACATCAGCGCATCGTCCTTGCTGAGCGCTATGCCGCGTGGCCTTTGGCCGGTCTTGGCGGTGCGGGTGACCTCGAGTTTGTCGACGTCGATCACCGAGATCGAATTGCCCTTCTCATTGGTGATATAAGCGGTGACCGCCGCGGCGGGGCTGGAAAGGACGCCCAGGCTGGCCAAAAGGATCAGGACGGTGAAGCCGGGCGCAACACGCTTTATTGCAGTTTGCATTTGGTCTCCGGCCTATCGAAGCCGAGGGTGTCGAGTTGCGACGTCTGATGCAGGAAGCCTTCCTGCGGCGAAACCGACACGGTGCCTTGTCCGTCGGTGAGCAGGATTGGCTGACGCAACTGTTGGTTCCAGTCGCGCACCGTGAGCTTCTGTCCCTTGAACGCGCCGAGCGCGAAGCCCGGCGACACAATATCGTCGTGGATCGTCTTGGGGTCGGCGGATCTGGTGTGCGCGACCGCGTCGCCGATCAGGCGCATGGCGACCCAGGCCTGGTTGTCGCGGGCATTCATGCCCCGCTTGAACGTGCGCTGAAAGCGGTTCTGCAGCTGAACAGCGCCCCAGAACTCGTGCGAAGGGTCCCAGCTCACCGGCCGCAACCCTGCCGAACCTACGACGGGTCGGGGCTCCCAGGTGCGATAGGGCAGATAGCCGGCGAAGACATCGTTTTCGTCGGCTGCGACCAGCACGTCGTAATCAGGAGCGTTTTGGGTGAAGACAGGCATCTGCCGCTGAACCTGAACGCTGCCGGAATCCGAGCGCCGGCCACCGCCCGTGTCCTGGTACACGCGCTCCTCGACGATTTTCGCGCCGAATTTCTTCGCCGATCGCCGATAAGCCTCGGCGAGCAGTTGGTCCTCCGGATGCGATCCGACCACCAGGAGCCAGCGCCTCCACTGCTTCCAGATCAGATATTGCGCGAGCCCATCGGTAAGCATCGATCGAGTCGGGCTGACGTGGATCACATTGGCGCGGCAGTCCTCCTCGCGCAGACGATCGTCCGGGGCGCCGGCATTGAAGACGAGCGCGCCAGAGGCGCGCGCGGCGTCGGCCACGGCGAGAACTTCCGTAGCAGGGAGGTCGACGATGAAAAAGCGCACGCCGTCGCCGAGCATGCCCTTTAGCGCCGCGATCGGGTCCTCGCCAGGCGTGAGCTTGGCGTCGACGATCGAGAAGGATTGATCGAGAAAGCGGCCGGTCGTGTTGTTGTCGTCCATCGCCATACGCACGCCAGCGACGAAGTCATCCGCGGGAGGGATATCGAGGATCGAAATTGTTTCGCGCGAGTGCGCTTCGCGAATGACCCCGACTTTGACTGCGAGGGGGTCAGCGGCTGCGGACTGGCTGAGCGCCGCGCATAAAGCGAAAGCGGCAACGAAAAGGGCGCAAAGCGCCTTCAATTCACGATCGCCGAAGGCCACACGGGACGAGAGCTTAAACTTTGTTTGAGACGTGAACATTTCCGCGGGGCAAATCCTTTCATCGAAGCGGCTTGCAGAGGCTAACCCTGGCGCGTCACCGTTTCGAGGCAGGCGATCGTCAAACACTTCCTTCGGGCGAGAAGCCCCCGCGGCCCCCGGCCTCATCCGTAGGTCTGTTCAATCACAATTCTGTCGTGCCTGCTTGGCGGCTCGTCGAGGCGTCAATGGCCGGCGGAGAGACCGCCGGCGTAGCTGGACTCGACGCCATGGAGATTAGCTCGTCCACCTGCTCTGTGGCTTGCCTGGCAGCCTTCACTCCAGGTTCGTCCGCCTTCCAGAGGCGCGCAGGGTGGCCGACTATCACATCTCCGCGGACAGATAAGCCGTGACTTCCATGCCAGCGCAAACTTCGACAACTACGGGCACATTCCAAGCCATGGATTCCAACTCCTCGAGTTTCTCTCCTCGTGGGCCATCCTGATCCCACCGGGCCATACGTAGCATCGCGCGCTGGCGGCGTCACGTGTTTTGAACGGCTGATCAGTGGCCCATGAAGCGGCGCGGAGTTGCGGCAAAAACACGCTTGCGGAACTGAAATGCCTGAGCGGCGTTCACACAAACCGACACCCTATCCCTCAAACGGTACAATTGCTAAGTCATGATCTCCGCGACGGCTCGTTTCGCGGCGGAACAGGCTTAGGATACCCAGATCTGGGAGGACAATGTGAAGCTGTTGTGTTTTTCGCTTGCGGGGGCGGCGTTCCTTGCTTCCATCGGCGCCGCGGCGGCGCAGGACGCTGCAGCTGGCGAGAAAGTCTTCGCTAAGTGCAAGATCTGTCATCAGATCGGCGAGGGAGCGAAGAACATGGTCGGCCCAGTCCTCAACGGTGTCGTCGGCCGGCATTCGGGCATCTATCCCGGCTATCATTATACCGACGCCAATAAGAATTCAGGCATCACTTGGGATGAGGCGAATCTCAAGGAATACCTGCGAGATCCGAAGGCGAAGGTTCCAGGAACCAAGATGGTTTTCCCGGGCCTCAAGTCCGACGACGACATCGCCAATGTCATCGCTTACCTCAAGCAGTTCGGTCCCGACGGCAAGAAGATCTAACGGGCGGGCCGGGGCGGCTTCACATCGCCTGCAAATCGGCGGCAACGATTTGCCGCTCGTGCAACGCGGTCGCGATCAGCGCGCCGCGGACGCCCGCGCCTTTGAGCGCCGCAAGATCAGCCGCGTTGCGAACGCCTCCCGCGGCATAAATTTCACGCCCGCCGGCGATTGACCGGATCGAGGCAAGCCGCCCGAGATCGGGGCCTGCGCCGCTGCCGACCCGCGCAAGGGTCATGATGATGATTCGGCGCGGCCAAAGAGCCGGTTCGGCCAATATCTCTTGTGGGCCCTGGAAAGCATCGCCGCGAAAATCGAGTGAGAGCACGATGCGCATCGAGTCCCGGTGCTGCGCAATCAGCTTGCTGTCGCGTTGCGATTCGCTACCAATCACCGGCGTCCCGAGGTCAGCCCTGATGAGAGCGTGCAGCGAGGAGCCATTCGCCGCGCCGTTGTCGACCCACATGTGCAGTGCTGGAAACTCTTCGCGAATGCGGCGTAGCGCCTGGAAATTGTCCCCGTGCCTCTGGATCGCGTCGAGATCGGCGACATAAAGCGTTGGGAACGGATAGACCGCCAGAAGGCCGCGCACGACGTCCACCGGGTCGTTGGTTGGGGAAAGCGGCGATTCAAGCGGTCGGTAGGACGCACGATCGCCCATCCGCGCGCGGACGACCTGGCCGCCCATGAGGTCAATAACCGGGATGGCCTGCAAGTCCGGTTCCCGTGTCGCTAATTGCGAAGACCTGCGCCGCCTTATCCTTCAGCCAACTCCAGGCTTCAGCCTCCGCCGGTCCGGCTGTCTTGCTGATGGTGATTTCGAGGCGGGCAAGTTCCGCTTCGATGTCGGAGCGAGGCAGAAGATGTAAGCGGCTCACCAGCACCGCGGCCTCGATCACGGCCGCTTGCGCGCGATTGAAGCCTTGGAACGCCGCGTGCGAGGCGCTGTGCGCAACGCGGCATACGAAACGAGGCCTGAGCTCCTGTTCGCGCACCTCGAAGACAACGAGTTCCAAATGCGAGAGGGTCGTCGCCAAGCGCGGCGCGGCGACGACTGTGGCTGGCGTTAGCGGCCAATCGCGACGTCCCGTGAGGCATCCGGCAAAGACGCGCACGTCGTCGGTAAAGTTGGCGACGGCGAATGGCGCCACACGCAGATTGTCGAGCGTCGTCGAGGGGTGAAACGGCGCCAGTATCCATCCCTCGCCTTCAGCGATCAGGCCCAAAGGCGCAATATGCGGCTTGCCGAGCGCATTGACCGTGATGACGATAGCCTCGCGAATCAGAGGCATCGAGTCACACCCGCGAACGCAGCGTATGGCCTGCTTCGCTCAGCCTAGTCCTGTCCTCGCTGCGGCGATCGACCGCGCAGCCCCAATCCAGAGGCTCGTCCTGGGCGTAGCGTTTGCCAAGCTGAAAGGCGATTTCGGCCTTCGTCAGCTCGGCCCCGAGATAGAACGCGTGAGCGCCGTCCATTTCGACCCCGAGTTTATCGTATAGCGCAAACGCCTCCCGAGCGACAAAATGGCCAGCGCGGTTGTAGACGTGAATTCCGTCCTCAGCGGCCTCTATCCGGTAGTTGTCGTCCTTCACTTGCGCGGAAATCTCAGCGATCTCTCCGCTCGAGTACGGAAATGGCTTCTGGTCGTGGACTTGCAACAGCGCGCGCCCATAGCCTCTCGGCAGACTGTGATCCGCCGCCGCCGCGTACATGATGCGGCGCGCCGCATCATGCTCCTGAATGGTGCGGCGCGTGTGCGGGCTGACATGGACAGTGAGCACGTTCGTGATGCTCAATTCCGAACAGATTCCGAGCAGCAACGCGGTAACGCCAACGGAGTCGGCGTCGGTCAATTCCGTCAGGTTCCCAGTGCCCATCAGCATTTCCGCGTCGGGCAAGCGCGCGCGCACTTCGCGATAGCGCGAGAGCGACTCAGCGAAACCGAAATGAATGGGATCGATAACCGGGTCGAGGATAGCGCCGAGGCCCCGCTTCTGCGCATCTTCAGCCGCGCGATAGAGCGAGACGAGATCCCCATGCTGGGCCGGAATCAGCACCGGTCGTGCGCCCGTCTCCTCGGCGATCGCGACATTGCGCTCGGTGAGGCTGAGGAGATAATCGGCGCCGGCCCTTCCTCCGCGACGCAGTTCCACCGCGTCAGCAGAATCGACGCTGACGGCGAATCCTCTCG
>Ga0208480_1000339_pt1 | contig 17700 bp, 15 predicted proteins | sample NGESurshal092012_4_FD_184485 | JGI IMG/M metagenome (GOLD analysis project Ga0208480, IMG submission 184485) | Arctic peat soil microbial communities from Barrow, Alaska - NGEE Surface sample F53-1 shallow-092012 (SPAdes) | ecosystem: Environmental > Terrestrial > Soil > Wetlands > Peat ... | reverse complement strand
TAGACTGCCGCGACCGGCGAGCTGGTGGACGACGCCAGCGCCGTGAATCCATGCGGCGGCTCGAAGACGGTGTCGCGGTGTGACATCCAGCACGTCTGTTCTTTTGGCATTCCCGCCAGCAAAACACCCGGAGTTGTGACCGTCAGCTCGGAGCGACCGAACTCCCCCACCTCCGCCTGCTCGACCCTTCCCCCGAGGTCGTGTACGAGCAGTTGCATCCCGTAACAGATGCCGAGCACAGGCACTCCCAACTCCAGCAGGCCACGATCCAAGGCCGGCGCTCCCGGCGCATATACCGACGCCGGGCCGCCCGAGAGGATGATCCCGCGCGGTTTGCGCTTTGCCACCTCCTCCAGCGGGACGTGATGGGGCAACAACTCTGAGAACACACCGCAGTCGCGGATACGACGCGCGATCAGTTGCGAGTACTGGCCGCCATAGTCGAGGACCACGACCTCCTCACGGGTCTGCTCGCGCGCGTCGATGGCATCCCGGGCGTCATCGACGGCCGGGGCATCCAGGGATGTCGAGGTCATGTACTTTTTTTAGAATTTACAATAGTATTCACAAACGTAGCCACTTCTGTAAATTTGAAAATGACTGTCCCCACCTCCACGTCCCACAAACCCTGGTCACGCGTCTGCCGCCTCAGTCGTTTACGAGTTCTGCGGCCTTCCCGTTTGAGCCCATGCCGACGGACTGGTCGCGCTGTAGTTGCTTGCCCTCGGTCTGAAGCGACGGGGCGATCACCACCTCGGCGCGGTTGAACTCCGCCAGGTCCTTGTGACCGCACGTGGCCATCGAGGTACGCAGGCCGCCGAACAGGTTGAAGGCGCCATCGTTCTCTCGCGCCGGGCCGATGAGGATCTCCTCCAGCGTGCCGTTGCGGGTCGTCGCCACCCGCGCGCCTCGCGGGAGCGTTGGGTGGAAGGTGGCCATGCCCCAGTGAAAGCCCCTTCCCGGGGCTTCGTGGGCACGGGCCAGCGGCGAGCCGATCATGACCGCGTCGGCGCCGAGGGCGATCGCCTTGGAGACGTCGCCGCCGTTGCGCATGCCGCCGTCGGCGATCACCTGGCAGTACTCGCCGGTCTCGAGCATGTGCGTCGAGCGGGCGTGTGCCACGTCGGCAATCGCTGTCGCTTGCGGTACGCCAATGCCGAGTACCCCCCGGGTAGTACACGCCGCGCCTGGACCGACACCGACGAGCACGCCCGCTGCGCCTGTGCGCATCAGGTGCAAGCCCGTCTGGTAGGAGGCACAGCCGCCTACCACCACCGGGACGTCGAGCGAAGGGATGAACTCCTTGAGGTTCAAAGGCTCGGAAACGGTCGAGACGTGTTCGCCGGAGACGACCGTGCCCTGGATGACGAGCACGTCGAGACCCGCGTCCAGCGCGAGCTCGTGGTACTCGAGCACCTTCTGTGGTGTCAGCGATGCCGCGGCGACAACCTTTTGCTCCTTGATCTCGCGGATGCGTTGGGCGATCAGCTCCGGCTTGACCGGGGTGGCGTAGATCTCTTGCATCTCGCGCGTCGCCACGTCCTTGGGCAAGCCGGCGATCCGCTCCAGCTGCTCGTCCGCGTCCTCGTAGCGCGTGAAGATTCCCTCTAGGTTGAGGACCGCCAGGCCTCCTAGCTTGCCGACGATCGCGGCCGTCTGCGGTGAGACGACTCCGTCCATCGCGGAGGCCATCAGCGGCAGCTCGAACTGGTAGGGGCCGAGCTTCCAGGAGATGTCTATGTCGTCGGGGTCGCGGGTGCGCCTGGAGGGCACGATCGCGATGTCGTCGAAGCCGTAAGCGCGACGGCCGGACTTGCCGCGTCCAATCTCTACTTCCATCTGAGAATCCTTGCAGTCGTGGCGGACGAGCATAGCAACGGGCTTGACCCCCGCGCCGGGGTATGGCTTGGGTATTCTCGGTCAATGGGCGACGACAATTCCCCCGGGTATGTGCCCCAGGTAATCGAGGCGTCTCGCCAGGCCGCTTGGCAGGAGCAGCACCGCTTTCGCACACCCGAGATCGCCGAGGACCGTGCTCGCAAGTACATCAAGCCCTCGGCTCCGTTTACCTCCGGGAACATCCACATCGGGCATGTGCGCAGCTATTCGATTGGGGATGCCTATGCGCGCTTTTGCCGTGGGCGCGGCGAGGACGTGCTGTTCGCCTTCGGCTTCGACTCCTTTGGGCTACCCGCCGAGCTTGGCGCGATCGCCGGCAAAGAGCCTCCCAGCGACTGGGTGAATCGCTGCGCCGAGCACATGATTCTGCAGCTGCGCAGGCTTGGCTTTTCCTTCGACTGGGAGCGCGCTTTCATGAGCTCCGAGGCGATCATGTACCGCTGGTCGCAGTGGTTGTTCCTGACCCTGCTGGAGGCCGGGTTGGTGTATCGCGGGACCGGCAGCGTGGATTGGTGCGATACCTGTCAGACGGTGCTCGCGACGATCCAGGTCGAGGATGGGTTGTGCTGGCGCTGCCACAAATCCGTGCGCTTGATCCAGCGGCCGCAGTGGTACCTGCGCATCAGCGAGTACGTGCCGGAGAACGACCGGCGCCTGGCCGAGCTCGCCGCCAGTGGGATATGGGATGAGAACGCGCTTGCCTCACAGCGCTTTGTGCTGGGGCGCGTCGACGGGGTCGAGCTCGACCTGCTCGGCGCGGACGGCGAGCCGCTGACCGTCTTCACGCCGCACTCCGACGCGCTCGATCTGGCCCGCTTCGTAAGCGTCTCACCGAGACACCCGCAGATCGAGGAGTGGGCGCGCGATGAAGGGTTGGCTCAACGGCTTGACGAGCTACGAGCGGTTGGGTTGGAGCGAAGTGCGCGCGAGGCGCAGACGATGCCCTTTGTCGATACCGGGCGCCTGCTCGCATCCCCGACCGGTGGTGAGCCGCTGCCTGTGATCGTCACCCCTACGGTGGATGGGCGCTTCGGGCCTACAGCCGTGTTTGGCGTGCCCGAGCGCGACCGCACCGACGCGCTGATCGCCGAGCGGTTGTTCGGGCCAACCGAGGATACTCCCGCACCCCCTGACGGGGACACCCCGAAGGGCTCGCGCGAGCACGCGGACACGTCCTCTGGAGACACCCCCTCAACCCCACCTCACGCCTCCGTCCCAGGCGCACGCGAGGCCGTTCGCTATCGCGCCAACGACTTCACCATCTCCAGACAGCGTTCCTGGGGCACGCCGATCCCGATCGTCTATTGCGACGAGTGCGGGACGGTGCCGCTGTCAAAGGACGAGCTGCCCGTGATCCTGCCGCTCGACCTGACGCCGACCGGCACCGGCAATCCGCTGGCCGAGCGCGAGGATTTCGTGCAGACCACCTGTCCCAAGTGCAGGGGCGGCGCTACTCGCGAGACCGACACGCTCGACTGTCACTTCGACGCGCTGTGGCTTTGGGTTCCCGTCTGCGTCCCACCCGCAGAGCGCGAGCAGAGCCTGGAGCACATCCTCGCGCTCGAGGACCTGCGCGCCTGGCTACCCTGCGAGCGCGTCGTCGCCGGGTCGGACAGCGGCAACTTCGTCTTCGACCAGCGCACCGTCACCAAGGCGCTGCGCGACATCGGGCCGCTCGAGTTTCTCGCCGACGGAGAGCCGTTTGCCGGTTGCCTTTTTCACGAGATGGTGATCAGGGATGGGCGCAAGATGAGCAAGCATCTGGGCAACGTCGTCGATCCTGACGAGCTGGTAGCGCAGTATGGGGCCGATACCGTGCGGCTGGCGGTGCTCTATGCGGCGCGCGCTCAGCGTTCGCTGAACTGGAGCGACGGCGACGTCAAGCGCTGCCACCGGTTTTTGCGCCAACTCTGGGATTACTCGCACGCTCGCTTCACGCTCGATCCCGCCGAGCTGAGTCAGGACGTCGCGAACGACGTCGCAGCCGACGGCGAGCACCCAAAGGGCACAGGGCAAGCCGTGGCGATGGGACCCGACAAGACCGAGCACCTGCGCAAGCGCCTCGAGCAATGGTGTGAGACCGCTGTCGAGAAGATCACCGAGGACGCGCGCGAGCTCGAGATGCACAGCGCTGTTCGCAATGTGATGCGGCTGTTCGACCGCATCCGCGACTACGAGAAGCGTGTGATCGCCAAGCGCGGCTCGCTGTGTGCCGAGGACTACGAGGCGCTGATCGAGGCGCTACGGATGCTCGCGCGCGTGCTGATGCCGTTCGCTCCCCATATCGCAGAGCAGCTGCTGATCGACTCGATGCCCGCCGGCGCCGAGATCGATGCGTCCTGGCCTCAGGGGGAGCTTGTGCCACGATGAATCGGACAAATCGAAGTCAACCAATCCAAACCAGAAGGGGTGAGACCCTATGAGCACCGCTACAGGGCACGCAGAGGAGAACGAGACGACGCGCTCGTGCGTGACCGAACTGGTGTGCAAGCGCTGCGATGTGAAACGGCCGATAGGCGACACGGAGGCGTTTTGCCCCACGTGCGGTAAGTGCCTGGACATCGCCTACGATTACGAGCTCGCCAAGACTCGTCTGCGTGAGCTGCCGATGGACGAGCGTCCCCGCAACATTTGGCGGTTCTCCGAGCTGCTGCCGATCCGCTCGGCCCACGCTCAAGCCGAAGTCGGGCAGGTGTCGGGCATGACGCCGCTGATCCCGGCGAACCGACTTGGGGCACGGCTGGGCTTGAACAAACTGTATTTGAAGGACGACAGCTCGCAGCGACCGAGCTTTTCCTACAAGGACAGGGTGGTCTCGAGCGCGATCGCACGGGCGCTCGAGCTCGGCAAGAGCGAGATCGGCTGCGTCTCCACCGGCAACGTCGGCACGGCTGTCGCCGCACTGGCGGCCAAGGCCGGGCTCACGCCCTATGTCTTTTATCCCAACCGCCTGGAGCAGACCAAGGCGCGCGTCTGCCGCGCTCTTGGCGCACGGGTCTGCCAGGTTGCCGGCAACTACGACGAAGCCAACCGCGAGTGCAAGAAGGTGGCGGCAGCCAGCGGGCTCGAGTTCGCCAACATCACGCTGCGGCCGTTCTACGCCGAGGGTGCCAAGACGGCTGTTTTCGAGATCGTCGAGCAGCTCGGCTGGAAGGCGCCCGATCACATCGTCTCCGCCACCGCCGGCGGGACGCTTTCCTCACGGCTGCACAAGGGACTGGTCGAGTTGGAGACAGTCGGGCTGGCCGAGACGAGCGCCACGAAGATGCATATAGCCCAGCCGGATGGGTGCTCGCCGATCGCCGACGCGATCATCTCCGGTGAGCCTGAGATCAAGCCACGCAACCCGACGACGATCGCACACTCGCTGGCGATCGGCTCTCCCGGAGACGGCTACCTGGTGATCGACGCTGTCCTCTCGCGCAAAGGAAGTGCCGGCACGGCCAACGACGAGGAGATCTTCGCCGGGATCGATCTGCTCGCCGAAACCGAGGGGATCCTGACCGAGCCGGCCGGCGGCACGACGATCGCGGTGTTGAAGAAGCTCGCCGAGTCGGGCGAGCTCGATCCCGATGCGACTGTGGTGGCGATCATTACCGGCAACGGGCTGAAGACGCTCGAGGACCATCCCGAGAAGCCCTGGCCGAAGAGCGAGTGCGAGGTCGAGTCGATGCTGGCGGTGCTCAGCGACCTGCAGGGGCAGGCGGCCTCGGCGGGCCAGCCGCTGCCGGTCTAGGGCGAAATTGCCTTGCCCCCCGCGCGCGCGGGGGCACTGCGTTTTGAGACGTCCACCGACGCGCTGCGCCGGCTCGTTCGTTCGTTCGGAGAAGCTCTCAGTCCCCGGCGGCCGCAGCGTCGGCGACGATCCGCGCCTGCTCTTTTGCGACTCGCCCGGCCGGGATCGACTCGTCGCCGACTTGCAATCGGCTCAGCGCATCGCGCTTTTCCTCACCAGTGATCAGCCACAGCAGTGCGCTTGCGCGGTTCAGCACCGGATAGGTGACGGTCATGCGCCGCAGACCCATGTACTGGCCCGTGAGCGCTACGTCGCGATCGTCCACACCCAGCACCGGGTCGCCCGGAACGAGCGAGGCCGTGTGCCCATCGGCGCCGATCCCCAGATGGATCAGGTCGAAGCGCTCTGGCAGTGCGCTTGCGTACCGTGCCGCGGCCTCGTCCAAGTCATCGGCCGTGACCGGCATCGCGTGCAGCTGGCTGAACACCGCCTCTGGCAGGCTGTCCCACAGGAGTGTGAGGTTGCGATTGGCATCCCCGTCCGGTGCGATGCGCTCGTCGACCTGGTAGATAGCCGACTGGCCCCATGGGAAGTCTTTGCGGCGTGCCAGCTCGGCGAACATCTGGCCTGGGGTGTGGCCTCCGCTGACGGCCAGCGTGAACATGCGGCGGGCCGCGATTGCGGCCTTGGCGTGCTCGACGACGATCTCGGCCGCGCGCAGCGCCACGTCCGTATCGCGCGAGTGAACCTCGATCGGGATCGGCTCAGCGCTCATCCCACAGATGCCCGCTCGACGCTCATGCCCGTCTGCGCTCGCCGCTCATCGCTCACGCAGCGAACGGTAGCGACGGATCAGCGCATTGGTCGAGCTGTCGTGCTCGAGCGTCGGCTCCTGCTCGGCCTCCAGCTCGGGGATGATGCGCTTGGCCAGCGCCTTGCCCAGCTCGACCCCCCACTGGTCGAAGGAGTCGATGCCCCAGATAGTGCCCTGCGTGAAGACGCTGTGCTCGTACAGGGCGATGAGCGCTCCGAGCGTGTGCGGGGTGAGCTGCTCGGCCAGCAGGACATTGGTCGGACGGTTGCCGCTCATCACGCGATGAGGCACGATTGCCTCGGCCACGCATTCCTCGCGCAGCTGCTGCTCGGTCTTGCCGAACGCGAGCGCCTCGGCTTGGGCGAAGACGTTGGACATGAGCAGGTCTTGGTGGTTGCGCAGGGGGTTCAGCGCGCGTCCGAAGCCGATCAGGTCGACAGGGATCAGCCTCGTTCCCTGGTGGATCAGCTGGTAGAAGGAGTGCTGTCCGTTGGTGCCGGGCTCACCCCAATAGATCGCGCCGGTGTCGTAATCGACTGGCACGCCCTCGAGCGTCACGTGCTTGCCGTTTGACTCCATCGCCAGCTGCTGCAGATAGGCAGGGAAGCGCTTCAGGTACTGGCTGTAGGGCATGACCCCGACTGTCTGCGCGCCGAAGAAGTTGGAGTACCAAACCGCCAGCAGGCCCATCAGCACCGGCAGGTTGCGCTTGAATGGGGTGCTGCGGAAGTGCTCGTCCATCGCGTGGAAGCCGGCGAGCATCTCGCGAAAATGCTCCGGGCCAGTCGCGAGCATCGTCGAGAGGCCGATCGCCGAGTCCATCGAGTAGCGGCCGCCGACCCAGTCCCAGAAGCCGAACATGTTCTCCGTGTCGATCCCGAACTCGGCCACGGCGCTCGCGTTCGTGGAGACGGCGACGAAGTGGCTTGCGATCGCCGCCTCGTCGCCCAGCGCCGCCAGCGACCACTCGCGCGCGGAGCGGGCGTTCGTCATCGTCTCCAAGGTCGTGAACGTCTTGGAGGAGACGATGAACAAGGTCTGCTCCGGGTCGAGGTCGCGCGTGGCCTCGACGAAATCGGTGGAATCGACGTTTGAGACGAAGCGGAATGTCAGCTCGCGCTGCGTGTAATGACGCAATGCCTCGTAGGCCATGACCGGGCCGAGATCCGAGCCGCCGATGCCGATGTTGACGACGTTCGTAATTGGCTTGCCGGTGTGGCCTATCCATTCTCCGGAGCGGATCCGCTCGCAGAAAGCCGCCATCCGGTCGAGCACCGCATGAACCTCCCGCACGACATCGACGCCGTCCACCAGCAGCGAGGCGCTCCTCGGCATGCGCAGCGCGACGTGCAGAACAGAGCGATCCTCGGAGACATTGATGCGCTCGCCGGCGAACATCGCTGCCGTGTGCTCGACAAGCCCCGACTGCTTGGCCAGATCGATCAAGAGGCGAATCGTCTCGTCGGTTACCCGGTTCTTCGAGTAGTCCAGGTAGAAGCCCGGACCCTCGGCCGTGAGACGCTCGCCGCGCGTGGGATCGTCGGCAAACAGCTCACGTAGGTGGGTGCTTGCGATCGCGCGTTGGTGGAGGACCAACTCATCCCAGGCGGGGCGTTCGGTCAGGGGGATGCTTCGATATCCGGTCAAGCTCATTTCGCCATCGCTTCAGTTGTCAGCATGCGCGAAGTCGGCCGCGCCGCGACGCATCCTATGGCAACGTGCAAGGACTGCGGCAGTTCGGGAGCTCAACGCTGTGGCGTGCCTCTCCGTGAGATCATGCGGCTGCCCCCGCGCCACCGGCTGGGTCCAGCCGAACCCCGCTGGAGAGCACTACCAGCGAGGCCCCCGCCTCGAACTTACAGTCAGAAATAAGCCTCTACTTTTTTTGGGCAAATGGATTGACACGATGTAAAGCTTTTGCAATACTCCTATTGCCTGATAGTTGGAATTGTATTTGTTGTCCGCGATACGGGTGTCCTGCTCCCCGAGCAGATGCATCGCAGTCTTTTGCGGGCGGCCCGAGGCGACATTCCACGACTACACGGGCGCTCCGTCTGCCGCGTCTAGTCCGGAACGAGTCGAACGATTCCTAGACAAGAAAAGATAGGAGAAAAACGATGAGCAAGCTCAGAATAGTCTTCCTCATTCTGTTTGCCGCATGCGCGCTCAATGCGGTCTTGGCCGTAAGCGCATACGCGGAAGAAGAAGCAGAAATGTTACTCAACGGCGTAGCAATCAAATCCGGTGTCGAAGCAGAAATATCATCGACGATGTTACTCGAAGACATGAACGCACCGGTAAAAGTCGACGTCTTATGCTCCTGGCTGTTCGTAGTAGACTACAGCAACCCGAGCTTAGGTTACTACATCTTAGTTTTAGACTTAGCAAAAACAGAAGAAGTGCCACTCGACTGTGAAGCAAGTCCCAGTGGCACCTGCGAAAACAATTTAGCGCTTGTAACTTCTATTCATCTCGCGTGGCACTATGAATTGTTAAGAAGGAGATGGATGTTGTTAGAAGACGAAGAAACCAAACCTGGCGAACCTGGCTTCGAAGTTTTATGCCAGAGCTCGCTTCTCGGAGATATCAAAGATACGTGCACTGGGCCTACCGAAGCTGAACTGAGCAACGTCACGGGCGGGGTTGAACTCAACTTCAGCGAAAACGAAGAAATAACACCCGCCGTGAACTGTACCCTGGGAGGCACAAAATCTGGCTTAATAGCGGGCAAAGGCTTGATGACACCCATAGGCGGGGGGACTCTGACCCTCTCCTGATCCATCGATAATCGCAGACTCATTGGCGGTCAGGCCGGGCCAGTCCCGGCCTGACCGATCTGAGCACCAGATCGCCACCAGATCGCCGGTAAGCGTGCCGACGGTGGGGCCGAGCGCTCTGCTCGGGCCGGGACTCCTTGAGGTGGCCGCCGTCGCCGTCCAGCCGATCCGTCAGGATCTCGCGTGTGGACGATCTACAGCTCGTCATATTCGACTGCGACGGCGTCTTGGTCGACAGTGAGGTCATCTCCAACGATGTGCTTGCGCGTGCGCTCTGCGTCGATGGGTTGCCGACCACTTTGGCCGAGGCCCGGCGCGACTATCAGGGGCTGCTGCTCTCAGAAGTGGTCTCTCGCGCAGAGGCCAAGCTCAGTGACACGCTTCCAGAGGACTGGCTCAGCAACTACGAGCGCGATCGGACTGAGGCGTTCCGTAGAGACCTGCGAGCCGTACCGGGCGCTGCCGAGGCCGTGCGGCATGTCCTCGGCGCCGGGGTCGCTGTGTGCGTCGCATCCCAGGGCAAGCTCGAGAAGACCCGCCTGTCGCTCGAGCTGACAGGACTGTGTGGACTGTTCTCAGACGGGACGCTCTTCTCGGCCCACGACGTTCCCCGCGGCAAGCCCCACCCCGACCTGTTCCTGCACGCGGCTTCGACCATGGGCGCAGAGCCGTCAGGCTGTGTCGTCGTAGAGGACACAGCTTCCGGAGTCGCCGCGGCGGTATCGGCCGGCATGCGTGTCCTGGGCTACGTCGCCGACAGCGACGAAGCTGCCCTCCGTCAGGCGGGGGCTGAGCTGATGCCCTCATTGGATCAGCTGCCGCGACTGCTCGGGATCGCCTGACAGCCCTCTGTCTCGGGCCAAGCCGCTCGTACCCGTAGCGGGCACGAACAGATCCCCCAAAACCAAGCCGACGAGACTTTGTAACACGCTTGTGACATTGGTCTCAACGGCTTTTTGGGGCTAACGTCAAAAGCATGATCAGACAGATCGTGATCGCCGGTGGTGGCTTTGGCGGCTTCTATGCCGCCCGTGCAATGGAGCGGCTCACGGCTGCTCGTGGGGCGCGCGTGACACTTGTCAACGACGCGAACTTCATGCTCTACACGCCCCTGCTAGCGGGCACGGCTGGAGGCACCCTCGACCCACGCCACGTGGTCGTCCCGTTGCGCTCGCAGCTCAGGCGTACTGAGCTGTTGATCGGGAGCGTCACGGGCGCCGACCTCGAGTCCAGGCGGCTGCTGGTGCGCCGCGTCGACGGCGGGCGCCTCGAGCTCGGCTACGACCAATTGCTCGTCGCGCTGGGATCGGTCTCGCGTACGCTGCCGATCCCGGGTCTGGCCGAGCATGCGACCGGCCTGAAGTCGTTGTCCGATGCGACGGCCTTGCGCAATCAGGTGCTCACGTGCCTGGATATCGCCGAGTCGCTGGATGACCCGGTGCGTCGCGCCGAGTATCTCGGCTTCGTGTTCGTGGGCGCCGGCTACGCAGGTCTCGAGGGTCTGGCCGAGCTGCAGGATTTCGCCGCACAGGCGATCGAGCTCTACCCTCGCTGTCGCGCGCAGGGCATGCGTTGGGTGCTGGTCGAGGCGCAAGCGCGGATAATTCCCGAGGTCCCGGCGAGCCTCTCGGCGTTCGCCGCCCGCGAGCTAGTGGGCCGCGGCATCGAGATCGAGACGCGTACGACGCTCACGTCGGTGACAGCACGTGGAGCCACCCTTTCGAGCGGCGAGCAGATCCCTGCCCGCACGGTCGTGTGGACCGCTGGTGTGGCGCCGAGCCCAGTCGTCGCTTCGCTTGGTCTGCCGCTCGATGACGGCGGACGAATCGAGGTCGATGCAGAGCTGCGTGTCAACGGCAATCCGGGTGTGTGGGCAGTCGGAGACTGCGCCGCGGTGCCCGACCCGGCAAGGCAGGGACAGGCCTGCCCACCAACAGCTCAACATGCGATCCGACAAGGACGGCTTGCCGCAGCCAACATTGCCGCGACGCTCGATCACAGGGAGCCAAAAGCCTTCCGCTACCGCACCGCTGGAGTGGTCGCCGAGCTCGCTCACAACAAGGCGGTCGCGATCACGCTCGGCGTGCGCTGGCGCGGGCTGTCGGCATGGCTGGTGGCGCGCACTTACCACCTGCTGCTGATGCCTGGCATCGGGCGCAAGCTGCGACTGCTGATGGACTGGAACGTGACCATGCTTTTCGGTCGCGACCCGTCCTCGCCAGGCCGTCTCGGCAGCGCAACGCCGCTGCGGTTCGGTGGATGAGCGACGCACAGCGTCGTCTCCTCACCGGCCTCGTGTCCGCGGATGACCGCGTGCTCGAACGTTGCTGTTCTACCTGACGTTCCCCTCTCCCCGCGTCCGGTGAGGTGCCTCCGCCCCTGCCTGACGCCCCCAGAGGCCGCTTTCTCTTCGCGGATGCCCGCTCATGCTCACTTCAGGAACCTCAGATAGAACGCCGCGAACACCAGGACAATCCCGACGTTCACCGTCAGGCGCTCCCAGAATCGATCCCTGAAGAAGACGACATCCACGCCGACCACGACGGCGACCAATGCGAGCACGTAAAGCACGACACCTGTCTGCCTTCCCATCCTTGCACCCTACCGCTCGAGGGTCGCGTCCCACCCCTGCAAGTACTGTTCCTCTTTCGCTCCAAGCCTGTCCGCACTAGGCATCTACGCTCCGCCAAGACAGCCTGGTTTGGAGGTGTTTCGTGAGGGTGAGCGACGGGATTCGAACCCGCGACCGCCGAGACCACAACCTGACGGATGGGGTGTCGCTGAGGCTTACAGGCCCGTGTTTGCTGCGTTCTCTTGCATCTGAGTGCCCCTGAGTTAGCCTCAGTTTGTTCCGCAAATTGTTCCGCGTCTGATTACGGCTCTCGACCCGATCGCCTCGGCCGGCAGCAAAAAACTGTCCTACCCGGACGGCACACTTGGCCGGTGGACATCGACTCGCAGATCGCGGCGGTCACGGCCGCGCAGGGAGCCATGCCGATAGAGCGTCGCATGCTCGATGAGGCGTTCTGCGGCCCACCAGCGCCCACGAGCACGCCGGGCGTGAACGCAACGAAGCGACTGGCGCTTGCAAGCGGCTTGGTTGTGTTCCACAAGCCGTTCTCCGGCGTGCACGTCGCAAATGCGCTCGCCTACGGTCAAACCCACGAGACACCCCCGTTGCACGAGGCAGCGGCGTGGAGGCTGGCGGCAAAGTTGGGGCCACCCTGGGATGAACTCGTCGCGCCATGTATGTTGCGAGAGTACGCGGGCGAGGACGGAGCGCTGTCTTTGCGGGCACCCGGATGGCCGGGCGACGTGGCCCCGACCCTGAACCCGACGTGGTGCCTGCCGGCGGCGTTCTTCGATGCGCTGATCGCCCAGCAGGACCGCCACCCCGGCAATTGGCGTTGGGACGGTAGCCGGCTGTCGCTGATCGATCACGGCTACGCCTTTGCGCTGTCGGGTCAGATCCTCAATCACAGCGATCTCGTGGCGGCCCGCCACCGGCACCACGCTGCGACCCTGCTTCCGCAAGAGCACGAGGCGCTTGAGCGCCTGCTCGACGACCCCGGACTGCTCGGGATGGCGAACAGCCTCCTGCCCGTGCGTGCGCAAGCGCTCGCAGACCGTGCACGCCGCATGTCTGGTCAAGGCAAGGTCCTGCGTCCAGGGGAGTTCTGACACGCGTGGTCACACACCGCCAGCGCTGATAGCATCATAACTCAAGAGGTCAACCTGAGCAGCCGATCATCGAAGGGAGCCTCACCATGATCCAAGTCCGTTTCAGCACCTCAGAGTTCAACCCAGACACCCAGGAGTGGGTCGAAGTACCCGTCGCTGAACTAATCGCCGACGAGGAGGAGGTGACGATCAGCGGCCCCCATGCCGACTGGATCAGCCCTGACATCTCGATCATCGACCCCGAGACGACAGAGCATGTCACGCGAGCCGATAACACGGAGCGCTGGGCACAGCTGCTCCCGTTCGCCTACCGCGACGGCGAGCTGACGGTCGAGATCTCCGAGTCAGCTGGTGCAAGACCCGCAGACGGAGCGTTCCACTACCCCGCCGCCGCCTGACATCATGCCGCGCACAGCGACATCAGAGATCCACTCCAAGGTCGTCGGCCGCGAGCTCAGAGAGACCCGCCACGTGCTCGGACTCACGCAGGTCGAGGTCGCCAATCGCCTTGGCGTTTCGGCGTCATATATCGCTGCTGTCGAAGCGGGCCGGCGCAACCTCACGATCGGACAACTCGCCAACATCGCAAACGCGATGCGACTCGCCATCGACATCTCGTTTATTCGCCCAGACGGAACGCCCGTCCGCTCCGATCGATAGTCGAAACAGCGATGGCTACCACAAAGCAGCTCAGCAAACCGACGGAGCAACGCCATCCAAGCCGCCGGCCTTGCCCGCAGCCCAGCAAGGCGGAGGTGCCCTCAAACCCCCCTGCTTGGTCTTAGGCCTGCGACGATCGCGATGACTGTCGCTGAGCTTTGGCGTCTTGGCCAACGAGGTTGGCCGCGACCTTTCCCTATCGCCCAGTTCCCTAACCCGCCGCTGCTAGTTGCATTCACGGGATGGGGACTTGCGACTGCGTCCGGTGGCACCGCACACGAGATTGGTCGCGTGGTGCTCACACTCGGTCTCGCGGTGTGGGCTTATGGGGAGGCGACGGGAGGGGTCAACTGGTTCCGTCGTCTCCTCGGAGTGGGAGGCCTCGTCTGGATCATCGCCAACCTTGCCGGTGAGCCATGAGAGCACCAAGCTGGTGGGCGACCGCACAAAGCAGCAACGATGCGCAACGGGAATGGACCGGCCGTCATTACGTAGAGATGCGTCCTGCCCCTTTCGGCTAGCTGATCCAACTTGACGGTTGACGAGAGGGAACCCAGGCGGCCAGCTCGGCGAGCCGCTCATGGCGCTTGGTAAGGATCTGGAATGTGTGCCAGTGGGCCGCACGCATCGTTGCGAAGACCTCCTCCACGAACTCGAGCGGGATGTCCTCGTGGAAGAGGTCGGACATCGAGTTGACGAAGATCGTCTTTGGCTTGCGCCATCGTAGTGGTACCTCCAAGCGCTGGGGCCAGAGCCGCAGGTCAAAACCTTGCTCGTAAGGGTGTTCGGGGGATCCCACGCCAACGCTCGGCGAAGACCTTTGCATAGCAGTGAGCGCAACCGGGACTCACCTGGTCACAACCCGTCACCGGGTTCCAGGTCGCTTCGGTCCACTCGATCGCACTAGCTTGCTCACGTTTACGAACAAGGCCCGCTGCCGAGATGAAGACGCGCGCTATGGGCGTGAGCGTCGTCGCCTCCGATCGAATCGACGCGAGCACGTTCCACACGTTTGGCGCGAACCTCCTTCGCAGCCATGGCAGCCTCATCGACATCTCGCCCGACTTCGACATCCTCGATGAAGAGCAAGCCGAGGAACTAGCGAAGCAAGCTGCTCAGAGCGCGGTCTCAGCAATCAGCGTTCGGCGTGGGGTAGCGCGGGGCGCCGAAGGCTAGACGCATCTGTCCGCGTGGCCTCGTTTGGTGAGGCATACGAGGCGGCGAAGCGCGCAGAGGTCGTCGTGGATTTCGACGATCTGGTCGAATAAAGATCGCGAACCTCCACGGCACAAAGGGCTTGCAATGGCCCACCGTCTACCTCGTTGGCTTGGAGGAGGGCAAGCTGCCTGACTACCGCAACATCGGGACGGCGGAGAAGCTGGCCGACGAGCGTCGAGCCTGTTTCGTTGGAGTGTGCCGTGCCGAGGAGAAGCTCGTCCTGACCTACTCACGCCGGTTTCGTACGATGCTGCAACAACCATCGAGATTTCTCAGCGAGATGAGTTTTTGAACGCCGTTGAAGGCTCTCGCGTTCGTCGTTTATGACGGGTCGTCTCTCTGCTGCCGAATGGCTCCGGTCGCGTGGGTGGGGACAGATTGGCCCCTTTGGGGGAGAGCGGTCGTCAACCATCGCAGAGTGCTCTACGCCCGCCGTCGGCGTCAAAGCGGTCCCGGCGGTCGCTGGATTACTTGGCTAGCTTCGAATCGTGGCTCCCCGAAGAGCGGGCGAAAAATGCCGGCCCTACCGTGTTTGGGCGCGAAGTGCCGTCCGCTCACACCCGATCGCATCGCACGCTTCCCCAAGCGAGCATCAAATGCGCCAATTTTGTTCCGCAGGGAACAAAATGCCGCCATGCGCCTCATTGAACAAACCATCGATTTTGCAGGGATTTTTAGGGGTGAGCGACGGGATTCGAACCCGCGACCGCCGAGACCACAACCCGGAGCTCTACCAACTGAGCTACGCCCACCACGTTGGTAGGCGAAGTCTAGCGTCAGATCAACCGCGCACGAGGCCTTCGGCCAGCGCAAGACATTCGCTAGGGGTCCGCTCGGAATGGCCTTCCAGCGCGAGCTGCCAGGCTCGCATCAGCGGTAGGGCATCCTCACCCAGCAGCCCGAATAGCTCGGCCGCAAGCGACGCAAGCGCAGGATCGAGACTGGGCGACCCTGCGGCCTCTGAGCCTATCGACTGGTTCCCTGTGGCGCTCCCTGCGACCGAGGCGCTCGCATATGCCGCAGCGATCATTCGCTCGGTTACGTCCTTGCCTTCTCGTTCGACGATACGCCAGCCACGTCCCATCGACAGCTGCTCGAGCGGTATGTGCGGACCCTCGATCACAATCAGCTTGGCCTGCTGGGGATTCCACTTGCGTTCCCCGAACTCGATCCACTCACCTCGCGCCCATCCGTCGAGGACGGCCTCGCGCAGCTCCGCCTCCGTGAGATTGAAGCGGCAGAAATTGTGGGGGAACTGGCGCAACTCGACGTGGTACATGCGCTAAGGCTCGCAAATCGCCGCACACGACGGCTTCCCCAGCTCAACCAGGGCCTCGGCAGAGCCGATGAGCTGCACATGCGCAGCTTTGCGATGCATCTGGAGAATCGTCTGGCCCGACCGCGGATAGTGCTTGGCCTGCTCGGCTGGGCGCTGTGCGGATTGCCGCGGCCGGCGAAGGGACCCGCGCGTGTCGGCGAGAATGCCACGGTCGCGAAAAGCTGGGGATCATGGTGGGCAACGCATCCGCGCCTGCTGCGCCTGCTGGTGGCCGTCGCGCTGGGTTGGTCGACGGCGTACCTCGCATGGCGCATCGGCTGGAGCTGGCATCGCTCCAACCCCGTCCTCTGGTCTTGCCTGTTGCTCGCCGAGTGCTACGGCCTGTGGAATCTCGCGGCGCTGGCTTGGCTGACATGGGAGGTGACCCCCCGGGAGCGACCGGCGGCGTCGCCGGGAAGAAGCGTGGACGTGTACATCTGCACCTACGACGAGGCGCCAAGCGTGCTCGAGGCCACGCTCGCCGGCTGTGCGCTGATGAGCTACCCACACACGACGTGGCTCCTGGACGACGGCGCCCGTCCCGAGGTGGCTGAGCTTGCGCGGCAATGGGATGTGCGCTACATGACCCGCCCCGACAAAAGCCACGCGAAGGCAGGCAACATCAACCATGCCTTGCCGCTGACAGAGGGCGAGCTGGTACTGGTGCTCGATGCCGACCACGTACCGCTGCCCGACGCCCTGGACACGATGGTCGGCTACTTCCAGGATCCCGAGGTGGCGTTGGTGCAGACGCCACATGACTTCTCAAACCACGACTCGATCCAGCACTACGACCTCGGCCGTCACGAGCAGTCGGTGTTCTTCTCGGCGATCTGCATCGGCAAGGACCGCCACGACGCCGCCTTCTGGTGCGGCTCGTGCGCGCTCATGCGACGTGAGGCGTTGCTCTCGATCGAAGGCGTGGCGACCGAAACGATCGCCGAGGACTTCCACACCACGATCAAGCTCCACCGGAGAGGTTGGCGCACTCACTACGACGACCGCATCATCGCGCAGGGACGCGCGCCTCACAACCTGGCGGCCTATCTGCTGCAGCGCGACCGCTGGGCACGTGGCAACCTCGCTGTTTTCACCACGCCTGAGAGCCCATTGCGGGCGAGTGAGCTGACATTGAGCCAGCGCATGAGCTACCTGGCCAGCCTGCTGTCCTATCTGGCCGGTCCGATGCGCCTGCTGATGGTGCTGGTGCTCGCCGCCGTGCTGTGGAGCGGGGCGCTGCCGTTGCGTATCGCCCCGCTGGCCTTGGCCGCCTTGTGGGCGCCTGCGACCGTGCTGATGGTGCTTGCCGGCTCGGCCCTTTGCCGCGGAAAGCAGAGCAGTGGCGAGGCGACCCACTACGAACTGTGCACGGCCGAGATCTTCACGCGCGCGCTGCGCTGCATCGTGCGGCCAGGCCGCACCAGCTTCCGCGTGACGCCGAAGGAGGGTGTGGACCGCGGCGGCTGGGAAGCGGTACGCCAGTTTCGGGTGTTGCTCGTGCTCGGGGTGCTGCTGGGCTTGGGAGTCGTGCTGAGGGTCGCGGAGAACACAGGCGTGGGACCGCTGCCGGCGATGCACGGTTTCGCGGCTTGGTTCG
>Ga0208480_1000337_pt1 | contig 17746 bp, 17 predicted proteins | sample NGESurshal092012_4_FD_184485 | JGI IMG/M metagenome (GOLD analysis project Ga0208480, IMG submission 184485) | Arctic peat soil microbial communities from Barrow, Alaska - NGEE Surface sample F53-1 shallow-092012 (SPAdes) | ecosystem: Environmental > Terrestrial > Soil > Wetlands > Peat ... | reverse complement strand
TTCAAAGTGGAACTTGTCGCGAATGAGTCCCCAGATCCCTCGCGGCTGCCAGATCGCCACGCCGACCGCCAGGGCACCGAAGATGATCAGATACCACGCTCCGTCGTTCTGGAGGGTCTGTTGCAGGACGAAGTAGATGACGCAGCCGAGGATCGGGCCCTCGATCGTCCCGAGTCCGCCGATCATCGAGGCGAACAGCATTTCGGCGGCCCATTGCAGGTTGAACTCGTTCCCTATTTGAAGGAACGGCTGGGAGATAGCGAGTACGGCCCCGGCCGCGCCACAGCCGGCCGCGGCGACAATAAATATGGTGCGTCTCGTGGAGGTGACCTTGGCGCCGGAACTGCGCGCCGCGACTTCGTTGTCCCGGACTGAGGAGAGCACGAGACCCAGGCGGCTGCGCAGCAATATATAGGTCGTCACGATCACGATCAGGGCGACGAACCACGCCGCCAGGTAGGTGTCGTGGCCGAGTTGCTTGAAGGCGATGTTCGTGAGTCCCGGGAGGTAGTGGCCGGTCCCCCCGCCGAAGAAGGCGATCGAGCCGATGATCAACATCGCGCTGTCGGCCACGACCCAGGTGGCGACCGAGAAGTAGCCGCCGCGCAGACGAAAGAGAAGGAACGTGACCGGGAAAGCGATGACGGCACAGACGATCACCGCGAGGGGAATCGCGACGAAGGGGTCCATGCCCTTGATGGCGAAGTAGAGCGTGGCGTAGGCACCGAGGCCGATGAAGGCCTGTTGACCGATCGAGACCATGCCGGCGTAGCCGGCGAGCAGGTTCCACATGGTCGCCATGATCACCAGGATGAAGAAGTTCATCAGGATCGTGACGTCCGAGGCCGGTAGGAGCCACGGCGCCCAAGTGAAGAAGATCGTGAGGAGAATCGCGCCGGCCAACGTGTAGGCGACCGGTATCTGGTGTCGCTTGACCGTGACGGTCTGGTCGACGGGGATCTCGTCGATGCTCACGCCATCGCCACTTTCTTGCCGAAGAGGCCCTGGGGACGGATTGCGAGCACTACCAGGAACAAGATGTTGCCCGCCAAGACCTGGTACTGCGGGTTGAAGTGCGCCCCGAACTGCTGGGAGATCCCCAAGAGGATCCCCCCGACGAGGGTCCCCCAGAGAGATCCGATACCGCCGATGACGACGGTTTCGAAGGCGAAGAGCAAGTAGACACCGCCGGCCGTGGGCGTCAGCTGGGAGTACATCCCGTAGGCGATGCCCGCCAGCGCCACCGTCGCGAATGCCAGGGCCGAGGCGATGCCGAAGATGTGGCGATAGTTGGTGCCGCAGAGCTGGGCCGCTTCGCGGTCGTCCGAGACCGCGCGGATCTGTCGGCCGGTACTGGTCTTAGAGAGAAACAGCTGCAGCGCGCCGAGCACCACGATCGAGACGATCAAGACGGTCAACGAGAGATAGGACACGTAGATCGTGCTGTTGAGCGCGAAGGACTTCGCGATCAGTGAGCCGATATTGATCGACTGCGCGTTCGCGGTGTAGATCTCGAGCAACAGGTTTTCGATGACGACCGACAGACCGAACGTGACCAGCAGCGTCGTGAAGGGGTCACGGTCGATGCTCTTCTGCAACAACGTCCGCTGCACGACGTAGCCCAACAGTGCGAAGACCGGCACGACGACGAGGAACGACCACACCTCGGGCAGGTGGAACTTCGGCACCAAGAAGACCGCCGTGTACCCGGCGACGACCGCCATGTCGCCGTGGGCGAGGTTGATGATCTTCATGACCCCGAACATCAGGGACAGGCCGCAGGCGAAGAGGGCGTAGAAGCCGCCGAGCAGTACGCCCGAGACGACGACGTTGAGCCAGATCACGTCGACTCCTTCGTCGGCGACGCATGCATTGTTCCGAAGTACGCCGCTTCGATGGCCACTGCGCTCAGTTCCTTCGGCGTGCCCGTGAGCGACGTCTTGCCTTCGAGCAGGCAGTGCACGCGCGTCGCGACCGCCAGGGCCTGGCTCACGTCTTGTTCGACGAGCAGTACGCCGATGCCCTGGGCCACGATCCTCGGCAGGAACTCGTAGATACGCTCGATGACGATGGGGGCGAGACCGAGTGACACCTCGTCGATCATCAACACCTTGGGGTTGGCGACCAGGGCCCGCGCGATCGCGACCGACTGCTGTTCCCCGCCGGAGAGCTGTCCGACCTTCTGGCGACGACGCGCGGGCATCCACGCGAAGAGTTCATAGACGGCCGCGATGTTGAACGGACCGTCGGCGGCCTTTTGGGCCCCGACTTGGATGTTCTCTTCGAGCGTGAGTGACGGGAAGAGGCGGCGACCTTCGGGGACCAACGAGATCCCCCGACGCACGCGACGAAAGGTCCGCAGTTTCGAGATCTCCTCGCCCTCGTTGGTGATCGTCCCGGAGGTCTGTATGTGCAGCCCGGCGATCGTTCGAAGCAACGTTGACTTGCCGGCGCCGTTGGCACCGATGATGGCGAGCACTTCGCTCCTGTCGAGTTGAAAACTGATGTCGTCGACGGCGAGGAGCTGGCCGTGGTGAATCGTTAGGTTCGCTACCTCCAATAGTCGCTGTTGAGGACTGGCCGCGACGGAATCGCTCACGCGACCCCGCTTTCGTTGATGATGCGCCCGCCCAAATAGACGCGGCGCACGGCCTCTGACGCCAGGACCTCGCGCGGCTCACCGTCGGCGACGAGAGCGCCGTTCGCGAGGCACAGCAGTCGGTCGACGGTCGAGAGCAACGCGCGCACCACGTGCTCGATCCAGAGGACCGCGATGCCCTCACCCTGCAGCGAGCGAATCACGTCGGAGAGTTCGACGACCTCGGCGTCGGTGAGTCCGCCGGCGATCTCGTCCAAGAGGAGGATGCGCGGATTCGTCGCGAGTGCGCGTGCCAGTTCGAGACGTTTACGGTGCAACAAAGCGAGTGAGCCAGCCGGTCGATTCGCCAACGCGGCCAGGCCGGCGCGCTCGAGCGCGCGGTACGCGGCGTCGTAACTCTCACGGCCGCGTGCGCGTGCGCCCTGTTGGGCGGCGAGTAGGGCGTTCTCGAAGACCGTCATGTGTTCGAAGGGCTGTGGTATTTGATACGTACGACCGATGCCCATGCGACATCGCTGGGGTGTCGCGACGTGCGCCAGGTCGTGACCATCGAAGCGGAGCTGTCCCGAGTCGGCTTTGACGTCGCCCGAGATCATGGCGAACATCGAGGTCTTGCCGGCGCCGTTGGGACCGACGACCCCTACGGACGCCCCTTCTTCCAACTGGAAGGTGATCTCATCGGCTACGACGACCTGTCCGAAGCGCTTGGAGACACCTTCCAGTTGTAGAAGCGGCATGAAACTATTTAATACCTAAGCGTTGGTGGGCTCGAGTGTCGCCTGCAACGGAATGTGCTTGTTGAGTGTGTTGTCAACGACCCACGGCGACCACGCGAACTTCTTGTGGCCGACGAGTTCGGTCGATCCGGGCTTCCACTGAATGCCGACGGGCTTGATAATGCCGACGCCCTTGGCCGGGTTGGCCTTGGCCGAGAAGTTCAGCGGACCACAGATTCCGTCGTAGCTGACTTCTTTCAACGCGTTCGCCACGGCCTTGCGGTCGTGGGGGTTCTTGACCTTCTTCAACGCTTCGACGACGATCTCGAAGAGCGAGTAGGTCGAGCCCATCGACTGCACCCACTGCTGCTTCGTGACCTTCTGGTAGTTCGCGGCGAACGTGTTCGCCGTCATGCCGGTCAACGATGACTTATAGGGCGCGTTCGGCGAGAACCAACAGTCGGTCGCCACGTTGTTCGACAGGTCACCGAGCGCGTACACGTCGGTCGGGAACAACATGACTTTGGCAACCGTCGCGAGCTTCGGGTTCCAGTCCTGTTGGTAGGCCTGCTTCCAGAAGGTGTTGAAGTCGGGCGGCAACGGACAGTTGATGAAGAAGTCACAGGACTTCCCACCGGAACCGGCCTTGAACAGATCGATCATCGCCGTGTAGTCGGTGGAGAGGTCGGTGTAGGCCCCGCCGTCCACGAAGGTCCAGGGCGTTCCTCCCTCGGCCGAAACGATCGCCGCCAGCGTCGGGGGCCAGGCCGCACGAAAGGCGTTACCGTCCGAGTCGTTCGGGAACATCCCCGCGTAGACCTGGTTCGCACTGGTTTGCTTGAGCACCTTGTTCCACATCGGCAAGAAGCACTCCACGAACTCCGGAACGCCGAAGAAGAACATCGTGCAGTACTCCGGCGGTGCACCGACCGCGTTGCCCGCCGGGCCGATCGAATTACCGGTAAAGCCACCCCACCAGGCTTCCCACGGACAGACCGTCGAAAGACAGGGAACGCCCGCGCCCTCACACACGACGCTGACCGGGATGGTCGTTTCGGGTGCCGAGGAGGTGACGATGAGGTCAACGCCGGTCTGCTGGATCAACTCGGTCGTGACGGTGCTGGCGATCGACGGGTCGGACTGTGAGTTCTTCACCGTGACTTCGATCTTGTACTTCGTCTTGCCGATCGTGATCCCCTTGGCGAACTGGCTCGCGCCGCGGATGAGACTGAGGACGAACTTGTCCGGTCCCGCGAAGTCCGCGAGTGAACCAGTCGAGGGCGTGACATAGCCGATCTTGATCGTGCCGGACTTCGTCGCCGCCGCGGCCTGTGACGCTTCCGCGAGCGCGGCCATGCCACCGACGAGCGCCGTCCCGGCCACTGCCTTCAGTCCGAGTCGGCGTCCGAACTCAACGCTGCCCCAGCCCGGAATGGTTCTCTCCTGCGAACCAGTACCGCTAGATTCTTCAATCCCCATGTATTCCCCCTCTAGTGACTGCACTGATGTTTTCTTTACATTACGTCGCGGGCGTCGCGAATTTCTGGCACAAAGAGAGGCGAATGTCTACATTCTGCGTCACTATGTTCGCTCTGCGGTCATATGGGGCTGACGCGTTAACTCCTCTTCGCCTAACTCGACCAACACGCGTCGCGCGGCGAGTCCGCCGCGGTCGATCTTCACGCTGACTTCGGTCATCTCACGTCCCGAATCGATACGACGTTGGATGATGGTGAGCGCGTCGACGTCCTCTTGCACGACACCGATCTGCATCCTCTCCAAAGTCGCGTCAATGTCACCATCGCCGACGCAGAAGTCGCGCGACAGCGCCCAGAAGTCATAGACCGAGTTCTCCGTCGACGGTGTGAGTCCGTAGAAGATCTTCAGGTGGAACGCGTGGTCGTCAGTACCGTCGGGCAGCGGTGGCTGGGCGACCGGCGCGATCCTCGAATTCAATTTGTAAAAACCCGGCGGGAAGTATTCGATGTCCTGCCACCGGTCGATCGTGCCCGACAGTCCCGTCGTGGACGCGTAGAACGGCGGACACTCGACGTCGGCCATGTGGCGATAGACGTTGACGATCCGCGACGCGTCATCGACCTCGACTTCGATCGGCGTCGAGGCCACTTCGGGGGTGCCGATCGAGCTGTTGTGCAAGAACGTCTCGTGCGAGAGGTCGAGGAGGTTGTCGACGAGCAACGCGAAGGACGCCTCGATCTTGGCGACGCCGGCCACCACCGCCCACGTGTCCGAGACCTCTAACCAGGGAGTCTCCGGTAGGAGCGCGTCGTCGGGTTCGCCGTGGCCCATCCAGATCCACGTCCAACAACCCTGTTCCGCGACGGGATAGGTGCGCACCGCGAGCTTCGTGGGAATCCGGTCCTGACCGGGCACCGCGACGCAGAGTCCTTCGCAGTCATACGTGAAACCGTGGTAGCCGCAGACCAGCACGTCGTCGACGACAGTGCCGAGGGACAGCGGATAGCCGCGGTGCGGACACTGATCGGCGATCGCGACCACTCGTCCGCTGGCGTTGCGGTAGATCGCGACCGGCTCACCGAGGATCGTTCGTGCAATCGGTCGTTCGGACAGTTCCGAGGTGAGCGCGGCGACATACCAGTGCTGACGAAGAAACATGTTCCCCCTCAATTCGCTTCGCGTCGCGTCGCCAATGAGTTACGTGCTGACACAACTGCCAACGTCGCGAAGGCTAACTCTGGTGTGATAAGACGTCAAGACATAGCAACCGAAGCGGGGGAATCATGGGACTCTTAGACGACGCCGGATGGCGTTCAAACATATTTCTCGGCGAGTGGACCAAGGGCGGGGCCGGTGACGCCGCGGTCATCGAACCGGCGACCGGTGAAGAGTTAGGACGCGTCGGGCGAGCCAGCGTCGACGACGTCGCGCGCGCGTCCAAGCGAGCGCACGAATCCCAGCGCGAGTGGGCCGCACTCCCCCACAGCGCTCGGGCCGCAGTGCTGCGCAGGGCCGGCGACCTGTTCAACCAGTACGAAGAGGAGATCTCGTCATGGATCGTGCGCGAGTCGGGCGGTATTCCCTTCAAGGCCGGGCTCGAAGTGCACACCGCCGCCGAGGAGTCCTTCGAAGCGGCCGCTATCGCGTCCCACCCGACGGGCGAGATCCTGCGCAGCGAGATTCCGCGTCTCAGCTTCTCGCGACGGGTTCCGGCCGGGGTCGTCGGCGTCATCGCCCCGTTCAACTTCCCGCTGATTCTCTCCATTCGGTCGGTCGCGCCGGCGCTCGCGCTCGGCAACTCGGTCATCTTGAAGCCCGACCCACGCACGGCGGTCTGCGGTGGCGTCGTGCTCGCACGTGTATTCGAAGAGGCGGGCCTGCCGGCGGGCGTCTTCAGCGTCCTGCCGGGCGGCGCCGACGTCGGCGAGGCGCTCGTAAAGGATCACCTCGTTCGCATCATCGCCTTCACCGGCTCGACCGCGGCCGGACGCGCGGTGGGTGCGCTCGCCGCACAGCATCTCAAGCGCGTGCACCTGGAGCTCGGTGGGAACTCGGCCATGATCATCATGGACGACGCCGACCTCGAAAAGGCCGCGATCGTGGGCGCCTTCGGCTCCTTCGCCCACCAGGGACAGATCTGCATGACGACCGGACGTCACCTCGTCGACGCACGCGTCGCCGATGAGTACGCCGCCATCTTGGTGGAACACGCCAACCATCTACCGGTCGGTGACCCGAAGAGCGGTCAGGTCGCGCTCGGGCCGCTCATTGACGCCAAGCAACGAGACCGGGTGCACGCCATGGTGAGCGACTCCGTCTCGGCCGGTGCGACGTTGGCGGCGGGCGGAACGTTCGAAGAGCTGTTCTATCGACCGACGGTACTGACGAACATCCCCACGAGCGCCCCCGCGTATGCCGAAGAGGTCTTCGGTCCGGTCGCCCCGGTCGTGAGTTTCGGATCACTCGACGAAGCGGTGGCGCTCGCTTCGGCCTCGACCTACGGACTCTCACTGAGCATCCTCTCGGGCGACGGACTGCGCGCGCTCGAGTTGGCCAGCCGGATCCCGACCGGTGCCATCCACATTAACGATGCGACGCCCGCCGACGAAGCCACGATCCCCTTCGGTGGCGTCGGGGACAGCGGGAACGGATCACGCATGGGCGGTCTGGCCAACCTCGACGCCTACACCGAGACCCAATGGGTCACGGCGCAGGCCGACATCGCCTTCTACCCGTTCTGATCGCTTACAGACTCGACAGATTGACGTAGTTGCGAGCGAGGGCACGAGCGGTGTCCTCGGATTCCACGACCTGTCGTAGTCGCGCTGACTGCACGCCGTTCTCGAATTCGTCGCTCGGATGCGGATGCAGCATCTGGGTCATGTACGTCGAGAACTCTTCGGCGCGCCACACGCGTCGAAGGCTCTCTTCGGAATACGCATCGAGGCCATGGTCCTCACCCTTCAGGCCCGCGACCAGCGCGGGTGCGAGGAGGCGAACGTCCGCGAGCGCCAGATTCATCCCCTTGGCGCCGGTCGGCGGCACGATGTGCGCGGCGTCGCCCGCGAGCAACAGCCGACCAAAACGCATCGGCGAAATAACGACGCTGCGCATCGGCGTGATGCCTCGCTCCACGATCGGACCCTGTGAGATCGACGCACCGCCGTCGGTGGTCAGTCGCGTCGTGAGCTCATCCCAGATCCGCTCATCGGACCATGATTCCAACGTCTCATCGGGACTGACGCCGAGATAGAGGCGACTCAGCGTCGGAGAACGCATGGAGTACAACGCGAATCCGCGCGCGTGGCGACAGTAGATAAGTTCCTCGGTCGCCGGCGGCGCCTCCGCCAGGATGCCCAGCCACGAGAAGGGATAGACCCGTTCAAAACGGTGCAGGACGCCGGTCGGCACCGAGGACGTGGCGACGCCGTGACTGCCGTCACAGCCGACGACGTAGTCGCCGGTTATTTCCATTTCACCCTCGCGCGTGGCGACGACCACCGAAGGATGTCCCGAGGTGTGACCCTGGATGCCGGTCACCGTCGCCTCGAAGTACAACGGCGCGTCCGTGGCGAGACGGGTCGCGATCAGGTCCTTTACAACCTCTTGTTGACCGTAGACGGTGATCGCGCGACCGTCGTAGAGGTCGCTCAGCGCAATACGGTGCGAGACGCCGTCGAGGCGAAACTCGATGCCGTGATGCACGAGTCCTTCGGCGCGCATTCGCGTACCGACGCCGGATTCCTCAAGAAAATTCGCGATTCCGTATTCGATGACGCCCGCGCGCACCCGCTGTTGGACGTACTCGAGACTTCGGGTCTCCACGATGACGGTATCGACGCCCTCGCGCTGGAGGAGATGTCCGAGCAGGAGTCCGGCGGGGCCGGCGCCGATGATCACCACCTGCGTGCGAACTGACTTCACGTTCCTCCAACAATCCTGCACACTTCGTCGACGATTGGGAGGCTACTCGACAGTTCCGAGAGTGGCGTTTAGTGTGGTCGCAGAACGGCCGACGCATCATCCGCGTCGGTTACACGGATCGATATCGACGGCGAATGAGTTTGGGGGGCTGATGGCGGTAGTCGTGAGAAACACCGAACGAACGCCCCTCACGACCGTCGACGCGTTCGCAAACTTTGGGGTCGCGACGATTCACGAGGCGCAGGCGCGTACCGGACTCTTCGCGTCGCGACTGCGACCGATCTTTCGACCGGCGCGCATCGCGGGCAACGCACTGACGTGTGAAGTGGCACCGGGTGACAACTGGTCCATTCACGTGGCCGTCGAGATGGCTCAACCCGGCGACATACTCGTCGTGACGCCGACGAGTCCGTGCGACGACGGGTACTTCGGAGAGCTGCTCGCCACGAGTCTCGTCGCGCACGGTGTGCGCGGTCTGATCATCGACGCCGGCGTGCGTGACGTCGCCGAGTTGACCGTGATGGGATTCCCGGTGTGGTCCAAGACCATCAGCGCGCAGGGCACGGTGAAGGAGACGCCCGGCAACGTGCAAACACCGATCGTGTGCGCCAGCGCGCTGGTTCGACCCGGCGACGTGATCGTTGCCGATGACGACGGCGTCGTCGTCGTGCCACGCGAGAACGCTGATGCCGTGCTCGCGGCATCGACGGCGCGTGAGGCCAATGAAGTCGAGAAGCGACGGGTACTGGCCAACGGCGAACTCGGCCTCGATCTCTACGACATGCGTGAGCGACTCGCCCAGCGTGGTCTCACGTACCGAGAGGCCGGTGATACGTGAGCCCGCAGATGGCCATTCGTTGCTCCGTGATACGTGGTGGTACGTCCAAGGGACTTTATTTTCACTCCGGCGACCTGCCACACGACAGGTCCACCCGCGATGCCGTCCTGCTCGCCGCTATGGGATCGCCCGACGCACGCGAGATCGACGGCATGGGCGGTGGACATCCGCTGACCTCAAAGGTCGCCGTCATTCGCCCGTCCCAACGCGACGACGCCGACGTGGACTATCTGTTCTTGCAGGTGTGGCCCGATCGCGCCGAGGTCTCGGACTCCCAGAACTGCGGCAACCTCCTCGCCGGCGTCGGACCTTTCGCCATTGAAGAGGGATTGTTCCAGGCCACGGGCGATGTCACCAAGGTGCGAATCTGGATGGAGAACACGCGCAGTCTCGCGGTGGCGAGCGTGCAGACACCCAATGGCAAGGTTCGCTACGACGGTGAGACCCACATCGACGGCGTGCCCGGGACACACGCTCCCATCGCGATCGAGTTTCTCGACGTCGCCGGTTCCTCGTGCGGTGCGCTACTGCCGACCGGTCACGTCGTGGACGTCATCGAGGGGATCCGCGTCACGTGCATCGACAACGGTATGCCGGTCGTCTGTCTCAAGGCCGAGGAGGTCGGACTTTCCGGCTACGAAGACCCACTCGCGATCGAGAGCAACCGCGAGGTCTGTGAGATCGTCGAGCGCGTTCGTCTCGCCGCGGGACCGATGATGAACCTCGGCGACGTCACCACGGCGACCGTGCCCAAAATGTGCCTGCTTGCGCCGGCCCAGCACGGCGGCGTAATTAGTACGCGAACCTTCATCCCCAAGCGGGTCCACGACGCGATCGGCGTGTTCGGGGCGGTGTCGGTGGCGACGGCGTGCCTGATCCCCGGATCGGTGGCCTTTGAACTGGCAGACGGCGCCGTCGACCACGACGTGCTCCACGTCGAGCACCCCACGGGGTACTTCTCGGTGACGTTGGACGTCAGCGTGAGCGGGAGCGACGTCGTCGTGAACTACGCGGCGCTATTGCGTACGGCGCGCCTCTTGATGCGCGGCGACGTCTTCATTCCTTCGGCGGTGTGGCCCGACGCATGATCATCGATTGTCACGGTCACTACACCACGGCACCGGAGTCCCACAACCTCTGGCGAAAGGCGCAGGTCACGGCGTACGTCGCGAACGAGTCGGCGCCGCGGTACCCCCAGATTTCGGACGACGAGATCGCCGAGAGCATCGAGTCGAATCAACTGCGCGTACTTCGCGAACGCGGCGCCGACATGACGATCTTCTCACCGCGCGCGTCAGCCATGGAGCCTCACGTGGGCGATGAAGCGGTGAGCCAGCTGTGGTCGCGCGTGTGCAACGACCTCATCGGACGCGTCGTCGCGCTCTACCCCGACGCCTTCATCGGCGTCGGACAACTGCCCCAGTCACCGGGCGCCGGATTGGAAGGCTCGATCAAAGAGCTCGAGCGCTGCGTGCTAGAACTCGGCTTCGTGGGCTGCAACCTCAATCCCGATCCCAGCGGCGGGATGTGGAGTGGTCCCCCGCTCACCCATCGCTACTGGTATCCGATCTACGAGAAGATGGTCGAACTCGACGTCCCGGCAATGATCCACGTGTCGAGCAGCTGTAATGCGAACTTTCACGCGACCGGCGCCCACTACATCAACGCCGACACCACTGCCTTCATGCAACTTATCCAAGGCGATCTCTTCGCCGACTTTCCTACCTTGCGCTTCATCATTCCCCACGGCGGCGGGGCCGTGCCCTATCACTGGGGGCGTTACCGCGGTCTCGCCGACATGCTCGACAAGCCACCCTTGGCCGAACACGTCATGGGGAACGTCTACTTCGACACCTGTGTCTACCACCAGCCCGGCATCGATCTGCTCTTCGAGGTGATCGATCGCAAGAACATCCTCTTCGGTTCCGAGATGCTCGGCGCCGTGCGCGGCGTCGATCCCGAAACGGGCAACTACTTCGACGACACGAAACGCTACGTCGACGACATTGGACTCACGAGTGATCAACTCGCCGAAGTGTACGAAGGGAACGCCCGCCGGGTCTACCCACGGCTCGACGCGGCGTTGAAGGGTCGGGGCTAAGACGTGGCCACCTTCACGATGGACCCCGACTGGCTCGTCTTCGACGAGAATCCGTCGCGTCCCACGTTCGTGCTGCCCACCGGAACCGTCGACGCCCACTGTCACGTCTTTGGCCCCGGCGACGTCTTTCCCTTCGCCGACGAACGCAAGTACACGCCGTGTGACGCCAGCAAGCTCCAACTCTTCGCGCTTCGTGACTACCTACGCGTCGACAAGAACGTCATCGTCCAGGCCACCTGCCACGGTGCCGACAACCGTGCCATGCTCGACGCGCTGAAGTCAGCGAACGGGCGCGCTCGTGGCGTCGCGACCGTGCACCCTGACGTGAGCGACGATGAACTCACCGAGATGCACGCCACCGGTGTGCGCGGTGTTCGCTTCAACTACGTGCGACGACTCGTCGACCCCGAACCGGATGTCTACTACCACCGCATCGTCGAGAAGATCGCGCCTCTTGACTGGCACGTCGTGGTCTACTTCGAGGCCGCCGACTTGGCGGAACGCTGGAACTTCTTCACCTCGTTGGAGACCGACGTCGTGGTCGACCACATGGGTCGACCCGACGTGACCCAGTCGGTGGACGGACCGGAGTTCGCGCGGTTCGTGCGTCTCATGGACGAACACGAGAATTTCTGGTGCAAGGTCACGTGCCCAGAACGCATGAGTGTCGACGGTCCGCCGCACTACCGCGACGTCGTGCCCTTCGCGCGTCGCGTCATCGAGCGTTTTCCCACGCGCGTGCTCTGGGGAACGGACTGGCCGCATCCCAACCTGCACGACTACATGCCCGACGACGGCACCATCGTCGACTTCGTGCCCGAGATTGCCCCGACGCCGGATCTGCAGCGTAAACTCCTGGTCGACAATCCGATGCGACTGTATTGGAGGGACGACGAATGAACGACCACGAGGAATTCGACGACATCCCCGGCACGACCGTATTCACGACCAAGCGTTCGCGACAGGGCTTCCAACTCAACCAGTTCTGCATGAGCCTCATGACCGAGGAGAACCGCGTACGGTTCCGCGAGAACGAGCGGGCCTACCTCGACGAGTGGCCGATGACCGAGGCGCAAAAACAGACCGTGCTGGATCGCGACTACAACGCCGCCATCGCCGAAGGCGGCAACATCTACTTCCTAGCCAAGATCTTCGCCACCGACGGACAGAGCTTCCAACAGGCCGCGGCGTCGATGACGGGAATGTCGAGCGACGAGTACGCGCAGATGATGCTCTCCGGGGGCCGCTCACCCGAGGGACAACGCTCGATCAAAGAAGGGCGATAGTCCGTGGCGCGCATCACGGCCGGCGTGGCCACTAGTCACGTGCCCGCGATCGGCGCCGCGCTCGACCTCGGCAAATCGGGCTCGGACTACTGGCAGCCCCTCTTCGACGGCTACGACTGGTCGAAGGAGTGGATCACGGACGAGCAGCCCGACGTCGTGGTCCTCATCTACAACGACCACGCTTCGGCGTTCTCACTGGCGGTCCTGCCGACCTTCGCGATCGGTTGCGCCGAGCGCTACGCGATCGCCGACGAGGGTTTCGGTCCCCGACCCGTGCCCGAGGTGATCGGCCACGCCGACCTCGCCTGCCACATCACCGAGCGGCTCATCCTGGATGAGTTCGACATGACGATCATCAACGAGATGACCGTCGATCACGGCTTGACGGTGCCGCTCTCGCTGATGTTCGGCCAGCCCGACGCGTGGCCCGTCAAGGTCGTGCCCATCGCGGTCAACGTCGTTGAATATCCCCAGCCCACCGGTAATCGCTGCTTCGAACTGGGAAAGGCCCTGCGCCGCGCCATCCAGAGCTACGACGAAGACCTCAACGTCCAGGTCTGGGGCACCGGCGGCATGAGTCACCAGCTGCAGGGTCCGCGCGCCGGTCTCATCAACTCCGCGTTCGATCACGAGTTCTTCGATCAACTCGTCCAGGACCCCGACACGCTCAAGAAGGTGCCCCATATCGAGTACCTGCGCGAAGCGGGCTCCGAAGGTATCGAAATGATCATGTGGCTCATCATGCGCGGTGCGCTCGGCAAGAAGGTGAAAGAGCTGTACCGCTTCTACCATGTGCCGGCATCGAACACGGCGGTCGGTCACCTGATCTTGAAGCCGTCCAAGTAACGCTCGTTGCGTCGAAGGGATCTCATGCGCGTCGCCCTCGCTGGAGCCGGAGCATTCGGCATCAAGCACCTCGACGCACTCGAGCGCATCGACGGTGTCGAGGTCGCGGCGATCGTGAGCCGTCGACTCGACCAGGCCCAAGAGGTTGCCCAAAAGTACGGCGCGCCGATTGCGACCACCGAACTGGACGACGTCTTACACTCCCCCGACGTCGACGCCGTCATCTTGGCCACGCCCACGCAGATGCACGCGCGCCAGGCCATCGACGTGATGCGCGCCGGCAAGCACGTGCAGGTCGAGATTCCGCTGGCCGACTCATGGTCTGACGCTCAGGCCGTCGCCGCAACGCAAATCGAAACCGGACTCGTGTGCATGGTCGGACACACGAGACGATTCAACCCATCGCACCAGTGGTTGCATCATCGCGTTGTCGCCGGAGAGTTGAACGTGCTCCAGATGGACGTGCAGACCTACTTCTTTCGACGCACGAACATGAACGCACTCGGTCAGCCACGGAGCTGGACCGACAACCTGCTCTGGCATCACGCGGCGCACACCGTGGACCTCTTCGCGTATCAGTGCGGCGCCGAGATCGTCGACGCGCACGCCTTGGCCGGCCCCACCAACCCAGACCTCGGCATCCCGATGGACATGTCGATTCAGCTGAAGACGTCGAAGGGCCAGCTCTGCACGTTGTCACTGAGCTTCAACAACGAAGGACCGCTCGGCACCTTCTTCCGCTACATCTGTGACAACGGGACCTACATCGCGCGCTACGACGATCTGATCGACGGACACGACGTGGCAATCGACGTGTCTGGGGTCGAGGTGTCGATGGACGGAATCGAACTGCAGGACCGAGAGTTCACCGCCGCGATCAGGGAGGGCCGCGAACCGAACGCCTCGGTCCATCAGGTGCTGGCCTGTTACGAAGTGCTCGATCGACTCGACCGACAGATTCGGAACTGAGTGGCGTTCGTCACCTCACGCACGGCCAAAGCAGTGGTCGCCGGAACACAGGGTGAACGCTACGAACCAGCGGTTGGCTTCGTCATCACGGGCGTCATGGCTGCCGGAAAGTCGACGGTCGCCGAACAGCTCGCGCAGCGTTTCGATCGTGGCGTGCACGTTCGCGGTGATGCATTTCGCAAGATGATCGTGCGCGGTCGCGACCCGATCACTCCCGAACTAGGCGACGAGGCCCTTCGTCAACTCGATCTGCGACAGCGTATCGCCGCGAGTGTCGCCAATGACTATTGGCGCGACGACTTCACGGTCGTGCTCCAGGACATCTACGCCGGCGGCGCCCTGCCCAACGTCGTAGGGCGACTCGAGATCTCGCCGCTGTACGTCGTCATCCTCCACCCTCGAGCCGACGTGGTGGCCGAACGAGAGCGCCTGCGCGACAAGACCGGCTACGGCGACTGGGACGTCGAGGCGTTCTGTTCCTCGTTCGACGATGAGACGCCGCGAATCGGCCTCTGGCTCGACACGTCGGAAATGTCGCCCGAAGAGACTGTCGAGGAGATACTCCATCGCCGTCACGACGCGCGCGTTCGTTGACCTGCGTCGATCTAGGGTCCTGTTGTCTTCTCGTAGAGTCCGAAACCGGCGCTGCTCTGCACGAGCTTGTAGTCCTTGGCGATGTGGTTGAACACGGCAGGATCCTCGGACGGATTAAGAGGAATCGGCAATAAGAGGTACTGCACCTGGTTCGCGACCGGCAGTCGCTGGCCCGTGACGTTCGCGACGCCATAGTTCGACGCCGAGAACGGCGTCGGCCACACGTAGATCTGCGTCCGATGGTCGACGTGAGAGACCAGCGGGTACCACGCAGAAACGACGGCGTTCGGTGGCAATCGCTTCTCCAGTGCATTGAGGCCCTGGATTCCCGCCGATGAGACGCCATAGTCGACGACGTGGTTCGACGACCACGGCGCGTAACCCCACGTGGTCCCCGTCCAGATCGCCGCGCCCAGCGCGACGATCGTCATTGCGTTGCGGCGCCAGAGCGTCGACTGCTGGGCGATGGCGAAGAGCGTGCCCAGCACGAGAATCGGTGCCAGCGCCATCGAGTACTGGTACAGGATCTCGTGCATGTAGCCGTCATCGCTCCCGATGTTCTCGAGCACTAGGAGCAGACCGATCGCTGCGATCTCAGGGGCGAGGAGAAACCCGAATCCGACGGTGGCGCCGAGTTGCCACAGATAGAACGGCCTCCCCTGGGAGCCGAGATAGGCGAAGAATTGACGGGGACGATGAAAGATCGTACTGAGCAGACCCGACACGCCGCCGAAGGGAATGCGCCCGCCGTAGATGCCCGGCGCGCCGAGAATCGAGGGGATGATCAGCCAATTCGCGACGACGGCGTAGAGTACCGAGCCGGTGACGATGGACAGACCCAGTCGGCGACTGCGCCGCGTCGCGACCCACACGCCCAACGGGACGACCAAGACCGCCGCGTCCTCTTTGACCATCAGCGCGAGGACCGCCATGACGATCAACAGCGTGTTCTTGCGCTCGATGGCCGCGTAGATCGCCACGCTGATGATGAGAACCTGGAATGCCTCGGGATGGAACTGGTCCAGGTTGCCTTGCTGGATGATGGGATTGAGTAAGTAGACGGCGACCAACGTCGTGGCGATGAGCGTGCTCTTGATGTACTTGCGCGCCAGCACGTAGATCGGAACCGAGGGCCCCGCGACCAAGAGTGTCTGCAAGACGAGGAGTCCCTGGGGTTCGGGAAACAGCCGATAGAACGGCGCGAAGAGGAAGAGAACGAAGGACGTGTGATCGCCGAAGAGGTTGCGCCCCATGACCGTGACGAACGGGACGTGAAGATGGGTGATGAGCCACATGCCCTGATCGAAGATGGCCAGATCGAAGGGCGGCTCACCGTAGGTGTAGTACGACACGAGATTGAGGTGGATAAACCAGACGACGTAGAGGACGACCAGGACAATGACCGCAATGTTTCGCCGATGATTCAGCGAACGCCACCCACGTTCCACGCGCAACCGAAAGCCGCTGCCTTTTGCATCGGGCATCCGCAACGGCGCAGTCTCTTTATCGTCGACGTAGAAGGCGCTCGTCGAGGCGGGGGCTTCGCTCATTAGCGACCGGACTCCACGGGATTCCCTTGCCAAGACGAATGAGTCATGAGCCGCACTTTCTTGGACGGACGTTCGAGTCACAAAATCTTACAAAAGTATGTTGTAATAAAGGTGTTTTAGGAGGGAGTTCCATGGGCCTGTGGACCGTGATCGTTGATCACAATCAACGACACAAACGTGAACTCGAGTGGCAGCGTCGTGCCGCCTCGCAGTGGAACGTCAACACCTTGCACGGCCTCGGGGCTCACCTGGTGCTCGATTCGATCGACCAGAGCGTCGCGTTCTTCGATGACCGGTGCGAGTATCGGCGTCGACTGGGATCGAAGCACGGCGTCATCGACTACAGCACGGTGCGTTCAGCGCGTCTGGCCAAGAGGGCGGGCCTCTCGATCAGTCGATCCTCGAGTGAGACGTTTGAATCGACGATCGTGTTCACCAAGAAGATGGTCCTGCAGATTGCTTCGCGTCAACGACCACTGGTCTTCGACTTCCGCAACGAACCGTTCGAGTCCGTTCAAGAAGCGCTGGCGATCATCGAGCGAGGGATGACGCGTCCCGCCGCGCCGCGTATCGCGCCCAGTCGAGCCGATGAACTCGCGAAACTCGCGGACCTAAGAGACGCCGGCGTCCTCACGGACGAGGAGTTCGAGCGCGAGAAGGCCAAGATTCTGAAGTCCTAAGTCGTCACGCTTGTCGAAGCGTTTCGAGTCCGTACGGCGAAAGGCCCCCACCGAAGTGGGGGCCCTTCAAGAAATCCCGGCGGCGACCTACTCTCCCAGGGGGGGACCCCCAAGTACCATCGGCGCTGGTGGGCTTGACTGCTGTGTTCGGAATGGGAACAGGT
>Ga0208480_1000335_pt1 | contig 17785 bp, 22 predicted proteins | sample NGESurshal092012_4_FD_184485 | JGI IMG/M metagenome (GOLD analysis project Ga0208480, IMG submission 184485) | Arctic peat soil microbial communities from Barrow, Alaska - NGEE Surface sample F53-1 shallow-092012 (SPAdes) | ecosystem: Environmental > Terrestrial > Soil > Wetlands > Peat ... | reverse complement strand
CCGCCGCTACGCGGCGGGTTCGGCTTCGGCTTCGGGCGTCGCGGCCGCGGCTTCGGCGTCCGGGTCGACAGTCCGGCGAATCACGATCTGGTCCTCCTCGATCGTGACCTCGACCGGTCGGTGACCAGCCCAGTGCTCGGCGTAGATCCGGTCGTCGACGACCGCTGGGTCGAGCCACAGCCCGTAACCCTCTTCGCCGTGATCGAAGGTTCCCTCGAGCGGTCCGGCCGCCCGTGTCCGCCGTCCACGGCCTCCCCGTCTGCCGCGCCGACGCCGGGCGGCGACGTCGGTCTCGGGCTCGGGCTCGCCGGCCTCCTTGGCTGCTGCCTTGGCGGCGGCCTCGGCCTCTGCCTCCGTGGCGCGTTGGGCCTCGGCTGCCTCGAGCTCGGCCGCGATCAGCGCGTCGTCCTCGGCTCGGAGGTCGATCTCGTCGTCGAAGTCAAGCTCGCCGCCGACGCCGTCCGGCTGCTCGCCGTCGCCGGCGAGGCCATTCTCCCGCTTGAACGACTGGATCTGCTGGACGCTGACCTCGAGCTGGTGGGCGACCCAGGCGTCAGTGCGTCCCTGGCGCGTCCACGCGCGAATCTGGTTGAGCTGTGGTCGGAGGGACTTACGGGCCATCAGCGGTCGGAGACTAGCGGAAAGACGCCCCGGCGGACCCCCGGCGGACCCTCGGCAGGGGCGGAGAGCGGCCATTGCGTAGGCGTACGGGCGAAGCGTCGCGGAATACCCTTCAGTGCACCTTGCATTCCGGCCTGTCAGCATGCTTAATGGAGTTACACCAAAGGGCTAGGGAGGTGCTGGGTGCTGGTATTGACGCGAAAGTCGAACCAGAGCATCATGATCGGGGACGAGATCGAGGTTTCGGTGCTGTCCGTCATGGGCGACAAGGTACGCATCGGGATCCAGGCTCCTCGTTCGGTGCCGGTCTTCCGGCGTGAGGTCTACCTCGAGATCCAGCGCGAGCAGGCAGAGGAGCATCTCGGCGAGGTTCCGGCTCCGGCCACCGAGCCCGGCTAGGACGCCGGGGCCGAGTACGGCCGCCGGCCCGGCGGTCGGCGGCTGCGTCAGGCTGACGCCGCCTGCGCCCGTGGCTGTGCTTGCAGCCGGGAGGTGGTGGCGAGGTCAGCCGAGGACGAGGAAGAGGAGCTTGAACATCACGATCGTGACGATGACGGCCGTCGCGACAAGCGTGAGGCAGAGCATGGCAAAGCGAAACGAGCTTCGCTTCGTCTCACGGCGGACCGCCCGCCGATGCGTCCGAGACTCTGCCGTTCGGTGGAGCGACGCCCGCCGATCGCGGTCCTGATGGACTTCTTCGACGAACGCCCGCTCAAGCTGGGCGAGGCTCTGGCGCATCCGCATCTCGGGTAGAGCCTAGCGATATCGGGCGACATAATCACGTCGTAAGCTTGTGCCTGGGTATTCGCCGGCCGGACGATCAGGGAGGTGGTCGGGAGAAGCGTCTGCCGGTGGTCGGCGCCCGGCCGGCGGGGTGAATGGAACCCTTAGGGGGACCCCCTAGAATCTGGCTGGATGCCACGGGCCGATCTGTTCGTCGTCTGCAAGAACCCCGAATGCGGGGCGGAGGTGAGCCCGTACATCACCGAGTGTCCCTACTGCGGCGCCCGCCTGCGCAAACGGGCCCCCAAGCTCGATCGGGGTCGGCCGCGGACGCCCCGCACGCCGCGGGTCGCCGCGCCCAAGCTCGGCCGGCTGCGCCGCGACGAGATCCCGGGGATCCGTCACGACGCCGGTCCCTACGTGACGGGTGGGCTAGTGCTCGCGACCTGCGTGATCTGGATCGCGACCCGCGGCGGGTACCTGGACCCGGCAAAGCTCGTCGTCCTCGGCCGGCCCGGCACCGATTGGTGGCGGGTCCTGACGGCTCAGTTCACGTACTCCTTCTCGACCGGCGGGTCACTGACCGGGCTCGGGATCTACCAGTTCGTCACGCTTGCGGCGATCGCCCTCTTCGGATGGCTGCTCGAGCGCCGCCACAACGGCTTCGTCGTCGCCGGCCTGTTCGTGCTCGGTGGGGCCGGCGGCGCGGCGGTCGCCACGCTGCTGGACTCCCAGGCTGTCGTCGTCGGTGCGAACGGTGCCGCCCTGGCCCTGCTCTGCGCCTGGGCCGTGCCCGACCTCCTCGAGCGGCGGCGGGGTCTCGACTACGACGGGGATCTGCTCGGGACGGGTGCGATCGCGCTGGTTCTCCTGGCGATGCCGGTCGCCCGGCCCGAGGCGAACGCGATCGCCGGAGGGTTCGGCGTGCTCGCGGGATATCTGGTCGGCCTCGGCCTCGTTCGCCTGTCCGGATCGCGGCGCCTGCGCTGATCGGCCTGCTCGGAGGCCCCGACCTCGACGGCGGACCCCGTGATCGGTCGGGCTCGCCTCGTCGGGTGGCGGCCGACGGCCCCTATCATGGGGGCGTGGCACCGCGCTCGTACACCGCAGCCGAAGTCGATGCTGCCGTCGCCCGCCTGCAGGATCCGGAACGCTTCGCCCACGCATCGGATGTCGTGACCCACGCCGCCCCGAGTCTTGCCCGCGTCCTCGACGAAGCCCTCGACCAGGGTGGCTGGTTCGGGCCGGCGCATGACGATCTCCTCCGCAGCGCAGTCTCCCGCGAGGATCCCGAAGAGCGACTCGCCGCCGTCGGTTCGCTGGTCGCCGAGCAGACCCGGATCGGCATGCTTGTCGGCGTGGCCGTCGGGTTCGAGTTGGCTCACGAGCTCGCCGAGGTCGATCGGGGCACGACGGGCGAGACGTGAGATGACCCATGCCGTCGTTCTGATCGAGGCCGAAAGGGACGCCCTGCCGACGCTCGGCGGAGCCCTGGCCGAGCTGGATGGTGTCGCCGAGGCGTATTCGGTGACCGGGGAGTGGGACTTCGTCGTGATCGTCCGGGTCTCCCGCCACGAGCAGCTCGCCGACATCGTCGCCGGGAAGATCGTCGGCCTGGCAGGGGTCGCCCGTACGCAGACGATGGTGGCCTTCGAGGTCTTCTCCAAGCACGACCTCGAGTCGATGTTCTCGATCGGCGAGTAGCCGGCCGGCCGCGCCCGCGTCGCCGCCCTGGCTTACGGCTGGGTTCCGGCCCCCCGCTCGAACCACATGGCGTGGTCCTTCCAGTCATGAGCCATCAGGGCGCCTGCCGCACCGGCCAGGACGATCGCCGGCGATGCTGAATGCGGCTGGCGTCGGGAGTCGTGGGATCTCGCGACCGCCGGCTCGGCTGCGATCCAGGCCCAGGCCGTCGCGGCCAGGAGGGCCCCGACGGCCCCGTGGTGGCAGCGCTGGCCGAGGATCCAGAGGCGGTGACGAGTGAAGTCGTAGTGAACGGCCGGCTGGCGTGGGTGGTCTGTAGGTCGCATCGTCCCGATCGTGTTCGCGGGTTGATCCCTTACCTGCTTAATCGGCGTCCACGGCCGCCGGCTCAAGCCCGTCGACGGAGGGCTCGGCCCGGCGTCGAGGGTCGCGTCCGCGCTGCCTGCAAGGGCCGCCGGGTCGATCGCCCTAGACTGGACCGCCGATGCGCGCGCCGAGCGTCAAACCCCAGTACGGGCCGACGCTCGCCGACCTCGTGATCCCGCGGTGGCGGAGCTCGTCGGTCGGCCTGCGCAGCCTGCTCGTCCTCGCCGCCGTCGTAGTCGCGGCCGCCGCAGCCGTCGTGATCCTCCGGCCTCGCGGTCGATCCTTCGTGTACCGCGGGTCGCCGGTCTCCTTCAACCTCAGCTATCTCAGCCCGCTCCGCGTGGTCGCGCCGCCGGCCGGGGCCGACATGCGGATTGAGGCGCGGACCTCGTCGGGCCGTCTCCGCGAATGGTTCGAGGTCGACCCGTTGAGGCTGGGTCCGTACTCCGGCCAGATCAGCGGTCAGCTCCCGGTCTTCGCGACCACGTACATCGCGGGGCTCGCCCGACGCATCCCGGGCTTTCTGCTCCAGTCGGAGGCCAAGACCCGGATCAACCTGATCGCCGGCTACTCGCTGACCTACAGCGGCCGGATCGCGGGACAGCTCATGTACGGGCGGGTCGTCATGCTCGTGCCGGCCCTCACCGGCCAGCGTGAAGGCGTGATCCTGAGCATGGGCATCCAGCCGAGTGCGTCAGTGGACTACTCGCCCGACGCTGTGGGATCGGCCGACATCCTTGAGAAGCCGCTGCGGAGCTTTCGCTTCGGAGCCTGACCGCCGGCGGCTGGAGTGGGACGCCGGACGGGTCGAGTGGCCCGATGGTGTCTTGACGACCGCGCCACCGAGGATCTCGACCATCGTGGTCGGCGCAGTCGTCGCCGAGCCGGTCGTTGACGGAGTCGTGGTGGAGCCCGCAACGCTGGGTGTCGACGGTGTGGCGGTCGGCGGGCTCGTCGAGGTGGACGTGACCGGAGCCTGCGCTCCGGCCGGGCCGGCTGCTGCGACCGGCTGGGTCGGGGGGGCGGCGGGCGGTGTTGCGGTGGCCGGCGGTGTAGCGGCGGCCGGAGCGCCGACCAGGGTCGCCGACCCTGCGCTCTGCACGGTTGTCGGCGTCTGGCCGGCGGTCGCTGTCGTCGTCGTCGCGGGGCTTACCGGTAGCGCGGTCGTCGCGGCGGTCGTCGTCGGCGGGGCCGGCTGGGGTGGGAGGACGGAGACGTTTGAGACCTGCTGCGTCGTCGGCGGGACGGCAGGGACCGGCTGGACCGGCGTCAGCTCGACCGGCGGCGCGATCTCGATGACCGGGGCTGTGGCGATCGGCGGCTGGGTCTTCGCCTTCGCGGCGGCGAGCTCGGTGGCGCTGGGCAGGGGTGTCTCGGTCGTCGTCGGCTGGGCGGCCGAGACGATCACCTGCGGAACGGGAGCGACGACGGGCGCAGCCGCCACGTGGCGACGGGCGACGGCCGGCCGGGCGGCGCGGACGCGCGACGGCGCCTGCTGAACCTCGACTGCCCCGGCGGTGACGAGGGCGGCGGCCGCCAGACCGGCCACTGCCTTGGTCGCGAGGGCGCCGGCGGTGATCGCCCCGGCGGTGCTGCCGCCGGTGACGCCGGCCGCTCCGACCGCGCCGGCTGCTCCGACCGCGCTGGCGGCGCCCGTTGCACCGGCGGCTCCGCCGGCGGCGGCGGCGCCACTGCTGCCGGCGGTCGCGGTCGCGCTGGCACCGCCGGCCCCGATCGTGAGGCCGAGCTTGGCGAGGGCGAACTTCTTCAGGAGGAGGAGCGGGCCGACTGGGAGCATCGCGGCCAGCACGCGGTTGTTGGCCCGGAGGTGGGCGCGGAAGGCGTGGCACGGCTCGCAGTCCTTGACGTGGCGGCGGACCGCCGGGCTCGCGCTGCCGATCCCCTCGGCGATCGCACCCAACTCGAGCCGGACCTCGGCGCAGGTCAGCTTGCGGGCCTCGGCGGCCTCGCCGAGCGAGATCCTCGCGCGGACGAGCAGGGACTTGACGCCGGGCACGGTCGTCTCCATCGCCTCGGCGATCTGCTCGTACGAGAGGGCGTCCATCTCCCGGAGGAGAAGGGCCGTCCGCTGGGTCTCGGGAAGCCGGCGGATGTCGGCCATCAGGAGTCGGAAGTTCTCCCGGCCGGCGACCTTCTCGACGATCGAAGCCCCGCCGTCGGCGAAGTGGACGTCCATCGAATCGACACCGATCGACGTCTGCCGGCGGAGATGGTTGAGACAGCGGTTGCGGGCGATCCTGTAGAGCCACGGCCGGAGGTTGATCTCCCGGCGATCGGCGAGCATCGCGTTGAAGGCGGCGGCGAAGACCTCCTGGAGGACGTCCTCGGCGTCCTCGCGGGAGGCCAGCAGGTGACGGCAGAAGGCGAGGAGACGGGTCTGGTAGCGGGCGACGATCGTCTCGAACGCGGCCGACTGGCCGCGTCGGACGAGCGCTATCAAGCGCTCGTCGGGTGCCAACCGCAGGAGCGGTGACGGCCCGCGCAGCCCGGAGAGCTGCGTTTTGGTTAGGGCGGAGGCCTCCACGAGGTTTCTTTCGGCTTACCCTCGTAGACACCGTAGCAACGGCAAAAGTTGCGGTCATCCGCCGCGGACGCGCCGCCGGCCGGATTAGCGCAAGAATGGCCCGGCGCCCGGGTGGCGGAACGGTAGACGCGGCTGACTTAAAATCGGCTGTCCCGACGGGCATGTGGGTTCGAATCCCACCCCGGGCATGGCGTGTCGGCGGCGAGTCGGCCCGGATCAGGCCTGCCTCTTCGGCGGCGCGCGCCGCGGGCGCCGCGGCGGGCGCTCAGCCGGCGGCTGCTGGCGGCTGGCGCGGCGGGTCGGCGAGCTGGAGGTCGCCGACCCGGTCGGTGTGGCTGATCGCGAGCATCGCCGGGACGATCTCGCTCGTCACGAGGCCGGTCTCGCGCGTCAGGTCGTCGACGATCTCAAACGACCCGGCGATCCGGCTCGGCCTGTCGATCAGGGTCGTGACGACGGGCACGCGTCGGCGGAGTTGGAGCAGCCGGTCGCCGTGGGGCGCGTGGTCGCCGTGAAAGCCCCAGACGCCGCGGAGGCTCGTGGCCCCGGCGGCATCGGTCCGGCGGAGCCGGCGGAGCAGCTCGAGATGGAGGGTCCGTCCGTCGTGGGTCGCGCTCTCGGACGTGTAGAGCGTCAGCTTCTGCCAGACGGCCCGTCCGGCGCCGTCTGTATCGGGCGGCTGGTGGGGGCCGGTCAGGAGGACGCCGTCGCGCTTGCAGACGCGGACCTGCTCGAGGATCACGAGTGGATCGTGCGTCAGGCGGCCGAGCTCGGGAATGACGGTCGCGATCGCGGCCGACGAGCCGACCGCGATCACGATCATCGGGACGTCGGGGTTGCGGTCGAAGAACCGGGCGCGCGCCCGCCGGCCGTTCCTGGTCCCGTCGACGCCGAGCAGGACGGTGGCGCCGGCGATCGCGTTCTGGTGGAGGAGATCGCAGACCGCGACGAACGCCGGCCGCCGGCCGACACGATCCAGGCGGCCGAGAACGAGGGTGAGCTTGGTCTCCGCGTCGACCTCGCCGGGAGTGCTCGGCCCGGCCTGGTCCACGGGATCGCCTGAGACCAGTCGGGTCCGCTCGAGGGTGATCAGGCCGCGTTGCTTGATCTCGAGGACCTTCGCGAGGGTCGCCTCGATGCGCTCTGGCAGATCGACTGCGACGGTGACGACGGGGAGGTCGACAGAGAGGGAGAGAAGCCGGTCGGTGTGGAGGTGGTGGATCGCGCCGAACCCGGCGGCCCCGCGCAGCAGCAGGCTCGCGCGGATGCGGTCGGTCCCGTAGATGTCGAGCAGGGCGTCGGCGAGGAGTCGACCGCCGGAGCGGTCGCGCTCGCCGAAATACGTGCTGAGCTTGAGTGCGTCGGTCATCGGCCGACGATCGCCCGGCCGAGTGCGGCGGCTCCGACCCCGACGGCGAGGCTGACGACGATGTTGGCGACCGCGGCGCCCATCTCTCCGTCCTCGGCCAGGCGATGGGTCTCGAGCATCCAGGTCGAGAACGTCGAGTACGAGCCGATCGTCGCGGTTCCGACGAGCAGGAGCGCGTTGCCGGTGAGCGCGAGGCCGGTCACCAGGCCGAGCAGGAACGACGCGCTCGCGTTGACGGCGAGCGTTCCGTAGGGAAAGCTCCTTCCCGCGCGGGAGGCGACCACTCCGTCGAGGGCGAAGCGGGCGATCGCGCTCAGCCCGCCGAGCACGGCGACGCCCGACCAGACCCAGAAGGTCATCTCAACACCCGGACGCGGCGGACGAGGCTGGTGGCGAGGCCGACGGCGAGAAAGCCGGCGAGGATGCTCGCCGCCGCGTAGCCGGCGGCCAGGCCGGGCCGGTCGTGGTCGAACATCTTGAGGATCTCGACCTGCATCGTCGAGAAGGTCGTGTACGTGCCGCATAGGCCGGTCCCCAGGAGGGGACGCCGGTAGGTCGATTGCGGCAGACGGTCCTGGAGCCGGGTCGCGAAGTACCCGAGGAGGAAGGATCCGGTGATGTTGATCGCGAAGGTCGCCCACGGCCAGGCCCCGGCGGCCGGCGGGAACTGGAGGTCGAGCCCGACGCGGGCGAGGGCGCCGAGGGCGCCACCGACGAAGATCGCCGCCAGGGCGCGGGCGTCGATCCGGGTCAGCCAGTCTGGGAGCTTCGGCACGTCGGTGACTCCTCTCGCGCCGGACATCTTCTCGAAAGGACCGGCGGCGGGGATGTGCGACCGGCGAGGCGACCGCAGGACGGCGTGGTCAGGCCGGCGAGACCCCGGAGAGCTCGAGCGCCGCTCCGCGGAGGATGTCGTGCTCGGAGGCCTCGAAGCCGGGAAGCTCGAACGAGTCGAGCACCTCGACGAGGATCGCGATGCCGGCGATGATCGTCGGCGCCCGATCGGGGTGAAGTCCGCGGATCGTCCGGCGTGCGGGGAGCGGCACGCCGGCGACCCGGGCGAGCAGGAGACGGGCGGTTGTCAGGTCGATCGGGTAGCCGTGGACCCGGGCAGAGTCATAGACGCGAAGGCCCTGGTCGATCGCGGCGCACGAGGTCGCGGTCCCGGCGACGGCGATCGCCGCGGTCGGCCGGCGACGTTCGGCGGACGGGACGTGGCGCTTGATCAGCGCGCGAACGTCACGGCGGAGCGCCCGAAGCTGGGTGGTCGTCGGTGGGTCGGCCGGGAGGTGGCGCTCGGTCTGGCGGACGACGCCGGCCTGGAGTGAGACGTGGAAGGAGATCTCGTCGGCTGCGCCGATGATCAGCTCGGTCGAGCCGCCGCCGACATCGACGACGAGTGTCGACTGACCGGGATCAGGCCGGCGTTCGGACATCGCGCCGCGGAAGGTGAGCCGGGCCTCCTCGGCTCCGGTGATCGCCCGGGCGTCGACTTCGTAGCGGTCGCCGACGAGGCGAACGAAATCCGGGCCGTTGGCGGCGTCGCGGACGGCGCTCGTCATCACGGCGCGGGCGGCCTGGCAGCGGCGGTCGCGGACGTGCCCGGCGTAGCCGTCGAGCACGCCGCAGACCCGGTCGATCGCCGCCTGCTTGAGCCGACCGTCGGTGTCCACGCCTTCGCCGAGGCGGGTGACCGCCGAGTGGCGCTCGATCTCCGCGACCCGGCCGGTCGGGTCGACGTCGGCGATCAGCAGCCGGGTCGAGTTGGTGCCGATGTCGAGGACCGCGACCCGCACGTGGTCAACTGCCCGAGCGCTGAGGGCGTTGGCCAGGTGGTCTCGCCATGGCCGGGCATCTTCGCGGGTCGCCGCGCCCGCCGGCCGGCTGCGTGAGATCTTGCGCCTCGTCGCGGGCGACGCAGTGCGGACGGAAGGCGGGTTGCTACTCTGTGGACAGACGCCGCGGGGTGGAGCAGTCTGGTAGCTCGTCGGGCTCATAACCCGAAGGTCGCAGGTTCGAATCCTGCCCCCGCTATTGAAAAGGCCCCGTGAATCGGGGCCTTTTTCTTTGGGGCGGGCCGGTCGGGGCGAGTGGCGGGAACCAATCGGTACCCATTTCTGAGTCGCCGGTGTGGTGGCGTCCGGCGCCGCACCCGGTGGTTGCGCTGCCGGGCGCGACCTCACCGACCGCCGCCACGTCCTCGCCCCCCGCTGCTCGTCGCTGCATCTCACGAATCCTCGGGTTCCGGTCCGAGGAGGCGAGCCGCGGGGTCAGGTAGGGGTTCGAGCGCGAGGGTTGAGGGGTCGAGGTCGTGGGCGGCGATCGTGATCGTCAGGTCGTCGTGGTGGCGGACAGCGATCCACCGACCGGCCGCGCTCGTCAGCACGAAAAACGGTTGGCGAGTACCGTCGATGGTGACGAGCGCAGCAGACCGGGTCGCCTCGAGAACCTTGGCGCGCACTTCTCGATCGCGAGCGGCGAGCCACATGGTGAGGGCGGCGTGCGAGGCGTCGGGCCACTGCGGACGGGTGCCGTCGTTACCGAGCCAGCTGTGGAGGGTCGACCGGGCCTCCCTGAGCGTGGAGCGCAAGCGCGGGTCGTCGACGGACGTGGTGATCTCGAGCCGCGGGAGATCTCCCGCGTAAGGGTCTGAGAGGGGTGTGTCGTACTGACGGATCGTGAGCCTGGTGAGCTGATCGCCGCGCGAACCGCTGCCGCCAATCAGGGCCGGCCAGCGCTCCGCGGCATAGATCGGGAACGTGACCGCGCTAAGCGTCAAGGTGTCCGAGTACCACCGCTGCGCGCGCATTTGAGCGCGAGCGCGGACGATCCGGGCCTCACGCGTCGCCTCGTCCTCCGTGTCGCCCGACGGGATCGCACCGTAGAAGGTGTCCTCGCACTCCTCGTGGCCGCACGCGCGACACACGACGATCGGATTGGGAATCGTCGCCCCGCCCACACCCGGCCGGCCGCCGCGCCAGCTCTCGGTGGGAAAGCACTCGTCGTGATCGGCGGCCCCGCAGGCCGGGCAGGGCTCTGCGGCGTCGTCGACCGGCGCACGGCGATAATCGCCCGCGAGTGGGCGGCGGACGACGCTCCCGACGGCGTCGCGGCAGCAGACGATCGGCTCTTGGCCGTCGTTGGGCTGACCGAGGATGGCGGCGTACGCGCCGCCGCCGATCTTGGCGGGGACCCTCGCGCCCCGGTCGTCGATCACCTCCACACTGACCGCGCCCGGCGCCAAGAGGGCGCCCACGAGGCAGCGATCATCGTCCAGCCAAGTCTTCACCGGACGGTGGCGATCACGGGCGTGCAGCTGGTGACCCCGATCATCGCCGACGTCAGCGGTGACCGCGATCCCCCCGTCGTCCCGGCGGACGACGCCCTCACCACCCGCCAGCGCGATCAAGACCCTGGGCACCAACCCATTCTGATCAGCCGGCCGGTCGAGGACAACCCGCCCCGCGGCGTGCCCCCGACTGCGCCTCCGTCAGACGGGATGAGCCGTGGTGCCGGCTCGATCGTCTGTGTGACGCCGCGTCGCTGGTGAGAACAGCAACGTGAGACACGAGGCCACGAGGAGCAGGCCGAATACGAGCAGGCCGCCCCGGGAAGGTTGTAGCGGCGACCCGCTGTCCCAGACGACCAACAGCTGCTGCCCGAAGATCGTCAGCCGCACGTACACCAGGAGCTCCAAGGGAACGCGAAGCAACCCCATTCGACGACCTTACGCCGCGGCGGTCGTGGCTATGCCGGCGCTGAGCATTACTCACGTCGGTTCCCAGGCCGGCGCCACGCCTCGTCAGCAGTGCGCCAGGCCCGGGGTTGAGCCGACCGAAGGTCGAGCCGCGCACCATTTCGGGTAGAGAATCGAGTGTCGAGTGAATACCGGGATGGTAAGACCACGTCAACGTCCGTGGACAGTTAATCTCATAGCCGAAGCTCGCAGGTGCGAATCCCACCACCTGTATCGTTGGGCTGAATGCGAATCATGCTCCTGGTCGCCGCGCTCGCAGTGGGTGCTGGCGCCGCGACGGTCGGGTCGGCGAGCGGCTCATCGACGGGCACCTGCCTTTCGTATTCCGGTGAGACGCTGCTCGACATCCCGGGCCACTGGCGAATCTTCGCGGTATCCGTCCCGCCGGGCCCGACCGCCAGGACGGTCGTCAGCGTTTACGCCTGCCGACCTGGAAGAACCGCGCGGACGCGTGTCGTCGTCGAGCGCGATGACCGCAACGGCGGTTACACGTGCGGCCCGGCCCTGATCGACTCGTCGAGGTCTTGGCTGGCGGTTGGCTGTACATACGTCGGCGGTACGTTCGTGACCGAGCGGGCGTACGAATTCCGGCTCGGGTCGGCGGTTGGCCGTCGGACGGCGACGATCGTCGGAGGGGGGCTCGTCGGTGTGCTGACGAGTGGCGGGGTCGCGGTCATCGACGGATGCGATTCGACGCTCGAGGTGGCCGACGCGACCGGCGTGCATGTGGTGGCGCCGGCCAAGACGACCGACATCGCGGTGGGGGGCGCCCACCTCTACTGGTGGACGGGTACGGCGATCGCCGCGTCCACAGGGAAGGGCCATCCGATCGGCCTGGTCACCACGCCGGGCCGGTGCGACTGACACACGTTCGCCGGCGACCGCCGACCCGCCGCGTACGGTCGGCGCCGTCCGGCGATCGCTTCCGGTGGAGCGATCGCCAGATCTTCACGGCGTTCGTGACGTCGGCGTCCGACGGTCCCGCCCACGGGGTAGGATGCCCGGGCCTCGGCCGATCAGCCGGGGTGGCGCGATGCCAAGCGAAGCCCGGTGAGATTCCGGCGCTGTCCCGCAACGGTGATGCCCTGATCAGGGGATAAGTCCGGTCGCCTTGCATCTGCGTCTGACGACCAACCCTCGGAAGAAGGGCGACTCGAATGACCGGCGCGCGACGCAGGGCGGCCCGTATCGGCAACGTCTGGCGGTCGCTGACGCCGGGCGAGCGACGCAAGGCCGGGGGGATGGTCGCGGCGATCGTGATCGTCAACGCCCTCGGCTGGGGGATCTTCGTGCTCGAGATCCTCCCCGAGCATTTCCGCTACGGGGGGCTCGGCGTCGGGCTCGGCGTCGCGGTGACCGCCTGGACCCTAGGCGCCCGTCACGGGTTCGATGCCGACCACATCGCGGCGATCGACAACTGCACGCGGAAGCTGATGGCGGACGGGAAGCGGCCGCTGGGAACCGGCTTCTTCTTCGCGGTCGGCCACTCCAGCGTGATCATGATCGTCGGCGTCGGGATCACGGTCGCGGCGAAGGCGGTCTACGGCGCCGTGGTCACGCCGAGCTCGGGCTACGAGACGGCCGGGGGCGTCGCCGGGACGGCGATGTCGGCGACCTTCCTCTGGGTCATCGCCGGGCTCAACCTGGTCGTTCTCGCCGGGATAGTCCGCGTCTTTCGCGACATGCGACGGGGCGTCCACGACGAGGCCGAGCTCGAGGCCCAGCTCCAGGCGCGGGGTCTGATGTATCGGTTCTTCGGGCGGATCATCCGGTCGGTCAAGCACACCTGGCAGCTGTTCTTCGTCGGCTTCGTCTTCGGGATCGGCTTCGACACGGCGACCGAGGTCCTCCTGCTCGCCGGGACCGCCGCCGCGGCGACCCAGGGCCTCCCGTGGTTCGCGGTGCTCACGCTCCCACTGCTGTTCGCCGGCGGCCTGATGCTCTGCGACAGCGTCGACGGGTTCTTCATGAACTTCGCCTACGGCTGGGCGTTCGCCCGGCCGGTCCGAAAGGTCTATTACAACATCACGATCACCGCCCTCTCGATCGCCGTGGCGTTCCTCGTCGGCGGAATCGAGATCATCGGCCTGCTCTCCAGCGAGCTCCACCTCCACGGCTGGGTCGCCGACGCCACGGCGAGCGTCGACCTCAACACGGCGGGCTACGCCGTGGTTGGTCTTTTCATCATCATCTGGAGCGCGGCGCTCGGGATCTGGCGCTTTGGGAGGATCGAGGCCCGGTGGGAGGCGGCCGCCGCCCGGGCCGTGGCGGAGCGAGCCGACTGGTGACCTGATGCGATCGCTCAGGCGAGCGATTCGAGGCTGCGCCGGTGCTCAGGAGAGCGATTCGAGCCTGCGCCGGAGGAGGTCGCGCTCGGCCAGGTTCTCGGTGGCCGCGATCGCCGTCTCGTAGGCCGCCGCGGCGTCCGTGTCACGGCCGAGGCGCCTGAGCAGGTCGGCCCGGATCGCGTGGAAGATGTGGTAGCGGTCGAGGTCGAGGTCGTCGAGCAGGCCGAGGCCGGCCGCCGGACCGTCGAGCTCGGCGACGGCGACCGCCCGGTTGAGCGCCGCGACGGCGCTCGGCGCGACCTCGAGGAGCTGGTCGTACAGCGCGACAATCTGCCGCCAGTCGGTCGCCGTCGCGTCCGGCGCGTCGCTGTGGACCGCGTTGATCGCCGCCTGGATCTGGTAGGCGCCGGGCTGGTTGCGCCGCAGGCAGCGCCGGACGATCGCCTGGCCTTCGGCGATCAGGTCACGGTCCCAGAGGCTGCGGTCCTGGTCGGCCAGCAGGACGACCTCGCCGCCGGCGCCGGTCCGAGCCGGACGCCGGGACTCGATCAGCAGCATCAGTCCGAGCAGACCGATCGCCTCGGCCTCGTCGGGCATCAGCTCGACGAGCAGCCGTCCGAGGCGGATCGCCTCCCGGCAGAGATCCTCGCGGACCAGTCGGTCGCCCGAGCTGGCCGTGTGGCCCTCGTTGAAGATCAGGTAGACGACGGCGAGGACCGCCCGCAGGCGGTCGGGGAGGTCGGCCTCGCTCGGCACGCGGTAGGGGATCCCGGCGTCGCGGATCTTTCCCTTCGCCCTGACCAGGCGCTGGGCCATCGTCGGCTCGGGCACGAGGAACGCCCGGGCGATCTCCCTCGTCTCCAGCCCGCCGAGCAGCCGCAGCGTCAGGGCGACCTGGGCGCCGGTCGCGAGCGCCGGATGGGCGCAGGTGAAGATCAGGCGAAGGCGGTCGTCGCTCACCGCGGCCTCCTCGGTCTCCTCGTCGCGGGCGTGGAGCAGCGCGGACTGGGCATGGCGGTCGGCGCGGGAGGACTCCCGCCGGAGCCTGTCGATCGCCCGGTTGCGCGCGGTCGTGATGATCCAGCCGGCCGGGCTCGGCGGCAGCCCGGCCGACGGCCACCGCCGGGCCGCCTCGGCGAAGGCCTCCTGGACGGCGTCCTCGGCGATCTCGATGTCTCCGAAGACCCGGACGAGGACGGCGACGGCCCGGCCGTACTCCGCCCGGAAGACGCGCTCGATCTCGGCTGATGGGAGTCCGCTCGGCACGCCTCGGGTCAGTCCTGGGGATTCTCCTGGAAGGGCCTGACCTCGACCGGGAGGCCGCAGGCGCGCGTCGCCTTGCGGCCCCACTCGAGGGCCGCGTCGAGATCCGGCGCCTGGATGACCCAGAAGCCGCCGATGTATTCCTTGCCCTCGACGAACGGCCCGTCGGTGGTGAGCACGTCGGCGTCCGCGACCCGCACGACGGTCGCCGTGGTCGGTGGGTGGAGCCCGCCGGCGAAGACCCAGGCGCCGGCTGCCTGCATCTCGTCGTTGAGTATGCCGACGTCTTGCACCGCCGCGGCGAGGACCTCGGGCGGAGGGGCGTCGTCGTGGTGATAGACGCTCAGCAGGTACTGCTTCATCGTTGGCCTCCTTGACGTCGTCGCCGGCCGAGCCGGCCTTTCATCAACTACACGAACGGCAGTCGGCCAGATCGACAGACCGCACGGATTTCTTCTGACCTAATGGTCGCCTGATATCGCAAACATTAGGTTTGCTAAGCTGATCGCGAGCTGCGCCCGTCGACCCGAGCGTCACCGAGGACCGTACCGCCGACCAGGAGGATGCGATGACCAGACCGCCGGCTCCCCCGTTCGACGAGGCCAGCGCCCGGCAGAAGGTCCGGGCAGCCGAGGATGCCTGGAACACCCGCGACCCGGAGAAGGTCGCCGGCGCATACACGGCGGACACGATCTGGCGAAACCGCTCGGAGTTCGTGACCGGGCGCGACCAGGTCGTCGAGTTCCTGACCCGCAAGTGGGAGCGCGAGCAGGACTACGCCCTGCGCAAGAGCCTCTGGGCCTACACGGCCGACCGGATCGCAGTCCGCTTCCAGTACGAGTGGCACGACGGCGACGGCCAGTGGTGGCGCAGCTACGGCAACGAGAACTGGGAGTTCGATGCCGACGGCTACATGCGCCGGCGGGAGGCCTCGATCAACGACGTCCCGATCGCCGCCGAGGACCGCCGGATCTTCGGGCCGCGGCCGGCCGCCGAAGCCGACGCTCCGCTCCCACTCGAGTAGGCCGACGCACCCGGCGGTCGCGAACCGCCGCCGATCCAGAAAGGCACGACGATGTACGTGAAGAACCTCTGGCGCTACCCGGTCAAGTCGCTCGGTGGCGAGCCGCTCGCGAGCGCCGAGTTGACCGACGACGGAGTCGCCGGCGACCGGCTCGTCCACATCCGCAACTTCCGCGGTCCGCTGACCGGCCGCAGCCGAAGCCGGCTCCTGACGATCCCGGCGGCGACCGGGCCCGACGGCGAGCCGCTGATCGCCGGCCAGCGGTGGGGCTCGCCGGAGGCGGCGGCGATCGTGCGTGAGCGCGGTGGCGCCGACGCCGAGCCGGCGGCCTACGCCGGGCCGGAGCGCTTCGACATCCTCAATCTTCTCGTCGCCACCGACAGCGCGGTCGCCGCGCTGGGCGAGGACGTCCGACGCCTGCGGCCGAACCTCCTGATCGGCGACGTGCCCCCCGGGGCCGAACGCACGTGGCCCGGTCGGGCGCTCGCGATCGGCGACGCCCTGATCGGGATCCACGACCTCCGGGCGCGCTGCGTCGTGACGACGATCGATCCCGACACCGGTGCCCAGGACGTTGACGTCCTCCGTCGGATCCGCGACGACTTCGACGGTCGGCTGGCCCTCGACTGCTGGGTGATCCGCCCGGGCAGCGTCAGCGTCGGCGACCCGGTCGCCCTCCTCGAGACCGACGCCGAGCCCGGTCAGCTCGGCGGCTGGACCGTCGGCGCGCCGTACCTGGCCGGGAGTAGCCCGGTGGGCCGCTGAGGCGCCCGCCCGTCGGCTTCCCGGGATGTGGTGCCGGGGGCGCGCACGAACCGGGCCGAGCGGGTCGCCCGAACGACCGGGCCGAGCGGGTCGCCCGAACGACCGGGCCGAGCGGGTCGCCCGACGTGCGGCCCCCGGTCCACGTGGACCGTGATAACGGTCGAGTGTATGTGATAACGTTGGCGGCATGACAACGCGCGACTGGAACGCAGCGAGCTACGACGTGGTCTCAAGACCACAGCAGGAGTGGGGCGCCGCCGTCGTCGCCCGGCTGGACCTCCGCGGTGACGAGCGCGTCCTGGACGCCGGATGTGGGACGGGGCTCGTCACTGCGATGCTGCTCGACCGGCTACCCCGGGGTCGCGTCGTCGCCGTCGACGGTTCGCCGTCGATGGTCGGGCTCGCTCGCGGCCGGCTGGATCCCGAGCGGGTCGAGGTGATCTGCTCCGACCTTCTCGAGCTCTCCCTCGACGAGGAGCTCGACGCGGCGATCTCGACGGCGACGTTCCACTGGATCGCCGATCACGACCGGCTGTTCGCCCGGATCCGCGCGGTGCTCCGGCCCGGCGGGGCGTTCGTCGCCCAATGTGGGGGCCGCGGCAACATCGACCGGGTCCGCCGGCTCGCCGCGCGTGTGACTGCCCAACCGGACTACGTCGCCCACTTCGACGGCTGGCCCGGGCCCTGGCACTACACCGGACCCGAGGAGACCAGCCGCCGTCTGCAGAACGCCGGGTTCGACGTCGATCGCTGCTGGCTGGAGCCGGCCCCGGTGACGCCGCCCCGGCCGCGCGAGTTCCTCGAGACCGTGATCTGCGCGCCATATCTCGAGCGACTCCCGCGCGAGTTGCGCGACCCCTTCCTCGACGAGATCGAGGCCGGCCTCCGACCGGACCCGGTGCTCGACTACGTCCGCCTCAACTGGGACGCCCGCGCTCGCTGAGCGGGCTCCGCGAGCGAGCGGGGGGAGCGGGGGAGCGGGGGAGCGGGGGGAGGGGGGGGAGCAGGGGGAGCGGACGACGATGCCAACTCGCTGCCGGACTCACTCGGCTTTCGCGGTTTGCGTCCGGCGGCGGCCCGGGCGTGTCGGACGCCGACGATCTCGCTGGTCTTGGGGTCAGGCCCCCGTTCGGGTTGATGTTTCGCGGCGGGGCGATGCTCCCGCGGCGAGGGGCTTGGCCAGCATGCCGTCGAGGACGATCCGGGCCGGGAACGGGAGGTCAGAGGCGGCCGAGCCCTCCGCGGGGGACCGGGTCGTGGAGAAGTGGACTCTCCAACGAAAGTAGCTGACTGACTCAGTCAGCTACTTTCGCGACGAAGGTCTCCCATCCACCTCCACCGCCCGGGAGGACCCCGGTCG
>Ga0208480_1000334_pt1 | contig 17796 bp, 16 predicted proteins | sample NGESurshal092012_4_FD_184485 | JGI IMG/M metagenome (GOLD analysis project Ga0208480, IMG submission 184485) | Arctic peat soil microbial communities from Barrow, Alaska - NGEE Surface sample F53-1 shallow-092012 (SPAdes) | ecosystem: Environmental > Terrestrial > Soil > Wetlands > Peat ... | reverse complement strand
GTCCATGGCGGTGGCGAGCGTCGCGCTACGAAGCGTCCGCGAGGCCTCCGCCGCGTGTACGTCGCCCTGGATCCCCGCGTGTTCGAGGACGGCGGCGCACGCGAGCAGCATCGCCATTGGGTTGGCCACGTTCTTGCCTTCGAGTGAGGGCGCGGTGCCGTGGGGCGCTTCGGCCATCGCGGTCGTCGGGTGCAAGTTGTCATCGAGCGCCAACAACACCGATTCGGCGCCCGCGATCGACCCGAACATCGCGAGCACGAGGTCACTGAGACAGTCGCCGTCTCGATTGAGTGAGGGGATCACCACGCTGCGATCCCACTGTTCGGTCATCAGACCGGCGTAGGCCGCGTCGATCAGCATCGGATGGTAGGTGACATCCGGATGACGTCTCGCGGCGGCGTCCATCTCTTCTTTCAGCATTCCTTCGTAGATCGCCGACACGGTCCACTTGGGTCCCCCGTAGACGAGACCGTCCATGGACGCCGCGGTCACGAACGCGAACTCCGCGACCGATTGGCACACGCTGCGCTCGATGCGTTCGGTGCGCCAGGCCGACTCATTTCGCGCACCCGGCTCGCCGTCGCGTCCCTCGGCCGCGCCGTACGCGTCACCGACCGCCATGCGAACGACGACGACGGGATGCGACAGCGACACGACCGGCGCGACGCCCGGAATGCGGCGCCCGGTGCGAACGATCACCTTGCCGTCGATGCCCTCGCGCAGGATTCGATTCGGTGATCCCACGCTGCCGATCTCGGTGGGCGTGATGGTGGCGGCCTTCAGGCCGAGTCCGGTCTCCACCATCGCCGCGGCGGCGTCATGGACGACCTGGTTATTGGTCGCGCGGCGCCTCTCCAACGACAAGTCAAATCGAATGAGGTCGACGTCGAAACCCAACACGTTGGGATCGAAGACGCGCAAGGCCTCCTCGAGGAGTTCTTGGCCGGTCTGGTCGCCCTCGCAGACGACAATCGAGTTTGCTTTCATGACTTCACGATAGTGAAGCGATCAATTGCGGCCCGCTTCGTAAGCGAGGTCCAACGTTTGGTCGAACATGAGGTCTTCGACGCTGTCGTGGAGTAGCCCAATATCCAGTTCCTCGCCTTCGGCCAACGAGAGACAAAGGGGCTTTTCGACGAAGACGTTGGATCCGGCTTTGGCCGCCACGGCGATCGGGGCGTGAATGTCCGACGTCAACCATGACGACGTCGAGGTGCTCGTCGACGAGGTCCTGCCAGGAGGTGAAGACCTTTTGCACCCCGTACATTTCGGCGCAGGCTCGGCCCGCGGGCTGCGAGACGTCGCGCAGCGCTGCGATCTCGTAGCGGTCCCGAAGTTCAGCGGGGTCCCAAGCGGTCCGCGGCCGCGAGGATGGCCGCGCGCGTCGCGTCAGAGATCTCGCCGCGACCATTGAGGGCCCGTGACGCGGTCGTCGCGGAGACCCCGACGAGTTGGGCTACATCGGCGAGTCGAACCCTCGAATGACGTGCCATTTGGTGGACGTCCTCTCACCTTGACTGTTGCGGAAACTGCGCTGTCGCCCTTATTCTAAAGGGGCTTTGCTCTCCGTGACCGTTACCGGCGTTACGACTTGCCAGCCATGGCCTCTGAGCCAGTCAGGCCGTTTTCGGCGGGATCCAAATGGCGGCCGATTCGTCACCGTAGGCGGTGCAGTCGCCCTCCAGATATTTGATCCCCACCCAGCCCCCGATGAGAGCGTCAATGGCGTCTTCGAATCGCTTCAGCGACGTTGATGCGGCGTTCTCGAGTTCAGCTTTGCCCGGCAAGGGGACTTCGATCTTGTTGATTGTGAGCGAAAGTTCGTCGATGATCTTGCGCCAGTTCTTGACGATTCGTCGTCGGCGATCGGCGGCAGACTTCTCGGGCCAATACTCGTTCGCCCGACTTATCTTGTACTTGTAGCGAAAGTCCTTGCCGAGCAGTTGGAGAAGCGCGGGGTGGGGATAGACCTCGGCCAGCACGTACGTGCTGCCCACCGGGGTTTCGACGGTGGCGACGGGGTAACCCAGTTCCTTGAAGCGCTCCGTCAGCTGACTGCCGATCTCGCCCGGGCGAACATCACTGGGCGAGTGCGTGCTGCAACCCTTGGAACCGAACTTTTGGGAGACCGCGCTGTCGGCCTCTCGACGTTTGTGGATCGCGGTGAGGGCGACTGGCATGTCGATCGTCACCAGGTCCACGCCTTCGCCGCCGAGCAACGACTTCGCCGCGCCCATGAGCGCGTCGACGTCGGGTCGACCGGCGCTGGGTACCTTGTTCATCCAGTCAACCGGTGTCCCGTTCGCGAGTTCGACGAATTGGCTGTAGCTCGGAGCGAGTCCGACGCACTTCCATCGGTCCTTCACCTGATGCAACAGTGCGACGCCGCTCGGTTCAGTCGCGGTCCACGCCGGATCGAGGGCCAGGATGCTCGTCATCCTGGGCAGGTTATACCTTCTCGAGCAAACGCGACGAGGTGGCGTGCGTCGACGCTGAGACGACGAGCGTTGTCGCGATCGAGCAATCGATGTCACGACGGTAACCTCGGCTGCGGTGGCGACTTCACGGAACGATCTGTTGCGGCGAGCTCGCAATGTCCCTCGACGCGTGTTCGATGAGTGCATTCGACTTCGCCAGCGTCACCTGTGGAGGCAGATCGACAATGGTTTCGCACGGCCCTTCCTCGACCGGTGGGGAATATTTCGTGAGGGCCGGACCGACGGGATCAACTACTTGCGTTCGATCGCCGGCCTCGACCGGCTGCTGTTGCCGTACCGGCGCGGCCCAATTCCCGAGCATCTCTGGTCGCCTCGCCGGCTCAACGTCCTCATTCGCGAATGCCATCTTCGCTCGTACCTCGAAATTGGCGTGTTCGAAGCCGAGACGTTCGTCAACGTGATTGCCCGACGTCGCTGCGGCGTTGATCCGAATCCCCTGTTCGACGCCGTACTCATGCCGCGCGGTTCGACGTTCGCCGTCACGACGAGTGACGAATTCTTCCGAACGATTCGCAGGTCGAGGCGCTTTGACATCGCGTTCCTCGACGGTCTGCACACGTTCGAACAGACCTACCGTGATCTCATCAATACCTTCGCGCATATGAAGAACGGCGCGATTCTGATCGACGACACGGTGCCGAGCGATGAGTACTCCGCGATTCCCGATCAGGCGGCGTCATACCGAGCACGCGACGCTGCAGGACTCGAAGGTCGTCCGTGGCACGGTGACGTATGGCGCGTGGTGACGATGCTCGATCGATGTCACCCGGAATTGGAGTGGCGCACGATTGTGGACGAGGGAAACCCACAGACGCTCGTGTGGCGGCGCCGTCGCGGAGATCCGGTACTGGCGGCCGGCGCGCACGCGATCGCACTGGCTCAGTCGCCGACATACGTCGAGGAGTTTGTTGACGGCGTGCCGGAGTATTTCCAATCGATGTCCGAAGCTCGCGCACTCGCCGAGTGTGTGTCATCGCTTCGCCGCTAAGTGATTTGACGACTCGTCCGACCGATTTCGCGCGCGTCGTTGTCGCGCGTTTGTGACTTTAGACCTGGGAATTCGCGTGAATCGGAAGGGTCGTGTCTCTTAGGTTGAACATTGAAGGTCATTCATCCGACCATCGAGTCTGTGCAGTTCCAACATTCGCGATGCCGAATGAAAAGACCGAATACGAAAGAGGGACTTCATATGAACAAGGTCATCGCAATCTTCGGCAATCCGGCTGAACGCACCACACCCGGTTTCGTCGGTTGGCTCCGCGAGTCCAAGTACGCCGCGGTCGCATGGCTCGCCGTGCGCGTATGGGTTGGCATCATGTGGATGCAGGCCGGTATCTCCAAGGTGTGGGGCGCTGAGAACCCATCGTTCCTTCACAACAACGGCGCCGGTGTAGCCGGATTCGCTGGACACGGCACAGCCGCCTACAGCTGGTGGGCCACAGTGATGCACAGCTTCGTGGTTCCCAACGCCAGTTGGATCGCGGTCTTGGTCGCATTCGGTGAACTCGCCATTGGCCTAGGGCTTGCCTTCGGTTGTTTGACGCGCACCGCCGCAATCGCCAGCCTGGCCTTGCTGTTCACGTACGTCATGTCGGGCACGGCCAGCGTGTGTGCGTTCTACGCACTCTGCGCGATCATCGTGCTCGCTACGTGGCGCACGTCGACCTGGATTGGTGTCGACGGCATCGTCGCTGGATTCAAGCAGCGTCGTCACCACGTCGCGATCGTCGAAGAGACACTCGCGAAGGTGGCCTTGGAGCCTGTTTCGGTCCGCTAAACCAGACGTAACCGTTAGGTTCACGACGCTCGTCCAGGGCGTCGTGAACTTTTCGCGTTTAGGGACTACCGAAGACGAGGTTGAGTGCCTGGTCAAGGTCGGCCCAGAGATCGACGGGGTGTTCCAGTCCTACGCTCAGTCGCAGCAGTCCGCCGGGGAGATGTTCCTCGCCCGGCCAGCGCCCCCGTCGGTCGATCGTGGATTCGACGCCGCCGAGACTCGTGCCGCCGACGACGATTCGCAGTGACTCGATGACCTCGTCGGCGCTCGGTGCGTCCTTGACTTCGAAGGACAACATTGCGCCGAATCCGCCCATCTGCGAACTGGCCCGCTCGAAACCGGGATCCGAGATGAGTCCGGGGAAACGAACGCGAGCGACGTGACGGTGATCGTCGAGTCGTTCCGCGAGCTCGGCCGCGCTGCGCTGTTGACGAGCGAAGCGGACCGGTAGCGTTCGCAGACCGCGAAGCGCGAGGTAGGCCTCCATGACGCCGGGGATCGCTCCATGAATCGTGCGCCATTCGACGAGTGCATCGCGCCGGCTCTCGTCGGCGACGATGACCGCACCCATCAAGAGGTCGGAGTGTCCGCCGATGTACTTCGTGGCCGAGTGCACGACCGCACTCGCACCGAGCACGAGTGGCTGTTGCAACATCGGCGTGGCGAACGTGTTGTCGACGACCGACGTGAGTCCGGTGTCACGCGCCGCACGCAGGATCGCCGGGAGATCGGCGATGCCGAGAAGCGGATTCGTCGGAGATTCGAGCCACAGTAGGTCGGCGCCGTCCATCGCGTTGAGTACCTCTTGGGTATCGACGACATCGACGGCCCGCGTGCTGAGGCGACCTTCTTTTTCCAGCCGCTCGAGCAGACCACGCGTCCCGTTGTAACCGTTGCTCGGAAAGACGACCGTCGTGCCTAAGGGAACTGACGCGAGCAATGCCGAGACCGCGGCCAGCCCGGAGGCGAACGACACGCAGTAGCCGCCTTCGAGTTCACCGAGCGTCTCTTCGAATGCGCTCCACGTCGGATTGCCCCAGCGACCGTAGCCGAGGTCACCGCCATCGCGGTACGTCGACGCGAACGTGGGGGGCACATTGAAGGGACCGCCAGGCGTCGGGGCGCGACCGGCGACGATCGCCAGTGTCTCGGCGTGCCACTTCTTCGACTCGACCATCACTCAAGTATGGCGGATGCGTCTGGCGAATCCGGCGGCTCGTCCGACGTCCAAAAATGACGAAGCCCGCGCCTCCGACTGAGAAGTCGAAGGCGCGGGCGATCGGTTTAGGACTCGTCGTCCGCCAGGAGGCGGTAGATAGACCGTCGCGCGTCGGCCAGGATGGTCGTCGCCTTTTGGGTCTGCGTGTCCGAACCGGCCATCGACACTTGTCGAACCGCGTGGACGACCTGTCGGAGGGTTCCGAACAGATCCGACGTGGCGTCGCTGACGTCGGCGGCCGCGGTCTCCCACGGCTTGCCGAGCTTCGCGCGGTCCTTCTCGACCAGGGCCTTGCCCGTGTCGGTCAGGACGTACGTCTTGCCAGAGACCGTGGACGAGATCTCAACGAGACCTTCATCTTCGAGTTGCTGGAGGATCGGGTACACCGATCCAGGGCTAGGACGCCACGCACCATCGGAGCGCTCGCTCAACTCTTGGATGATCTGGTACCCGTTGCGCGCGGACTCATCGAGCAAGACCAAGACGGCAGCTCGAACGTCGCCGCGGCGAAGGCGCTGACGGCCGCGTGGTGGGAATCCGCCGCGGAACATCTCATCGCCTCGGCCGAACGGCCCTCGGTGTCCACCCGGGCTTCGACCGCGTCCGCGACCGTTTCCTCGGGGCCCACGATCGCGCTCAGAGTGCTCGTCGTGTTTGTGTTCATGAAATTCGTGATTCATAGTTTTCTCCTTTGTTCTAAAACTGACTATAACGATATATCGTTAACGGTCGTTTGTCAAGGGTGAATTTCGAGGATCTCAGAAATAGCCTTTAATGAGGTGATACGACCACGCCGCACTGGCCGCGTCACGCCCCTAGGCGCCACCGTTCGCCCATTTAGCTCGCCAGTGGAGGCGATCGAAAGCGCAATGCACTCGCAAAGGTGGCCAGGGTAAGGGCCGCAAAGCTGGCAAGGACGATCGGCACCACGTGGATGCCAAACGACGAGACCATCAGACTTTGCACGGCCGGTCCGATCACGCCACCGGCCATCATGCACGGCAAAGCACGACCGCGGACCAGTTCGTCAAGTCACCGCCAAACAGACCATCGTCAGTTCGCGAGGAACTCCACCAGTAATGAACTGAGTTGCGCGCTGGCGTAGACCGGAATCCAGTGGCTGGCGACGTCGATTCGCTCGTAACGCCACGAACCGGAGACGAATCGCTCCGATCCGGTCATCTGTGCTTCGCTCAACGCCATGTCGCCGCTGCTCCACACGCCCATGGTCGGACAGGCGACGGGCGCGAGGTCGATGTCCCGACCGTCGCCGGCGAAGGTCTCGGGCGAGATGTTGGCCCGATACCAATTGAAACCTGCGCTGAGTCTTCCCGGTCGAGCGAGGTCGGCGATCTGGCGTTCCATGTACTCGTCGCTGCCACGGGCCGCGCCACCGTGCGCCCAATTGCGGAACATCTCCCAATCGTTCGCGCTGAGTCCGGTTTCGGCGACGCCTGGAAACTGGAACCACAACATGTACCACGAGAGCTGCTTCTGTGTGAAGCCGGCGCCGGAGAATGAGAGTGGGTGGCCGACAGAAACGGCTACCAAGCGCTCCACGCGTTCGGGCAGGAACGTGGCGAAGAGCCACGCCACGGCGGCGCCCCAGTCATGACCGACGACGGACGAACGTTCGACGTTGAACTCGTCCAGGATGGCGGCGACGTCACCGATGAGTTTGCCCAGTGAGTACTCTTCGACCGCTTCGGGGTGGTCGCTTTCACCGAAACCTCGAAGGTCGGGCGCGAGCACGCGATGACCGCTCTGGGCCAGCGCCTCGATCTGGTCACGCCACAGATGCCACGAGTCCGGCCACCCGTGCAGCAAGAGAACCGGATCGCCCGAACCGGCCTCGGCCACGTTGAAGTGCAGGTCGCCTATCTGAATCCGGTGTTCGATGATGTCGAAGTCAGCCATTGGCGGACGTTAGCAAGAGGAGACGACTACGGCGCGAGGATCTTTCGAAAACGACGCGAGGCGATGGAGAGACACATCAGCGCGATTGCGATCAGATAGGCGGCCCGAAAGATCATGATCCATTGGAAATGCCCGAGCGAAAATCCTCGCATGAGCGCGGCCGACTGGTACAGGGGAGAGACGGTGACAATCGCCCCCAACCAGTTCGGGTACAGCGTGACCGGAAAGAACGTCCCGGAGAACAAGAAGAGCGGGAGTTGAACCAGCAACACGAGGTCGAAGTCCTGCCACGTGCGCATGTACGTGCACGCAGCAAGTCCCATACAGGAGAAGGTGAGGCTCGTGAGGATCGCGCCCGGCCAGCACAGGACGACCCACGCGCTCCCGGCGTCGCCGAGTAATGCCATGCAGACGATGAAGGAGGCGGAGTACATCGTTCCACGCGCCAACGCCCACAGGACTTCCCCCATGGCGATGTCCGTCACTTCCAGAGGTGTCGACAAGAGCGCGTCATACGAGTGGGAGATCTTCAATTTGAAGAACGTATTGAAGATCGAGTCGATCATCGCGCCGTTCATCGCCGAGGCCGCGAGCATCCCCGGCGCGACAAACAAGGAATAACTGACGATCCGGCCGTCCACCGGCAGGGGGCCCGCGAGTTTGTTAAGTCCGATACTGATCGAGAGCAGATAGAAGAGCGGCTCGAAGAACCCGGAGACGAGCATGACCCACTGCGTGCGGTAGATCATCACGTTGCGTTCCAGCACGCGGAGCGATCGGCGCGAGCCGACCATCGGGAACGTGCGAGTGAGCATCAGTTGGTCAACCGCCGACGCATGGTGCGCCGTCCCCAGACGACGCCGCCGACCGTCATCGCCAGCAATACCACGACGTGCGCCAGTTGCGACGCGACCGATCCCTGTCCGAAGGCCGCCGCGCGCGCGAGCGCGACGCCGTGATAGAGGGGGAAGAACTGCACCACCGGTCGCAGGTAGCCGGGATACTCCGACAGCGGATAGAAGGTTGCCGAGAAGAGGAACATGGGGACGAAGGCGAAGCGGTAGATAGTGATGAACGACGCCTCGGACTCTGAGCGCGCGGCGTAGGCAACCAACGGCGCCGAGAAGGCCAGTGCCACCAGCGTCCCGATGAAGGGCAGCGTGAGGCTCCACCACGACTGCAGTGCGCCGAAGCAAGCGATAATGATCACGTAGAACACCGACGTCAGAAATGCGCGAGTGGCAACCCAGGCCAATTTGCCGAACAGGATGTCATCGGGTTCCAGTGGTGTCGTCGCGGCGGCGTGATAGGTGCGAACCCACTTGAGGCACGCGAGCACCGGCCAGAGTGACTCACCTTCACCCAGTTGCATGGTGGTGGTCGCCAGCAGGCTGGGCGCGATGTAGTGCAGATACGTCTGACCATCGACGAGTCCGTGGTGTTGGGCTACGAGATGACCAACGCCAATGCCGAGTGACGCGAGAAAGAGAATCGGGAAGAGCACCGAACTCGCGACCGAGCCTCGCCACGTCTGGGCGTAGTACTCGGCGTGATATCCCCAACTGCGAAGCCACCGGGCACGGCTGGCATCGGTCTTCATCGAAGGGATCACAACTACTCCGTCAACGATCGGCCAGTGAGGTGTAAGAAGACGTCCTCGAGCGAGCTGCGTCGCACGAGCGTGCTCGATGGTGTGATGTGGGCGGCGTGCAACTCGCGCAATGCCTCGTCACCATTCTCGACGTAGAGCAAAACTCGATCCGGTAGGACCTCAACGCGCTCGGCGAACGGCGTCAACTGATCGAAGTACGCCTCGTGGTCACCGGTCGCGAATCGCAACTCCACCACTTCGCGCGTGGAGAACCGTTCAATCAGTGTTCGTGGTGCACCCTCGGCGACGATCAATCCCTGGTCCATTACGACCAGTCGATCGCACAACTGTTCGGCTTCGTCCATGTAGTGCGTCGTGATGATGAGCGTGACACCCTCACGCTTCAGTCGGTAGAGACGGTCCCACACCAGGTGGCGAGCTTGCGGGTCGAGTCCGGTCGTCGGCTCGTCGAGAATAAGAATCTCGGGTCGATTCATGAGTCCTCGAGCAATGGTGAGACGCCGCTTCATGCCGCCCGACAGATTGTCGACCTTGTCGTTGGCGCGTTCGGTGAGTTGTGTGAACTCCAGTAACTCGGTGGCACGTTCGCGCACGACGCGACGCGGAAGATCGAAGTAGCGACCGAACATCTCCAAGTTGTGTCGAACCGAGAGTTCGAGTTCGAGTGAATCCTCTTGCGTCACCACGCCGAGGCGACTGCGGATCTCGGGTCCGTCCGTTCTCGGGTCGAGCCCGAAGATCGAGATCTCTCCGGACGTTGGTTGCGACACCGCCGAGATCATCCGCATGGTGCTGGTCTTGCCGGCGCCGTTGGGTCCAAGGAATCCGAAGCTCTCGCCTCGCTCAATCGCGACGTCAACTCCTTTTACGGCCTCGAAGTCGCCGAAACGCTTCACCAGTTGACGTGCCTCGAGGATAGGGGCGTCGCTCATGACGCTCTCCTATTGCGTCGTGCGACGTGCCCGTCCGCCTTCGAAATCATCCCCACCGTGAACACGAGTTTCGCGTCCCCCTTGACTGTGTACTCATGTGGCGGCGCTCAAATGCTCAATGAATGAGAGAAGCGCCGCATTACATCCGAAGTTTCAAGTTACTAGGTAGGTGTGACTCTGTGAAATCAACCCTGACGTGTGATTACGCGAGGTCCTGATCCCAGACACGAGTCGTCATCACTTCTGCCATTCGGGCTAAGAACCGCGCGGCGTACGCGCCGTCGACCGCGCGGTGGTCGAAGGTCAGGGCGAGCAAGCCGATTGAGTGAATGCCCACCGATTCGGTTCCGTCGTTCGCCGTGATGACGACCGGCTTGCGGACGACCGAATCAGTCGAGAGGATTGCGACCTGGGGCTGATTGATGACGGCTCCCGTGAGCAACGTGCCGAAGGGACCGGGATTCGAAATCGTGAACGTGCCGCCGGCGAGTTCATCCGGCCCGAGTCGCTTCGAGCGCGCTCGCTCGGCGACGTCGCGTATCGCGCCGGCGATCTGTTTCAGGTTGAGACGCTCCGCGCGTCGGACCACGGGGACGACGAGTCCTTCGTTGTCGACGTCGACGGCGATCCCGAGGTTGACGTCATGATGAACGACGAGTTCATCGACGCCCACTGAAGCGTTGAGTCTCGGGAAATCCTTCAGCGCTTCGACGGCGGCAACGGCGTTGAAGGGCAAGTAGCTCAGGCTAAATCCTTCACTTTCCTTGAACGCGGCGCCGTGACGAGCTCGGACGAGTTCGACCTGCTCGTAGTCGACCTCTTTGACCATGAGCGTGTGAGCCGAGGTCGCCTTGGAGCGCACCATGTGCTCCGCCGTGAGTTTGCGAATCTTCGTGAACGGAATGACTTCGTCACGCGAACTGCCAGTGGCCGACGTCAAAGGTGCTTCGATCAACGCGTCAACGTCGCGACGGGTGATGGCGCCATTGGGTCCGGTGCCGACGACGTCCTGGGGGTCGATGTTGTTCTCACTCATCAGTCGGCGAAGGATCGGCGACTGCGAGGATCCCGACTCCTGATTCGACGAAGTCTTCAGCTCTTCAATGACCGCGAGTACGTCTTGGCGAGTCACGCGACCGTTCGGTCCGGAGCCGCCGATGGTGGCCACGTCGAGGTCGTTCTCTTCGAGCAGGCGTCGTACGACCGGTGAGAGTTGTGCGTCATCGGACGGCGACTTCCTATCTGCTCCTTTTGCTGCGCGCGTCGGGAGTGGCTTCTCAACAGGCGCCGAAAGGTTCGATTGCGCTGTGGACGTCGTCGGCTCTTCGGATCCGTCGCCGATGACGGCGAGGATGGTGCCGACGTCGACCGTTACGCCCTCCTCGACGTGGATTGCAGAAAGTACGCCGTTGGCGGGCGCGGGGATCTCGGTGTCCACCTTGTCGGTCGATACCTCGAAAAGCGGTTCACCCTTCACCACGGTGTCGCCGACCTTCTTGAACCATTTCGTCACGGTGCCATCGGCGACCGTCTCGCCCAGCTGCGGCATCGTGACATTGGCCATGGGTTCTGTCCTTCGTGGTCTGTTGCGACGGACACCCAGCGCGAGCCCGAGGTGGATGACCGAGTGCTTTTATTCGCGTTTGACTGCCCTGCGGCGACGTTAGGTCCTACCGCATGTTAAGTCACACTAAACGATGGTCGCATTGGCGTGCTCGTTTTCATGAGTGCAGTGAAATGTTTTCATGAACAGTGGCGGTCGCCTAGAAAGCGAGGTCGCTCGGCTCTTTTCGAATGGCGGCTTCGGCCAAGACGGTGAGGGCCAGGAACCATTCGTCGGGGTTAACGGCAAGCGCGTGTTCGCCCTCCAGTTCGATCTGGCCAAAGAACAAGGCGTACCAGATTCGTGCAAACGCTACGGCGCTCATTCCCTCGGCCAGGAGGCGTGCGTCTTCCAGGGGCTTGACACGACTCACGATCAAGTCAGCGATCTCCCGTTTGGCTTCCGCGATTCCTTGGGACGCGGTGGGGTTGTGACGCGCAAAGGACATGCTTTCGATTCTTTGGATCCGTGCCTCGGTTCTCGCCGGCACTTGCGTCTCGGCGATGATGATGCGGAGAGCTTGGCGCAGATCTTCGGTCGTCTTGACACACATCAGAGGATTGGTGAACGTCTCGGCGAGACCGCGCAGTACCTCACGAAATCGGTGAGATATCGCGCACGCGATGAGATCTTCACGATCGTCGAAGTAGCTGTAGAGCAGGCCGACCGAGATGCCGGCCGCGTACGCCACGCGCTTCACGCGAAAGAGCGTCATTCCATTGAGTTCGATCTCTTGCGCGGCGGCCTTAAGTATTGTGTCGCGCGTCATCTCCGGAGGATACTTCGCAACGCCGGAAGTCCTCCTGTTCGTGAAACGAATCACGATCGATCAAATTTCGGCGCTGAATCGTTACGCCGTCCCCACGTCCAGGTGCTGCGCCATCCAGTCAGCGCCCAGCGGACGATGGTGATTGATGACGTTGGCGCAACCGTGGTTGCCGTCGGCCAACAGAACGAAGCTCGTTTCGCCCTGAGATTCCTTGACGAGCCGTTCCCCGTCCTGCCAGGGGAAAAGTCGGTCGCGCTTGCCCATGATCACCATGAGAGGTTGCCGGATCTTCTCGGCGAAGCCCTCCAGGGTCATGTCCCAGGCCCGGCGTTCGGCCGCTTCCGGTGACGACGAGTAGGAGCGAACTTCGAACGCGTGACGAGTGAGTGGATTCAGGTCTTTCCACGTGGCGCCCAAGTTATACGGACCGGCGAGCGCGATCGTCGCGCGAATGGGCAGGTTCGCACTCGCGAGACGCGCGGCGTAGAAGCCGCCGAGAGAGACGCCCCACACGCCGATTCGGTTCTCGTCCACGTCGGACATCGATTGGAGGTAGGGGATCACTGTCTCGCCGACGACTTCCCACTCAGGCCGAATGGGCAACGTCCATTCAGCCTCGCCCTGTCCGGGACCGTCCAGGGCAAAGGTCGCCATGCCCCGGTCATGGAAGGTCCGCTCCACTTCTCGAAACTCATCCTTCGTCGAGTCCAATCCGGGAATCAAGAGAACGGTTGGATGCGGTCCATCGTCATTCGGTCGTCGAAAGAGTCCGACGAGCGTCGAGTCCTCGAAGGGGATCTCGTGTCGACTGCCCGGCGGCACGAAGAGCGGCGTCGCGCGATTGAGTGCGTCGACCGCGCGAGCGTGCGCGTCCCTCGCTTGATCCAAGTCGTGCACGAACATGAATTTGCCGAAGTGGAAGTACGTCGACGCTCGAGCGAAGAACTCTCCCGCGCTTCGATGGCGATCGTGTTGCAGCGCCTCGTCACCGAGCGCCAATTGCTCTTCGGCGCCGACGCACCACGCCGCGCACCAGTCGTCCCAGTGTTCGAGTGGACCGGTGATGCGTTGGTAGTCGCTCGCGTCGACACCATTCGCCGTGAATCGCGGTCCCCAATTCGCGACGGCTGTTTCGAGCAGTGCGTCAGACATGAGGCCCCCCACGGACGTCGGATTTGATGCTGATGGTAACTGAAGCAGCATTGCATTTGAACAGTGCGTGTACGTTGAAATCTTTTCACCACGAATTGGCTCCGCGACCTTGTTTGATCCACAAGGCGTCGTTAGGGTTGCGAAATCGCCCATCGGGTGATCGACTCTGGAATAACGCACATTGGGGGATGCCGGGGCCGCGTAAATGCAGGGGGAGAATATATGAAACGGAAAACGCGACTTTTTCGCGCGTTCGGGGTGATTTCGATCTCACTGGCGTCTCTGACGACGATGGCGACGTCGAGTGGAGCGTCCTCGAGCGGATCGATTGCCAAGGGTCAGCCGGTCTTGATCGGGGCGTCACTCTCATTGACGGGTGACTTCTCGGGCGACGGCGTGGCCTTTCAACAGGGCTACAAACTGTGGGCCGCGGACCAGAACGCCAAGGGCGGTCTGCTGGGTCACAAGATCAAGCTGATTATCAAGAACGACACGTCGACCCCGACCCAGGTCGTCACCAACTACCAAGCGTTGATCTCCAGTGATCACGTGAATCTGACGTTCGGTCCGTTCTCGTCGCTCTTGACGTTGCCGGCCGCCCAGGCAGTGAACCGATACGGCTACGCCATGGTTGAAGGTGCCGGCGGTGCACCGTCAGTGTTCGAAGCGAAATTGCACAATGTCTTTGACGCGGCGTTGCCCGTGGCCAACGGACTCGTACCGTTCGCCCAATGGTTGGCTTCGCTGCCCGCCAGTCAACGGCCAAAGACGATCGCCTACGCGACGTCTACGGACCCGTTCACCGAACCACAGATCCCCGTCGCCGAAAAGATCATCAAAGCGGCCGGAATCAAGACGGTGTACTACAAGACCTTCCCCGCCGAACCATCGGACTACACGTCCATCGCTGACGCGGTTGCTGCCACAAACGCCCAGGTGGTTATCCTGGGTACCGTCGACGTACCGACCGTGTCGGCCTTCATGCAGGCCTTTGAACAGGCGCACTACAACCCCAAAGCCCTCATCGCCACCGCTGGTCCCGACCAAGGCAAGACGTTCATAAACGCCGTCGGCGCGGGTAACGCGAATGGTGTCATGGTGCCGAATGCCTGGTTTGGCGGTTCCAGTAATCCCGAGAGCCAGAAGATGGTGGCGGAGTACATCAAGAAGTACGGTGGCACGGCCGCCGACGTCAACGCGGACGTTGCCGAAGCGTACGCCGTGGGTCAGGTCATAACGGCGGCCGTGAAGGCGACAAAAGGATTCTCCAACGCCAAGATCATCACGTACCTCCACTCCGGTGTCACGATCCAGAGCGTTCTTGGTTCGGTGAAGTTCAACAGCCTCGGAGAGAACAATCAGCCGACGGCGTACACGTTCCAGTGGCAGGGTGCGAAGTTCGTCGAGGTGAATCCCACGAAGGACCCCGGCGCGACCAAGATCCTCTTCCCGAAGCCCGCGTGGAAGAACTAACCCTTGAACGGCACTGCAGTCCTGTATTCGATCATTGACGGCGTCTTGACCGGTTCGGTCTACGCCTTAATGGCCACGGGTCTCACCCTCATCTTCGGAGTGATGAATATCATCAACGTCGCGCAGGGGATCTTCGTGATCCTCGGTGCGTACTTGAGTTACGCGCTCTCCGTCCACCTGGGCATCGACCTGTTTGTTGGACTGGCCATCACGATCCCCACCCTTTTTGTGGTGGGGATCGTGGTGGAACGCCTCTTTCTCACTCGCATCAAAGGTCCAGAACGCGTGGTGATGTCGATCCTCGTGACCTACGCGGTCTCGCTCGTGATTGAGGGCATCCTCAACCTGGTGTTCTCGACCAATTATGTCGAACTGCACGCGTGGTACGTCGACCGTTCCGTGCGGTTTTTCGGCGTGTATGTGGGGTATATCTACCTGCTGGGCTTCGCCATGGCGGTGGTGATGCTCGGCGCGCTCTACGTGATGTTGTACCGAACGCGGTTCGGAACGAGCGTGCGCGCGTCGCTGGCCGACCAGACGTCGGCGGCGCTCGTCGGCATCAACGTGAAGCGCGTGTCGACCATCTGTTTTGGACTGGGCATCGCGGTGACGGCGGCCGGTGGAATGATCTACGGCGCGACCAACTCGTTCAACGCCAGTTCAAGCTATGACCTGATCTCGCGACTCCTCGTCATCATCGTGCTCGGCGGAATGGGAAGTCTCGGCGGCGCACTCGTGGCCGGCATCATGATGGTGACGATCGAGGACCTGGTTGGCGTGGTGTGGGGTCCCGTGTGGTCGAACCTCTCGTTCTTCCTTATCTTGGTCGTCGTCTTGTCACTTCGGCCCCAAGGTCTCTTCGGTAAGCAATCGGTCCGGGTGGCCTAGTGCTGAGGGTTCGGAACGTCTGGTGGATCGTGGCCCTGGCCGTCCTGGTGCTCTTTCCGCTGTTCGAAACGAATCCGACGTGGACGGGGATCGGCGTCAGCGCGCTCATCTTCATGGGTTGTGCGACGTCGTGGAACATGTTCTCCGGGTACTCGGGTTACGTGAATCTCGGATCGGCGGTCTTTTATGGCGTCGGTGCCTACACCATGACCCTGTTGGCCGATCACCTCAACGTCCCCGGCAACGGCGACCTCTTCTGGCTCGTCCCCGTTGGAGGACTCGGTGCGATGATCGTCGCGATCCCGTTCGGACTGATCGCCCTGCGGGTGCGACGCCATACCTTCGTCGTGATCACGATCGCCATCTTCTTCGTGTTCCAACTGTCGGCGATCAATTTCAGCTTCACCGGCGGCACCGCCGGACTCCAACTCCCGTATATCCCTTGGCTGGAGACCAACTTCAACAAGCCCTTCTATTACGTGGCGTTAGCGATCGTGGTCTTCGCTACCTTGCTGTCGGTCGCCGTCCGGCGCTCGAGATTCGGATTGCAACTCCTCGCCATCCGAGATGACGAGGACCGAGCGGCCGGCCTCGGGGTAAAGGTCTTCGCCGTGAAACTGGTGGGTTTCACGCTTTCGGCTTTCGCCGTGGGCATGGGGGGTGCCCTCTACGCCATATTCCTCGGCCAGATATATCCGCAGTTCGTCTTCGATCCGATCTTCGATATCTCCATTGCCCTCATGGCAATTCTCGGCGGTCTCGGGACGTTGACGGGACCACTACTCGGCGCACTGCTGCTTGAATCGACGCAGCAGTATCTGGCCATTCGATTTTCCAACGGCTCGATCTATTTGATCGTCTTCGGTGCGCTGTTCTTGCTCATCGTCCTGTTCATGCCCCAGGGCGTCGTCGTGTTTCTGGGGGATTGGCGCACCCGAAGTCGGGAGCGACGCGCCGAAGGCGCTCTTGTCGCAAGCGACGCGTTGTGACGAATCTCCTCACTGTTGAGCGTGTCTCCAAATCCTTTGGTGGACTGCAGGCGCTCGCCGAGTGTTCCTTGAGTGTGGAAAAAGGAAGCATCACGGGACTCATTGGACCGAACGGCTCGGGTAAGACGACGCTCTTCAACGTCATCACCGGTTACGAGAAGCCGGATTCCGGCTCGGTGACATTCGAAGGCACTGAGATAACGCGAGCCAGTCCGAGCAAGGTGTTCGCCCTCGGTGTCGGACGCACGTTCCAAATCACTCGCATCTTCGCTCGCATCACGGTGCTCGAGAACATGCTCGTCGCGACGCAGCGCGACGAGGGCTGGCTTCGCGGCCTAACGAGGTCGAAGTCATCGAAGTCCGAGCTCGCCGCGGCGATGGAGTGGCTGGACTTCGTGGGCATCGGTCGATTGGCCGCTCAGCCCGCGGGATCGCTCTCCTTCGGTCAGCGCAAGCTCCTCGAGCTCGCCTACGTCTTGGTCGCCGATCCCGACGTCATCTTGTTGGACGAGCCGGCCGGCGGGGTGAATCTCACACTGATCAACGAGATCGCCGACAAGATCCGTGCGCTCAACAAGAGCGGCAAGTCATTCCTCATCGTCGAGCACAACATGGAGTTCGTGATGAACCTGTGCGATCGCGTGACCGTCATGCACCAAGGGGTTGATTTGGTGAGCGGCACGCCGCAAGAGATTCGAAGCAACCCGTTGGTGCTCGACGCGTACCTTGGTGGCAGCGACGAGTACGACGATGAGGAAGTCTCGTGACGTCGTCGACACCGTTCCTGGTCTTCGACGGCATCGTCGCCGGTTACGGTGGCGGCGACGTCCTCAAGGGCGTGAACTTCACGGTCCAAGAGGGCGGCGTCACCTGCATCGTCGGCCCCAACGGCTCGGGAAAGTCGACGTTGTTGAAGACGGTGAGCGGACTGCTGAGTCCCCGACTTGGTCAGATCGTCTTCAAGGGC
>Ga0208480_1000333_pt1 | contig 17807 bp, 14 predicted proteins | sample NGESurshal092012_4_FD_184485 | JGI IMG/M metagenome (GOLD analysis project Ga0208480, IMG submission 184485) | Arctic peat soil microbial communities from Barrow, Alaska - NGEE Surface sample F53-1 shallow-092012 (SPAdes) | ecosystem: Environmental > Terrestrial > Soil > Wetlands > Peat ... | reverse complement strand
GAGTTTGCGCCGTTCGTAAAAAACCTCGCCGGGCGTGGCTATGCGGGCGCCAACGTCACGCTGCCGCACAAGGAGGCGGCGTTGGCGCTGTCGCAGCCGGACGATCGCGCCGAAGCCGTCGGCGCCGCCAACACGCTCTGGCTTGACGGCGCAACCTTGCGGTCCACCAACACGGATGTCGAAGGCTTTTTGGACAATCTCGACACCTGCGCGCCGCATTGGGACAGGGATTTGAGCACCGCTGTCGTGCTCGGCGCCGGCGGTGCGGCGCGCGCGGTGGTCTACGGCCTGGTGCTGCGCGGTGTTGCGCGCATCATCGTCGTCAACCGCAGCGCAGACCGCGCCGAGACATTGCAGGGGCGTTTCGGCGAAAGCGTGTATCCGGCCCCCTGGGGCGAGCGCGACAACCACGTCGCCGGCGCGGGGCTTGTGGTCAATACGACGACGCTCGGCATGGAACATCACGGCGGGCTTACGCTCGACATCGCGCGGCTGCCGGGTCACGCGGTTGTCGCCGACCTGGTGTATGTTCCCCTGGTAACCCCGTTGCTTGCGACGGCCGGCGCCAGCGGCCTTCGCACTGCCGACGGCCTTGGCATGCTGCTGCATCAGGCCGTGCGTGGCTTCGCGCTATGGTTCGGCAAACAGCCGGAAGTGACCAAGGAACTGCGGATGCTGGTCGAGGCCGATCTCACGGCTTCCACGGGCGGGCCGGCCGGAATATCCTAGCGGCCTTCGGGGTTAAACATCGGCGCGCCGCCTGCCCATTCGAGGGCCCCGCTGCGCGCAGCGTGGGCGACGTCAACAGGAAGCTTCAGGAGAAATGAGAATGGCGAAAATCTCACGCTGGACGTTGGGCGCAAGCTTGGGCGCGAGCGTTGTCTCGGTGGCGCTTTTGGCGGCATCGTTGGCCGCCGCACAGGCGCCGCAAATCGTGCGCGTGCGTGCCACCATCGAAAGCGTCAGCGGGCAGACGCTATCAGTGAAGAGCCGCGACGGCGCGGTGATGAAGGTGGAGCTTGCGCCGAACGCGCCGGTGAACCAGGTAATTAAGGCTTCGCTGTCCGACATCAAAAAGGGCGATTACATCGCCGTGACCGCCATGCCTCAGCCGGACGGTTCACAGAAGGCATCGACAATTCTGATCTTCCCCGCAGCCATGCGCGGTGTCGGCGAAGGGTTCCGGCCGTGGGATTTCACGCCCGGCAGCACCATGACGAATGCCACAGTTGCCGATGAGGTCACCGGCGTGAGCGGCGAAACCGTCAGCGTCACCTACAAGGGCGGTCAGCAAAAAGTCGCCGTATCGCCGGCGACCGAGATAGTCGAGTATAAGAAGGCATCCGCCGCGGATCTGAAGGCGGGCGAGAAAATCTTTGTCGCCGGAGCAAAAAAGCTTCCCGACGGCACTTTGCAGGCGCCGAACGTATCGTACGGCGATTACGGCGTATGGCGATAACGCCAAGCGAGCAACATCACACACAAAACCAATGGAGCGTGACGTGAAAAGAACAGGATGGAAGGCCGCGTTGGCTTTGGCCGCGGCGCTGGTGGCCACATCGGCCGTGGCGCAGCAGCCGGGCATGGTGCGCGTGCGCGGCACGATCGAAAAAGTCGACGGCCAGACGTTGAGCGTTAAATCGCGCGACGGCAGCATGCTGACGGTCAAGCTTGCCGACAAGGCTCGCGTCACCGCAATGGTCAAGGCGTCGCTTGCCGACATCAAAGTCGGAACATTCGTCGGCGTGACGGCGATGCCGCAGCCCGATGGCAGCCAGAAGGCGGTTGGACTGCACATCTTCATGGACGCGCAAAAAGGCGTGGTGCCGGAGCGGTTCTCGCAATGGGACCGTCAACCCGGCAGTACGATGACCAACGCCGACGTTACCTCGACCGTTTCCAGCGTCGACGGCCAGGTCATGATGGTCAAATACGCCGACGGTGAGAAGAAGATCATTGTCCCGCCGGATACGCCGGTGGTGAAGTTCGTTCCGGGCAGCATGAGCGACCTCAAGGCTGGCGCGCAGATTTTCATCGTCGCCGCCAAGAAGATGCCGGACGGAACGCTCGAAGCGCCTGGCATCAACGTCGGCCGTGATGGCGTGGCGCCGCCGATGTGATGTTGGCTGTATTCCGCCAGGAATTGTTTTCAAGATTTGTTGTGAATTGCTTCCGCGGCTGCCTGACGTGGCCGCGGACGCTTTGCGGGACGGATAGGAGCGTGACATGAAGATGAAATATGCAATGGCGGGCCTCGCGTTGCTTGCGGGGCTGTCGGCGGTGTCGGCGTTGGCGCAGGCGCCCAAGCCAGAGCGCGTCACCGGCGTCATCGGCAAAGTCGACGGCCACACGGTGATGGCGAAGTCAGCGAAGGGCGACGTGTTGAAGCTCAACCTCGCCGACAAGGTGATGGTCGTGCGGGTTGAGAAGGCGACGCTCGCGGACATCAAGGACGGCGAATTCATCGGCAGCGGGGCGATGCCGCAGCCCGACGGCACGCAGAAGGCCGTCGAAGTGCACATCTTTCCCGAGGCGATGCGCGGCACCGGCGAAGGCTTCCGGCCTTGGACGCAGCCCGGCTCGACGATGACCAACGGCACTGTCGGCGCCACAGTGACCGCGGTGAGTGGACCGGTGATCACCGTCAAATACAAAGGTGGCGAGCAGAAGATCGACGTACCGCCGGGCACCCCGATCGTGAAATACGTGATCGGCGAGCTCAGCGATCTCAAAGCCGGGGCCAAGTTCGCTGTGCTCGCGGCGCTCAAGCAGCCGGATGGCAGCTTCAACGCCAGCCGCATCAACGTCGGGCCATGAAGTACATCTGCGGCGGGATCGGCGGCATGTCGCCGATGCTGATCTCGGCGCGGTGCTCGGCCAGATGAAGCTGACCAAGCCGCAGGTTACCAAGCCGCAAGTTGATGGGCTCAGGTCACGGGGGGTGAGGGGGTTGGCGTGGAGGCATCCGGTTATCTTTACACAATCGCGACCGTCGGCATGACCTTCGCGGGCCTGTCTGTGCTGACAATGATCCTTCGGCAGTTGCTCGGAGGTCGATTGACCAAGTGGGACAGCTGGGTGACGCGCACTTGGATTCAATTGGGATTCATGACGACGTTAGGCTCGATCCTGCCGCCGCTGTTGTTATTGTTTGCAGCCCCGGCGCCGATGGTTTGGCGCATTCCAAGCGGCGTTATGGCTGTCATTCTCGGGAGCTGGGCGCTGACATTTCCGCGCCGCCGGCAGGCCGTAAACCCGACGCGGTTGCCGTTGCAGGTGATAATATTCGCGCTAGCGATGGACATCGCGGCGCTGGCTTTGGCGGCAAATGCAATTGTTGTTCCCGGCGAGCGATTGGCGGGCGTTTATGCCGCGGCGGTGACCACGATACTGATCGGTGCCGGGATGTTGTTCCTGTTCACGTTTGTATATTGGTATGAGGCAACAATCGGTCAAGAACAGCCAAAATCGTAAGCCGGAAGTGCCGCTTCTCGACCGTTTTGGCATCGATCTGCACAAACCCTCCGGACGGGTTGTGGTCCATGATCGATTCGAGCGAATCGGGTGGATCTTTCAAATCGCCCAGAGGTCGGCCTCGACACCCCAGACCTTTCACATACCGGCAATGAACACTTGTCGGGCGACAGTTGGAGCTGCTTCGCCCATAACCATGATTGGACAGCCCGCGCTGGCCGCTCTATCCATTCGGCCCACCTATCGAGCGACGCACGAGAGCCAATATGACTGACACACCCCAATACACGCCGCCGGAAGTCTGGGTTTGGGAGAGAGGCGACAGTCCCGACTGGCGCTATAGCAATACCAATCGCCCTATCGCGGGCGCGACCCAAGAGAAAGCGTTGCCGCGCGGAAAGCACCCGCTGCAGCTCTATTCACTGGCGACGCCTAATGGCGTCAAGGTTACTATCATGCTGGAGGAGTTGCTGGCCGCCGGTCATAGCGGAGCGGACTATGACGCCTGGCTGATCCGGATCGGTGAGGGCGACCAGTTTGGCAGCGGATTTGTCGGGGTGAACCCGAATTCCAAAATCCCCGCGCTCATGGACTATAGCGAACCGACGCCGCAACGCCTGTTCGAATCCGGCTCGATGCTGCTCTACCTGGCGGACAAATTCGGCGCCTTCCTGCCAAAGGCTCGCGGCAAGCGCACCGAGGCGCTGAACTGGCTGTTCTGGCAGATGGGTTCAACGCCCTATGTCGGCGGCGGCTTCGGGCATTTCTATGCCTATGCTCCGGTGAAGATCAAATACGCCATCGACCGTTTTGCAATGGAGGTGAAACGCCAGCTCGATGTGCTCGACCGACAGCTTGCGGACAATCAATTCGTCGCCGGCGACGAATATACGATCGCCGATATGGCAATCTGGCCGTGGTATGGCAACGGCATGTTGAACGGCGCCTCCTACAACGACCCGCGCAAGTTCCTGCAGACGCAAGACTATAAGAACTTGACGCGCTGGACGAAAGAAATCGGCGAGCGCCCGGCCGTCAAGCGCGGGCGAATGGTCAACCGTGCCACCGGACCGCTCGAACTACAATTGCGCGAACGCCACGACGCCAGCGATTTCAAGACGAAGACGCAGGACAAGATCGAGGCGCTGGCAACCGCATCGTAATTTCTCACATCGCCGCGATCTTCTGCCGGTCGATCTCGCCGACATTTTTGCAGCCGGTCAGCGCCATGGTGACATCGAGCTCGTTCTTGATGATCTCGATGGCGCGGACGACGCCCGCCTCGCCGGCGGCGCCGAGGCCGTAGATGTAGGCGCGGCCGGACAGGCAGGCGCGCGCGCCGAGCGCCAGCGCGCGGAACACGTCCTGGCCGCAGCGGACGCCGCCGTCGAACAGCACCTCGATGTCCGAGCCGACCGCGTCAGCGATTTTCGGCAATGCCGTGATCGAAGCCGGTGCGCCGTCCAGCTGTCGACCGCCATGATTGGACACGACTAAAGCCGCGGCGCCGGTCTTCGCCGCGATGCGCGCATCCTCGACATCGAGAATGCCCTTGAGGACGAGCTTGCCGGGCCAAAGGCTTTTGATCCACTCGACATCCTTCCAGTTCAGTCCCGGATCGAACTGGCCGGAGATCCATTGCGTCAGCGAAGTGACGTTCTCCGTGCCTTTGATGTGGCCGGAGATGTTGCCGAAGATTTTGCGCTTGCCGCGCAGGATGCTGAGCGCCCAGGCCGGCTTGGTGGCGATGTCGACGAGATTGCCGAGACGCAGCTTGGGCGGGACCGTCATGCCGTTCTTGATGTCGCGATGGCGCTGGCCGAGAATCTGCAGGTCGACGGTGAGCACAAGCGCGCTGCACTTGGCCGCCGCCGCCCGTTCGATCAGCGCGCGGATGAAACCGCGGTCCTTCATCACGTAGAGCTGGAACCAGAACGGCTTGCCGACGGCTGCGGCGACGTCTTCGATCGAGCAGATCGACATGGTCGACAACGTGAACGGGATGCCCGCCGCCTGCGCGGCGCGGCAGGCCAGAATTTCACCGTCGCCGTGCTGCATGCCGCACAGACCGATCGGCGCCAACGCCAGCGGCAGCGCGACCGGCTCGCCGAGTATCGTGGTCTTGGTGCTGCGGCCGCCGACATCGACCAGAATGCGCTGGCGCAGTTTGATGCGTTCGAGATCGGTGCGGTTGGCGCGCAGCGTCTCCTCCGCATAGGAGCCACCGTCGGCATATTCGAAGAACGCGCGCGGCACCTTACGCCGTGCGGTCTGCCGCATATCGTCGATGCAGGTGAAAGTTGTCATGGTCGCGCTCCCCGGCTCGCAGGCGCGCATTTGATAGCACAACCGGGGCGTTTCGGTCTGATCGGAGACGGCCAGGGGAACGGGCGCGGCCGGAATTCGTTGTGCTTGAGGTTTTGTGGGCCGGGCCAGAGCGGCGCCGAAATGGGCGTCTGTGCGGCGGCTGTATATTGAAAAGGTGGATGATGGAGCGCTGGCGATGACGGAGCGCGGGCACAGTGGCAACCGGACCCCCCAGGGGGTGCGCGACGATCGTGAGGAGCGGAGCCGTCAGGCCGATGCCGAGCGCCGGAAGGCCCTGGAGGAGGGCCTCGAAGATACTTTTCCGGGTTCAGACCCTGTTTCGGTCACGCAGCCGGCGCCCAGCGCCCGCGACAAAAAGGGCGTCTGAGGCAATACCGAGCAATTCTGTAAGCCGCGGGAACCTGCCGCTAAGATATTGACGCTAGTATCGTTTTTGCTCTCGGTGCTGCCGCAAAGAATGGTAACATTACTGCATTATTTTTGAGGCGACCGGGGCCGGGAAGCGGTTAATATCGCTCTCTGCGAGAGGCATTGCGGCGGGGCAACCAGACGATGGTTCGGAAGTATTTTGGCACCGACGGCATTCGCGGCCGGGCGAACGGCGTTATCACGCCGGAACTGGCGTTGAAGGCGGGGCAGGCGACGGGGTTGGTGTTTCGCCGCGGTGAGCACCGCCATCGCGTGGTGATCGGCAAAGATACGCGGCTCTCCGGGTATATGATCGAAACCGCGCTCGTGGCCGGCTTCACGTCAGTCGGCATGGACGTGCTGTTGCTCGGCCCAATGCCCACTCCGTCGGTCGCCATGCTCACCCGTTCGATGCGCGCCGACCTCGGCGTCATGATTTCGGCATCGCACAACCCGTTCGATGACAACGGCATCAAGCTGTTCGGGCCTGACGGCTACAAGCTGTCCGATGATGCCGAGCGCGAGATCGAAAGGCTGATGGACGGCGATCTGACCAAGCGCCTCGCCGGCGGCCGCGATCTCGGCCGCGCCAAGCGCATCGATGGCGTGCACGACCGCTATATCGAATTCGCCAAACGCACGCTGCCGCGCAACCTGTCGCTCGAAGGCCTGCGCATCGTTATCGACTGCGCCAACGGCGCCGCCTACCGGGTCGCGCCCGATGCGTTGTGGGAGCTTGGCGCCGACGTGGTGCCGATCGGCGTCGAGCCTGACGGCTTCAACATCAACCACGATTGCGGTTCGACCGCGCCCGAAGCGTTCTGCCGCAAGGTGCGCGAGATGCGCGCCGATATTGGCATCGCGCTCGACGGCGATGCCGACCGCGTTCTGATCGCGGACGAGCACGGCCATCTGATCGACGGCGATCAGTTGCTCGCCGTGATCGCGGAAAGCTGGCGCGACGACGGTCTGCTCGCCAAGCCCGGCATCGTCGGCACGGTGATGTCGAATCTGGGGCTGGAGCGTCGCATGCAATCGCTCGGGCTCGAACTCGTGCGCACGCCGGTTGGCGACCGTTATGTTCTCGAACATATGCGTGAGCATGGCTACAACGTCGGTGGCGAGCAATCCGGCCACATCATCCTGTCCGATTACACGACGACCGGCGACGGCTTTGTGGCCGCGCTGCAGGTGCTCGCCGTGGTGCAGAAGCAAGGCAAGCCGGTGTCGCAGGTCTGCCATCGCTTCGATGCGCTGCCGCAGGTGCTCAAGAACGTGCGCTACAAGAGCGGCAAGCCGCTCGAGCATGCCAAGGTCCGCTCCGCGATTCAGAGCGCGCAAAAGCGGCTGAATGGCCACGGGCGGCTTTTGGTGCGGCCATCGGGCACCGAGCCGGTGATCCGCGTCATGGGCGAGGGCGACGACAAGGCGATGATCGAGGAGATCGTCGACGGCATCGTCGACGCGCTCACCGCGCACGCGGTGTAATTGTCATTCCGAGGCTGGCCGCAGGCCAGAGCCCGGAATGACAGCATCACTCGCGCGATTTTAGAAACTGCGCGAACGCCTTCAGCGTCGTTTCCGAGACATAATGCTCGATGCCCTCGGCGTCGGCCTCCGCCGCTTCGCTGGGCACGCCGAGCGCACGCAACAGGTCGACAACGAGACGGTGCCGCACGCGCACGCGCTCGGCAAGCGCGTGGCCTTTCTCGGTGAGGAAGACGCCACGGTAGGGGCGGGCGGTGGCAAGCCCGGCGCGCTTGAGGCGGGAAATCGATTTGATCGCGGTGGCGTGCGAGACGCCAAGCCGCCGGGCGATATCGGTCGGGCGCGCCTCGCCTTCGCTGGCGAGCAGGTCGGCGATCAGTTCGGCATAGTCCTCCAGCAAAGCGGTTGATTGCGCCGACCGCATCTTGCCGAAGCGGCGCGCCTGGGTGCCCTCCGCGGGAAGTTTGCCCATCGTTGAATGATCCGCCGAGATGGTCCGATATCCGTCGCCGCTCGTCTGTGCAGGCGAGATCACATTCGGCATGTCGTGTCAAAATGTAGCCAAGGCTACATAATATAGCCATTGACGGAGACCCATCGGCACCCCATAGTAACCTAGGCTACACTTTGGTGTGAGTGCTGCATCACCATGCTGCGGACATCCGTGGACGAGAGGCCTGGAGCGGTGGACCTGGCGAGCCGGAACGGGGCGCTGAGCGGTCGAACCATCGCCGCGGCTCAGGCCGTGCTGGCGGGTCGTCCCGGCGGCTGGGGCCGCTATCTGGCCTTCGTCGGTCCCGCGGTGATTGTCTCGATCGCCTACATAGATCCGGGAAATTTCGCGACCAATATTCAGGCCGGCGCGAAATACGGCTACAGCCTTCTCTGGGTGGTATTGCTCGCGAATCTGATCGCGATGCTGTTCCAGGCGCTTTCGGCCAAGCTCGGCATCGTCACCGGGCGCAACCTTGCGGAAATGTGCCGGCTGCAGTTCCCGCGGCCCGTGGTGTGGGCGATGTGGGCGGTCAGCGAGATCGCCGCCATGGCGACAGACCTCGCCGAGTTCCTCGGCGGCGCCATCGGGCTTTCATTACTATTCCAGATGCCGCTGTTGGTCGGGATGGTCATTACCGGGCTTGTGACTTACGGCATCCTGATGTTCGAGGGCTATGGCTTCCGGCCAATCGAGCTGATCATCGGCGGCATGGTGAGTCTCATCGGTCTTTGCTACCTCGTCGAGATGTTTATCGTTCCGGTCGACTGGTCGTCGGCCCTGCTCCACACCTTCAAACCGGAAATCCCCGATGCCGAAGCGCTGCTGCTTTCGGTCGGCATTGTCGGTGCAACCGTCATGCCGCATGCAGTCTATCTACATTCCGGCTTGACGCAGGCCCGTATGCCGGTCCGCGACGAAAGTGAGCGGCGCAAAGTGGTGCGCTTCTCCAACCAGGAAGTCATCGCCGCGCTTGTCATCGCCGGCCTCGTCAACATGGCCATGGTGATGATGGCCTCGGGCGCCTTCCACTCCGGTCATCCTGACGTGGCGGAAATCGAAACCGCCTATCACACCCTGACACCGCTCCTTGGCGCCGGCGCGGCCGGTGTCTTTCTGCTGTCGCTCATCGCATCGGGTATCTCTTCGTCGACGGTCGGAACGATGGCCGGCCAGATGATTATGCAGGGCTTTGTCGGCTTCCGCATCCCGGTCTGGTTGCGCCGCGTCGTCACCATGGTTCCGGCCTTCGTGGTGGTCGCGCTCGGCGCCAACGCGACCAATGCCCTCGTCGTCAGCCAGGTCGTGCTCTCGATCGCGCTGCCACTGCCGATGATCTCGCTGCTGATTTTTACCCGGCGCGCCGACATCATGGGCGAGTTCGCCAACAGCCGTCTCACGCAAGTCGCGGCCGTGACAGGCACCGCCATCGTGCTGCTGCTCAACGCATTTTTGATTATTCAGATTTGTGGCATCCCGATTCCAGGGCTGCCCGCACGCGGATAACCGATAGCCTCGCCCCGAATCACCAAACCCGGACTGCGCGCCGCGCAATCCGGGCTAAAGAGCTGTCTCTCTGGTGGTGCGGCCGTTGGCGGCCGCGTCGCATCAGCCGACCGTCTTCAGATTCTCGGCCGCCGCCTTGCCGGTCTTGCGGTCGGTCTCGATCTCGAACGTTACGCGCTGACCTTCTCGGAGCTCGCGCAGTCCAGCACGCTCCACCGCGCTAATGTGAACGAACACGTCCTTGCCGCCGCCCTCGGGTTGGATAAAACCGTAACCCTTCTGCGTGTTGAACCATTTCACGGTACCGTTTTCCACGGGCAACCTCTCTTCATAGATACGTCAATATGGACCGGGCGGTTAATGCCCAGTCCGGTTCGCTCGAGATTTTGGTGAAGGATTGTCAGTCAGGCGCGGTTATCGTCGCTGTGTGGCCAGTCTTTCGGCCGAAAACTCGATCGGCAATATTTAGCGGCAACTCGGTCGTTATGCAAGACCGCCTCGGGTCGAATACGACAGCCGAATAACGAGCCTTAATGAACTGACAACGACTGCCGATATTTTATGCGACAGGTTTGTTCTTCATCGGCTGCGAAGTGTGCGCTGACCGATCACATCATTGAATTCGATTGCGATTTTTTGGTCCCGCGATGCAACAAGCGGGTACCGAATCACTGCAGCGCGCCGCGCACCAAAGCCGCGTAAAACCGTTCTGAGACGTTGCGTGGCTGCGCCAAGCCGAGCCGGGCGAGGCATTCCTTGTCGCCGGCGGATCCCGATATAAACCCGCGCACGACCATGGCGGCGAGCCCGGCAGGCGAGGCGGATTTCAGGGTTTGCAGGGCGGGCATCAGCCGCTGCTCTACATCGGTAAAATCCGTACCGAACGGGAAGGCCGGCAGCAGACCCGCAGTGGTAGCGTCACGCAAGCCGTGTGCGAGTGCTTCCGGTGTGTTGTTACGCGCCGATGGGGGCAGTTCAAAGGACCGCGCGATTTTCCCGGCATCCTTGGCCTGCTTGAGCAACTCGTCCTGAAAGCGCGAATCGGTAATGGCCAGCATCGCCGCAATGGTTTCACTGTCGCTTTTGCCGCGAATGTCGGCGATGCCGTATTCCGTCACGATAATATCGCGCAGATGCCGCGGGATGGTTGTGTGGCCGTAGCGCCAGCGAATGTTGGAATACGTCTTGCCTGCCGCGGTCCGCGAGGCGTGCAGCAGGATCGCCGAGCGAGCGGCCTCAAGGGCAAAACCCTGGGCGATGAAATTGTATTGGCCGCCGACACCGCTGACGATGCGGCCGTCCTCGAGACCGTCGGAGATCACATCCCCGAGCAACGTCGCCATCATCGCGTCGTTGAGAAAACGCGCGTCGGTGCGCGCGCGGCGCTTCTTGGCTTCGTCGCCGTACAGCTCGTTGACGAAGGAGATCGACGTCATGCCGAATTTCTGCACGACCTCGCGCGGCATCTCGCGCAGGTTTCGATAGAACGCGCGCGACCCGATGAAGAAACCGGCGTGAAGCACGACCCCGTTCACCTCGCGCTTGAGGATCCCGGCGTGGAACAGATCGAGCAGACCTTCGACGAACAATTCCGAGCAGCCGTAAAGTCCGATCGCAAACGGCTGGTGATGCACGGCCTTGTCGCGCGCCGGATCGTAGCCGAGCCGCGTCAGTAATTGGAGGAACTCCGCATTGTGACGCTGCCGCAGGATCAGGGCCTGCGCCACCGCCTCGCCCAATGCGCCGATGCCGATCTGCAGCGTGCCGCCGTCCGGCACCAGGCTCGCGGCGTGCAGGCCAGCCGCGTAATCGGCAAACGACACCGGTTCGCGCGGCGGCGCAAACAGCGGAAAGTCGGTCGCGGGACTCTCAAGCATCATGTCGAATTCGCCAGCGCCAATAGCGGCGTCGCCGGGCATGAACGGCAGTTCGGAATTCACCTGGCCAACAAACAAAAAATCGACGCGACGCTGGTGACGCAACGTCAGCAGATCGATCGTCAGATCCGGATTACAGCTCAGACTGTAGGGCCTGGCGGCCTCTTCGGTGCGATGCGCTACAAGTTGGCCAACCACGTTGACGCCGCGGTCGAGCACGCATTGCAACGCTTGCGTATAGTTGGCCGAGATGTATTGCTGCTGCGCGTAGGGAGAGTTCAGCCATTGGCCGGCCTCAAAGAAGAACTCATTGATTTCGATGTTGGGCGGCACTTTGCCGGCGCGGATCGCGGTGGCGTAATCGAGCGCCGGATACCCGGCGAACAGGCGCTGCGCAATCGGATCGAGAAAGCGGTGCTCAAGCTCGCTCTTCGCGCGCGGTGGGGTGAGCGTGAGCGCGGTAAAGATGGTGAGCCGGATCGACGGATCGATCGCGGCCTTGGCGTACAGCGCGTTGACGACGTGACTGGGCTTGCCGAGGCCGAGCGGCAGCGCAAGCACGATCGTCTTGCCGACTCTCTCGACGATGGCGTCGGCGACCCGCGCCGGATCGTCGAACAGCGTCGGCGCCGCCCCCGCGTCCGAATGGATCATTGCTTAGAGTCCCAGCCCGGATCGGGCTGGAAGCGCGGCCCATATTGTCCGGCCAAGCGCTTGAGCGTGTCGCGCACGTCGGCAAAGCCGCGCGTACGCGCATAGTGCATCGGGCCGCCGCGGAATGGCGCAAAGCCGGTGGCGAAAATCATGGCGCCATCGAGCACCTCGTCGTCCGCGACCACGCCTTCGCGCCAGCAGGTCATGCAAGCGTCAAGCATCGGCAGGATCAGCCGGTCGGCGGTGTCGTGCGATGGCGTGGCGTCGTCGTGCGCTTTGACCGCGTGGCCATCCTTCCAATCGTACAGACCCTTGCCGGTCTTTTTGCCGAGCTCGCCTTTGGCGACCTTGTCCTTGAGCCATTGCGGCGCGTCCGGGATGTCGCGACTGAGACTGCTGCGCAGCATTTCGGCGACGTGCAGGCAGATGTCGAGGCCGACCTCGTCGGCGAGTTCGATCGGCCCCATCGGCATGCCGAAGTCGACGGCGGCTTTGTCGATCGTCTCCTTCTTCATGCCGGCGTCGAGCATGAGCAAGGCTTCGAGCAGGTAAGGCGTCAGCGCACGGTTGACCAAAAATCCGGGCGCGCTTTTCACCGGCGCTGGCAGCCGGTCGATGCGGCCGAGGAAAGCGCGAGCGTCCGCCAGCACGCCGGCTGCGACCTGGTGGTGGCTTACGATTTCCACGAGTTGCATGCGCGATACCGGGTTGAAGAAATGGATGCCGACGAGTCGTTCCGGCCGCGGCAGCCCTTCGCGCAACTGTTCCAGCGGAATGCTCGACGTGTTGCTGGCGAGGATCGCCTCGGGTTTCATCTTCGGCTCGATGCCGGCAAAGATTTTGCGCTTGAGCTCGAGATTTTCCGGCACGGCCTCGATGATCAGGTCGGCGCCGGCAACGCCATCGCCCTTCAGATCAGGAATGAGGCGGTCGAGTGCGTCGCGTACGCGGCGGCTGTCGTCGCGGCCGATTTTCCCGTAAAGTTCGGCAGCGCGCTTGACGGCGCCGCCGATTGCCTTCGCGCTGGTGTCGCCGAGCGTGACGATAAAGCCGCTCCACGCGCACCAGGCGGCGATGTCGCCGCCCATCGTTCCGGCGCCGATGACATGAACGCGCTTGCCGTCCCACTTGCCGCCGGCCAGATTTTTCAAATTGTCGCGCAGGAAGAACACGCGCACCAGATTTTGCGCGGTGTCGCCGACCAGGAGCCTGGCAAATGACGCGATCTCGGCCCTCTGCGCGGTCGCGGCGTTGCCGCCGTGCTCGACCCACAGGTCGATCAGCGCATAGGGCGCCGGATAATGCGCGCGCGGCGCCCGCTTGGCGGCCTCGCTCGCCATGCGCGATCCCAGCATCTGGCGCGCCGGCTTCAGGTTCAGCAACGAAGCAGCGAAGGTTTGCTTCGTCTTTTTCAGTTCGCCGCTGACCGCGGCCTGCACGGCGCCGCGCACGTGGCGCTCCTGCGTGACCGCATCGACCAGACCGAGCCGCCGCGCGCGGCGAGCGCGCTCGCTGCGCCCGGTCAGCATCATGGTCATCGCCTGTGTCGGATTGATCAGACGCGGCAGCCGTACCGTGCCGCCGAGGCCCGGATGGAGCCCAAGCTGCACCTCGGGAAAGCCGAAGCTCGCATCATCGACGGCGATGCGATAGTCGCAGGCGAGCGCAAGTTCGAGACCGCCGCCGAGACAATAGCCGTGGATGACCGCAACCGTTACGGTCGGCAGCCGGTCGAGCCGGTCGAGCACCGCGTGGCCGCGTGTGATCAGCGTTTCGATCTGGATGACGTCCTTCACGCCGCGAAACTGCGTGATGTCGGCGCCAGCGATGAAGCCGCTCCGCTTGGCGGAACGGATCACGACGCCTCGCGGCGGATTGCTTTCGAGCTTTTGCAGGATCGCGTCGAATTCGGCGAGCACCTCAGCGGACAGTGTGTTGGCGCTGGCGTCTTTTTTGTCGAACAGCAGCCAGACGATGCCGTCCGCATCGGTGCGCATCCGCCAATGCGCAAACGGGCTCGGATCTTGCGGTACTTCGTCGATCGCAAACGGTCCGAGTTCGAGATTGCGTTTGCCGAGAACGGCGAGGGCCGGCTTGCCCGGGTGTGAGGTTGTCATGGGCGCCCTTCAGATTGCTTCGATCAGCATGGCGCCACCTTGGCCGCCACCGATACATTCGGTGGCGATACCGCGCTTTTTGCCGAGCCGTTTCATGGCGTTGATGAGGTGCAGCACGATGCGGTTGCCGCTGGCGCCGACCGGATGACCGGTGCCGATGGCCCCGCCGTCGACATTAAGCCGATCGCGCGGAATGCGGCCTGCGGCTCCGGGAAGGCCGAGCGCGTCGCGACAGAATTCGGCGTCCTCCCAGGCGGCGAGGCAGCCTAAAACCTGTGCGGAGAACGCTTCGTTCAGCTCCCACAAGTCGATATCGGCGAGCGCGAGTTGATGGCGCTGGAGCAGCGCGGTCGAGCAGTAAACCGGTCCGAGCCCCATGATCGATGGATCGAGCGCCGACCATTCGCTGTCGACGATGACGGCTTTGGGCGTGAGCTTGTGCTCGCGCACGGCGTCCTCCGAAGCGAGGATGACCCAGGATGCACCATCGGTGATCTGCGAGCTGTTGCCCGGCGTCACTTGGCCCCACGGTCGCTCGAAAGCCGGCTTGAGCTTGGCGAGCGAGTCGGCGGTCGAGTCGGGCCGCACGCCGTCGTCGTAGTCGAATACCGTGCCGTCGCGCGCGAAGGCCGGCTCCAATTCGCCGGCGAGATGGCCGGCCTTCTGCGCCGCCGCAAGCCGCTGCTGGCTCTCGGCCGCATACTCATCGGACTGCCGGCGGGTGATGTGAAACAGATGGGCGACGAGCTCTGCGGTCTGTCCCATGTTGAGGTTGGTGATCGGATCGGTCAGCCCGCGCTCCAGGCCGATGACGGGGTTGAAAAATGACGGGCGCAAAGCGAGCAGCGCCGCGAGGCGAGCGCCAAGGCTGCGTGCCCCGAACAGCTTCGCATACCAGTTGACCGCGCTGCGACTGTAGACCAGCGGCGCGTGGCTGAGCGATTCCGCGCCGCCTGCCAGTATGAGATTCGCCGATCCCTCGCGAATATAGCGGAAGCCGGTGTCGATCGACTGCATGCCGGAGCCGCAATTGATCTGCACGGTGAAGGCCGTCATCCTTTCGCCCATGCCGAGGCGGAGCGCGGCGACGCGTGCCGGGTTCATTTCATCGGCAAGGACGTTGACGCAACCGAGGATCACCTGATCGAAGGCGTCCGGCGGAAACGGCTGGCGCAACAGCAGTGGCCGGCCGCATTGCACGGCGAGGTCGACGGGCGTGAACGGGCCGGGCCGGCCGCGCGCCTTGATGAACGGCGTGCGGCTGCCGTCGACGATGTAAACGGGCCGGTCTACTCGGCCGCTTGCGGATGAGGCTGCGGGGCCGGCTGTGAGATGGTTTGCGATGACACGTCTTCCTTGTTGGCGCCGCGCGCGGCGAGTTCTTCCGGAGAGAAATCGTCGACCGCAATGGCCGCCGCGACGGCTTCCGCAGCGGCATTGAGCTGCGCTGCCTCGTCCGCGGTGATCGTACGCTGGGCCACGGCCTGGTCGATATCGCGTACGCGTGCCGCATGCATGCGGTCCCTGATGGCTTGCACCGCGACCGTCATGGCGAAGGCGCGCTCAAGCCGCGCCAGTCCATGGTCGCGTTCGCTCTCCGGCGGATGAAACAGATCGACGGTGAGGCGGTCGCGCGTCGCGGATGGCGCGGTGATGATGTCGGCGCAGATGTCGGTGACGCGGTCGGACGGACCGCGCCGGCGCCGGCCGAATGGCAGAATGCACAGGCGCAACAGCCAAGCCACCGGACGGACCGGGAAATTGGCCAGGATCTCGTCGAAACGCGTTTCGATCGTAGCAATGCTTGCCTGCATGCACCAGTCGAGCAGCGGCAAATCGTCGTCCAGCCGGCCTTCATCGTTCCAGCGCTTGAGCGCCGCACTCGACAGATAAAGCTCAGACAGAATATCACCGAACCGCGCCGACAGCATTTCCTTGCGCTTGAGCGCGCCGCCGAGGCTAAGCAGCGCCATGTCGACCGTAAGCGCAAAGGCCGCCGCATAGCGGCCGAGCTGCCGGTAGTATCGCGTCGCTTTGCCGGCGTCGGGCGCCGGCGCGAACAGTCCGCCCGTCCAGGTGCGGCCGATGGTGCGGGCCGTGTTGGCGAGGCTGTGGCCGACATGGCCCCAGAACGCCCGATCGAAGGCGTCGAGGCCGCGGTCGCGGTCGGTATCTTCGAGCGCCATCATTTCTTTCAGCAGATAGGGATGGCAGCGGATCACGCCTTGGCCGAACTGGATCAGCGCGCGGGTAACGATATTGGCGCCTTCCACCGTGATGCCGATCGGCACGCCGCGATAGAGGCTGCCGAGATAATTGAGTGGTCCTTCGATGATGGCCTTGCCACCGTGCACGTCCATGGCGTCGTTGACACAAACGCGCATGCGCTCCGTGGCCTGCTCTTTCATGATCGCGGTGACCACCGCCGGATGGTGGCCATCATCGAGCGCCGCGCAGGTCATGCGGCGCGCGGCGTCAAGCAAGTAGGCGCTCGCCGCCATGCGGCCGAGTCGCTCCTGGATCGCCTCGAATTTCGCAATCGGGACGTGGAACTGCTCGCGGATCCGCGCATAGGCGCCGGTGACGTGCGCCGTATAGGCCGCTCCGGCCGCCGACAGCGACGGCAGCGAAATGCCGCGGCCCGCGGCCAGCGCGCTCATCAGCATCTTCCAGCCCTTGCCGGCTTGTTCGACGCCGCCGATAACGTGGTCCATCGGAATGAACACGTCGTGGCCCCAGTTCGGCCCGTTCTGAAAAACCTGCATCGCCGGCAGATGGCGGCGGCCGATGCTGATGCCGGGCAGGTTGGTGGGCACCAGCGCAAGCGTGATGCCGACATCGTCGCGTTCGCCGATCAGATGATCCGGATCGCGCAGTTTGAAGGCGAGCCCGAGCACCGTAGCGATCGGTCCGAGCGTGATGTAGCGCTTGTGCCAGTTGAGCCGGATGCCCAACACCTCGCTGCCGTCAAATGTGCCGCGGCACACCACGCCGGTATCGATCATTGAGGCGGCGTCGGAGCCAGCCTCCGGACTGGTCAGACCGAAACAGGGGATTTCCTCGCCGCGTGCGAGTCGCGGCAGCCAGTAGTTGCGCTGCTCCTCGGTGCCGAACTGCATCAGCAACTCGCCCGGCCCGAGCGAATTCGGCACCATGGCGGTGCAGGCCGTGCAGATCGAGCGCGACGACAGCTTGCGGATGACTTCGGAATGCGCGTAGGCGGAGAAGCCAAGACCGCCGTACCGTTTCGGAATGATCATCGCGAAGAATTTCTTCGCCTTCAGAAAATCCCAGACCTGCGGCGGCAGGTCCAGCCATTCCCAGTTGACCTTCCAGTCGTCGACCATGCGGCACAGCTCTTCGACCGGGCCGGCGAGGAATGCTTGCTCCTCCTGCGACAATTTGGCGGGCGCGCAAGCCAACAGAGTCTTCCAGTCGGGGTTGCCGGTGAACAGCTCGGCG
>Ga0208480_1000332_pt1 | contig 17808 bp, 16 predicted proteins | sample NGESurshal092012_4_FD_184485 | JGI IMG/M metagenome (GOLD analysis project Ga0208480, IMG submission 184485) | Arctic peat soil microbial communities from Barrow, Alaska - NGEE Surface sample F53-1 shallow-092012 (SPAdes) | ecosystem: Environmental > Terrestrial > Soil > Wetlands > Peat ... | reverse complement strand
TCATGGTTCGAGACGCGCGAAGGCGCGCTCCTCACCATGAGGGTTTGAGACCTCAGCCTGAGGAGCATCGCGAAGCGATGCGTCCTAAAGGATGAAGCCTCACATCGCCCGAAGATGTTCTCCATGGCACCGTCGGGTCGAGCCACGCGATTCTGGCGCGGCGTAGCCGACCCGACTCTATGGATAGGGGCCCGTTCCATATTCGGCAATCAGCGGCTTGTCGGTATTCGCCGCCGTCAGTTCGCTGCTGGCGCCCCCGCCACCCAGAAACTGATCGAGCGTCGCCTGGATCTTCTCCTTGACCGAGTCCGGTCCGCGGTCGCTCATTTCGGTGTGCTGGAATTTGGTATGGACGATATCGATGTCGTCCTTCTTGGCCTGCTTGGGATCCGGCAGCACGCCGGGATCGGTCTTGAAATTCGGGTCGCTTGAACGGAACGACAGGATTTTCATCTTGTCGCTGAGCACGAACGGAACGCGCAGATTGTCGAGGGTGACGACCTTCGATACCAGGTCAGGATGCTGCTGCGCGAAGTACATCGAAATGTCGCCGCCATTGGAATGTCCGACCAGGGTAAGGTGCTGGTAGTCGGCGTTCGGCTGCCTCTGCTTCAATTGCCCGATCACGAACAGGATATTGGTCTCGCCTTTTTCATACACGCCGGTCCGGCCGACATAGGGCAGGCCGATCTTGGTCATCAGTGGCGGATCGCTCGGAATATCCTGCTGAATGCTGGCGACCATATATCCACGTGCCGCGAGCACGTTGGCCAGAAACGAATATTCGGTGTTCTTGACGGTATTGCCGTTGCTGATGACGGCGACCGGCAGCCTCCAGAATCCATCGTCCGCTTTCAACTCGTAGTCGCGCCGCACGGCAAGGTCGACGGCCACCGGCCGCTGCCGCGAGGCATCGAACAGGTTGAGCGTCTCGTGCCGGATGCCCCATTTGCTGACGGTGAGATAGACAGCCGCCGTGAGCAGACAAACGCAGGCTAGAACGGCAATTCCCCTCTTCATCGCTTCCTCGATCACATTTGATTCAACAGATGGTGTTGAACGCTTGATGGTTCGAGGGTGGAATGAACCACACCAAATTAATTTTAGGCAAGCTTGCTGCTCCGCAGCAAATCGCGGGTCGGCGGTACGATCCGGTCGGCGCCGCCGGCGCCCGCGGTTACCTAGACTAATTGCCTACCCGACATCACCGACTCGTAATTGGATCGCCGCAAATTTTCCTCGCTTAGTCCCGGCACTTCAACGTCGCCGTCGCAATTTCGGTCGGGCAGGCCGGACGGCGACATGTTTTCCTATGCCATTGCAGGAGTGCCGCGATGCGAGCGCTTTACCTCGCCCCCTTTGCTTTCGCTGTCGGACTGGTCGTCTCCAGCGTACAGGCCGCGGAGACGCCCCGGGACATCAAGGGTCTTTACCTGATGACCGATTATCCGGCGGTCACGGTAAGGCCGGGTACCACGTCGAACATTCCGCTGCGCCTGCAGAATTACGGGCTCGACCCGCAGCGATACCAACTCTCGGTGACGGGGGTGCCGAGCGGGTGGACCGCGACGCTGTTGGGCGGCGGACAGCCGGTTGCGGCGGCAATGCCGGCGCCGGACGCCAGTGTCGCGCTTCAGCTTCGCCTCGACGTGCCGGCCAACACGGCGCTGAGCGGGCAGACCCTGACCATCAAGGCGGAAGGGCAGGGTACCGAGGCGACGCTGCCGCTCAACGTCGCGCTCGCCAAGGAGTTGCCGGCCAAGTTGACGGTGACTTCGAAGCTGCCGTCACTCCGCGGCAGTCCGAAGTCGAATTTCGAATATACCCTGACCATCAAGAACGATTCCGGGCGCAACCTGGTCGCGAGCTTCGCGGCCGACGCCCCGACCAATTTCGAGACCTCGTTCACCGAGGCCTACGGCACCCAGGAGCTCTCCTCGATTCCGATCGAGGCCGGTCAGTCCAAGGACATCAAGCTCAAGGTCCGCCCACCCAGCACCATCGATGCCGGACACTTTCCGGTGAAGGTGACGGTCAATGCGGAAGATGCCTCGGCGAAGGTCGAGCTTGCGCTCGATGTCGTCGGACAGCCGCAGCTGACGGTGTCGGGGCGTGACGGATTGCTGAGTGCGCGTGCGGTCGCCGCGCAGCAAAGCTCGATCCCGGTCGTCGTCACCAACACCGGCAGCGCGCCGGCCGAGAATATCGAGCTCGCATCCACGGCGCCGACCGGATGGAAAGTGACGTTCGCGCCCGCCACCATCGACCGGCTGGTCCCGGGCAAGGACGCCGAGGTGCAGGCGCTGGTGACGCCGGGCGACAAATCGCTGGCCGGCGACTACATGACGACGGTCCGCGCGACGTCGCGCGGCGAGAGCGCGTCCGGCCAGTTCCGGATTACGGTGGCGACCTCGACGGTATGGGGAATGGTGGGCGCCGGCGTTATCGGCATTGCGCTGCTGCTGATGCTGGGTGCGGTTGCGAGGTTTGGACGCCGATGAGCGAGCAACAGGCCGTCACGACGGCAAACGAGATCGTGATCGCGGCGCGAGGCCTTACCAAGCGCTACAACGACGTCAACGCGGTCGACGCCATCAACTTCGATATCGTCAAGGGCGAGGTGTTTGGATTGCTCGGGCCGAACGGCGCCGGCAAGACCACGACGATCCTGATGATGCTCGGCCTGACCGAGATTTCCGCCGGCGTCGTCAGCGTACTCGGCTGTGATCCGGCGCGCGCGCCGCTGCAAGTCAAGCGCCGGGTCGGCTATCTGCCGGACTCCGTCGGTTTCTACGATCATCTCACCGCCGCCGAGAATCTCGCTTATACCGCCAAACTGATGGGTCTTTCGGCGGCGGAGCGGACGCTGCGGATCGCGGCGGCGCTGCAGCGAGTCCGTCTGGCCGATGTTGCCGACAAGCGGGTGGCAACATTCTCGCGCGGCATGCGGCAGCGGCTAGGGCTGGCCGAAATCGTCGTCAAACAGGCCGATATCGCCATTCTCGACGAACCGACCACCGGGCTCGATCCGCAGGCCACCCTCGAATTTCTCGACCTGATCGCTGAACTCAAGGCCGATGGCGTCACGGTGCTGCTGTCGTCCCATATGCTCGATCAGGTACAGCGGGTGTGCAATCGCGTCGCGCTGTTCCAGGCCGGGCGCATCGTTCTGATGGGCGCCGTCGCCGATCTCGCCCGTCAGGTGTTGGGCGCGGGCTTTGTGGTCGAAGTCGAGGCCGATGGTGCCGGCCTTGCCCGGCGGCTGGCGACGGTCGCCGGCGTCACCAATGTCGAAACGCTGGCCGCGGATCGCTTCCGCATGACCGCCGACCGCGACGTGCGCGCGGATGCGGCGCGGGCCGTGGTCGCCGCCAACGGCTCGTTGCGCCGGCTTTCGGTCGATGAACCGAGCCTCGAGGCGATCTATGCCCGGTTCTTCCGGGACCAGACCGAACCCACGGGAGGAACGCGTCATGCGGCGTGAGGGCTCGCCGTTCCAGGGTCTCGGAGTCGTGGCGGTCAAGGAACTGGCCGACAATCTCTCGAGCGCGCGCGTGCTGGTGCTCGAGTTGCTGATCGTGCTGACGGCGCTGGCCGCACTCTATGGCGCGATCGACGATCTCCGGCAGAACACCGCGGAAGACCCCTTCCTGCTGCTGCGGCTGTTCACGGTCGACCATGCGCCGCTGCCGTCCTTTGTCGCCATCCTCGGATTTCTGATTCCGCTGATGGCGATCGGACTGGGCTTTGATGCGATCAACAGCGAGCATAACCGGCGGACGCTTTCGCGGATCCTGGCGCAGCCGATCTATCGCGACGCGCTGCTGATGGGAAAATTCCTCGCCGGGCTCATGACGCTCGGTTTCAGCCTGGCGGCGCTTTGGCTGCTGGTGATCGGCCTCGGCCTGATCTTCCTCGGCGTCCCGCCGGGCGGGGAGGAAATCGCGCGCTCGCTGGCGTTCCTGGTGATCGCGGTTTTCTATGCCGGGGTCTGGCTTTCGCTCGCGATGCTGCTGTCGATCGTGTTCCGCTCGCCGGCGACCGCGGCACTGGTTGCCCTCGGCATCTGGCTGTTCCTGACCGTGCTGTGGCCGATGCTGGCGCCGGCGCTCGCGCAGGCGATCTCGCCGCCGGATCCGCGTTATGCGCTGCTCGGGCTCAATTCGCCGGATACCGCCATCTGGACCCAGACGCTGGCGCGGCTGTCGCCGAACCATCTGTTCGGCGAGGCGATGCTGGCGGTGCTGTCGCCGACCACGCGCTCGCTCGGCCCGGTGTTCCTGGACCAATTGCGCGGCGCCGTGATGGGCGCGCCGCTGCCGCTCGGGCAGAGCCTCTTGATCGCGTGGCCGCAAACGGTTTGCCTGATCGCCAGCACCATCGTGCTGTTTGTCGCCGGGTATGTCGTGTTCCAGCGCCAGGAGGTGAGGGCTTAAGGTCGGACCGTCATTGCGAGCCAACGGGTCGCGCGAATGCGCGCCCGATGACAGGCTCCGCGAAGCAATCCATCGCGCGGCAAGCTGGATTGCCTCGTCGCTTGCGCTCCTCGCAATGACGGCTGAGAGTTCGCTGGTTCGACATGAAGCCGCCTCGTGGACCGTGCTACCTTCGCAGGCGCAACGACGCAATCGCTCGATGCGACCGCTGCCACTCCGAGTTCAAGTGCTGATCTGTGAGGTGGTCGCCGGAAGGGACGCGACCATGAATCGGCTTAACGCCGGCGCGCTACCGCAATGCCGAACAGGAAAGCCACGAACAGGCTTGCCAGCGGAGCTTCCCGGGTAATGGCGCTGACGGTGGAGAGCGGTTTTCCGGGCTGTCGCGCGGTCAACACCGCCTCACTCAGCCGATCGACCGCGGTCCTGAGCGTGGCGGACACCTCCGTGATCGTGCGCGATACATCGGTCGCGGTATCGATGGCGCGCTCCGCCATGCCTGGTTGGGAGGTGGGCATTTCGATGTTCGAATTCTCGATGCTCACGTGCCGATGCTTTCCTCGGGCCTTGGTCCGGCGGTTCGCCGGCATGCAAAGGCAAGACAAGTAACGAGGCCGTTACCTTTGGCTATCCGCGCGCGCTTGTTTTGAACGGCGGGTAACGGCCTCGCCCCTGCCAATGCAGCAACGGGAATTTTGTTCCGTCGCCGCAAGCTCGCTCGGTGGTCCGATAGCGTTTTCGAGCGAAGTGGGTACCGGTTCGCTTGAAGAAAACGCGGCAAAACAAGAAACTAGCGGCGCGCCATGCCGGATTCATCCGGACGCGTGCCGGCGCGCTGCGGCAACACCAGAAGACACAACACGATGAAAACCGCGATGATCGCGGAGGCCAGCGGCCGGCTCAAGGCAAGACCGCCGTGGCTCAACGGCTTGTCGAGGAAGTCGCCGACTCCGAGGCCAATGAGGGTTTTCGTCGGTCGTGCCTCGGAAACCGATCCGGACCCTTACCGAGGGCGTAACAGAAATGCGTTGCCTTGAAACATTTCGAGATTGCCAACGACTTCATGACGATGTTTCATGAATGTCGGTTCCATGAATGTCGGTTCCATGCATGTCGCTTTGCCACGGAGATGGACGATGACCGAGCCAGCAGCCCCCGACAACGACCTTGTCACATCGCGTCGGCGTTTTCTGCAGGAAGGCGGTGCGTTGATGGGCGGGGCCGTGGTGGCGGGTCTCGCTGGCAGCGAAGCCTTGGCCGCAGCGGAAGGCGACAACCTTCCGCCCAACATTCCCGAATGGATGAAGGCACCCGGCGATCCCATGGGAAGCCAGCCCTATGGAATGCCATCGCCGTTCGAAAAGGGCGTCGTCAAAAACATCTCGAAGAAGCTGCCGCAATACATCTCGGCGTCCGGGCGGACGCCATTGCAGGATCTCGACGGCATCATCACGCCGAACGGGCTGTTCTACGAGCGGCATCATGGCGGCGTGCCAACCATCGATCCGGAACAGCACCGCTTGATGCTGCATGGACTGGTGGAGCGTCCGCTGATCTTCACCATGGACGACATTCGCCGCTTCCCGTCGCAATCGCAGATCCATTTTCTCGAGTGTTCCGGCAACCCGGTCTACACCAAGCCGTATGGCAAGACCGCCTCCGATCTGGTCGGGCTGTTGAGTTGCGCGGAGTGGACCGGGGTCAGCCTGAGGCTGGTCTTGCAGGAGGCCGGACTTCGTCCCGAAGCCAAATGGCTGGTCGCCGAAGGCGCCGATGCGGCGGCGCTGACGCGCAGCATTCCGATCGAGAAATGTCTCGACGACGCCATGCTGGTGTACAGCCAGAACGGCGAACGGCTGCGTCCGCAGCAGGGTTATCCGTTGCGGTTGCTGCTGCCGGGTTTCGAAGGCAACATGAACGTGAAATGGCTGCGCCGCCTCAAGGCGGTCGCCGAGCCGGCCTATTCGCGGGAGGAGACGTCGAAATACACCGACCTGATGCCCGACGGCAGCGCACGGGAATTCACCTTCTACATGGAGGCGAAATCCATCATCACCCGGCCGTCCGGCGGCCAGAAGCTGACCGCGCACGGCTTCCACGAGATCACCGGCATCGCCTGGAGCGGGCATGGCAAGATCAAGCGGGTCGACGTCTCGGTCGATGGCGGCAAGGACTGGCAGGAAGCGCCGTTGCAGGAGCCGGTTCTGACCCGGGCGCTAACCCGGTTTCGGCTGCCATGGCAATGGGACGGTCAGCCGGCCGTGATCCAGAGCCGAGCGATCGACGAGACCGGCTATGTGCAGCCGACATTTGCAGAGTTGCTGGCGGTTCGTGGCGAGAACTCCTTCTACCACAACAATGCCATTCAGCCGTGGCGCATCGACGCGCAGGGGCAGGTCACCAATGCGAATGCTTAAGCTCGGTCTGGCAGCCTGCGCTGGATGCGTGCTGGGATTGGCGGCACAAGTCCACGCCCAGGGTCAGTACGGTATCGGACGTCCGGCGACGGACGCGGAAATTGCCGGCTGGAATATCGACATCGGCCGCGACGGCTCCAACCTGCCGGCAGGCAGCGGCAGCGTTGCCCATGGCCATGAGGTATTCGAGCAGCAATGCGCGGCATGCCACGGCCAGAGCGGCGAAGGCGGCGTCGGTGATCGCCTGGTCGGCGGGCAGGGCACGATCGCGACGCCAAAGCCGATCAAGACCGTCGGCAGCTACTGGCCCTACGCTCCGACGCTGTTCGACTATATCCGCCGCGCCATGCCGCAGAACGCGCCGCAGTCGCTCAGCAACGACGATGTCTATGCCGTCTCCGCCTATATTCTCAACCTGAACGGCCTGCTTCCGTCCGATGCGACCCTCGACGCCAGGACGCTCAGCGCGATCAAGATGCCGAACCGCGACAGGTTCACCGCAGACCCCAGGCCCGACGTCAAAAACCCGGCCTGCGAGAAAGGCTGCTGACGGCAGGCACAAGGATCCCGGGGAGCTGCCGCGCCCGCTTTAGCTTGCTGTGACTCCTTCGACCATGCCGGTCGGCTCCGCGCTGAGCCAGCGATAGATCACGCCGCCCAAGACGCCGCCGATCAGCGGGGCAACCCAGAACAGCCAGAGCTGCGACAGCGCCCAGCCGCCGACAAACAATGCCGGGCCGGTGCTGCGCGCCGGATTGACCGAGGTATTGGTGACGGGAATGCTGACCAGATGGATCATCACCAGCGTCAGGCCGATCGCCAGCGGCGCAAATCCGGCGGGCGCCTTGCCATGGGTCGCACCCATGATAATGAACAGGAACATCATGGTCATCACTACTTCGGTAACGAGGCATGCGAACAGGCTGTAATGGCCGGGCGAGTGCTCGCCGTAACCGTTCGATGCAAAACCCTTGGCGAGGTCGAACCCGGGCGCGCCGCTTGCGATCACGCAGAGCAGCGCCGAAGCCGCGATCGCCCCGATCAGCTGCGCCATCACATAGGGCAGGATCTGTCCGGCCGGGAAACGGCCGCCGGCGGCAAGGCCTAGCGTGACCGCCGGGTTGAGATGGCAGCCGGATATGTGGCCGATCGCATAGGCCATTGTGACCACACTCAATCCGAACGTCAGCGCTACGCCGAGAAAGCCAATACCTAGCTGCGGAAATCCGGCGGCGATGACGGCGCTGCCGCATCCGGCAAATGTCAGCCAGAATGTCCCGATGACTTCCGCCGCATATTTCCTTGCGTTCATGTCACTCTCCCGGAGGTTGATGGAGCGCTGGCAAAATTATACCGGTGGAATGACATGACAGAATCAGGCGGTCGTCAACGCGATATCTGCATTGCATTCTGCGCTGGGGATAAAGTCTTGTCAGAATGTTCGGGGACTCTGGCCGGATGCGCACCAGACCGGTCGGCTGGATGTCGCAATGCTGGTGTACGGACCGCAAGAGTGGCCGCCGTCGGCGCGGCCGGTCCGGCGTGATATGATGGGACTGTCCGGACGCCTGTTTCTGCGGGCGATCCATTTCTGCATTGGACGGAACATCAATTGAGCGATAACCGAACAGCGGATGCGGGCGATGCGCGCCAGGCCCCACAGGGAAAACTGCCGGTCCTGGCCCTTTCGGCGCTTGGCATCGTGTTCGGCGATATCGGGACCAGCCCGCTTTACACGTTCAAGACCATCCTTGGCACCGCGGCAGCGCCTTCAGCTTCTGCCACCGTGCTCGGCGCGCTGTCGCTCGTGCTCTGGACGCTGTTCATCATCACCACCGTCAAATATGTGCTGTTCGCGATGCGCGTCGACAATGACGGCGAGGGCGGCATTCTCGCCTTAATGGCGCTGCTCGGCGTCAAGAAGCAGCGCCGCCCGACCATCGTGGCCGTCGGCCTGTTCGGCGCGGCGCTGATCTACGGCGACGGCGCGATCACGCCGGCGATTTCGGTTCTCTCGGCGCTGGAGGGCCTGAACATGGTTACCCCCGCGGTGCAGCCCTATGTCGTGCCTGCGGCGGTGGCGATCCTGGTCGCTTTGTTCGCGATCCAGTCTCAGGGCACGGCTAGGATCGGTCACTTGTTCGGCCCGGTGATGCTGCTCTGGTTCGTCACCATGGCGCTGATGGGAATCTCCGGTATCGCGCGCCATCCGGCCGTGTTGGCCGCGCTCAATCCGGTCTATGGCCTGTCCTATCTGCTCTCGAATGGCCTCACCGGCTTTCTGGTGCTAGGGGCGGTGTTTCTCTGCGTCACTGGCGCCGAGGCGCTCTACGCCGATATGGGGCATTTCGGCAGGGGCCCGATCAAGCTGTCCTGGTTTGCGATCGTCTTCCCAAGCCTGATCCTGAATTATGCCGGGCAGGCGGCGCTGGTGCTCGAAGGTGCGCCGACCGACGGCAACATCTTCTTTCGGCTCTGCCCCGAAATTCTCCTGATCCCGCTGGTTGTGCTGGCGACCGTGGCGACGATCATCGCCAGTCAGTCGATCATCACCGGGGCCTTTTCGATGACGCGGCAGGCGATCCAGCTCGGCTGGTTGCCGCGGCTGCGGATCGTGCAGACCTCATCGGAGGGCTACGGGCAGATCTATGTCGGCGTCGTCAACTGGCTCCTGATGATCGCGACCGTCGGGCTGACGCTCGGCTTCGGCAAATCCGACAATCTGGCCGCCGCCTATGGCATCGCGGTTTCGCTGACCATGCTGATGACGTCGGCACTGCTTTTCATCGCGATGCGCGAGATCTGGGGCTGGAGCATCATTGCCGCCGGTTCGGTCGCCGCGTGCTTCCTGCTGATCGACAGCGCCTTCTTTGTGGCCAACCTCACCAAGATCGCCGAGGGCGGATATGTGCCGCTGCTGCTGGCGACCGCGGTCTATGGCGTGATGTGGATCTGGCATCGCGGATGGGCGGCGGTGATGGACCGGGTCGATGAATCCCTGGTCCCGGTGCCGCAGTTCATGCAGGACGTCAAGGCCAAGGGCATTGCGCGCGTTCCCGGCACCGCCGTGTTCCTGACCCGTACCGAGCGCGGTACACCTCCGGTCATGCACTGGCATGTCAAACACAACCGGGCCCTGCACCAGCATCTGTTCGTGCTGCGCGTCGAAATCCTGCCGAGGCCATGGGTCGCGCCGCGCAACCGGATGACAATCGAGGAAGTCGCGCCGAACTTCTGGCGCGCGGAAGCACGCTTCGGCTTCATGGAGCGTCCGCATATTCCGGAACTGCTCGCCACCGGCAAATCGCTCGGCTGCACGGTCGATCTCGACGATGTCACCTATTATGTCGGCCACGAGACGGTGATCGGCCGCGAGGACGGCAAGGGCCTGCCGGCATGGCAGGAGGGACTATTCGCCGTGATGGAGCGCAACGCCATCCATGTCAGCGACTTCTTCAGCCTTCCCAACGATCAGGTCGTTGAGATCGGACGGCAGATCGCGATCTAGACCATTTCCGGCCCGGTCGAATCATGACCGTGCATCCAGGGGGCCTCATGGTTCGAGACGCGTGCCGTTGCCACGCTCCTCACCATGAGGGTCGAAGACCTCATCCTTGAGGAGCGCGCTTGCGCGCGTCTCGAAGGATGAAGCCGCGGTGCTGGAAAAATGATCTAGGCTCCGCGAGCTAGCCGATGACGAAGGATCCGAGCAGGGCGACCACCGCGAGCGCCATCAGCGCGGTGCCGATCCAGCCGAGCGCGATCAGCCAGGACTTCCCCCTGAACCGTCCCATCAGCCTTGCATTGGCGACGATCACCATCATCATCGCCATGATCGGAACCGCGACAATGCCGTTGAGCACGGCACTCCACACCAGCATGTGGATGGCGTCGATGCCGGTGAAGCCAAGCCCGAATCCGATCACGGTTGCCGCTGCGATGATGGTGTAGAATCCGACGGCGTCCGGCGCCTTGGCTTCCAGCGTCGCGGGCCATCCGAACGCTTCGGACACGCCATAGGCCGCGGAGCCCGCCAGCACCGGGATCGCGAGCATGCCGGTGCCGATGATGCCGAGCGCGAACAGGAAAAAGGTGAAATTGCCGGCCAGCGGCCGCAGCGCCTCGGCCGCTTGCGTTGCCGAGTTGATGTTGGTCACTCCGCCGGCATTGAGCACGGCCGCCGTGGTGAGGATGATGGAAAACGCGATCACATTGGACAAGATCATTCCAACTGTGGTGTCGATCTGGATACGGTCGAGCTCAGTCGCTCCGCCCCTGGTCAGATCGCGAAGCGGCCGGCGCACCTTGCCCTGATTCATTTCCTCGACTTCCTGCGAAGCCTGCCAGAAAAACAGATACGGGCTGATGGTGGTGCCGAGAACCGCGACCACCATCAGGAAATAATCGGCATTGATGGTGGGGTGCGGCCAAATCGCGGCCAGCAGCGCCTTGCTCCAGGGGATGTCCACGGTAAAGGCGGTCGCGACATAGGCGAACAGCGTGAGCGTCATGAATTTGAGCACCGGCGCATATCGCCGATACGGAACGAACACCTGCAGCAGGGTGGAGGCCGATGCGAAAATCAGCGCATGTTCGTGGTCGAGCCCGCCGATCACCAGCGACAGCGATTCCCCCATCGCTGCGATGTCGGCCGCGATGTTGAACGTGTTGGCGGCGACCAGCAGGAAAACCAGCGCCAGCACCAGCCAGCGCGGCGCGAGCTCCATTACATTGGCGGCGAGCCCCTTGCCGGTGACGCGGCCGATCCGCGCGCTCACCAGCTGGATCGCGATCATGAACGGCGTGGTGAGAAACACGGTCCACAGCAGGCCGTAGCCAAACTGCGCGCCGGCCTGCGAGTAGGTCGCAATGCCCGACGGATCGTCGTCGGCGGCGCCGGTCACCAGTCCCGGACCCAGCAGCCGAAGCACCATGTTGCGGGGTTTTCTGGCCTGTGCGCTTTTGAGGTCGGCCATGAATCGCTGCGGTGTCCGGGCCAGGTTGAATCAGTGAGATCCTCGCCGGAAGACATTCGGCATTTTGCGCCGGCAATCAAGAAAATTGCATCGGGGCTGGAGGGATTGCGTGGCTCATGGCGGTAACTCAGGTTCCGCGCCGGCCGGCTGCGTGATGAAATCAAAACAGCAAATGGTTCCCGCAGCCGGTCGGTTTTGTGTGCCCTGAAATGGGGAACGATGCTCGCTGCCGAGCTTTGTTTTGCGACAGGAATCGCAGATCGGGTTGATGGCATGAACAGGGATGTAACGGTGCAGACGATCCGCAGCCCCATCGGGGTCGCGCTGGCGGTGGCTGTGTTCGGCATATTGGGGATGCTGCTGGTCGATCACGGTCCGTGGAATAAGCCGCATCTGCAGACCGCGCAGGTCAATTACGGCACCACCAGCGCGGCGGCGAAGGCGGTCGGCGCGACGGTGACGCCGACGGCGCCGAAACCGGCGATCGAGCCCGTCGCTCCCGGGCCGAAGCCGGTTGAACCGGCCAATCCGGCGCCCCCATAGGCGCTGCGCGAGGCTGCTCGCGATCGAGCACGGCCGATCTGCCGCCATCGTCTGATTTTGGTCGGCAGATAGCGCGCTACTACGACGTACTAAAAAAACTTGCGCCGTCGGGCAAATCAGTGACATAAGTTCATCGTCGGAAAACATCGAGCCCGCGCCCGCAACAACGGCCGCGGGCTTGTTTGATTGGATCGTTCGACCCGCTCATCGCGTTGCAGATTTTTTTGGAACGGGACTTGCGCCGTCGGGCAAATCACTGGCATAGATGCATCATCGCAACAATCGAGCCCGCGCGGAAAACTCCGCTGCGGGCTTTTTCAATTGGACGTCTTGAACATCGTCTTTCATCGCATTGGCCGGCGCGCGCGAACGCGCCGGCGTGCGGCGTGGCGTCAAGGCCACGTCCGCCCGCGGCCTCCCGTGACGGAGATAGGGTTCGCGCCTGAAATGATCGCGCGGACAGCGATCATGCCGCATATTTTCTTCATTGACGATCGCGGAAACACCAATCGCAATCCACCATGGCAAAATCCCTCACCGAAATCCGTTCGTTGGCGCGCAGCCACACCAGGACGGCCATCAATGTGCTGGTCGGCATCATGCGCAGCAAGGATGCGACCGCCGCGGCGCGGGTGTCGGCGGCCAACGCCATCCTGGATCGCGGCTGGGGCAAGGCGACCCAGCCCGTCGGCAACGGCGATGACGGCGCGCTTGAACTGATCCATCGAATCGAGCGCATCATTGTCGATCCTGAAAATCAAAACCGCTAGAATCTTCGAGCCGCTCTTGCACCCCGCGCGGTACAAGGCGATTCACGGCGGCAGGGGCTCGGGGAAATCGAATTTCTTCGGTGAGCTTCTGGTCGAAACCTGCCAGGCCGAGCGCGGCACGCTCGCGGTGTGCATCCGCGAGGCGCAGCGGACGCTGGCGCAGTCCTCCAAGCGGCTGATCGAAGCCAAGATCGAAAGCCTCGGGCTCGGCCGCGGCTTCAGGCTGTTCAGCGACAAGATCGAGACCCCCGGTGACGGCATCATCATCTTCAGGGGCATGCAGGATCACACCGCGGATTCGATCAAGTCGCTCGAAGGATTCCGCATTGCCTGGATCGACGAGGCGCAGAATTTGAGCGCGCGCAGCCTGTCGTTGCTTCGTCCGACCATCCGGGCGGCGCGCTCCGAATTGTGGGCAAGCTGGAATCCCCGCCGCCGGTCCGACCCGATCGACGATTTCCTGCGCGCGCGAAAGCCTGCCGGCGCGATCGTGGTCAACGCCAACTGGCGCGACAATCCCTGGTTTCCCGATGTACTGGAGCAGGAGCGCCGGCTCGACCTGTCGCTCTATCCCGAGCGCTACGATCACGTCTGGGAAGGGGATTATGCGCGGGCGTTCGAAGGTGCCTATTTTGCCCAGATGCTGATCGAGGCGAAGGCGCAGGGCCGGATCGGCAGGATTGCGGCCGATCCGCTGCTGCCGCTGCGGGCCTTCATCGACATCGGCGGCGCCGGCGCGGCGGCCGATGCGTTCACGATCTGGATCGTGCAATGGGTGGGCGCCGAAGTCCGCGTGCTCGACTATTACGAGTCGGTCGGCCAGGTGCTGGCATTTCACGTCAACTGGCTGCGCAGCAACGGCTATGCCCGCGCCATTCTTTACCTGCCGCATGACGGCGTGAATTCCGACGCGATCACAGGCAAGCGCTACGAGGATCATTTGCGCGAAGCCGGCTTTGCGGTCGAGCCACCGGTCAGGAACCAGGGCAAGGGCGCCGCCATGATGCGCATCGAGGCGCTGCGACGGCTGGGCCCGCAGCTCTGGTGGAATGAGGCGACCACCGAGCCCGGCCGCGACGCCATCGGCTTTTACCACGAGCGGAAAGACGACATCCGCAATGTCGGGCTCGGGCCCGAGCACGACTGGTCCAGCCACGCCGCCGACGCGCTCGGCCTGATGGCAATCTGCTACCAGCAGCCGGGAAGGGCGGGAAGCTTCAACCGGCCGATCCGGTATGTCGAGCCGGGGTGGCGATGAGGCGCATCTCTTCTCAAAAAAAGTTAATTAAGATCAGTGCTTTACAAGAATTATCTAAGCGGGTATCGTCTTGAGTTGTGCGTAAGCCGAGATTACAACTTGCATCTGAAAGGCGCTATTCCCGAGTTGAGCCGAAATGGTCCTCAAGAGGCCCAAACAGCAAAAAATATTCGGACCTTCCAGGGCTAGGGAACTGCTTGTTCTTCAAGACTTATCGCCGCAAGCAGCCAGAAAGTTCGAGGCAGCGCTTAAGGCGATCATTACCAGAGTCCGTTACACTGGCAGCCCTTACCATCGATCGGCCGGTTCTAGAGCTGGAACGATTGCCAAGAGAGCGGGACTTTCGAGCAGGTGTCCGCCGACATGGACGAACGCGAGCGCCACAGAGGCGCTACGGCTTGCGATTAGTGAGGTCAGGGTGTCTTGCTTTTGGGAAGGCGCAGGTTTCCCCCGTTATGTATGGTACCTTGATGGCGACGTCTTGTATGAGGCGAGACTTACGAACCGAGAGAACGGCGAATATCACGGGTATCCGCTAGAAGATCGATGGCAATGGCCGAAAAACTTTCGATAGAGCCAGATACGTTTGTAGTCGATGTGCAATGGCCGTCCGCATCAGAGGCAGGCGGCAACAACGCATTGGATTCATCGCTTGCTCGTCTCGAGATCAAAGCCGGACAATCGGTGCTGACATCGTTTCAAACGGACGAAGGTCTCAAAAATACCTATTTAACCGTGCCGGCCTACTATCTTGTCGAGTGGCTCGCCCAAAACTGGTGGTCGTTCCTCTACGAGCCAAGAAAAGACGATCGAAGTGATGCAGACTCGGAATTTCGTTCAAGACATTGGATGGGCATTCCTAGAAATGGCTTTGCTCTTCCTGATTTGATGTTCGCTCCGTCGGGCGAAACAATGGAGATTGTCTCCAGGCAAAGCTATCTACGATTTGCTCGATTGAGCTTCACGGAGGCGGGCAATGCGATCGTCCGGACGAGGGATGTGCGAGACCAATTCAGCAATTTCATCGAGGCTGTATTGGCGCACATGTCCGCACAGGGAATTAAAGCTTCGGAAGCCCACACAGCCTGGAAGAAGGTAGTCGATACCTCTTCTGATGACGAGCCTTACTGTCGGCTAATTGGATCTATGGGTCTTTCGCCTTACGTTGAGCACCCCACGATTGACGAAGTTCTCGAAGGTATTGCAGACCAAGTGAGTGGCTCGATACTCACGGATCTCTGTGATGCCGCAACACTCTCGAGTTTTGTCAGGGCTGCAGAGTTTACGAAGCGAATTTCAGAAGCTCTAGAGATGAGTTCATCCATAGAGCTCGAGCCTCTTCTCAAGACCAGGAAGCCTGAAGACAACGCACGACAAGCTTACGAATGGGGATACAACGCGGCGTCGGAAGCGCGAATGGCGCTCGGTATTCCGCATGACAAGCCAGATGGACGGCGAGAGTTCTTTCGCGATCTGGGATTCGATCCGAAAACATCGTCTGATATAGGAAGTCCCGTATCCAACATTTTCCCAATCCAGGGCGCTGTATCTCGCACACATAGAAAGATTAAACTCGCGCTCTCGTCCGGGACCGACAAAGAGTTTTCCGCAGCCAGAGCGTCGTTTTTGGCCTGGCTGAGCAACGACAATAACTCACGGCTAGTGACCACAGCGCGAACAAGAGAGCAGCGAGCGAGCCGAGCATTTGGCGCTGAATTGCTGGCACCTGCCGAATTTCTCAGGAAACGCCTCGGCAGGGAGTTAGATGTTTCACCATTCACTCTCGACAAAGTTTCGGATGAAATTGGCGTGGCCTCCACGATAGTTAGACTTCAGGCCCGAAATAATGGATATCGGATTCTGGAAGCTGCATAGGTCGATGAGCGTGGCTGCGGCGACTTAACAGATCAGCAGATCGGCGCCGATCCAAAAGACTTTGCATCGTGAGTATGGATTCCGGGCTCGCGCTCCGCGCGCCCCGGAATGACGGCGTCCAATTCACGAATCCCTATCCGTCATTGCGAGCGAAGCGAAGCAATCCATTGCGCAACTAGCGCAGGCATGGATCGCTTCGTCGCTTCGCTCCTCGCAATGACGGCGAAAGTGGCTGCGGGATATACGGGCCCGCGCGCGGCGCGCCCCGGAATGACGTGATTTACGAAAGAGAGCACAAATGCCCAGAATGCCGGTGTCCGATCTCAAGGCGATGCTCGGCTGCGAGAAGGCCAATGCGCTGGCGGCGATTTCGGCGGCGCGGCTGATGGAGGAGCGGGCCGATGCGATGGATTACTATCTCGGCGACATGCGCAAGGACATGCCGGCGCAGGACGGGCGCTCGCGCGCGGTGTCGACCGACGTCGCCGATACCATCGAAGGGTTGATGCCGATGCGCGCGGATTTCCAGCATTTGCGGCGCTGGCGCAAGAGCGTCGAGCAGGTGCAGAGCTATACCTTCAAGGCCGTCATTACCGTCATCGTCACCGGATTCGTCGGGGCGGTCTGGCTCGGCGCCAAGGTCGTGCTCGGCAAATGAGCCGCGCGTTGCGGTGACCGGCGGCGCACAACTCCGCGATCGACCGCCTCATCACCAGGCAGGCGGCGGTGGCATCTTCCGGAACGGCATCCCGAACTTTCATCGCGGCATCGTCAGTCTGGCCGGTTGGCTGGATTGGAGAACGGAAGTTTCAAGGGCCTCCCAATGTACCGGATTCGCGAGATCGATGGCGATGACGATGATATTGCGGACTCGCTGGCAGAACTCCACCGCCTGACCTTCTTCGACGGGGCACCGATTCCGGAGTTCGATCAGGGACATTGGTGGCTCGCTTTCCACGAAACGGCGCCGGTCGCCTTTGCCGGCATGGTGCCATCCACGCGGACCCCCAAGACCGGGTATTTCTGCCGCGTCGGCGTGCTGCGCAAATATTGCGGCAACGGTCTGCAATTGCGGCTGATGCGCGCGCTGGAATGGCGGGCCCGGCGAAATGGATGGCGCTGGGTAGTGTCGGACACGACCGAAAATGTCGTTTCCGCCAACAATTTCATCCGCGCCGGCTACCGGCTGTATCAGCCACGATGCCCTTGGGCCTGGTCCAACACGTTGTACTGGCGAAAATCCATCAGATGAAGGTTCAGCGAACGTAGATCGGCCAAACCGCCAACAATCCTGTCCAGAGATCAAGACACGCCCGGTAGGCTGACGGCCACCGGGCTGTTTCTGTTTTAGGGAGATGCGGATCTAAAACGCGCCTGACGCCCGGAAACCAGGCTATCTTCGCGATCGGGCCGACCCCGCCCAGCTGCGGACCACCCGATCGCAGCCTTGGGTTCCCCGGGACGGAGCCGCGATCGATGGATGCCGAAAGGCTGTACAGGCCAAACGGGTTCCCTCGCTGAACTTTGGCCGCA
>Ga0208480_1000331_pt1 | contig 17828 bp, 12 predicted proteins | sample NGESurshal092012_4_FD_184485 | JGI IMG/M metagenome (GOLD analysis project Ga0208480, IMG submission 184485) | Arctic peat soil microbial communities from Barrow, Alaska - NGEE Surface sample F53-1 shallow-092012 (SPAdes) | ecosystem: Environmental > Terrestrial > Soil > Wetlands > Peat ... | reverse complement strand
CGAGGTCTGGGAACAGTTCGTCGATGTGCTGCGCACCGGCAACTATTTGCCCGATCTGCGTGTTACCGCGACCGAGTTCGTCGTCGCGTTTTTTCTGTCGACGACGACGGGCACCGTTATTGGCTATTTCGTCAGCCGCTCGCGCTTCTGGACTCGCGTCTTTGAGCCGCTGCTTGCCGGCATTTTCTCGATTCCAATCATCTTGTTCCTGCCGCTCTATGTGTTGTTCTTCGGCCTCGGCCTGGAGTCGAAGATTGCGCTCGGCACGACGATCAGTTTCTTTCCCGTCGTGCTGGCCACGATAGCGGGCTTCAGCAACGTCGATCGCACGCTGATCACAGCGGCGCGGTCGATGGGAGCCTCCGACTATCTGCTGTTCCGGTACGTGCTGCTGCCCGGGGCCCTGCCCGTCATCCTTGGCGGCCTGCGCATCGGTTTTACCATCTGCCTGCTCTCCATCCTCGGCAGCGAGACCATCGCGTCGCTGGCGGGCCTCGGCCACCACATTGTCGAACTGGCCGAGAACATGGAGATGCCGCGCATGTTCGCCTACATCACGTTCGTCGTCGTGATGGTGGCGCTGCTCAACGCTGTGGTGTCGCACCTCGAAGCTCGAGGAAGGCGCCGCGGATGAATTCAGGCCGATCCTCTGACGTAAGGTCCGCTTTAAGCGCCACGGCTTTCGCCGCCGGCTCCGGTGAAGACGCGAACCGCGTGAAGTCGGCACGGCGTTTCTTTCTTCGGCACCCCGGGATCGTCCGGCTTGGCATCGTCATTCTCATTTTCATCTTGTGGGAAATCGCCGCGCGCTGGTTCATGGACCCGCTGTTCATCGCCCCACCCTCACGCGTCTTCACCTCGCTCGGCTCGGTGCTGGGCACGGACGGCGTACCTGCAGCATTACGGCTCACATTCTTCGAACTGGCTGTCGCATTCAGCATCGCGGTCGCGCTGGGCCTCATGATCGGCCTCGCGATCGGACTGCAGCCGTTCGCCCGCCAGAGCCTGATGCCGATTGTGCTTTTGGTTTATGGGTTGCCGCAGATCACGATCCTGCCGCTGTTCATTCTGTTCTTCGGCATCGGCGCGGCGTCGAAGATCGCGTTCGGCGTGACTCACGGCGTCTTTCCCATCGTCATCACGGTGGTGGCCGGCGTGCAGAATATCAAGCCGATTCTGCTCACCAGCGCGCGCTCGATGGGCGCGAGCCGCTGGCAAGTGCTGCGCTGGGTGATCTTTCCCCACATGATCCCGAGCTTCTTCACGGGCATGCGGCTCGGCATGAGCGGCGTGTTGCTCGGCGTATTGCTGGCGGAGCTCTATGTGTCGACCGCCGGGATCGGCTATTTCACGGAGATGTTCACCGAGAATTTCGATCCCACCAAGCTGTTTGGCTTGATCACCATGCTGGCCGCAATGGCGATCATTCTCAACGAAATCGTGCGCCGGGCCGAAAACAGGTTCAGCCGCTGGCGATGAGGTATGCCTTCCCTTGTCATTCCGGGGCCGAGCGAAGCGAGGAGCCCGGCTGAGGCCCGCGCCCCGGAATGACGAACGAACAAAAGGATGCAAATGGCGAAGCTGAAATTGACCGTCGCCTGCGGCGATTACGAGATCGTGCGGGCGCTCACCGACGGTTCGGTCGAGTGCGACGGCATCGAGCTTGTCATGCTGACTGGCATGGGCTCGCGCGAGCGCCATTGGCGCATGGCGCGCAAGACCGAATTCGATGTCTGTGAGATCAATATCGGCGGCTTTCTGATGGGCCGCGATCGCGGCGAACCGCTCACCGCCATTCCGGTGTTCCTGCATCGGCGCTTCCGCCACGGCTTTGCGTTCGTCAACGTCAATTCCGGCATCCGCATGCCGAAGGACCTGATCGGCAAAAGGATCGGCGGCACCAATTTCCAGCCTGCCTCGAACATCTGGATGCGCGGCATCCTTGAAGAGCATTACGGCGTACCGCATCGCCAATGCACCTGGGTGGTCGAGCGCGAGGAGGACGTCGAGTTCACGCCCGCCAGGGACCTGCGCATCGAGATGGCACTCCCCGGCAAGCGGCTCGACGTCATGCTGGCCGAAGGCGAAATCCCGGCGATGCTTTCGCCCGATATTCCCCGGCTGTTTCTCGAAGGCGACAAGCGCATCGTGCGCCTGTTCCCGAACTACAAGGACATGGAGATCGCGTATTTTCGCCAGACCGGCATCTTTCCGATCATGCACGTCACGGTCGTCCGTCAGGAGATCGTCGACAAATATCCGTGGGTCGCGACCAATCTGGTCAAGGCATTCGACGAGGCCAAGGCGATAGCCTATCGCCGTGTCGCCAATCCGCGCGTCGTGCCGCTGGCCTGGATAAGGACCGCCTGGGAGGAGCAGCAGGAGGTTTTGGGCGACGATCCGTGGGCCTATGGTCTCACCGACGCCAACCGCAAGAATCTCGAGACGGTGCAGCGCTATTGCCACCAGCAGGGCCTGATCAGCCGCACGACGCCGCTCGAAGAACTGTTCGCCGACACCGATCTCGGCGATGCTGGAGGCGGGGCGGAAAATATCTAGCGACGTTTCCCGGACGCGGCGCAGCGTGTAACGGTGCGCCGCTGATCCGGGACCTTAACTATCCCGGGTCTGTCAGCGCACCACTTCGTGCTGCGCTGCGCCCGGGAAACAAACGGGGGAGCACTCATGCCCGAAGCCCAAAAAGACGACCCGGCCTTCCTCTACTTCCCGACCAATTATCGCTGGTCGATGGGCCTGCTTATTTGCCTCGGCGGCGCGCCGTGGACCGGCGTCGATATCGACGAGGTCAACCGCGTCGGCCGCGCGCTCCTCGATAAGGTCGGCGACGACGATGCGTGGTTCGAGGAATGGGCCCGCATGGGCGACAAGATCGAAGCCCGCGGCCGCGATGCCGAGCGCGCCGGACACAAGCTCACCGCAGCGTCGTGCTTCATTCGCGCCTCGCGTTACTACCAGACCGGCGAGCGCTTCATTCACCCGCGCTCGCAGAAGAGCCAGAACGTCTATGCGAAGTCGGTCAGCCTGTTCAAGGAAGCCGCCGCGATGGTCCGCCGCCCGCGCATCGAGCCGGTCGAAATCCCCTACGAGAACACGAGCCTGCCAGGGCTCCTGGTGCATCCCGATCCGGAAGCCACACGCGGCCGCCCCGCGCCCGCGATGGTGTTCTTCGACGGCTTCGACGTCACCAAAGAACTGCAATACGGCTACGGCGTTGCCGACCTCGCCGCACGCGGCGTCGGCTGCCTGATCGTCGACGGTCCGGGCAACGGCGAGAGTGTGCGCTTCCGCAATCTGCCGCTCATTGCCGAGACCGAGCATTATGCGACGCCGGTTTATGAGTACCTTGCCGGCCGCGGCGAGTTCGACCCAAAGCGCATCGGCGTGATGGCGTTGAGCCTCGGCGGCTATTACGCACCGCGCGCGGCATCGCTCGAGCAGCGTTTCGCCTGCTGTGTCGCCTGGGGCGCGCAATGGGATTATCACGAAATCTGGGCGCGCCGGCTCGAAGCGCTGGATACTGGAAAAGTGCTATCGCTCTCGGTGCCGCCCGAGCACCTGCAATGGGTACTCGGCGCCTCGGATCGCGCCTCGGCGCTCAAAATTCTTGAAGGATTCCGCCTCGACGGCATCGTGCAGAAGATGACCTGCCCGTTCCTTTTGCTGCACGGCGCCGGCGACGAGCAAATTCCGCTCGCCATCGCAGAGAAACTCTACGATGCCGTCGGTTCGAAGCAGAAAGCGCTCAAGGTTTTCACGCGCGAAGAAGGCGGCTTCCATCACTGCCAAGTGGACAATCCGACCATCGGCGTGCACTACATGTGGGACTGGATTTCAGATGTTTTGAACTCGGGGACGTAACAATTCATAGCCCGGATGAGCAAAGCGACATCCGGGATTGCACGTTCGGGGGGATCACACGCCATGGCTAAAGTTGCGATCAAGAAACGCGCCAGCAAGGCGGTCGCAAGGAAACAGACGGTCCAGGCGAAGGCCAAACCCAAAACGAAGCCCGCGCCGAAAGGGCCGCTTTATCTGACCGAAGCCGACGTGCAGCGCCTCGTGACCGTCAAGGATGCGATCGCGACGCTTGAGCTCATGTTCGAGACATGGCCCGATCCCGCCACCTCCAATCTGCCGCGGCAACGCGCCCAAATCGGCAAAGGTTCGTTCAATCTGATGGGCGCCGCCTGGGGCGCGTCGGAAATTTTCGGGCTGAAGGCTTATTACGGCGCTCCCGGCGGCCGCTTCCATGTGCTGTTTTATTCTTCGCGCGACGGCAGCCTCAAGGCGATGATTGAGGCCGATCACCTTGGCCGCATGCGCACCGGCGCGGCGAGTGGGCTGGCGACGAAGATTCTCGCCAATCCAGACGCACGCACGCTCGGCGTGATCGGCGGCGGGCGCCAGGCTTTGACGCAAGTCGCCGCGGTCTGCGCGGTGCGAAAGATCGAGACCGTGCGCGTGTTCACCCGCACGGCGGAGCATCGCGAAGCTTTTGCCAAAGAGATCGAACGCAAGCTGCGAGTGGCGGCGGAGCCGGTCGCCACCGGCGAGGCTGCCATCGGCGACGCCGACGTGGCCATTACCATCACCAAATCGGCCGAGCCGGTGCTGCGCGCCAACTGGCTCAAATCCGGCGTCCACGTTAACGCCGCTGGCGCGAACTCGGCGTCACGCCGCGAGGTCGACGCCGAAACGGTGCTGCGCGCGACCGTGCGCGCGACCGATCAGGTGGCGCAGGCCCGCGCCGAAGCCGGCGAGTACCGCGAACTCATCGCCGCCGGGCGTTTGCAGTGGCAGGACATTGTCGAACTCGGCGATATCCTGACGGAGAAAGTCCCGGGACGCCGCGGCCCGGCCGACATCACATTGTACAAATCGCTCGGCATCGCGCTCGAAGACATCGCCTTCGCCGACCTCATCTGGCGCCGCGCCGTCGAACGCGGCATCGGCAAGGCGATGCCGTAGAACGAGGTCCAACAACAGCGACGGTGCGCGCGTCCCTGGCGCCGCCAGCGCAATTGCGCCGCCGCTACTGCGTGCCCGCCAGATTGGCGTCCTTGATGACTTTGCCCCAGCGCACGGCTTCCGACTTCACATAACCGTCGAGCTGCTCCAGCGACTGGTCACCGAGCCCGATCATGCCGAGCTTTTCCAGGGGCGTGTTCATCTCCGGCGAGTGCACAGCGGCGTTCACGTCTTTGTTCAGCTTTTCCAGGATCGGCTTCGGCGTGCCGCCGGGCGCGAGCAGCATCTGCCAGGCGACGCTGTTCGGCCAAGACGGCAGGCCAACTTGGGCAAGCGGCTTAATGTCCGGCGCCGTCGGAAACACCCGATCGCTGGTGATGCCAAGCGCGCGGGCTTTGCCGGCTCTGATCTGCGGCAACATCGGTCCAAGGTCGACGAACAGAACGTCGACCTGGCCCGAGATCAGCGCCAGGGTGGCCGGGGCGCTGCCCCGATAGGGGACATGTGTCATCTTAATGCCGGTCAGGCTGCTGAACAGCGCGGCGCAGAGATGGTGGAACGCGCCGACGCCGCCGGAACCGTAGGTCAGCGGCTTGCCCTCGGCGTCCCTTTTCTTAGCGAGCGCCACCAGGTCCGCCACGCTGTGCACCGGCAATTCCGGATTGACCGTCAGCACGAACGGCACGCCGGCCACCAGCGACACCGGCACCAGAGTCTTCAAGGGTTCGTAGTTGATGTGTTTGAAGATGGTGGGATTCATCGCCATGGTACCGCTGGTGCCCTGCATCAGCGTGTAACCGTCCGGCTTCGCATTGGACGTGGCGGTCGCGGCAAGCGTCGTGCCGCCGCCCGGCCGATTCTCGATGATGAACGTCTTGCCGTATTTTTTCTGGAGAATCTCCGCATAGGAGCGCGCCAGCAGATCGGTGCCGCCGCCGGGAGCGAACGGCACCAGGATGGTGACGCTGCGCGTTGGATAGTCCTCGGCGCGCGCATGGTGTTGCGTCGCCATCAGCGCCGCCAGCGCCATCGCCACCAACGCCATCCGCGATCGGTTCATGACGAACTCTCCCTGTGCCGCAGGCCCGCGGTTGTCTGCTGCCACCGCTGGCAATGGCAAGCTTAGCGGAAGAACAGACGGGCGCTACGCGCCATAGGACCGCAGGCCGCGCGGCGCCAGCTCCAACGCAATGCGCCGGAATGGTCTCTCAATGCACGGCCTTCTGCTGGGCCGCCATCGCCGTGACCTCTGAGGCAATAATATTGCGCAGCGCCATCACGGCGCGCGCGTTACGCTGGTCCTTTCGATAGGCGAGACTGAGCGTCCAAGAGAGCTTCGGCTTGCGCAGGTGGATGGCGGAGAGCTGTTTCCGCTCGACCTCTTGGCGTACCGAGCTTAGAGGCAGCACCGTGTAACCGAGACCGGCAGCCACGAAGGCTTTGGTGGTCGTGTAACCGTCGACCTGAACGGCCACTTCGAACTTGCCGCCCTGCTCCGCCATGGCGCGTTCCAGCAGCATGCGCAGGCCGTGCGTCCGGTTGGGCAGAACGAGCGGCAGGCGGTCGAGCAGCATGCCGTCTTTGACCGGCGGATGACCGGCCGCTCCCCTGCCCGGTCCGACGAGAACCATGGGCTCCGCAAACAGCGGCTCGATCTCGATGCCCTGATGGCGCGGCGGATTGTGCATCAGGCAGAACGTCAGCTCCTGGTCGATCAGCCGTTTGAAGATGAAGGCGCTCACGCCTTCGACGAAATTGAGCCGCACCTCGGGATGCCGCGCCGCGCATTCCCGCACGATGCCGGGCCCAACCGCTTCGCTCACCGTTGGACTGACGCCGATCGTCAGCGTGCCGCGGATGCGCGCATCGTGCGCGCGGACATCTTCAGCGGTCTGCGCCACCTGGCGGATCAGCGAATGCGCCCGCTCCAGCAGCAACAGCCCGGCCTCGGTCAGCTCGAGTTGACGGCCGGCCCGCAGGATCAGCGCGAGGCCAAGCTCGTCTTCGAGTTTCTGGATCTGCCGGCTCAACGCCGGCTGCGCGATGCCGAGTTGCACCGCCGCTTTGGAAAAGCTGCGCGCCTCGGCCACATAAACGAAATAACGGAGTGCCCGGAGGTCCATCGCGGCTACGCCTATCACAGTCATGCCAAAACGGCATAATTCATATCGGTATTATATCTTAGACGATTAGGCAGCGACCGGATAGCGTGCCGGCAAAATCCAACACCATCGGGAGGAACCCATGTCGCAAGCGATCCCACAAGTCATCATCACCGACACCAAGGCGATGGACTTCGAGGAGGTCCGTCGCGGCCGCGTCCACATGATCCGCCGCAAGCGGCTGCCGCTCGAGACGGGCGTTCCCGGGGTCACCATGGAGTATTCGCTGTCGGTGGTGCCGGACGGTTATTTCACGCCACGCCACCGGCACAATTTCGATCAGATCCGTTACACGCTGTCGGGCCTCCAGAGTACCGGCCTTGGCGATCTCGCCGCCGGCGAGTGTGGCTACTTTCCCGAAGGCGCCCATTACGGGCCGCAGAAGCAAGAGGGCCAGTGTGAATGCCTAGTGCTGCAGTTCCAGGGAGCAAGCGGCGAGCACCTGTTGTCCAATGAGGAGATGAACGCGACCTACGAAAAACTCCTCAAGTCCGGCGGCAAGTTCGAGAACGGCGTCTATAAGGGTTTCAAACCGGACGGCTCCTCGAAAAACAAAGACTCCTACGAGGCGATCTGGGAGGAGCACGAAGGCCGCGACCTCGAATTCCCGCCGTTGCGCTACCGCCAGCCGGTAATGATGCTGACGGAGAATTACCGCTTCTGGCCCGATCGCAAACGGCCGGGCGTCGAGATCAAGCATCTCGGCACGTTCAGCGAAGCGCGCACCGGCATCGGTTTCATGCGATTGCTGCCGGGCGCCGCGATCAAAGGCGGGACGCAGGAGGACGCAGAATTGCGTTTTTCGCTCGGCGGCTCATTCGAATATGACGGCAAGACCTGGGGCGAAGGCACATACATGTTTCTGCCGAACGGCGCTCCCGTGAAAGGCTTGCGCTCGCAGAGCGGTGCGACATTCTTTGTCATCACGCTGCCGATGCTGGCGGACCTTGCCGCCGCCGCAGGCAATCAAGGCGTCAGGCATCCGGCGATGTCCACGCACGCCGGCGCGTAGTCAGACAAAAAATCGCACCGCAGAGCGCGTACGACCTGCTGCGGGAGGAACCGGATGTCACGCAAGGCCTGGCTGGCTTGTCTTGGGCTGGCGCTATCCACCATCGCGCCGGCCTCTCCGGCCGCAGCGCAAACCAAGCTCGCGGTGGCCAAAGTCGCCAACGACTTTGCCCTCAGCATGGTGGATTACGGCAACAAGCTCGGCACGTTTCAGAAAAATGGGCTCGCTGTCACGGTCAGCGAAATCACGCAGGCCAAGATGGTTCAGGCGGTGATCGGCGGCAGCATCGACATCGCCCTCGCCTCGGGCGCCACGCTTGCCTTTGCCGCCAAGGGCGCACCCCTCACCGGCGTTGCGGCTTTGTCCGGTCCGCCATCGATTCTTGTGCTCGTGGTCGCGCCGAAGAGTCCGGTTACCTCGCTCGATCAATTGCGTCACCGGACCGTTGCGGTGTCGAACCTCGGCTCGCTGACCGACTGGGCGGTTTCGCAGATCGCGCTGCACGAGCACTGGCCGTCTGCCGACATCAAGCGTATTTCGGTCGGCGACACGGGTGCGCGAATTGCAACGCTGCGGACAGGGGCGGCCGACGCCGCGGTCGTCGACATCGCCGCGGCATTTAATCTCGAAGAACGCGGCGAAGCCAAGATTCTGGTCAATTTCGGCGACCTGATCGCCAAATTCCAGAATCAGATCATTTACGCATCCAACAATCTCATCAAAAACAAGCCGGACGCGGTGCGCGCCTTCGTACGCGCATGGTTCCAGACGACCAGCTACGCTCGCGCCCACAGAGCCGAGACGGTCGCGTTTGCCCAGAAGCAATTAGGCGTGACACCGGTGGTCGCCACCCGGGTCTACGCCACCCTCATGCCGGGCGATTTCTTTTCCAAAGACGGACGATTTGATCCTGTCGTCCTAAAGGCCATGAGCGAAAGCTTCGTCGAGATGAAGCTGCTCAAAGGCGACGTTGACCTTACGCAATACGTCACCGACAAGTTCCTGCCGAAGACACCATAATCCAGGCTTTTTGTCGGCGCACGTTGAAGCCATTATCAAAAATATGCAACCTGACGGACGTGCCGCGCCGTGTACCGGGCGCTTGCACGGCGCTCTGGTTACTGCGAAAAAGGAGCTTCCAATCTCGTCGTGAGCACTCATTGCAGTCCAGGGCAATTTTTCAGCGATTAAGAGCAGCCGAATAACGCGCACCTATCGGAGCCGCGGCGATGGATAACGAGCGCCACAGCCAATTGCCGGACGGCAAAGACGATCGCAATTTCACCTATGACGCATTTATCAGCTATCGCCACGTCGATCGGGACCGCAAATGGGCCGAATGGCTGATCGCCTCCCTTGAAGCCTACCGGGTACCGAAGTCGCTGCAGGACAGAGGATATCCGGCCCGGCTGCGCAAAATCTTCCGGGACGAAGATGAAATTCCCGCCTCCCCCGATCTCAATGACCAGATAAAGCTTGCGCTAAAGAGTTCGCGCTTTTTGATCGTAATCTGCTCGCCCTATACGCCGAGATCGAAATGGGTTCAGCGCGAAATCGAAATGTTCAAAGAGATGGGCCGGGACGACTACGTCCTGGCGCTGCTGACCGAGGGCGAGCCCAGCGACTCATTCCCCTCGCAAATGCTCGATCGGCACCGAAAGGTCGTTGGCGACGACGGCAGCGTGACGGTAGTCAAGGAGGATACCGAACCACTGGCCGCGGACGTGCGGACGTCGCGCCACGAATCCACGGCGCGGCTGAAGCGTTTTGCGCTGCTGCGCCTGGTTGCCTGCATTCTTGGCGTAAAATTCGACGACCTGCGCCAGCGCGAACACGAGCGCGAGCGGCGCCACTGGTTGCTCGGCGCAACCGCCGCGGCGGCGATACTGCTGCTCGCCGGCGGCGCCGGTATCGGTTACCGCTATTTGATGTTGCCGACCACCACACACTACCGGCAACTGGTGTGGCGATGGGGCGCGCCGCAGGGGCTTGAGCCGATCAACGACGAAACTCGCGCGCACCTACAAACGAACTATGCCGTGACCACGCAGCGGCCCGCTATTTTCCAGGAGCCGCGGGCGGTCGAGGTGCGACGTGAAAGCAGCGCCGGCACGCCGCGGGATTACGGTCTTGATTTCGATTATGAGCCGGGTCATGCCCGCTTGGTGCTGCATTACTCCTCCGATGGCGCGGTCAGCAGCATCGACGCGTTCGACGCCTCCAATCGACTCGTGCGCCAGTATGCTTTCGACTGGGACGCCAAGAACCAGGCGGTGCTGACCTTCAAGCTGGGAGCAGTGGAGGTCGCGCAGTCGGCAATGACAAGCCTGTTGGTCGATTGGACTCTTTCGCCAACTCAACAATTTCAAGCCAAGACCGACATCACCAAGAACAGGCTGACATTCGATCAAAACGGCGACATCCTGCAGCGAACCTACCTCAACAACACGGGCGACCCGCGCCACGACGCGCAGAACAGCTACGGCGAGCGTTATCAACATACCGACGCAGGTTTGCTGACCCGCCGCGTCAATATCGGCAGCGACGGCAACGAGATCGCCTTGCGCAACGGGTCGTTCGCCGTAGCGTTCACATACAACGCGAATTACCAGTTGGTACGCGAACTGGTCGTCGGGCCCGACGGCAATCCGTTTAACGGCGCGGACGGATTCGCCTATTTCACCCGCGCCTACGATTCGTGGGGCAACGATATCGCTACAGCCTATTACCGCCTTGACGGCAAGCCGGCCCTGCAACGATCCGGCTTTTCCAAGGTCGAAGCATCGTACGACGAGCACGGCAACAATATCGCGCTGGCTTTTTTCGCGTCGGGCAACGGCGGCCCGACGTCCGCAAGCGGCGTGGATTACACCCCGATACTGACTTCGTCGGGTTATGCGCTAATGAAACGTGAATTCGATCAGCATTCCCACATTATCAGAGAGAACTATTACGGGGTCGACGGCAAGCCTATTGCAAACAAGGACGGCTTCGCCAGCGCCAAGGCGGATTACGACAGCCGCGGCAGTCTGATCGTCCTCGCGGTGTTCGATGTCGACGGCGCGCCAGCATTGAAAAGCGACGGCGAGGCCAAAGTTACGCATGTCTACGACAGCAACAACAATGTCATCGAGGACGATTACTTCGGCGCAGACGGCAAGCCGATCTTGATGAAGCTGGGCTTCGCCAAGGTAACCCGTCGCTACGATGGCCGCGGCAATCTGACTGAGGAGAGTTATTTCGGTACGGACGACAAGCCTATCGTCAGTCAAGGTGGCTACGCCAAATACGTCATGCGCTATCAAAGCGGCAATGCGGTCGAGGTCTCTTATTTCGGCGCGGACGGCGAGCGGGTGGTCAGCAGGGAGGGGCTGGCCAAATTGACGCGAGTGTACGATGGCAGCGGCAATATGACGGAAGAAGAATACTTCGGCGTCGATGGGAAACCTGCCTTATCGAATAAGGGATACTTCCGCCTCGTGAAGACATTTGACAGCCACGGCAATATAGGGGAGTTCGCCTATTTTGGCACCGACGTCGCGCCGACTTTAAGCAAGGAGGGCTACGCCCGCCTCGATCAGAAGTTTGACTCGCATGGCAATGTTATCGAAACCTCGTATTTCGGCACCGACGGAAAACCGACTTTGTGCAAATTCGGCTATGCCAAGCGAACGGACAGCTTCGATCAGCGCGGCAATTCGGTCGACAGCAAGTTCTTCGATGTCAACGGTCAGCCGTCGCTGACGACACAGGGCATGTCCAGAACCACACGAAAGTATGACGAGCGCGGCAATCCCCTTGAGGAACGCTATTTCGGTCTCAGCGGCGAACCCGTGCTGCATGACGGCTACGCCGTCATGACGGAGCGCTATGATGCGCGCGGCAATAGAGTCGGCGAGGCATATTTCGGCATTGATCGCAGGCCAACGCTGAGTTTCGACGGTGACGCGCGCACCGTCGTCGACTATGACGCCCGCGGCAATATCGTCGAGCAGTTTTTTTTCGGCGTCGACAACAAGCCGATCGCTGAGAAAGACGGCTACGCCCGGTTCACGCGTAAATTCGATGCCCACGGCAACGTGATCGAAGAGGCATATTTTGACACCAGCGGCCGGCCGACTCTCAGCAAGAACGGCGACGCAAGAATGACGATGATTTACGACAGCCGCGGCCACAAGATCGACGAGCGCTATTTCGGCATCGATGGCGCGCCGACCCTGATCAAAGATGGTTACGCCGGGACCAGCTGGCGTTTCGACGCCCGCGGCAATGCAGTAGAGCAAAGTTATTTCGGCACGGACGGCAAGCCGATCTCAATGAAAAACGGGTTCGCCACCGTCGAGCGCCAGTTTGACAGCCAGGGCAATCGAACGAAGGTTGCTTTCTTCGACGCCGCGGGCGCGCCGACGGCGAGCGACGAAGGCATAGCCAGCCTTGAGCGCAAGTATAATTCGCGGGGCAACCTGATCGAAGAAACGATGTTCGGGACAGACGGCAAACCTGCGGCAACCGCAGGAGCGATAGCAAAGTCCGTAAATGTGTACGACCCGCGCGGCTATCGAATTCAGGAAAGCTATTTCGGCACCGACGGCAAACCGGCCTTGCGAAAAAACGGTTACGCCATTATGCGCAATACGATCGATGCGCGCGGCCACGAGATCATGCAGTCCTACTACGGGGTCGACGGCAAACCGACACTGCAAAACGACGGATACGCCGCGGTTGAAAGCGTCTATGACCCGCTCGGCAACTTGACCCGACGCACGTTTCTGGGTCTGGACGGCAAGCCGATCATCTTCAAGAAGGGCTATGCGCGATTTGACCAGTCTTATGACGCGCGCGGCAACCTCCTGCGCATTTCTTACAGTGGCGTCGACGGCAAGCCCGCGCTTTATCAGAATCGCTACGCCAGTTTGACCAAAACCTACGATCAACGCGGCTTCAACATCGAGATTGCCTATTTCGGCATCGATGGAAAACCGGCTCTCAACGACGAGGGCGTCGCTAAGATAGTCTATGCTTATGATTCGAGCGGCAACCAGACTGAAGAACGCTTCTGGGGAGTGGACGGCAGGGCAGCGGCCAATGCCGATGGTTGCGCGAGACAAACCAACAAATACGATGGGCGCGGCCTCGAAATTGAGTACGCCTGCTATGGCCTCGATGAAAAACTGGCAATCAACCGCTCGATCTTCACTGCCAGGTTCACGTCGATTTGCAATAGCCGCGGGCAGTTGATCGAACAATCCAGATTCGGGGCAAACAACGAAGAGCTGGGCACGATAACCTACAGCTATGATGCGCGCGGCAATCAAATCACTTTTGGCATTTTTGGCGTCGATGGCCATCCGGTCATCGGCCCACCGGGTTTCGCGAGCGTGCTGCGGAAATACGACTCGCGCAGCAACATGATCGAGCAGGACGATTTTGGGGTCGACGGCAAGCCCATTATCGCCGCCAAGGGATTTTTCAAGGAAGCCCGGACATACGATTCGCGAAACCGGCAGATCGGCGGCGCATATTTCGGAATAGACGGCAAACCCATTGTCAGTCGTTTCGGCTACGCGAGCGCGACCTGGAGTTACGACCCACGTGGGCAGCAGATCAACCTTATGCATTTCGGCCCCGACGGCCAGCCCGTTGCCGAACACTGAATTCCAAGAAACAAGATCGGGAAGACGATTCGAAGAAGGGCCGTCGAGTTCTGAGCGTATAGCGCCCTCACACCGCGGCGGATTTCGGCCGGTGGCCGCTCACTTCGGCCGCGGCATCGGGATGCAGCACCCAGCCGTAGATCAGGCTCAAGAGCGCGAACGCCACCGCGCCGGCGAAGGCGACCTTGAAGTCGGCGGTTGAGAGTGCGGTCGCGCCGCGCCATGTCAGCGACGTATGCAGCAGCACCGCAACGGTCGAAATGCCGAAACCGCGGCTTAGTTGCTGCGTCATGCTGGCGACCGAAGTCGCGGTACTCATCAGCGGCGGGTCAACGTCCGCGTAGGTCATGGCTTGCGTCGCGGTGAACTGCAGCGATTGAAAAAAGCCAGCGATCAGTAACAGCACGAAGATCACATATTCCGGCATCTGGGCGTTGAAGAACGCGCACATCGAGATCGCGGCGGCGCTGATCACACCGTTGATGAGAATGACGTTGCGGAACCCGAACCGCCGAATGATCGGCCGGGCGGTGAGCTTCATCGACAGCGAGCCGGCGGCCGTAGCAAAAGTAATGGTGCCGGAGACGAAGGCGGAAAGCCCGAACACGACTTGCAGGAGAAGCGGCAGCAGAAAGACCAGAGTTCCGGCCCCGGCGCGAAACAGCGAGCCGCCAAAGATCGCGGCACGGAACGTGGCGATGCGAAACACCGAAATGTCGAGCAGCGGATGCTTGGAGGTCCTCAGGTGCCACAGTGACAAGGCGCCGAGCACGAAGCCCAGCACCAGCAGGCCGAAGGCGACCAGCAGCCCGCCATGACCGCGGCCGAACGCCTCGATGCCGTACATCACGCAGAACGCAGACGCGCCGGTGAGTAGAAAACCGATCCAGTCCAACGGGCGCGGGGTGTCTTCCTTCGGATTATCGAAGAACAGCGTCACCATGAGGATGCCGAGAAGGCCCAGCGGCACGTTGATCAGAAAGATCCAACGCCACGAAAAGTAGGTGGTGATGAAGCCGCCGATCGGCGGCCCGAGCACCGGGCCGAGCTGCGCCGGCACCTGCAGATACGCCATGGTGGCGATCAGCGTCGCTTTCTCCACGCCGCGGAACAGCACCAGACGGCCGACCGGCACCATCATGGCGCCACCCAAGCCTTGAAGCACCCGCGCCGCGGTCAGTTCGGCCACATTGCCGGACAGTCCGCACAGGATCGAGCCGAGCGTGAACAGTCCGATGGCGGCGCGAAAGATCACGCGGCCGCCGAAGCGATCGGCCGCCCAGCCGCTGATCGGAACGAAGATGGCGAGGCTCAACAGATAGGCGGTGACCGCCAGACTGAGCTGCACGGGGTCGGCATGCAGCGAAATCGCCATTTGCGGCAGCGCCGTGGTGATCACGGTCGAATCGATCTGCTGCATGATGATCGCCGACCCGACGATCATGGCGACGACTTTGGTCTTGGTCTGGGGCGTCATGGGACGAGATGAACCGAGCTGCGGTGCAGCTATAGCATCTCGCCGCGTTATTCCATCACTTGGAGAGGCCCCGCCGGCGCACGGAACTCATTTAGGTTGTCCGCACGTCCGGTCGCTGCCGATAAGCGTTAGGAGAAGACCCTATTTTGATGCGGTCGTCGGTTGCGCGGGCGTCGGCAGCGCGGGCTTGGCCGGCGCGGCGCTGGCCATGGGCTTGGGCACGACAGGTTTAGCGGCAGCCGCCTTGGCGGGCGGCGACCGTTCGAAATAGACATCGACCTTCATGCCGACCAGCAGCGGGCCGGGATCGGTCAGATCGATTTTAACCTGGGTCACGTCGAAATCGGTGAGATTGCGCGAATTCGGCGAGTTGATGCGTCCGGCCTGGACGATCGGAGCGATCGACGCGACCTTGCCGTGGAAATCGCGGCCCGGGAACGCGTCGGCGCGGACAACAACCTGCTGCCCGATCTTGACCTCGCCGATGTCGCGTTCGTCGAGTTCCGCGCGCACGCGGAGTGCGGACAGATCGCCGAGCACGACAAGCGGCTCCGGCGAAGACGGCGCCGCCAGTTCGCCGAGCCTGGCATTGACTTGCAACACCGTGCCGGCGATCGGCGCGCGGATTTTCAGCTTTTCAAGTCCGACTTCGGCCGACCACAGATTCGAGCGAGCGACATTGAGCTGTCCCTCATTCTCGGTCGGCAGCGGCGTTCCCGACTGGCTCTCGAGCTTGTGCAACGCCGATCGTTTTTGGCTGAGACTGTCCTGCGCGCTCGTCAATGCCGTGTGCGCCTTCGTAAGATCGGCGGTCGAACCGTGGCCGCCACCCATGGCGATCGCGGCATCGTCGAACGCATCGCGAGCAGTAATCACCGCGGCTTCCGCGTCGGCCACCGCATCCTCGGCCTTGCGCCGATCCGCCGCCTTGCCGGCCGCTTGATCGTTACGCTGGCGCTTGCGCATCGTCACCTGGTCCCGCGAGCTCTCGACCTGAGCCAAGGCTTCTTGATCGTCGAGGCTGACGAGAAGCTGGCCGGTCAATATTTTATCGTTGGCGTGGACAAGGACCTTGCTGATTGGACCGACGGCGGTCGACAAAATCTTGATTTGTCCCGACTGCGGCTCGATCAAACCCGGCGCGACAGCGAGCCAGTTCTGGTCGTCGGATCTGGCCGGTGCCGCTTGCGGCGCAACAATCCCTTGCGCGGCAGCAGCCACGGCGATTCCCACGAGTGAGACGCCTAGAACGGACCAAAGTATCGCTCGTTTTTTTGATGTAATCACTTCTTCGATGACCTCGCTGCTTTCTTGGCTTCTGCTTTTTTAGCTTCGTCATTGTGTTCTTCGCCGACGATTTCGCCATCCTCGATGCGGATGATCCGGTCGGCGTAGGGCACGGTCCGGGGATCGTGGGTCACGACAAGCACCCCGCGTTCCGAGTTCTTTGCGATATCGGCCAGAACCGACATGATGGCGTGACCGTTGTGACTGTCCAAAGCTGCGGTCGGCTCGTCCGCCAGAATCGCTCCGGGCTTGCCGACGATGGCGCGGGCAATGGCGACACGCTGCTGCTCGCCGCCGCTCAGTTCGCGCGGATGTGAGTCGATCTTGTGTGCGAGCCCAACGGCGGCCAACGCTTCCACAGACCTGTCATAGGCATCTTGCGAGTGATCACCGCGAACGTCCAAGGCCAGACGCACGTTATCGACCGCGTTCAGCGTCGGAAACAAATGATAAGACTGAAAGATGAAACCGATATGATCGCGCCGCAGCGCCGCCAGTTGTTCGGGCGTCATTCCCTCGGTGGAATGGCCGCGGATGCGAACCGCCCCCTCGGTTGGCGCCATGATGCACCCAAGCACCGAGAGCAGCGTGGTCTTGCCGCTGCCGGATGGCCCCATCAGCAATGCCAATTCGCCGCCGGCGAGCGAAAGGTTCACGCCCTTGAGGGCCTGCACCTGACCGGCGCCGTCGCCAAGGGTTTTCGCAATCCCGACAGCTTCCATGACAGCCTCGGTCATCGCGCAAACACCATGGCGGGATCCATGCGCATGACCTTCACGATGGCCGAGACGGCCGAAAGCACGCACATGGCGACTGTGAGCAGAAACAGTCCGACAGTCAGACCCAGCGGCATGGCGATCGGCAGCGCCGAATCTGCGGTTGCATTGACCACAAGCACGCCGATGGCGGCTGCGATCGAGAATCCAATCACGGCGCTCACCAGCGCCTGAATGATGATAACCGTGTAGATGTAGACGCCTGATGAGCCGATCGCGCGCAGCGTGGCAAATTCGTACAGATGATCCTTGGTACTTGAATAAAGCGTCTGCGCGACAATGACAGTGCCGACGATCATGCCGAGCAATGCACCGGCGAACAGCGCGGCTCCCGCGCCGGTCCCGAACAGCCAGAACGAACGACTGCGAGCGCCGAACTCGTCCGAAGTCAGCACGTCGACGTTGGAGAGTGTTTGCTGTAACCGAGTGCGTACTTTTTGGAGATCGGCGCCCGAGGCCAAGTGCACGAGC
>Ga0208480_1000330_pt1 | contig 17839 bp, 18 predicted proteins | sample NGESurshal092012_4_FD_184485 | JGI IMG/M metagenome (GOLD analysis project Ga0208480, IMG submission 184485) | Arctic peat soil microbial communities from Barrow, Alaska - NGEE Surface sample F53-1 shallow-092012 (SPAdes) | ecosystem: Environmental > Terrestrial > Soil > Wetlands > Peat ... | reverse complement strand
CGTCACCGAACATCCCCGGTGACGAGGCGATGATCTGCCCGAACTTCATGAAGGTCCCGCCCAGGTCCTCGAAGCTCTTGCGCAGCGGACGGGCCAGCTGGGCCCCGGGCAGCGCACCCTGTCGAAAGGTGCGGAGCTGGCGCAGCGCGGTGGGGGCGAAATGCGTGCCCACCACCTTGGTGATCGTGACGCCCCTTCGGACCAGCTCGGCCCGACTGGGCTCGGGAAGGCGCCGCGGGTAGATCCGTGGCACATCTTCGGTCAGTGGACGTGGCCGTTGCGCACCGTCCTGCGGAGCGGCCGAATCCCCCGCCGCTGGCTCCGCGTCGGGGGAACTCATGGCGTCAGGAAAAGGACGCTTCAACCGCCGCCAGCGCGCCCTTGTAGGTGTCACCGAAGATCGGCGCCATCTCCGCCGGCTCGACGTCGTAGGCCCATGTCACCTTGGATCCGTCACCGTCGGGCTCGACGCTGATGGTAGCGGTGTGGCTCTCGATGGGAACGCCGTCGACGACCGAGTAGGTGATGGTGCGCGTGACGTCGTCCCGTGTCAGCAGTCGTTCGCGTATCTCCATGCCGAACATGCCGATGATGCGATCGTCACCCTCCAGGCGGAAGGATTCGATGCCGGGAAAGAACTTGTCCACTTCGCCGAAACTGCCCACCTTGGCCCATACCTCGTCGGGTGTGGCGGCCACCGTCACTTCAACTGCGCCTGCTGCCATGTCCTGCTCCTTGCTTCCTTGACTGGATGCTTCCTCGACCGGATCATTTGCTCGGTGCCGCAGGTACGCTACTGCCGACCGCACACCCCTGCGTCAGGACAGCCACACGGAGGCTCATCGATCATGGACACACGCTCTATCGGCTCACTCACCGTCGGCGTGGTCGGGCTGGGCTGCAACAACTTCGGCATGCGGATCGGGCGCAAGGAGACCGCGGCCGTGGTGGGCGCGGCGCTCGATGCCGGCATCACCCTCTTCGACACCGCCGACATTTACGGAGGCACCAAGAGCGAGTCCTACCTCGGCGCCGCCCTGGGGACCCGGCGCGACGAGATCGTGCTGGCCACCAAATTCGGCGTCCCGTACGAAGGGCACGAGGGCGGCGCCGGCGCGGCCTACATCCGGACCGCCGTGGAGGACAGCCTGACCCGGCTGGGCACCGATCGCATCGACCTCTATCAGCTGCACGCGCCGGACCAGAAGACGCCAATCGCCGAGACGGAGGGGGCCCTGGCCGAGCTGGTGGCCGAGGGAAAGATCCGGGAATTCGGGTGCTCCAACTTCGATGCCGCCATGCTGGCCGACGCCCAGGCTGCGGTGGTCGGGAGCGCGCCTGGCTTCGTCAGTGTGCAGAATCAATACAACATCCTCCACCGCGAGCCCGAAGACGCCGTGTTGCCCGCCTGTGAGCGCGCCGGCATGGCCTTCCTCCCCTACTTCCCGTTGGCCAGTGGCCTCTTGAGCGGCAAGTACCGGGCGGGCGAGGCACCCCCCGAGGGCACTCGCCTGGCCGCCATGGGCGCGGCCGCCAGTAGCCAGCTCACCGACGTCCGCCTGGCCCAGGTGGCCGCGCTCGAGGCACTGGCCCAGGGCGAAGGGCACACCGTGCTCGAGCTCTCCATCGCCTGGCTGCTCTCCCGGCCTTCAATCGCCTCGGTGATCGCCGGAGCCACCAAACCCGAGCAGATTGCCGCCAACGTGGCCGCCGGCGGGTGGAAGCCCAGCTCCGAAACCCTGGCTCAGGTCGACGTCATCGCCCCGCGGTGACACGGCGCCCCGGCGCCCCGGCGTCGGCTAGGCGGCCGGCGACATCACCGCCGCTTCCACGATCTGGATGTCGGGTGGCTGGATGGCCAGGGGACCGCCGGCCACCGGGACCTGCCAGACCAAGGTCACGAACGGCGTGCTCTTCTTGACCGTGCCGGCCGCGCAGGGAGTCGAACCGGTCACGTCATAGGCCGCGGTCGAGACTCCATTTCGAGGTCCACACACGTTGGTGCGCTGATGCCACTGCACCAAGGCCCCGTAGGGCATCGGTGCTTTCGACACCGTGCCCGGCAGGATGTACATGGCCGCGACCAAGCCGGTCTGACCGGACGGCAGGGTGGCGTAGACCAGCCCGTCAATGAACTGCGGGTCCAGCGTCCGCTTGGCGGCCGCGTTGGCCGCCACCGTCGTCGGGTTCACGTACGTCACCACCGGGTAGCTCGTGGGTGAGACGGCGACGTAGCCGGCCGCCATGGCCTCGGTCGGGGTGGCGTAGGCGGCGGCCGCCTGGCTGGTCGACTGGACGTACTGCGTGGCGCCGAGCAGCTGGGTCGCAGTGACGGCCTTGGCGCATCCGGTGACCGCCATGTGGATGTCGCCCGGACCGTTGGCGCCGTTGGCCAGAAGCACGTTGGAGATGGCGCTCGGGAGGGCCGGGCCGCTGTAGTGCCAGTTGGTCGTGGTGGTGTTCAGCCCGGCCGCGGCGGAGGCGTCCGCCCCGTTCATGTTCATGCCCAGATTGGATCCGCCCATGGCCATGAAGGGCGAGTTCGTCAGGTCGAGCCCCGACCTCGGCAGGCCGGCCTGGTGCCGGGTGCACGTCGACGTCGAGGTCGGCGTGGCGCCAGCAGTTGCGGAGCCGGACGCACCGGAGCCCGATTGGGCCATGTGCATGCCGGCCATGGCGCTCCTGGCCGTTTCCTGGGCCGACACCGGGTACGTCGCGCTGACAAGAAGGCTCACGCCGATGACGGCGGCGCCACCGATGGAGAAGGCCGGCCGCCGTCGCAGCAGGGCAGTGAACGGAGCGGGCGAGGAGGATCGGGTGGCCAGGCGTTCGGGGACCATGGCCAGGGCCAGCACAATGATGAGGGGGCCGGTATTGGGGTCGGTGCCCGACCCGCTGAAGATGCCCCCGAGCCACCCCTGGCCGGTGATCCACAGGGCGGCGGCCAGCAGGCCACCGGCGAAGAGGAAGCCGCTGGGCCGTCGCGTCAACAAGGGTCCGAGGCCGATGACGAGAGAGGCAATGGCCAGCACCCAGGCCGTCTCGAGACCGGTCGAGTTGAAGTGACTGCCGACATTGGTCAGGAAGTGGGCGTAGAAGTTCGGCGTCCCCGGCGCCATACCCACGATGGCGCTCGCAACCGAGGTCGGGGTCCGGTTGGCCGGAAGCAGGAACAGCACGGCGGCCAGCACCCAGTAGCCGCTCCACACGGCGAGCGGCGTGACCACGCCACCGATCCCGCGACCCGCAGCAGACGACGCCACCCCTTCGAGTTCGAGGTCCTCGGTGTGCGGCTCATCGGCGGTGCCCTCATCGGCGGTCCGGGTGGCCCGACGGGGCCAGGCCATCAAGCCCAGGCAGCCGTAGATGAAGACCGACCCGGGCGCCCCGGTCAGCGCGGAGGCGTTCCCGGTGAAGAGCATGCCGAGCCCCTCACCCAGGCACCAGACGCCCAGCGCCCAGAAGAACGACACGACGAGCGCAGGCCGTACGGTGCGACGGAAGAGAAGCCCCGTCCCGATGCACAATTGCATCAGGGCGAAGAACGTGTTCCAGACGGCGATGTGGGGGCTGAGGAAGTGGCCCATGTGGGTGAGGAACCAGGCGATCGGCGCCGGTTGCCCGTTGGCGTTGGCCAGGATGAAGCTGTGCACGAACCCCTGGCCGAACATGAAGGGCTGGAATTGCAAGGCGGCGTCGAGGATCCAGAACAGGCCGAGGATGACCTGGAGGGCGCGCTGGGTCCTCACCAGGCGTGGAAGCCTGCGAGCTCGAGCGACCGACAATTCAGCGGTGTCTGCCATAGTGCGGTGGCCACGATAGTGGGGGTCGCCCGGCACACACGGTCAGTCGAGCCGTCAGAAGCGCCGGTACCCCGGCCCCGACGTGCTGTTTCGGCTCACACCGGGAACGTGAAATCTTGCGTGACGACTATTGGGCGGCGTGACGTGATGAGGGCCTCCACGAGCCGGCGCGCCCGTTGTACGAGTCGGGACGTGTCGGTCGAGTCGGCACCGCACCGGCGAAGCGGTGTGACGGGATCGTCCCTGGATGGCCCGTCCCACGTTCCGGGGCCGGGAAGGGCGGTCAGGCGTCAGCGACCGCGGAGACCAGCTTGGAGAGGGTGTCCTTGGCGTCCCCGAAGAGCATCGTTGTCTTGGGGTCATAGAGGAGCTCGTTGTCGATGCCGGCGAAACCGGGGCGCATGGAACGCTTGAGGAAAATGATGTTCTCCGCCTCGTCGGCATGGATGATCGGCATGCCGAAAATGGGGCTTCCGGGCGTGGTCTTGGCCGCCGGGTTCACGGTGTCGTTGGCCCCAACCACCAGCGCCACGTCGGCCGTCGACATCTCGGGGTTGGCCTCGTCCATCTCCTTCAAGTCCTCGTAGGGCACGTTGGCCTCCGCCAGGAGGACGTTCATGTGCCCCGGCATGCGGCCCGCCACCGGGTGGATGGCGAAGAAGGTTTCGACGCCGCGTGCCTTGAGGGCCTCCTCCAGCTCGCGCACGGTGTGCTGGGCCTGGGCGACCGCCAGGCCATAGCCGGGGATGATGACGACCTTGCGCGCGTAGGCCAGCAGCACGCCCACGTCCTCGGGCGTCCCCGCCCGGACCGGGCGCGTCGCGTCGCCCTCCTCACCGCCGGTGGCCGTGATGACCGAGCCGAACGCGCTGAAGAGGATGTTCGGCAGCGAGCGGCCCATCGCGCTGCTCATGAGCCGGGTCAAGATGATGCCCGAGGCACCGACCAGGGTGCCGGCCACAATCAGCAGATCGTTGTCGAGCACGAAGCCCGAGGCCGCGACCGCCAGGCCGGTGAACGAGTTCAGCAGCGAGATGAGGACCGGCACGTCCGCGCCGCCGATGGGGAGCACGAAGATCACCCCGAGCACGAGGGCGAGCACCAGGATGATCCAGACGTAGACGATGCTGCCGGTGACCAGGGCGAGGATGACCATGACCCCGATGGCCGCCCCGACCAGCGCGTTGATCACCTGCTGGCCCGGGTAGGTGATGGGCCGCCCGGTGATCAGCTCCTGCAGCTTGATGAAGGCGATCGCGCTCCCAGAGAAGGACACCGACCCGATCAGCACGCCCAGCAGGACCTCGGCCGTGACGTAGACGGCGGGTTGCAGCCCGAGCGAGTGCAGGTGCAGCAGCTCCACGATGGAGATCAGGGCGGCGGCGCCACCGCCGACGCCGTTGAAGACGGCCACCAGCTGGGGCATGGCGGTCATCTTCACGAAGCGGGCCACCGGCACCGCGATCGCCGCGCCGAGCACCATGGCGATGATCGTCAGCGTGAGGTTCCAGCCCGAGTGCCGCAGCGTCGGGAGGGTGAAGGTCATCGCGATGGCGAGGGTGGCCGCCGCGGCGCCGACCAGCTCGCCGCGGCGTGCGTGCTTGGGCGAGCTCAAGCCCTTCAGCGCGAAGATGAAGCCGGCGATGGCGACGAGATAGGCCAGGTCGCGCGCGGTCGTCAGCGTGAAGGAGACGGCCAGCATCAGGAGGCGCCTCCGCTGGGTTCAGAGGGCTCTGAGGGCGTGGCGTCCTCCGCCTTGGCGGCCCGCGGGCGGGCCCGGTCGTCGGGCTTGCCCTTGAACATCTCGAGCATGCGGTCGGTCACCACGAAGCCGCCCACCACGTTCAATGTGGCCAGGAAGACGGCGAGGAAACCGAGCACGACCTCACCGGCCCCGTGGGCCTCACCCATGATGGTCATCGCGCCGACCAGCACGATGCCGTGGATGGCGTTGGACCCCGACATCAGCGGGGTGTGCAGGATGCTCGGCACCTTGGAGACGACCTCGATCCCGACGAACGCCGCCAGGACGAAGATGGTCAGGTAGCCGACGATCCCCGTGGTCGACCCTCCGGTCGGGGTCGATTGCAACAGCAAAGCGATCACGACTGCGCTCCTTGTGTCCCGCCGAGCAGCTCCACCGCCGCCGGCGCCACCGCCGTGCCGTGGCGGAGCACGCACATGCCGGCCACGATCTCGTCCTCCCAGTCGGGTGCCAGGTTTCCCTCGGGTCCCATGAGGGCCAACACGTTGGCCACGTTGCGGGCGTACAAGAAGCTGGCATGCGTCGGCATGCCCGACGCCGGGTTGGCCATCCCCACGATCTGGACCCCTTGGTGGTCCACCACGACACCCGCTTCCGACAGCTCGCAGTTGCCCCCCGAGTCGGCCGCCATGTCGACGATGACGGCCCCCCTGGACATGCCCTCGACCATCGCCGTCGTCACCAGAATCGGCGCGGCGCGCCCGGGCACCGCGGCGGTGGTGATCACCACGTCGGACGCGGCCACCTCGGCCGCCAGCGCCGCGCGCTGGGCCGCCAATTCCTCGTCGGTCAGTTCGCGGGCATAGCCGCCGGTCCCTTCGGCCTTCACGCCCAAATCGACAAAGGTCGCACCGAGACTTTCCGCCTCCTCCTTGGCGGCGGCCCGCACGTCGTAGGCCTTGACCACCGCACCGAGCCGTCGCGCCGTGGCGATCGATTGCAGCCCGGCCACGCCCACGCCCATGACCAGGACCTTGGCCGGCGGCACGGTGCCCGCCGCCGTCATGAACATGGGGAAGAACTTGGTCAGGTGTTCGGCCGCCGTCAATCCCGCCCGGTAACCCGACACGGTGGCCTGTGAGCTCAGGGCGTCCATGCCCTGAGCCCGGCTGATGCGGGGCAGCAGGTCGAAACTGAACACCGTGGCCGAAGACGCCGCCAGCGCCCGCACGGCGTCGGGCGACTGGGCGGCCTGGAAAAAGCTGAGGACGGTGGCGTTCTGAGGTACGAGTGCGGCGTCCTCGGCACTCGGGGCGTTGACCCGGACCACCAGATCCGCCCCGTCATGGGTGGTCTGGGCGTCGGGAGCAACGGTGGCGCCGGCGTCGCGGTAGGCCTGGTCGGAGAACGCGGCCTCGTCGCCGGCGCCGGCCTGGACGACGACCTCCCAGCCGGCCGCCGTCAATCGCTTGGCCACGTCGGGGACGAGGGCCACGCGCCGTTCGCCCGGACGCGTCTCGGTGGGAACCGCCAATTTCACGGTGCTTGTGTCTAGCAGCTGAGCGTTGGCTACCCCTCATTGACGAAACCGTCTTCGGCGCCGGCGTCGCCGGCGCTCATGCGCCGGGTGCGGATCAGGCCAGCTCAGGCCTCGCCCGGCGCCGCCAGGGCCGTGAGGTAGGCGGGCCATTCGCCCCCGCCGTGCACGACCAGATTGGCCCCCGTGACGAAGGCCGCCGCCGAGCTGGCCAGGAAGAGGCACGCCGAAGCCACATCCTCGACCCCACCCATGCGGCCGAGGGGCACCGTGGCCGCCACCCGGGCCGATCCCTCAGGACCGCCGTAGTGCTCGTCCCCGGCGTCGGTCTGGAGCAGCCCGGCACTGACGCAGTTGACCCGGACCGACGGGGCCCACTCCACGGCCAGGGTCGAGGTGAGGTTGATCAATCCGGCCTTGGCGGCGCCGTAGGCCGCCGTCCCGGGCGATGGCCGTAGCCCCGAGATGCTGCCCACGTTCACAATGGATCCCCCGCTGTCCTGACCGGCCATGGCCTCCCGCGCCGCCTGAGCGCAGTAGAAGGGGGCCAGCAGGTTCAACGCCACCACGGATTCGAAAAATCGGGGCGAGGCCGCCTCGGCCATGACCTGGGGAGAGCCGCCGGCGTTGTTGACCAGGACATCCAGCCGACCGAATTTCTCAACCGCCGCGCCGATGACCTGGCGGGCCTGCTCGGGCTGGCGGACGTCGGCCGTCACGAAGGTGGCCCCCTCGACCTCGGCCTCGTGGCGGCCGCAGGTGACCACGCTGGCCCCGGCCCCGAGGAACGCGGCCACGATGCCGGCTCCCACGCCGCGGGAGCCGCCGGTGACCACCACCACCTGATCGTTGAAGTCGAAGACCGCCTGCGGCACGGCCGCCCACCCTACGGCACCGATTCGAGCGCGGTGTTGGCCCGCCCGACCCGGCTCGCCTAAGTTCGCAGGGGTTTCTGACCCGGCGTCAGAACCACGGCCGAAAAGGGGATACCGGCGTCATGCCCGTACACATCGTCCAGGAGCACAGCGGGATCGGCGAGGTGGTCATCGACCATCCGCCGGTGAACGCGCTCGATGTGGCGGGATGGTTCGACCTGGCCGAGGCGCTCATTGCCGCCGGTCGGGTCCCCGAAAACCGGGTGGTGATCTTGCGGGCCGAGGGGCGCGGCTTTTGCGCCGGGGTCGACATCAAGGAGATCAATGCCAAGGGGGACGAAGCGCTGGTCGGGGTCAACCGCGGCTGCGCCGCCGCGTTTGCCGCCGTCTACGACTGCGAAGTGCCGGTCATCGCCGCCGTGCAGGGATTCTGCCTGGGTGGCGGTATCGGGTTGGCCGGCAACGCCGACATGGTCGTGGCGTCCGACGATGCCACCTTCGGACTGCCCGAGGTGGATCGGGGCGCGCTCGGGGCGGCCACCCATCTGGCTCGCCTGGTCCCTCAGCACGCCATGCGCAAGATGGTCTACACCGCCAAGCCCATCTCGGCCTCCGAGTTGGCCTCCTACGGATCAGTGGCGGCGGTCGTGCCCCTAGGCGACCTCCACGCCGCTGCGCTGTCCCTGGCCGCCGAGATCGCCACCAAGAGCCCCAGCATCATCCGGCGAGCCAAGGAATCGCTCAACGGCATCGACCCCGTCGACGTGAAGCGCAGCTACCGGTTCGAACAAGGCTTTACCTATGAGCTGCATGTGCGCGGCGTGGCCGACGAGCAACGCGCCGCCTTCGTCGAAAAGCGCGACGCCGACACCTCGACATGACCCGGCGCACCACATGAGCGACAAGCGCACGACGGTGGACGACATCGTCGGCGAACTCCGTTCGGGCATGACCATCGGCATCGGGGGCTGGGGCTCGCGTCGCAAACCCATGGCCGTCGTTCGCGCCCTGTGCCGCTCGGACCTGACCGACCTGACCGTCGTGGCCTACGGCGGCCCCGACATCGGGCTGCTCTGCGCCACCGGCAAGGTACGCAAGGTGGTGTGCGGCTTCGTCACCCTGGACTCCATCGCGCTCGACCCGCACTGGCGGGCCGCTCGCCAGCAAGGGCGCGTCGAGGTCATGGAGGTCGACGAGGGCATGTTCTTCCAGGGGCTCCAGGCCGCGGCCTGGCGGGTGCCCTTCCTGCCCACCCGGGCCGGGCTCGGGTCCGACGTGCTCACCGTCAACCCCGACCTTCGCCTGGTCCGCTCCCCCTACGGCGCCGACAGCCCGTTTCTCGGCGACCCATCCGACGCCGAGGTCGAACTGGTCGCCATGCCGGCCCTGCGCCTCGATGCCGCCATCATCCATACCAACCGGGCCGACGTGGCCGGCAACGGCCAGATCCTCGGGCCCGACGCCTTCTTCGACCCGCTCTTTCTCGGAGCGGCCGATCGCCGGTTCGTCACCACTGAGCGCGTGGTGGAGAACGGGAGCTTGACCGACGAGGGTCCACTCAGCACGGTGGTCATCCACCGCATGATGGCCGACGGGGTGGTCGAGACTCCCGGGGGGGCGCACTTCACCGCCAATCCGCCCGACTACGGGCGCGACGAGGCGTTCCAGAGGGAATACGCCGCCTCAGCCGGTGACGCCGAGGCGTGGCGCGCCTTTGCGCAGCGCTACCTGCACGTGACCGAATCGGAGTACCAGGCCCACGTGAAGGAAAGGGCCGCGTCATGACCGATGACGCCGCGGTGAGCCGGGCCGAGTCCTGCGTCATCGCCTGTGCCGACGCCTGGCGCGGGGCCGGCGAGATCATGGCCAGCCCCTTCGGCAACATCCCCGCCCTCGGGGCCCGGCTGGCCAAGTCGACCTTTGCCCCCGACCTGGTCCTGACCGACGGTGAAGCCGCCCTCATGGTCGGCGCACCCCCGCTCACCGCCCGACCGGACGAGTTGATTCGTGAAGCGGCCATGCCGTACCGGAGCGTGTTCGATGTGGTGTGGTCCGGACGGCGGCACATCATGATGATGGCCAGCCAGATCGACCGGGACGGGAACCAGAACATCTCGGCCATCGGCGACCACGCTCACCCCAAGGTGCAACTGGTCGGCGTGCGGGGGGCGCCGGGCAATTCGGTCAACCACCCGACCAGCTACTGGGTGCCCGACCACTCCGTTCGCAGTTTCGTGGCGCGGGTCGATGTGGTGAGCGGCGTCGGCTACGCCCGGGCGGCGGCGGCCGGAGCCGGGGCCACCCGTTTTCACGACGTCCGGCGCGTCGTCTCCAACCTTGGCGTGTTCGACTTCGAAACCCCGGACCACACCATGCGCCTGGCCTCGCGTCACCCCGGCGTCAGCGTGGAGGACATCGTCGGCGCCACCGGGTTCTCCCTGACCATTCCCGACGATGTGGCGGAGACCCGACTTCCCACGCCCGAAGAACTCGACCTGCTGCGCACGGTGCTGGACCCGACCTCGCTGCGCGACCGGGACGTCAAGAGCTGACCGCCACGCCGACCTCCCGCCATCCCGCCCTGCACACCGAGTTCTGCGCCCAGGTGGGGGTGCGCTACCCCATCGTGCAGACCGGCATGGGCTGGGTGGCCGGACCGCGGCTGGTGGCGGCCACCGCCAACGCGGGCGGCCTGGGGATCCTGGCCTCGGCCACCATGACGCTGGAGGAACTCGGCGCCGCCATCGGCGAGGTACGGGCACGGACCACGGCGCCCTTCGGCGTCAACCTGCGCACCGACGTGGCCGACGTCGGTGACCGCATCGCCCTGATGATCGAGACCGGGGCCAGAGTGGCCAGCTTCGCCCAGGCTCCCAATCCCGCCCTGGTGGCGCGCTGCAAGGAAGCCGGTCTGTTCGTCATGCCGACCGTGGGGGCGCGGCGCCATGCCGAGAAGGTGGCCGAGTGGGGCGTCGACGCGGTCATCGCCCAGGGCGGCGAAGGCGGTGGCCACACCGGCCCGGTGCCCACATCGCTCCTGTTGCCCCAGGTGGTCGAGGCCGTCGGCGATCGCGTCCTCGTCATCGGCGCCGGTGGCTTCTTCAGCGGTCGCGGCCTGGTCGCCGCGCTGGCCTACGGCGCCTCGGGCATCGCCATGGGGACCCGATTCCTGCTCTCGGCGGAGAGCCGGGTGCCCGACGCCATCAAGGCGCAGTATGTCGCCACGCCGGTGACGGGCACCGTGGTCACCACCAAGGTTGACGGCGCGCCGCAGCGGGTGGTGCGTACCGATCTGGTGGAACACCTCGAGTCCCAGGGCTGGTTGCGTGCGTTGCCGCGGGCCTTGCGCAGCGCCCATCAGTTCCGCCGTGAATCCGGAGCATCACTCGTGGCGCTCCTCAAGGAGGGACGAGCCATGAAGGAAGGCAACGAGCTCACCTGGCCACAAGTGGTCATGGCCGCTAACGCACCCGTGATGACCAAGGCGGCACTGGTTGACGGCCGGACGGACGTGGGCGTGCTGCCCACCGGTCAGGTGGTTGGGCTGATCGACCAATGGCCGGCGGTGGCCGACATCATTGACGGCGTCATGGCCGAAGCCGACGAGGTGCTGCAGCGCTGGAGCTCGCCGACCTCGGCCGGAGGCGGCGGGTCGCCTTAGGCTGACGTGCCGCCCTGCGCCACCCGACGCAACAGGTTGGACACCCGCTGATGGGTCACGCCGAAGAGATGGGCGATGCTCGGAATACTCTGCCCTTCGGCCCGCAAGGCCACGACCAACGACCGCCGCAGGTACCCGCTGGCCTCGGACTGACGGCGCAGGACCGTGCTCACCATTTGCACGGTTCCCGGCTCTTCCTCGTCGGACAGGATGGCCCGCCACTCCTTGCCGCTCTCTCGTGCCAGGCGCAGCGCGCCCACCCGCTGGAAGAGCAACCGTTCCTGCTCGGCGTTCTCGCGCAAGACCAGTTCCAACTCGCCCAGAGCCTTGAGCACCTCATCCGTCTCGGCTCTCGGGCTCGCTTCGTTGTGGTCCGTCACCGTGCCGTTGGCTCCTTCTCGAGATTGAACGGAATTACGGGACCTCTCCACATCGGTTGCCAGCATCCAGACTCCTTCCGCCGTGTCGTTGAATCCAATGTGACCGTTCGGCACATCGTGACGCCTATCAGCGCAAACTGGACTCAGGTCAGCCTAAGCAAAGCCGGCGCGGAATTGCTGTCGCCACTTCCGATACCCCGGAACCCGAGTTCCCAATCCTAAAATTTCGCTCAGCGGGCGTTCAGAGGGCACTCAGCGGGTGAGGAGAACGGACGATCCGTGCCCGAAGAGGCCCTGGTTGGCCGTGACCGCCACCCGGGCCCCCTCGACCTGGTGCCCGGTCGCCGTCCCGCGCAGCTGCCAGACCGATTCGCACACTTGGGCGATGGCTTGAGCCGGGATGGCTTCCCCGAAGCAGGACAGGCCCCCGGATGGATTGACCGGCACCCGGCCCCCGAGCGAGGTGACACCGTCGCGCAACAACTTCTCGGCTTCCCCCTCCCCGCACAGGCCGATGTCCTCGTACCAGTCCAGTTCCAGCGCGGCCGAGAGGTCGTAGACCTCGGCCAGGTCCAGATCGTCGGGGCCGATCCCGGCTTCGGCGTAGGCGGCGGCGGTGATGGAGGGCCGGAAGCCGGCCCCGCTCACCTCGCCGGCGCCGAAGGCGACGGCCGAGTCCGTCGAGAAGTTGGGCATCTCGATCACCGTGTTGGGGAAGGACGGCGTGACCGTGGACACGGCGTCGATGGTGACCAGCGGGTCAACCCGGCCGGCGAAGCGGCGGGCGAACTCCATGCTGGTGAGCACCAGCGCGGCACCGCCATCAGACGTGGCGCAGATCTCGAGCAGACGCAGGGGGTCGGCCACCATGGGCGAGGCCAGGACCTCGTCGACCGTCACTTCGCCCCGGTAGCGGGCGTACGGGTTGGCCAGACCATGGCGCGCGTTCTTGACTTTGACCAGCGCGAAATCCTCCTCGGTCGCCCCGAAGCGATCCATGCGGCGGCGGGCGTACAGGGCGAAGTAGGCCGGATTGGTGGCGCCCATAAGGTGAAAACGCAACCAGTCCGGGTCGTCCTTGCGCTCACCTCCTCCGACCGGGGCGAAGAACCCCTTGGGTGTGGTGTCGGCGCCGACCACCAGTGCCACGTCGCACAGACCAGCCAGGATTTGGGCCCGGGCATTCCCGATGGCGGCCGCCCCCGACGCGCAGGCGGCGTAGGAACTCGAGACACGCGCCCCGGTCCAGCCCAGTGCTTGCGCGAAGGTGGCACCGGCCACGAAGCCCGGGTACCCGTTGCGGATGGTGTCCGCACCCGAGACGAACTCAATGTCCCGCCAGGTCAGCCCGGCATCGTCGAGCGCATCATGGACGGCGGCCATGCCGTACTCGACGAAGGGCCGGCCCCACTTGCCCCAGGGATGCATGCCGGCGCCGAGGACGGCGATTCTCTTGTCGTCCGGCACGGTTCAGGCCTCCTTGGACTCGGCCACGGGCTTCCACTTCCACACCAGATGGTCGTGGTCGCCCTCCGAGTAGAGGGTGTCAGCCACCAGCTCCACCTCGTCTCCGACGTTGAGGTCGCCGACCGTCACCCCGGCCACCACTTGTCCCATCACCACGAGTTTCTCGGCGGCCAACTCGACCGCGACCAGGCAGAACGGCACGTAGGGATCCGCGGGCACATAGGGCGGCGGCGGCTGGTACCGGGCGTCGGTGTACGACCAGATCTTGCCCCGGCGCGACAGGGCCACCACCTCGAACGCCCGCGACGCGCAGTCGGGATTGCCGCAGTACGTCGTGGCGGCCGGAAAGGCGAAGGTGCCACAACCCGAGCAGCGCGAACCGGTCAGCGCGGCGGTTCCATCGTCGTCGACGGTGAACCACCCTTCGATCACCGGGGCGCGGGTCGTCACACTCCCAGCCTCTCGATGATGGTGGCATTGGCCTGGCCGCCGCCTTCACACATGGTCTGCAGCCCGTAACGCCCGCCGGTCCGCTCCAGTTCATTGAGCAACGTCGCCATCAGGCGTGCCCCTGAGCACCCGGTCGGATGACCGATGGCGATGGCCCCTCCGTTCGGGTTGACCCGGTCCATGTCCGGGTGGAACTCGCGCGCCCAGGCCAGCACCACCGACGCAAAGGCCTCATTGATCTCGATCAGGTCGATGTCGTCGAGCGACAGTTTGGATTTGGCCAGCACCAACTCGGTGGCCGGGATCGGGGCGGTCAGCATGATCTGTGGATCGTTGGCCGCCACGGCGAAGGTGTGGAAACGGGCCCGGGCTCGCAGGCCCAGGGCCGAAGCCTTCTCCTCGCTCATGATCAACACGGCCGCCGCGCCGTCGGAAATCTGCGACGAGGTCCCAGCGGTTACCGTGCCACCCTCGGAAAAGGCCGGGCGCAGGCCCGACAGCTTCTCCAACGAGGTGTCGCGCCGCACGCCTTCGTCGCTCTCCACCATTCCCGTGACGTCGGCCGCGCCCGGCACGTCGGGATGCACTCGGGCCTCCAACGGCACGATCTCGTCGGCGAAGCGCCCCTCGTCGCTGGCCCGGGCCGCCCGCTCATGCGACTCCAGGGCGAAGGCGTCCATCTCATCCCGGGTCACCTTCCAGCGCCGGGCGATCTCCTCGGCGCACTCGCCCTGGTGGATCAACTCGAAGCGTTCGGTGTAGAGCGGCCCGTAAGCCTCGCCGGGGCCGGGTTCGGTCGTCGAGCCGATCGGCACCCGGCTCATCGACTCCACCCCGGCGCCGATGGCGATGTCCATGGCGCCCGACATCACCGCTTGGGCCGCAAAATGGATGGCTTGCTGGGCCGACCCGCACTGGCGGTCCACGGTCGTGCCGGGCACCGAGTCGGGAAAGCCGGCGGCCAACGCCGCGTTGCGGGCGATGTTCATGGCCTGCTCGCCCACGGTCATGGTGCAGCCCATGATCACGTCCTCGACCAGGGCCGGATCAAGTTCGTTTCGGGCCAGCAGCGCGGCCAGGGGCTGAGCGGCCAGATCGGTGGCGTGCCAGCCCGAGAGGCGGCCGCCCCGACGCCCCACAGGGGTCCTGACGGCATCGATGATTACGGCGTTGGGCATCGGGCGCTCACGGTGACCATGAATCCTACGGGTTTCCAGGGGCCGGGCCCCCACGGGGGCCTCCCCCCGCCTTGGCAATCCCTCCGGGGGTGTGCCAGATTCGCACCGGCATGGGCAGCGCATCGGCATGAGCATGGACCTGACCTTCACCTCGGAGCAAGAGGCGTTCCGGGCCGAGGCGCGAGCCTGGCTGACCGCCCACGTCCCGGCCGATCCGCTCCCCTCCCTCGATACGGCCGAGGGCTTCACCGCCCACCGGGCCTGGGAGCACCGGCTCTTCGAGGATCGTTGGTCGGTGGTGAGCTGGCCCACGGCATACGGCGGCCGCGGCGTCGGCATCATGGAGTGGCTGATCTTCGAGGAGGAGTACTACCGCGCCCGGGCGCCCAAGCGGGTGAGCCAGAACGGCATCTTCCTGCTGGCCCCAACCCTGCTCGAGTACGGCACGACCGAACAGAAGGAGCGCTTCCTGCTGCCGATGGCCTCGGGGGAAGAGGTGTGGTGCCAGGGCTGGTCCGAGCCGGACGCCGGCAGCGACCTGGCGGGGATACGTTCCCGGGCCGTCCGCAACAGCGACGGCGACGGCTGGCTCCTCACCGGGCAGAAGACGTGGGCCAGCAGGGGTGCCTTCGCCCATTGGTGTTTCGGTATTTTCCGCACCGACCCCGAAGCCGAGCGCCACCGCGGCTTGAGTTACTTCCTCATCCCCCTCGACGCGCCGGGGGTCACGGTCCGGCCCATTCCCCAGATCGATGGCGAGACGGGCTTCGCCGAGATCTTCTTCGACCGGGTCGAGATACCCGACTCCCAGATGCTGGGCGACGAGGGCGCCGGCTGGTCGGTCGCCATGTCCACCGCCGGCAGCGAGCGCGGCCTCAGCCTGCGCAGCCCGGCCCGATATACCGAAGCGGCGGACCGCCTGGTCGAGCTCTTCGTGTCGCGCCGCGGCTCCGCTCGATCGGCCGACGCCATCGCCCAGGCCCACATGGACGCCGAGGCCTATCAATTGCACACCTATTGGACGGCCACCAGAGTCGCCCAGGGCCATGGGGTCGGACCGGAAGCCAGCTGCAACAAGATCTTTTGGTCCGAGACGGACCTGGCCATTCATGACGCCGCTCTCGACCTGCTCGGCCCCGAAGCCGAACTGCTCGAGTCGGGCGCGCCCGGTGCATGGTTGGACGGCTATCTGTTTGCGCTGGGCGGGCCCATCTACGCCGGCACCAACGAGATCCAGCGCAACGTGGTGGCCGAGCGACTGCTCGGATTGCCGCGGGGCTGAACATGTACTTCGCCTTCTCCGACGAACAGATTGCCCTGCGACAGGCGGTACGCCAGGTCCTCGAGCACGAGTGCCCGATCGCCGCGCTGCGCGCCGCTGACGCCGCCAGCGCCGAGGAGGGGGCTGCGGTGGCCGTAAAACGCTGGAACGTGCTGGCCGAGCTGGGCGCGCCGGCCCTCCTGGTGCCCGAATCGGCCGGGGGTCTCGGATTGGGTGATGTCGACCTGGTCGGCGTGCTCGAAGAAGCCGGGTGGGCCGCTCTCCCCGAACCGTTGCTCGAGACGGCGGGCCTGGCCGCTCCGGTGCTGGCCACCTTGTCGCCGGCCGCCCCGGCGGCGGACGCGCTCGCCGCGCTGGTGGAACGCCACGCCACCGTGGCCGTGGGCGGCATCGACGTGGGCGCCGGCGGCCTGTCCTCCCCGACCACCGTGTCCGCCGACGGGATGTTGCACACCCCGAGGGTGGTGGGCGCATCGGGCGCGGACGTGATGCTCCTGTCCTGCCGCGACGCCGACTCCGGCTGGCAGGTGCACGCCATCCCGGCATCGGCCTGCACCGTACGACCCACCCCCACCCTCGATTCGACGCGCCACCTTGCCGCGGTGCAGTGGCCCATCTCGGGCGACACCCTCTTGGCCTACGGCGTGGCCGCCGACGCCATCGTCCAACTCATGGCGGACCGCGCCGCGGCCGGATCGGCGGCGCTCCTCATCGGGTTGGCTGATCGCATGATCACGATGGCGGCGGACTACGCCAGGGAACGCCAACAGTTCGGCAAACCCATCGGCAGCTTTCAAGCCGTCAAGCACCTGCTCGCCGACGCCCGGGTCAAGTTGGAATTCGCCCGGCCGGCCACGTACCGCGCCGCCTGGTCCCTGGCCACGTCGCAGCCGACCGTCTCGCACGACGCTTCGATGGCCAAGGCGATGGCCTCGGACGCGGCCGACCGGGCGGCCCGGGTGGCGCTCCAGGTCCACGGGGCCATCGGGTACACCTGGGAATGTGATCTCCACTTCTTCATGAAGCGCACCTGGGCCCTCTCGAGAGCTTGGGGCGACGCGTCCACGCACCGCCAACTGGTGCTGGCCTCCATCCTCCGGTGACACTGACGCACCGGTTCACTCAGACAGGCGCTGAGTCAGGCGCACCGTCACGGTGTCGCCCTCGCCCTTGCCGATCGCCTTTCGTACCGCCGCCTTGATCGGCAGCTTGTGCGTGCCGTCACCCATCGCCATGAACGAACTCTCGAACGGGAGGCCGTCGGCCGTGGCCTTGACCTTCACCAGGCCCCGCGTGCCGAAGAACTCGACCGAATCGGGCATCACCACATAGGTCCAGCCGCCCCTGTTGGGACTCTTCTGCATGGTGGCCAGGAACTCCTTGTCGAGCTTCCCCCAGCTCACGGCTGCTCGACGATCTCGAGTCCGTTGCCGTCCTGATCGCGGAAGGCGAACATGGCGGGCACGCCATCCCACCGCAGGATCTCGTCGGCATCGACGCC
>Ga0208480_1000329_pt1 | contig 17848 bp, 16 predicted proteins | sample NGESurshal092012_4_FD_184485 | JGI IMG/M metagenome (GOLD analysis project Ga0208480, IMG submission 184485) | Arctic peat soil microbial communities from Barrow, Alaska - NGEE Surface sample F53-1 shallow-092012 (SPAdes) | ecosystem: Environmental > Terrestrial > Soil > Wetlands > Peat ... | reverse complement strand
CGCTGCCGCTGATCGGGCGGCCGAGCAAGCCGCCGCACGCGATCAGGGCGCTGCCGCCGTCGGCAATACCATCGGCAATATCTTGGGCACGGACGCCAAGGGAAAAGCCGGTTTGAGTGCCGCGTTGTCGAATCTCGCGAAGGCCGGCGAACAGAGCCAGGTCTCCTCGTCCCCGGCCGCCGCCGCTGCGTCAGGTGTGCTGCTCCCGGGTCGTCAGGCAGGTACCGCGAGCGGCGGCGGCCCAGACCCCCCGGTCGCGCCGAGCGTCGGCACGTCGGCCGGGTAGACCTCGTTGCCGTGGATCGCGTGGTCACCGATCTCGAGCTCCTCATCGCTGAGGCGCAGCGGGATGAAGATGCTGATCACCTTGAGGATGATGAACGTCATGATGCCGTCGAAGCAGATGATGAACAGGCCGGCCAGCGCCTGCCACTTGAGCAGGGTGAAGTCGCCGTGGAGGACGCCGGGGACCGGAGAGACGCTTGGCGTGTTGCCGAGGCCGACGTACTCGATCATGTTCGGATCAGCGAACACACCTACCATCAAACCCCCGCTCAAGCCGGCTATCCCGTGTGTATAGACCACCCCCAGGGTGTCGTCCACCCGGCGGAAGAGCGGTGCCCGGCTGAGGAAGCGGATCGACATCCAGACGATCGTCGACGCGATCAGGCCGATGCAGATCGCCCCGTAGCCGTTGACGAAGCCGGCTGCCGGGGTGATCCCGACGAGCCCCGTGATCATGCCGTTCACCGAGCCGATCAGGGACGGCTTCTCCTTGAAGGCGAAGTCCCAGGCGACCCACGTCAGGAAGGCGATCGCGGTGCAGAGGTTCGTATTCAGCACGGCCGCTGAAGCGTTGGCCCCCGCGAAGTACGGGTCCCCTCCGTTGAAGCCGTTCCAACCGAGCCAGAGGAGACCGGCGCCGAGCGAGACCATCGCGAGGTTGTTCGGCGCGTCGACTTCTCGGTCTCGTTGGAGGCGGGGCCCGATCACCGCCGCGGCAACGAAGCCCGACACGCCGGCCGCGAGGTGGATCACGTACCCGCCGGAGTAGTCGAGCGATCCGTGCTGGGCGAAGAACCCGCCGCCCCAGATGCAGAACGCGTTGACCGAGTAGACGCAGCCCGACCAGAGCAGGACGAACGGGATCCAGGCCTTGAAGTTGAACCGGCCGAGCACGCTCCCGAGCAGGAGGAGCGGCGTGATCGCGGCGAACACGAGCTGGAAGTAGACGAGCGAGGACTGTGGGAAGCGGAACGCAGGCCCCGGCAGGTTGTCGACCAAGGGAATGTTCGCCCGCTCCTCCTCAGCCTGATGGCCGAGCTCGGAGCCTGGGTGGCCGAGGAAGTTGTTGAAGAAGCCGTGGCTGCTCCCGCCAAGGTGGAACGGGACACCGAAGCCCATCTTGAACTCGTACAGGACCCAGGCGATCAGGACGAGCGCGAACCCTGTGAACGCCATCATCATGCTGTTCACCGACCAGCGCTTCTGCATCACCCCGCCGTAGAGCACGACGAGGCCCGGCACGCTCATCAGGCCGACAAGCGTCGCAGCGGTCAGCTGCCACGCATTGTCGCCCGGGCTCAACCAGGATGGATAGGGGGAATACATGCGCCTCCTTATGGCGGTAGTTCTCGATCGCGCGTCCCTGCCCAGGCCACAGCGCGTGACGACACGGCAAATTTGCCCGCGCCGCAATCAAAACCGGGTGCGACGCTTTCCAAAATGGCCCTGTGGCCAACAATCCGCGGATCGCCTTGTCCGATGGGACAGTCGGCGCGGAGGCCGCGGGCGGGGGGTCATCCGCCGGCGCAAGCCGCCGTCCCGAGCGGCCTTCGGCGGGCGGTCGGCTGCTGGCCCGGACGGGCGCGGCGGGCCGGGGCGCGTCCCCGGCCGAGGTCAGCCGGTCGGCTGCGACGCTACGTCGACGTGATGAAGCCGCGGCCGACCGAAGCCGACCCGCAAGGATCGGTCAGCCGCTGGCCGGAACGGCGGCGGCGGGCTTGGCGGGGGCCCTCGGGAAGCCGGCCAGCCGGCACTGGGTGCCGACCAGATTGGCTTCGGTGTCGTTGCGCGAGTCCTCGAAGGCGCACCACGCCTTCGCGGCCGGGCCGCAGCGGTGGAGCGCGGCCGATCCCATCTCGCTGGCGAAGCTGACCGTCACGCAGCCGTTCGCCGAGCTCGCGTAGGAGTTGGTCTGGCGGCTGCCGTAGACGACGACGGCGACGACGGCGACGAGGATGCACACGACGGTCACGGCCATCAGCCGCTTGTGCCGGCGGTCGAGGGGCTCGGCCAGGCGGGCCTCCTGTCCGACCATGATCATCCCCGCAGGCCCCCGCACCCGAGTGGGACCGGTCGGCGGGCCGATCGCCCGACGACCCACCGCGGCGGCGCGACCCACCGCGGCGGCGCGACCCACCGCGGCGGCGCGACCCACTGCAGCGGCGCGACCCGCCGTCCGGGGGGCCGCGGGCTCGCCGCCGTCCGGCGGCGGCGGCGGGCAGGCTCCGCCCGCGCGCCGCGAGGGACGCGCGAGGAGAGCGGGGCTCGGTCTACTTGATGAACAGGATCTCCTGGTACTTCGGAAGCGGCCAGAGGTCGTCGGCGACGATCCGCTCGAGGCGGTCGGCGACGCCGCGGACGTCGGTCATCGCGGTGATCACGGTGTCGCGCATGTACAGCGCGAGGTCGGTCTCGGAGAGCTCCTCGTCGGGCCCGAGGTTGGCCTTCTCGAGCTCGAGGATCGCCCAGTGGAGCTCCTCGACCAGCGGCTTGACCTCCTCGGTCAGGGCGTCGAGTCCGATCGCGGAGACCTCGGTCAGGTGGCGGACGGCGGCCGGGAGGATCATCGATCGGGCGATCGACGCGGCGGTCTCGGCCTCGATGTTGAGCTTCTTGTTGTACTGCTCGACGAAGACCTCATAGCGGGAGTGGAGCTCCCGGGCGGAGAGGACGCCGTAGTTCTCGAACATCGCGATCGTCTGGTCGGCGATCAGCGCCGGGAGGGCGTCGGGCGTGCTCGGCAGATTGGCGAGCCCACGCTGCTCGGCTTCGGCGTGCCACTCGGCCGAGTAGTTGTCCCCGCCGAAGACGATCCGCCGGTTGGCGCCGTAGCTGTCCTTGACGACCGCGAGCACGGCCTTGTCGACGGCCAGGCCGTCGGCCAGCTGGGCCTCGAGCGCGACGGCGAGCTGGTCGATCGCCTCGGCGACGATCGTGTTGAGGACGGTGTTGGTCAGGCCGATCGACTGGCTCGACCCGAGCATGCGGAACTCGAACTTGTTGCCGGTGAACGCGAACGGCGACGTCCGGTTGCGGTCGCCGCCGTGGAGTGGCAGGGTCGGCAGGACCGGGGTTCCCAGGCTGAGGAAGGCGGCCTCCGCCGAGGAGAGGGTCTCGCCGTCGGCGATCGCGTCGAACACGGCTTGGAGATCGGTGCCCAGGAAGATCGAGATGATCGCCGGCGGGGCCTCGTTGGCGCCGAGCCGATGGTCCTGTCCGACGTTTGCGGCGGTCGCCCGGAGCAGGGCCTGGTGCTTGTTGACGGCGGCGACGGCGGCCGCGCAGAAGAACAGGAAGTTCAGGTTCTCGTGCGGGGTGTCGCCCGGATCCATCAGGTTGGATCCGGTGTCGGTCCCGATCGACCAGTTGTTGTGCTTGCCGGATCCGTTCACGCCGGCGAACGGCTTCTCGTGGAGGAGGCAGACGAGGCCGTACTTGCGGGCGACGTTCTGCATGATCTGCATCGTCAGCTGCTGGTGGTCGGAGCCGACGTTCGTGCCCTCGTACAGCGGCGCCAGCTCGTACTGGCTGGGGGCGACCTCGTTGTGGCGGGTCTTGACCGGTACGCCGAGCTTCTCGAGGTACATCTCGCTGTCCATCATGCACGCGAGGACGCGTTCGGGGATCGACCCGAAGTAGTGCTCGTCGAGCTCCTGGCCCTTCGGCGGCGCCGCGCCGAACAGCGTCCGCCCGGTCAGGACGAGGTCGGGCCGGGCGTAGAAGTAGTGCTCGTCGATCAGGAAGTACTCCTGCTCGGGGCCGACGCTCGAGAAGACGTGGGTGACCGCGTCGTCGCCGAGCAGGCGGAGCGCCTTGACCGCGGCGTCGGACACTGCGTCCATCGAGCGCAGCAGCGGCGTCTTGTGGTCGAGGGCCTCGCCCGTGAACGAGACGAACGCCCCGGGGATGCAGAGCAGGGCGCCGTTCGGGTTCTCGAGGATGAAGGCCGGAGACGTCGGGTCCCACGCGCTGTAGCCGCGGGCCTCGAAGGTCGACCGGAGACCGCCGCTCGGGAAGGACGAGGCGTCCGGCTCCTGGCGGATCAGCTCCTTGCCGGAGAACTCGGCGATCGCCGTGCCGTCGCCGACCGGCGAGTAGAACGAATCGTGCTTCTCGGCGGTGATCCCGGTCAGCGGCTGGAACCAGTGGGTGTAGTGGGAGGCGCCGTTCTCCAGCGCCCACTCCTTCATGCCCTGGGCGACCTCGTCCGCCAGCTCGCCGTCGAGCGGGAGGCCCTTGGAGAGCACGGACTGGAGCTTCTTGAACGCTGGCTTGGGCAGGCGCTGGCGCTGGACTTCGGTGCTGAAGACGTTGGCCCCGAAGATCTGGTTGCCGGCGACTGTCAGGTCGGGCGAGCCGAGACCGGCGCCGTCTGCGCTCCATTGTGCGGAGGTGACATTCTTGAGGCGTGTCGACATGGCGGTGCGGTCCTCCTGGGGAAGGTGGTCGATCGGTCGCAGCGGGGCCTAGGCGCGAGATCGTAGAGCGAACGCGCGGACTCGGAAACCCTACGCGCTCCCGAGGGGGGTTGGCTTTGTACGCAGGGCCAAAGCAGGGATGTCGGGATTCGCCCTGGCGTCGCCCTCGCGCGGCCTGGCGTCGCCCTCGCGTGGCCTGGCGTCGCCCTCGCGTGGCCTGGCGTCGCCCTCGCGTGGCCTGGCGTCGTCGCCCGGAGCCGGCGCGAGGCTGACCCGCCGCGCGGCCGAGCCTGTCCGCCCAGGCCGGATTGACCGGCCGCGACCCGCCGGCCACGCCGGGATCCGGCCGGCGGACGACCGCTGGAATGTCGTCTGTCCAAATCGGGGGGACGATCTTTCGACAGGCGGCCAATGACCCCCGGCCGCAGATCTTCGATGCTCCCTGGGAACGTCCCCGCCCACACGCGCCGCCGGCATCCCCACCGGCCGCGGGTCCGACCGCCCCGATCGCCCCGATTGAAAGAGGCCGCTCGTCATGAAGATCGTCGCCGATCCCCTGCGCCACGGCGCGTCTCAAATGTCCCTGCGCCGGTCCTGAGGTGGCATCTGTGGAGCGAGAGGCTGCGACGCCGTTGACACGTCTGCGGGCTGTTCATCTCGAGATGGTCGACGCCGTGCTCGGCGGCGAGGGTCTGGTGCGGGTCGCGCGGATCGCGGCTGATGCCGTGGGCGCGCCGGTCGCGATCATCGTCCCCCGCCTGAGCGTGGCCTGCGTCGCGCCGACGCTGATCGATGTCGGCGAGCTCGAGCACTACGTCAGCGACCGTGTCGCCGGTCGCCCGGCGCGGGCGCCCCGCCTGGTCGCCGCAGAGGAGCCGATCGCGGCCGGCGAGGACCTGATCGGGATCGTCGCCCTCCTGCGTGGGGACACGCCGGTCCGGGCGGACGCGGCCGAGTACCTCCACCTGGCGGCCGTCGCCTCGCTCACCGAGGTGGCCGTGACCGAGGCGAAGGAGGAGGTCGCCCAGAACCTCCGGGGGTCGTTCCTCGAGGAGCTGCGGATGCGCAACGAGCTCGACGGCCCGGAGGTCATGCGCCGGGCGGCACGCCTGGGCTGCGACCTGGTCCGGGGAGCGGTCGTGCTGTGCGCCGAGCTGCACACCGACCGGCCGGCGCACGTCGTCGCGACGATCTGCGGGGACTGGCCGGGCGCCCTTGCCCAGCACGACGGGTCGGCCGGCGGCGGGCGGGTCTACGCGCTGCTTCCGGCAGCCGGGGCCGACGACGCCCCGGAGGCGACGATCTCGGCCGCCCGGCGCCTGGCCGGGCGACTCCAGCGTCTCGGCACGGTCGGCCTGTCGTCGTTCTACGCCGACCCGGCAGACCTCCATCGGGCGATCCAGGAGGCCGAGCTCGTGCTCGACGTCCTGCGGACCTCGGATGTTCCGATCGCCCAGGACATCGGGTCGGGGACCTACCGCCTGCTGTTCCGGGTGCTGGCGTCCCACCCGGAGGAGGTCCGTGCCTTCTACGAGGACACGGTCGCCCCGATCGTCCGCTACGACGAGCAGTACCGGACCGAGCTGCTGGCGACGCTCGAGGCGTACCTGGTCAACAACTGCAACATGAATGCGACGGCCGCGGCGATCTACGCCCACCGCCACACGGTCGCCTACCGGCTGGATCGGGTCCGCGAGCTGACCGAGCTCGACCCGCTCGTCTCGGAGGACCGCGAGCGGCTCGGGCTCGGGATGAAGGCCTACCGGATCATTCTTCCGCGTCTGCCCCGCTAGCGAGGGTGCTCCGAGGCGAGTCCACCGGCACGGCCGGAGCCGGCCTGATCAGTCCGTCGTGCTCGGCGGCGCCTCGATCAGGACGGCTGGTGCCTCGGGATCGGACCAGGTCCGCCAGTCGAGCAGGATGGCCTCCCAGTCGGCCCGCGGAACCGGCGCGTCAGGCCGCTGGGGCACGATCTGTCGCAGGCCGACGAGCGCCTCGTGGAGGAGCCCCCAGACGGCTGCCTCGGCGAGCGCGAGACGCTCGCTGGCCCGGCGGTCGGGGTACCAGCGGTTGGTCAGCCGGAGAACCTCGTGGACGGCGATCGGAGCAGTCCGGCACTGGGCGAGGATCTCGCGTCGGAGCGCATCGAGCGCCGGGGAGAGCGCCGTCCCCGGGGCTGGCGTCCCCGAGCCGAGCAGCCGGTCGGTGACATCCTCGCCGCGCTTGACGGCGTTCGTCCAGCCCCGCCCGAAGGACAGGTCCGGCCCGTGGAGGGGCCGGCCCTCGTAGACCTTCAGCTGGGCCCGCTCCGGATTCCACCGCCGATCGCCGAAGACGACCTCCACGCCGCGGCACCAGTCGCCGAGGACCACCCGTTCGAGGTCGGCCCGGCTGAGGTTGAACGCGTGGGCGACGTGGATCCCGGAGCGCAGCTCGAAGTGGAAGACGCTCACTCGAACCGGATGCCGGCCGCGGCCGCCGGTCAGGCCCGGGTCAGCTCGAGCTCGGCGGCCTCGTGGCCCGAGCGATCGGCCGTGTCGGTGCGCATCGCGAAGGCGACGGCCAGACGCTGGCGCTCGGTCATCGAACCGAGCGTCTTCGTCTCGGACAGGGGAATCCCGGCGAGCAGCCTCCGCGCCCGGGTACGACCCCAGCGCCGCTGGCTCATCAGGAGGTCGGCCACGGCCATGCTCTCGGCCTCCCACGGCGAGGTGAGGATCACGTCAGCGGCGCGTAGTCGTCCGTCTGCGATCCGTCGCTTCAGGTCCGCCCTGGCGAGCCGGACCTCGTTGGCCCGTTCGAGAGCGCGCAGGTGCTGTTGCGGGCCGCCAACGGCGGTCGCTGTCGCGTGCATGTGATCCTCCAAGGCGCCCCCCGTCGGGTGGGCGATCGTTCCGGTGAATTTGACCGAGCATCGACCGCGAGGTGAAAATGGCAAGCCGACCGGGCGGCAGCGGCGGAGTCATTTCCGCCGATACCTCGGTTAGCCCCACTTCGTAACCCCGTGCGCCGAGCGCTCGCTGAAGCTAACGTCAGGGACCCGGGCAGGTCAATCCGACGACCCGCTCCGAGCGGCTTTTTCTTATTTAGGCGTCGGCCGCCGGCTGGGAGCCGGGCGCCGGCAGCGGACCGTGATCAGCCTCGAAGTTCCGCTTCACGCGGGCGAAGCAGTCGAGCGCCCGGTCGAGGACGTCGGCGTCGTGCGTGGCCATCACGCTCGTCCGCAGGAGCGCCCCGCCGGGAGGGACGGCGGGATGGACGGCGACGTTCGTGAAGACGCCCTCGTCGTAGAGCGCCCGCCAGAGGAGCACGGCCTTCCAGTCGTCGCCGACCCTGATCGGCACGACGGGCGTGAGGATCGACTCGACACCGCGGGCGGTGCTGACCGGCGACGGCTCGATCACGCTGAAGCCGAGATCGTGAAGTCCCCGATTGAGATGGCGGGCATTTTGGAGCACTCGTGCCAGGAGCGGGGGGCCGTCTTCGGAGCGGATCACCCGGAGGGCGGCCAGGGCTGCGCCGACGGCGGCGGGGACGCCGGACGCGGTGAAGAGGAACGAGCGGCTCTGGATCCGGAGGTATTCGAGCACGTCGGCCGGACCGGCGAGGAAACCTCCGCAGGATGCGAGCGACTTGGAGAAGGTGCCCATCCGCAGGTCGACGCGGTCCTCGACGCCGAGCAGCTCGGATGCGCCGGCGCCGCGGGCGCCGAGCACGCCGACCGCGTGGGCCTCGTCGACCATCAGTCGGGCGCCGAAGCGCCCGGCGAGGTCGGCGATCTCGCGGAGCGGTGCGATGTCGCCCTCCATCGAGAAGACGCCGTCGACGACGATCATCACGCCGCCGCCGTCGCGGGCCGCCCGCTCGAGCGTCCGTTCGAGCTTGTCCATGCGGTTGTGGCGGAAGGCGCGGAGCTTCGCCCGCGAGAGGGTCGCCCCGTCGAGCAGGGAGGCGTGGTCGCCGGAGTCGACGATCACGGTGTCGCCCGGCCCGAGCAACGTGCCGAGCGTGCCGAGGTTCGCCTGTTGGCCGGTCGTGAAGACGATCGCGTCGTCGGTGCCCATCCAGTAGGCGAGCTCCTGCTCGAGCTCGAGATGCAGCCGGGTCGTCCCGTTGAGCAGCCGCGACCCGGTCAGGCCGGTCCCGTACCGGTGGAGGGCGTCCTGCGCACCCTTGATGACGCGCTCGTCGGCCGTCAGGCCGAGATAGTTGTTCGAGCCGAGCATGATCCGCGGATGGCCCTCCATCTCGACGATCGGCATCGCCGGGGAGGAGACCTCCCGGAAGAACGGCAGCAGACCGGCGTCGCGGGCGGCCCGCGCTTGGACGACCCGCTCGTGGTCGCGGACCTTCGCAAAGACGTCGGTGATCGTGTCCCCCATATAGGCTCCTCCCGATGAGTGTCGAGGTCCGTCCGGTCGCAGGAAAACGCGACCTCGAGCGCTTCGTCCGCCTCCCGTTCGAGGTCTATCGTAACGAGCCGCGGTGGGTCGCTCCGCTCCTGACCGATGTGCGTAAGCGTCTTGACCGGAGGAGCAATCCGTTCTTCAGGCACGCCGAGGCCGAGTACTTCCTGGCGTGGCGCGACGGCCGACCGGTCGGACGGATCAGCGCGCAGGTCGATCGGAATTTCAACGAGCACCAGCAGAACGAGTGGGGCCTGTGGGGGTTCTTCGAGTCCGAGGACGATCCCCAGACCGCACAGGCTCTGCTCGCGGCTGCGGAGGCCTGGCTGCGGGAGCGGGGGCGCGACCGGATGGTCGGGCCGATGGACTTCACGACCAACGACGAGTGCGGCCTGCTGATCGAGGGCCACGACCGGCCGGCGATCATCCTCGCGACCTGGCAGCACCCCTACTACCAGGAGTTGATCGAGGCGGCCGGGTTCGTCAAGGCGATGGACCTGCTGATGTGGAGCCTCCACATATCCGACCGCGAGCGGGTCCACCCGGCGATCTGGGAGGCTGCGGGGAAGGTCGAGTCAGAGCACGGGATCGTCTGCCGGCCGATGCGCAAACGCGACCTCGATGCGGAGGTGACCGCCTTCCTGGAGGTCTACAACGCCGCCTGGGAGAAGAACTGGGGAGCGGTTCCGCTGACGGCCGAGGAGGCCCACCATTACGCGCAGGACCTCCGACCGGTGCTCGACGAGAACTGGGCGATGATCGCCGAGCGCAAGGACACCGGCGAGGTCGTCGGCGCGGCGCTGACGCTGCCGGACTTCAACCAGGTCCTCTCACACCTCGACGGACGCCTGTTCCCATTCGGCTGGGCGAAGGCCCTCTACTGGAAGCGGAAGATCGACTCGGTCAGGGTCTTCGCGCTCGGGGTCAAGCCCGAGTACCAGCACACCGGCGTGGCCGCCCGGTTCTACCAGATGCACTTCGAGTCGGCGACGAGGACGCCGCAGAAGCAGGGTGAGATGGGCTGGATCCTCGAGGTCAACAAGCCGATGAACCGGGCGATGGAGGGAATGGGCGGCGAGATCGTCAGGCGCTTTCGCCTGTACGAGCGCGTCTTCGGGGAGTAGATCCCCGGGCTGGGGCCAGGCCCCGGCCGCGAGGCCGCGGCTGGATCTGGAGGCCGGCGGCGGTACTAGACTGGCGTCATGCGTGAAACCACGCCGCCGACCCGCCCGCCCGGCCGCCGGGATCTCGCGCCGTGACCGACGACGGGACGGAGCCGGCGCCGCCGTTCGGGCCGGACGAGCTCGAGCTGGTTGCCGAAGTCGAGGTGATCGACGGGCCGCTCGTTCTCGCGAGGGCCCGAGCGCCGGTCGTCCGGTCCGCGCCCCACGGGCCGGCCCTCGTCCAGACGGCGGCCGTCGCGGCCACGGGTTTCGTCGCCGGCGTGGCGACCGCCGCGGTCCTCGGACGGCGTCGTCAGCGCCGCCTGGCGGCGCCCGGGCCGACCAGTGCGGGCGAGCCGCTCCGGGCGGTGTCCCACCGGACCTACCTCGTCGACGTCCGCCTGCTCGAGCGCCGCTGACCGGATCCGGCTGCCGGCCGGCAGCCGCCGTACGCGTGTAATCAGGTCGGCTCGGTTGTCGCTCGCCAGCGCGCTGTGGCTCGCCGGCCCGGTGTCGGTCGGCCCGGCCGAGCCCCGGTCGGCGGGGATCGCGCGCGGCGGTCGGTCCCGCGACCAGTGCTCCGAAGAACCCGACCAGGCAGCCGGGACGGACGCGATCAGGCCTACTCGCCCTGCCCGGGGAGGAACTCGTTGTCGACGGCGAGGGCGGCGTCCGAGTGGACGCTGACCAGGTCGTTGGCGAGCATCCAGGTCTCGAAGGTCCGCCAGGCGACCGGGTTCTGGTAGCCGAACGGGTTGCCCGACCCCGGTGGGTCGAGCGCGGGGAGCGTCGCCTCCAGCGAGGCCAGCTCGAAGCCCCGGTCGAGCCCGGGCGCGCCGGCGACCAGGTCGGCGACGGCGCTGGCCGGGTCGGCCTGCTCGGCGTGGACGGCGAGCGTCAGAGCCTGGAGGAAGGTCCGCAGGATCTCGCCGTGATCGCGGGCCTCGCCCAGGCGGACGACGAGGACGTCCTGGTCGTAGGTCGGAACGCCGGCATCCTCGACCCTCACGACGCTCGGCGGGTGGTGCTGGCGCTTGAGCTCGACCGCGTCGGAGTTCCACTGGCCACCGAGGCTGGCGTCGGCCGTATGGGACTTCAGCGGGGCGCTGAGGTCGCCCGGCGCGTGGATCCTCCGCACGCTGCTCGCGTCGACCCCCGCGTTGCGGAGCATCGTGTCCAGCTCGGCCCCGGCCAGCCGGCTCCCGTTCGTGGCGACCGTCTTCCCGGCCAGGCCGGCGACCTTGGCGATCGGGTGGGGAGGGATCGAGATCAGCGACTCGAGGGGCCCGTGCTCGAGCGCGCCGATCGACACGAGCTGCTCCCCGCGGGCGCGTGCGACGAGGACGTCCGGCTCGGTCGCGACGGCGATCTCGACCGCCCCCGAGTCGAGCGCGGCCAGCGACCGGCTGCCGTCGGCGGTCGGGTCGAGGGTCACGGCCAGCCCGGCTCGGGCGAAGTCACCGAGGGCGCCGGCCGCGTACAGCGGGGCGACGACGGCGCCCGGCGGACTGTCGAGTGCGACGATCAGGCGGGTCGGCGTCGCCGGGAGCGTGAGCACCTCGTGCTTTGCGCCGCACCCGGTCAAGAGGCCTGTGGCCAGCCCGACGGCGGCCAGCCCGACGGATCGACGGAGCTTCATCTCGCGGCCGCCAGCGTCCACGGGAGCAGCCTCCGCTCGGCGAGGCCGAGGCCGCCGAAGAGGAGCAGGGCGAAGCCGGCCAGGAGCGTCACCGCCGCCGCCGCCCTGGCCGTCTGGAGCTGGGGGATCGCCTGCTCGACGAGCAGGCCGAGTCCCCGGCTGGCGCCCGACCACTCGCCGAGGAAGGCTCCGATCAGGGCGAACACGACCGCGACGCGGGCGCCGGTGAACACGCCCGGCAGGGCGTTCGGCGCCTCGACCCGGGCGAACGCCTGCCACCGGGTCGCGCCGAGCGTCCTGACGAGCTTGACCAGATCCGGGTCGGTCGCGGCCAGCCCGTCGAGCGTGGCGACGAGAATCGGGAAGAACGACACGAGCACGACGATCGCCAGCTTCGGGGCCAGGCCGAAGCCGAGCCAGGCGCTCAGCAGCGGGGCGACCAGGACGAGCGGGATCGCCTGGGACCCGATCAGCAGGGGGTAGACGGCCCGTCGGAGGCTGCGCGAGAAGTGGATCGCCCCGGCGAGTCCGAGCGCGGCGATCAGGGCGAGGCCGATTCCGCCGAGCGCCTCCCCGGCGGTGACCGTGAAGTTCGACCAGAGCAGGCCCCGGTCGTCGTACACCGACCTGGCGATCGCACTCGGCGGCGGGAGGATCAGGGGGTTGACCGACCCAAGCCGGACGTAGACCTCCCAGCAGGCGAGCAGGACGACGACGAGCCCGGCCGGGGCGAGCGCGGCCGTCAGGTGGCTGCCGGCCACGGCGATCCGGGCCGGGCGACGAGTCCGGCCGCCTGTCAGGACCCGGCGCACGCGGGCGAGGACCACCGGGGCGGGGCTCCTCGTCGAAGGGCCGCGAGCGTCGACGCGGCCGGGCTCCTCGTCGGAGGGCTCGACGACCGCCGGGGCGGGGGTCGTCACCGAAGTGCCTCGAGGACGGCCACCCGAAGGCCGACGAGCGCCGGGCCGGTTCGCGAGCGGGGCCGGGTCAAGTCGACCGGGAACTCGGCGACGACGCGGCCGGGCCGGCGACTGAGGACGAGCACGCGGTCGGCGAGGACGATCGCCTCCTCGACATCGTGGGTGACCAGGAGGACGGTCCGCGGCTCGCGGGTCAGCGCGTCGGCCAGCCAGCTCTGCAGCTCGATCCGCGTGATCGCGTCGAGCGCGCCGAACGGCTCGTCCAGGCAGAGCACGGGCCGGCCGGAGAGCAGGGTCCGGGCGAACGCGACCCGCTGGCGCATGCCGCCCGACAGCTGATCCGGGCGGGCGTGCTCGAAGCCGGCCAGCCCGAGGACGTCGAGCAGGGCGGCCGCCTCCCGGCGGGCGGCCGGACGCGTGGCTCCGGCGAGGCGGACGGCGAGGCCGGCGTTGTCGAGCGCGTCGAGCCACGGGAGGAGAAGGTCCCGTTGGGGCATCAGGGCTGCCGGGTCGGCTGCCAGCTCGCCGAGATCCGGCTGCTGGAGGCCGCAGACGAGCTCGAGCAGAGTCGTCTTGCCGGCGCCGCTCGGGCCGACGATCGCGACGATCTCGCGCCGGCCGATCGTCAGGCTGACGTCCTCGAGCGCGGTCACCGGCGCGGCCCGCGCCCGCGGAAACCGGCGGGTGACCCCCCGCAGGGTCACGGCCGGCCGGTCGGCGTCGGGTGGCGGGCCGAGCGCCCCGGACGCACGGGGGTCGAGTTGCGTCACCATCGGCGCATCGTAGTCGGCGATCCCCGGCGGACGTCGGGCGTGCGCGATACCGAGTCACGCCTGGCGAGTCAGGCCTCGCGAGGCGGGCGTCAGACCTGGCGGGGCTGGGTCAGCGCGCGCACGAAGTCCTCGAGCTGGCGGGTCGTCCAGCACTCGAACGCCGTGCAGTGGGCGGCGTACGCCGACATCACCGAGTCGCCGTAGCCCCAGTAGAGGCGGGGCTCGGGGTTCAGCCAGAAGGTTCGCCCGGCCCGGTCGGCGATCGCGGCGAACGCCTCGACGCACGGGTCCCGCCCGTTGGTGCGGGCGTCGCCGAGCACGATCACCGTCGCCCGGGGGTGGAGGTCGTCGTCGACGAGGTCTGAGAACTCCCGCCAGACCCGGCCGTAGTCGGTGTAACCCGAGACGTCGGCGACGCCGGCATCCCGGCCGATCGCCTCGCTGACGGCCTTGAAGCTTCGCTGCGAGCCGAACAGGTCGGTCACCTCGGAGATCCGCTCGATGAAGACGAACGACCGCATCTTGCGAAACGAGTCGTGGAGGGCGTGGAGGACCGAGAGGAAGAAGACCGAGGCCGCCGTGACGCTGGTCGAGACGTCGCAGAGGACGTAGATCTCCGGCCGGCGGGGACGCCTCGGCCGGTACTTGATGACGACCGGGACGCCGCCGGTCTCCAGGGACGCGCGCATCGTCCGCCGGACGTCGACGTGCCGGCCGCGATGCTGGCCTCTGGCGAGCGTCCCGTGGCTGGCGAGGCGCCGCTTGAGCTGGGCGACCACCCGGTGGACGGACGCGAGATCCTGGAGCGGACCGGTCGGCAGCGCCCGATCGAGATCCTGGAGCGGGCGGGCCGGCGGAAGCGTCTGCGTGCGCTCGATCTGGGCCCTTTCGAGCTCCCGCCGGAGGATCGCGTCGAACCGGCGGAGCTCGTCCCGCGGGAGACCGTCCCGCCGGGGATCACCCGGCTGGAGGTCGGGCTGGGGATCTGCTCGGAGGCCGAGCGCCCGGCGGATCCGCTGGACGTCCACGCCGAGCACGCCCGCGCCGTCGCGGGCTCGGCCGAAGGCTGCGATCGCCAGCCGGGCGAGATCCCGCAGACGCGCGTCGCCGGCCTCGCCGTCGGCCAGCGCCGCGGCGATCTCGGCCCTCAGGCCGTCGAGGTCGAGCTCTCCGCCGGCGCCGTCCGAGCACCGGGGGTCCGCTGCCTCACGGACGCCTTCGGCGAGGGCCGCCGCCTCGGTCGCCCGGAAGAAGAAGCGGTCGAAGGCGAGTCCGAAGACGTGCCGGTCCTCCTGGGACTTGGCCAGCGTCGCGGCCAGCGCCTCACGGAACTCACGTGGGTCGTGCCAGTCGATCTCCCCGAGGACGGCGAACGCGTCGAGCAGTTCGGACGTGCCGAGTGCGATGCCCTCCGCCCTGAGCTGGTCGGCGAATTCGAGCACGTGCCGGGCGATCCCGGGTGAGTCCGGGGGGTGCCGGGCGGTCCCTGGTGAGTCCGGGGGGTGCCGGGCGGTCCCGGGTGAGTCCGGGGACGGTCCGGCCGGGGGTGGTCCGCCGGCAGGCGGGTCAGGCACCCGGAGTACCGGCGCGGGCGGTCAGCTTGACGCCGACCCGGTCGGCGACGACCTCGAGGTCGGTCCGGTGCTTGACGATCACGGAGATCGTCTCGCGGAAGGTCGTCGCGTCGATGTCCTGGGCGCCGAGCAGGACGAGGCAGCGGGCCCAGTCGATCGACTCGGCGATCGACGGCGGCTTCTTGAGGTCGAGCTCGCGGACGACACCGATCAGCTCGACGAGCTTGCGGGCGACGGTCGCCGGGAGGTCGGGCGCGTGGAGCGCGACGATCGCGAGCTCGTGCTCGACGGCCGGGTAGTCGAGCCAGAGGTAGAGGCACCGGCGCTTGAGGGCCTCGGTCAGCTCGCGGGAGTTGTTCGATGTCAGGAGGACGACCGGCTGGGACTTCGCCTCGATCCGTCCGAGCTCGGGAATCGTGATCTGGAAGTCGGAGAGCAGCTCGAGCAGCATGGCCTCGAACTCCTGGTCGGTCTTGTCGATCTCGTCGATCAGGAGGACAACCGGCCGCTCGGATGTGATCGCCGTGAGGAGCGGGCGGGCGAGGAGGAACTCGGCGCCGAAGATGTCGTCGTGGACCTCCGACCAGCCGGCGTCGTCGGCCTGGATCCGGAGGAGCTGCTTGCGGTAGTTCCACTCATACATGGCCTTGGCCTCGTCGAGGCCCTCGTAACACTGCAGCCGGACCAGCTCCCGGCCGAGGTACCGGGCCAGCGACTTGGCGAGCTCGGTCTTGCCGACGCCGGCCGGGCCCTCGACGAGGATCGGCTTGCCGAGCCGGGTCGCGAGGAACGTCACGAGGGCGGTCGATTCCCCGGGGAGGTAGCCGACCTCCCGCAGCCCGTCGGTGACCTCCTGGGCGGACTCGGGCAGGCCGTCGACCATCAGCGCTCGCCGTCCGTCGCCGGTGGGTCGGCCTCGAGCGAGAGCTCGTCGGCGGAGATCCACTCGGCGTCGAGGTCGTCGAACCGGGGTAACCGTCGGCGGATCACCCGGGTCGGCGGGTCCTCGGCCGCCGGGCCGCCGGGCACGTCCCGGCGGTCGACTGTCGGGTCGTCATGGACGCCGTCGTGGAGGTCCTCGTCAGCACTCGGGGTGTCCGGCGGATCGAAGCCGGACCCGGCCGGGCCGCGGGCATCCGCATCGGCGTCGAACGGCGGGGCGGTCGGTCGCGCCTGCGGGCGTGCAGGGGGTGCTGCGGGGGGTCGCCCGGGGGCGGGCGCGGGGGAGGCCGGCGGGCGTTGCGGTGCCCGAGGGCCGTCGCGCGGGCCGGTGGTCTGCGGCTGGGGGGTCCGGGCGCGCCGCGGTGGGTTGGGCGGGCGGCGGCCGGCCGGGCGGCCGGCGACGTCGCGGGCGACGGTCGGGTCGTCGCGCAGGGCGGGCTCGGGGCGGTGGGCGGCGCGGACGCGGGCGCCGGCGTAGGCGAGGCTGATCGAGGCGGCCAGGGCGAAGAAGATTCCCCACTGGAGGCCGACGGTCGCGGCCACCTTGTCGGTTCCGGTGAGGACCGGCTTGTCAAGCATCCGGTAGAAGATCAGCAGGCTGACCCAGATCCCGCCGGCCAGGATCACCAGCCCGTCGCCGCCGGGCAGGTGGAAGGCCCGACGCTCGCCGCGGGCGAAGAGCAGGGCGAGCGTGGCGCTCGCGACGAGCAGGACGGCTGCCTCGACGAAGGAGAACGCGCCGAACGCGCTGAGGTCGTAGCCGCCCTGCTGGAGAGAGCTCTTGACCAGTTCGAGGACGGTCTTGCTGTACCAGGGGAGGAACATCGAGATCCACAGGGCAAGCGCCGCCAGGCCGGCGATCCGCTGCTCGGGCTCGAGGGCATGGACCGCCTGGAGCAGACGCGCCGGGCCACGCGCCGGGCCACGCGCCGGCGTGCGCAGCCGGGCGGGCGGGGCGCCTTCAGGCGTTGGCACCAGCGCCTCGGATCGGCTCAGGCCCTCACGGTTCCGGCGAGCGCGAGGCGCTCGACGAGTAGGGCGGAATCGGCCGGCGTCACCGTGCGGAGCTGCCCCTGGAAGGCGAGCTTCCAGTGCTCGCGCGGCCACTTGCCGATGTGGTCGAGCTCGTCGACCAGCGTCTCGGCCGGGATCCAGTCGGCTTCGTCGAGGACGAGCTCGGGTGCGATCGGGATGCGCCATGGATACTGGTCGGGGCTGCCGGGCTTGCCCGGCCAGATCGGCTCGCGGTCCTCGAAGAGCTCGCCGACGATCAGGGCGCTGGCCGCAAAGGCCGAAACCTGGGTCAGGTAGAAGACGATCCGGTCGCCGGCCGCCATCTCGAGGGCCTGGCGGCGGCGGCGCTCCTTGAAGCCGATCACCGAGAAGCCGAGCTCCTTCGTGACGGCGTAGTTCGCCGGCGAGCCGGTCAATATCCAGGTCTTGCTGGCCACCGCGACGATTGTACGCCCGGCCAGGGCGGCAATCGCCGGGCTGAGCGCTTGCGGGGGTCCCGACGGGGCTGTCGCGGGCCGCCGCGACGCGCCCGTCGTCCTGTTCTTGTCGGGCGTGGAAGGCTCAGGCCGGAGGACAACCGGCGTGTGCCGTACTGACCGGGGGAGGAGGACTCCGCGGAAAGCGGTTGCGGGAGTCATCTGGGTTTCCGTGCTTGTCGTTCGGCCTTCTGCGCGTCGGGGCGGGGCGGGGCGGGGCGGGGCGGGCGGGCGCGGG